>Ga0070658_10004438_pt1 | contig 11426 bp, 14 predicted proteins | sample KBSC13metaG_FD_64664 | JGI IMG/M metagenome (GOLD analysis project Ga0070658, IMG submission 64664) | Corn rhizosphere microbial communities from Kellogg Biological Station, Michigan, USA - KBS C1-3 metaG | ecosystem: Host-associated > Plants > Roots > Rhizosphere > Soil ... | reverse complement strand
TCTTGACATCCTCACGGTACGTCGATGGTGCGCGGGTGTCAAACATCTTTTACACCCGGTCGCGTCGAGTGTCCGATGTGGACAACGCGGCGTTGTGCAGGGCGAGCCTCAGCGCCGTGCCGGGACGACATCGCGAGCCAGGGTTAGCCGCAGGCGACTCGCTTCGAACCCGTCTACCACTGGCGGATTCCTGGGATCGCGAGGAGCATCGACGTGGCGGACACGGCCATCCGGGTACGGCGACGAAGGTAAAGACCAGCGGAGCGCAGCGATGAAGGAGTTCTCCCTCGACCAACACCCCGTCGACGACGGCGTCCTGCGGCTGGCCGTCAGCGGAGAGGTCGACCTGGCCAACAGCGAGGTGCTCGCCGAGGCGATCCGTACCGCGATAAAGAAGTGGAGCGTCGCGGAGGTCGTCGTGGACCTGGACCAGGTCACCTTCCTCGATTCCAGCGGCATCTCCGTGCTTGTAGCCGGGTACAACCTGGCTGCCGACTACGGTGTCGCGTACTTCGTCGTCAACCCCCACGACCTGGTCCGCCGAACGCTCGACATCACCGGGGTTCTCACCACCCTCAGCGAGCAGCCCTGACGACGGTACAAAATGTCCTGCGGGAGACGGTACGCCGCACAGTCGCCGCCCGATGGGTGAGCCGGCTACCGCTCGACGTACTGGTGCAGCGCCTCGTAGAGTTGCCGGTCGGTCACCTCGTTGATGATGGTGCGGTCCGCCATCAGCAGGACGATGAACGGGCATTCGCCGGCCGCCGTCATCCGCGCCTGTGCGATCTGGCGATGCGTCGCCACCTCGTACAAGGTCACCTGGTAGATGCCTTCGAGCATCGGTACCTTCGTCGGGCTGGGACTGCTGAAATCACACTCGCCCAGCGATTGCCCGGTCTCCGCCAGGTCGACGCAGGCGACAAGCTGTGCCATGGTCGGGTCGTGCGGCTGCCAGGCGTCCTGTAACGACTGCGGCAGGTCGAAGGGCACGTCCACGACTGCCGGTTGGAACCTGAGGCGATCGTCCGTGCGTTGCTTCACACTCACCACGATCGGATGTGGTGCCTTACCGGCCAGCGGCGGCGACTGCGGGTAGTACCACCCGTCGCATACCCGCGCCAGATCGTCGGTGGCCCGTACCGGATAGTCGCTGGCCCGCGGACCGACCGGGCTCGCGACGGCGCTCGCGCTCGGCGCGACCGCGCTCGCACCCACGCCCGGGCTCCCGGTCGCGCGGTCGGCCTGGCCGACAGGGGTCCCGCCGGCGGTCGTGGAGGACCCGCCCAACCACAGGTACACGCTGTACCCCGTGCCACCGACGCACCCCAGCCCGACCACGATCGCGACAACGAGCACCCAGACCATCGAGCGACGTCGCTCCTCGGGGAGTGCGGGCAGGTTCCAGGCGTCATCCGCGGGATCCGGCGTTGCTGGTGACCCTTCCCCCGTGTGCTCCATCGACGAGCCTCCGGCCAAGACAGTTGAGGCCGCCGACCTTACCCGGCGCCCTCGGGGCGCGCGGTCCCGGAAGGCCGGTCGAGGTAGCTCACGAGGAGGTCGCTCAGTTCCTTGGGGTGGCTAAGCGCCACGCAATGACAGCCGGGGAGCCCGTCGGGGGTGATGCCCAGGCGTTCGCCGGCCTGCCGTCGCATGAAGCCCGCGGGGAAGAGGTGGTCGTCCTCGCACACGATGAACCGCGTGGGTACGTCCGGCCAAGCGTCGAGTGGCCAGGGCGTGTCGAAGACCGTGGACGATTCACCGCGCGCGCCCCTTCGCATTGCCTCGTCCGCGAGCTCACGCGGGACTCCGTTGTAGAAGGTGACGAGCGGGTCGTCGCCGCCGGTACTGCCACCGTCAAGCGCGGCCTGTTCGTCAGCGGCCTGCCGGTAGCCGGTGTTGGTCCACCACTGCGCCGGCGTCTCTCCCGGCACGGGGATCATTCCGGCGAGCAGTACGAGCAGCCGTGCCGGGAGCCGGCTCGCCGCCAGGGTGGCGGTGAACGCACCGTACGACTGTCCCACGATCACCAGGTCCCGCCGGGCGCCGACCGCGTCGGCCACGGTGCCCACATAGTCGTCGAGGCTCGCGGTGTCGTCGTCGCACGGCAGGTCGGGTGCGATCGTCTCGTGGCCCCGGGCCCGCAACTCCGCCTCGGTCAGATGCCAGTACCAGCCGACGTCGCCGGCGCCGTGTACAAGTACGAAGGTCGCCATGGCAACGGACTCTAGGCTACGGGGAGAGGTCATCCCGGGCATCGAGGCGCGACGCATCCCCGGCTTCCGGTCGATCGACCTGGTGCGCCGCGAGCGAGCCGACGACGTCGAGTTCATGACTCTCATGTGGTTCGACTCGCTGGACAATGTGCGGTCGTTCATGGGAGACGACTACGAGCTCGCGCACGTACCGGCCGCGGCGCAGGCCGTACTGAAGGACTTCGACCCGCGGTCCGCGCATTACGAGGTGCTCGACCGGCGGGACCAACCGGCCTGAGGGGCTACGCGTTCAGGTAGGCCAGCACCGCCAGTACGCGCCGGTGCGAATCGTCCGAGGGCGGCAGTCCCAGCTTCGCGAAGATGTTGCCGATGTGCTTCTCGACCGACACCGGCGCCAGTACCAACGCCGTGCTGATTGCCGAGTTCGACAACCCCTGCGCCACGAGGCCGAGCACTTCGCGTTCCCGGGGCGTGAGCGTCGCGACGCCCTGGTTGTTCGTGTTGCGCGCGAACAGCTGGCGTACCACTTCGGGGTCCATGGCGGTGCCTCCGGCGGCCACTCGTTCGATGGCGTCGAGAAAGTCGTCCAGTGCCGTGACCCGATCCTTCAGCAGGTACCCCACGGCACCTCTGCCATCGGCGAGCAGTTCGGCGGCGTAGGTGCGCTCGACGTACTGGGACAGGATCAGTACCGGGGACGGGCGCAGCCGAAGCGCCGCGCGGATGCCCTCGTCGCGAAACGTCGGCGGAAGGCGTACGTCCACAATGGATAGATCCGGATGGTGGTCGGCGACGGCCTGCAGCAAGGCTTCGGCGGTGTCGACGGCGGCGACGACTTCGTGGTCGGTACTGGTGAGGATGTGCACCAGGCCGTCGCGGAGCAGGAGCAGGTCTTCGGCGATCACGATGCGCATGGGAACTCCGCGGTCAGCCGGGTGGGTCCACCCGGCGGGCTGGTGACGCTGAACGTACCGTCGAGGGCTTCGACCCGCCGGCGCAGCCCGTCGAGGCCCGAGCCCTTCGGGTCGGCGCCACCCGGGCCGTCGTCGGACACGCTGACGGTCAGCCGCTCGGACCCGGTCAAGGTCACGCTGCAGCCGCTGCCGCCGGCGTGTTTGACGGCGTTGGCGAGCCCCTCCGCGACGACGAAGTACGCGGCCGACTCGACCGCCGGGGCCAGCCGCTCGGGCAGGCCCACGGAGATGGTCACCGGTACCGGGCAGTCGGCGGCCAGCGCGCTGAGGGCGGCGGGCAGTCCCCGGTCGGTGAGGATCGGCGGGTGGATGCCGCGGACGAGGCGGCGCAGTTCGGCGAGCGCGTTATCGAGCTGGCGGCGGGCGGTCACCACGTCGTTCAGGATGGCGGTACCGGTACGCGCGCGGCGCTCGGCCAGCGCCAGGGTCATGCCGGCGGCCACGATCCGGGCCTGGGCACCGTCGTGCAGATCCCGTTCTATCCGGCGCAGCTCGGCGGCCTGCGCGTCGACGACCCTCGCCCGGGTCGCGGCCAGCTCCTGCGTTCGCCGCACGAGCCGCCCGTGCTCGCCAGGTGCGAGCAACGCGACCGCGACCGTCACCTGCAACCGGGCCAGCCGGCGCAGGAGCCACACCGCGACCGGGGCGAGAGCCAACCCCGCCAACGTGAGCAGGAGGCGCCCGCCGGTCGTACCCATGAGGTGCTGGCCGATCGGGGGCGCGTTCCGCTCCGGTACCGACCAGGCCCAGGCCGGTGCGGTCAGCGCACCGGCCGTGACCGCGGCGGTGACCACGGCGACGATGCCCAGCGAGAGGCCGAGCGGGAACAGCAGGACGAACCAAGCCATGTCCCGCCAGGTCGCCGGCTGCGCGGCGACCTGGCGGACACGAGCCCAGCCGGATCCGGTGACCGGCAGGTAGGGCGAGCCGATCGGGGAGCCGAGCACCAGGGCCGCCCGGCGGCGTTCGGCCGTGGCCAGCCGCCGGTCGAGCCAGGTGACGGTGAGGAAGACCGGTGCGCCCAGCGCGGTCACCGCGCCGATGGTGGTGACCGCCGTCGTCGCGAGTGTCCACAGTAGACCCACGGGACCGGCCAGCAGGCTGGTCACGAGGTACACGAAGGATCTCGCGGTACGCATCAGACCGGCCGCACCGATCGCAGTACGGCGCGGGTGGGCACCGTACCCGCGGCGAGCCCGAGCAGGCCGACCGCGCCGAGCAGCGCCCCGTACGAGACGGGGTCGACCACCAGTCGCAGCGCCCCGTCCTGCGCGACGCTGAAGGCGGTGACCACGATGGTCGTGACGGCCACGCCGAGCGCCAGCCCGACGGCGACCGTGATCAGCGCCTCGCGGGCCGCCATCCGCCGGATCTGCCGCGGGGTGGCGCCGAGCAGCCGCAGTTGGGCGAACTGCGCCCGGCGGGATCCCGCGGCGATGGCGAAGGTGTTGATCACGGCGATGGCGGTGAAGCCGAGCGAGACCGCGATCATGATTTCCCAGGCGCCCTCCTGCTCGTCGGCGTCGCCCGCGGTCCGGGCCTGTACCGGTGCGGTGTGCATGCCCGGCACGTTCTGGTCGCCGCGCAGCGCGACGGTCGTGACCCAGCCCCGCGGGTCGTGCGCGGCGACGAGGTCCGCCGGTGCGACCAGGTCGCCGAAGCCCCGACCCCGGTCGAAGATCCCGGTGATGGGCAGCTGGGTCGCGTACCCGTCGGGGAACCACACCTTCACCGTGTCGCCCACGTGCCAGCCGTTGCCCAGGGCCACGTACGCGCTCGCGGCCAACCCGGCCCCCGACCAGTTCCCGGCGTTGAACCCGAGATCGAGGACGGGGGTACCGCCGAGCTGAACCCCGTACGCCGCATGGTGTTTCGGCTTGCCTCCCTCGTCGACGATCAGTTGGGTCGGCAGCAGCGCCGTGTGGTCACCGGCGACCGTCTGAACGTCGGCCAGCGGCGCGACGCCGGTGGCGACGGACGTCGCCTGTGCCGTCCGCTCCCGCTCCTGCGCCGCCGCGAGCTTGGCGCTCAGCGCGCTGTTCAGCAGCATCGGCGCGTTGATCGCCACCATCAGCGCCAACGGTACCGCGACCGCCGCGACCCGCCGGTTCTCCGCCCGGGTGAACGCACCGGCCAGCCAGCCGGCGATGCCCGTCGAGCCGGCGACCCGCGACAGTACGGCGCCGAGCACCCGTACCAGCAGTGGCCCGGCCGCGCCCAGCGCACACAGCAGCAGGGCGCTGGAGATGAACGTCATGCCCATCCCGAACGGGCCGTCCAGCGGCACGATCGCCAGGATCATCGCGGCACCCGCCGTGGTCACGAGGGCCACGAGGGTACGCACGAGCCAGCCGCCCCGGCCCTCGACGACGGTCTCCTGCAACGCCTGCGCCGGTGCGATCCGGATCGCCCGACGCGCAGCCAACCTCGCGCTGAGCTGAGCCACCAGAACCGTCACGGCCGTCGCCGCCAGCAGCACGCCGACGTTGACGTCCACGGTGAACTGCTCCGGTACCGCGCCGAGTACGCGGAACCGGGCCGCGATCAGTTGCGCCACAACGACCGCCGCCGGTGCGCCCGCGACCGCCGCGATCAGCGAGACAAGCAACGTCTCGGCGCTCAGCAGGCGCCACAACTGCCGGGGTGTCGCGCCGACCGCCCGCAGCAGAGCCAGTTCGCGCAGCCGGCGACGCACCGCCAGGGCGACGGTTCCGACCAGTACGAAGACGGTCGCGAACGTGGTGATGCCGATGACGAAGCCGAAGATGGAGATGGCACCGATGTAGTCCGGCAGGGCCGAGGGCAGATCCGCCCGTACCTTGTCGGCTCCGGTGTACACGGTGTCGACACCCAACGCCTGCTTGACCTCCGCCGCCGATGCGTTGCGTACGCCCAACGCCGTGGGCCCGGCGAGCCCGGAGACGGAGGCCACCTCGGTGTCGGCGACGAAGACACTCGTCTGCTCGTCGAGTTTCTGCGCCACGACACCCGACACGGTGAGCGTCCTCGCCCCGGTACGGGTCACCGCGCGTACGCGGTCGCCGGGGTGCAGGCCGAGCGAGGGATCGACGGCCAGTTCGTCGGCGCCGGGCGCGGTACCGGTCCGCACCGTGAACGGCATCAGGCCGGCCGACGCCCAGCCGTGGCCGGTGGCGGAGCCGATGGGCCCACCGTCCACAGTGGTCAGTGCGACCGTGAAGCTGTAGTCGGCGATCACCGGGCCGGCGCCGGGGATGGCCGCGAGCTTCCCGGCCCAGTCCGACGGCAGTACCGGCGCACCGGCCAGCCGCTCCGTCTTGGTCTTCGACTTGTGCTTGCCCTTGCCCTTGTCGGTGACCGTGGTGAGGCTGACCTCGCGGTCGCCGCCGACCATCACGTCGACCGCGTCGAACCGGTGCGTGGTGGGCCGCGCGGTCAGCACGGAGAACAGCAGCAGCGCCGCGCCGCCGGTGAGCGCCACCGCGAGAAAGGCGGCGACGAGGGTACCCAGGAACGCACTCACCCGGCTGCGCAGCCCGGCCCAGGCCAGCCCGATCACCGGGTCACCGCCGTGAGCTCGCTCGCGACCAGGTCGGCGGAGGGATCGGGAACGTCGGCCACCACCCGGCCGTCGGCGAGGATCACGGCCCGGTCGGCCCGCGCCGCCGCGGCCGGATCGTGCGTCACCATGACGACCGCGGTCGCGAACTCGTCCACCGCCTGCCGCAGCAACGCCAGCACCTCCCGGCCCGACTGCAGGTCCAGGGCGCCGGTCGGCTCGTCGGCGAAGATGACCGCCGGCCGTCCGGCCAGCGCCCGGGCCACCGCCACGCGCTGGCGCTGCCCGCCCGACAGCTGCGCCGGCCGCGCGTGTTCCCGCCCGGCCAGGCCGACCTTCGCCAGCACCTCGCGGGCGTACCGGCGATCCGGCCGCGCCCCGGCCAACCGCTGCGGCAGCAGCACGTTCTGCTCCACGGTCAACGCGTCCACCAGGTTGTACGCCTGGAAGACGAACCCGGTGACCTTACGCCGTACGACGGTGAGCTTCGGCTCCTTGAGCGTGCCCAGCTCGTGCCCGGCGAGCCGGACCCGGCCCGAGTCGGCCCGGTCCAACCCGGCGGCGCACTGCAGCAGCGTCGACTTGCCCGACCCGGACGGTCCCATGACGGCGGAGAAGGAGGCGGCGGCGAACGAGAGGGATACGCCGTCGAGAGCGCGGGTCAGGGTGTCGCCGGAGCGGTACGCCCGGCGTACGTCGGTCAGCTCGACAACCGGAGAGGTGATCTTCATGCAAATGATCATCGCGTACGGCGGGCGGCCGGGGGCACACGGTTATCTGGCATCTCTGCGGTATGGCTAGCCATAACCGGCGCGCCGGCGGCCGCGCCGCGGGGCGTGCGGCGTCGGGTGTAACGGCTGGTGTGCGCCCGCCGCCTACACGGGGGATCTGCCGCGTGGGTGCCTGGACACCAGAAGGGAAGCCATGTTCTTCAACGTCTACACGATCCTGCTCATAGTCAGCGGCCTGCTGCTGGTGGTGACTGGCGCGAGTATTCGCGGCCAGAGTGCCGGCATGCGGGTACTCAACATCATCGTCGGTGTCGGCTTTCTGGCATACGGCCTCTATCTGGCGTTCATCTTCGACGGCGATTCGTACCGCGTGTTCCTCTACGCGTTCATCGTGCCGATCCTGCTGCTCGTGCAGACCTTCCGGGCTCGCAGGGCCAGCCGTCAGGTGGCGCAGGAGGGCTGAGCGGGTAACGGTCGGTCAGTCCGCGGGGCGACTGGCCGACCGGTCTCGCCTCAATCTGTCCACTGTGGACGAGCCGACCCGGTAGCGCAGGTACACAACACCGTTGCCGAATCGCCGCTCATCCAGCAGTTCCAGGTCGACACGGGTACCGGTCGGCAACGCGGGCGTACCGCCACCCACGGCGACGGGGTTGAGGAAGAGGTGGCACTCGTCCACGAGGCCGGCCGCGAGCGCCTGCGCCGCGAGGTGTGGGCCGCCGATGCTGAGGTCCCGCGCCGCCGTCTCCTTCAGCCGGCGTACGGCGTCCGGGTCGAACTTCCGCTCGAGCCTGGTACGCGCGCTGGAGACCGCGTCCAACGTCGACGAGTAGACGACCTTGTCGGCCGCCTGCCAGATCCGCGTGTAGTCATGCATGACGGCCGGCTCGTCGTCGTCGGTAGAGGCGGTCTCCCAGAAGAGCATCGTCTCGTACATGCGTCGCCCGTACAGGTACGTGCCGATCGGGCGTTCCTGGTCGTTGACGAAGGCGTGCACCTCCTCGTCGGGGGCCGCCCAGTCGAAGTTCCCGTTCACGTCGACGGTGTAGCCGTCGAGCGAGGCGAGCGTCGAGTAGATGAGCTTGGCCATCAGCTTGGGTTCGCCAATCGGTCGAGGATGTCCGGGTGCAGCTTCCCGTTGGTGGCGATGGCGCTGCCGCCGTAGGGGCCCGATCCGCCGGACAGGTCCGTGAACGTGCCGCCGGCCTCGGTCACGATCGGTACCAACGCGGCCACGTCCCACAGCGACAGTTCGGGCTCGACCATCACGTCGACGGCCCCCTCGGCCACCAGCACGTACCCGTAGAAGTCGCCGTACGCGCGGCTGCGCCAGGAGTGCCGCATGATGTCGAGCATGCCCGGCAACCGGCCCGCCTCCTCCCACGCGGGCAGCGACGAGTAGCAGAAGGACGCGTCGGCGAGGCGGGACACCGCCGATACCTTGATGGGCGTGGCCGCCGCGGTGTGCCGCCCCGCGTACGCGCCGTGCCCCCGCGCCGCCCACCAACGCCGGCTCAGCGCCGGTGCGGACACCAGGCCTGCGACCACCTGGTCGCCGTCCATCAGCGCGATGAGCGTGCCCCAGATGGGTACCCCCCGGACGAAGTTCTTCGTGCCGTCGATCGGGTCGATCACCCACTGCCGGCTGCCCGGCCCGGCCGCCGCCTCGCTCGCGCCGAACTCCTCGCCCAGCACGCCGTCGCGGGGCCGGGCGCGCGCCAGCGTGGCGCGCAGCGCCTTCTCCACGTCGGTGTCCGCGTCGGACACCGGTGTCAGGTCGGGCTTGCTGGTGACGTGCAGGTCCTGCGCCCGGAACCGGGCCATGGAGATGGAGTCCGCGGTGTCCGCGAGCAGATGGGACAGCGCGAGATCGTCGGCGTAACCGGCCACAGCGGAAACCTATCGGACAGATACTCGCTCGGCGAGTAAACCGCCCACACGATACCGTCGTGTCCGTGCTACCGGATGTGTTGTGCGGCCTGCTGGCCGAGGAGGATCGGCTGCGGGTGTTCGCCGCGGTGCTGCTGGGCGCCGCGACGCCGGGCGAGGTCGCCCAGGTCACGGGCCAGTCCGGGCGGGACGTGGTGCGCGCGCTGCACCGGCTGGCCGAGGGCGGTCTCGTGGTGGCCGGATCCGGCCGGTACACGGCGCGGCCGGAGGCCTTCAAGGACGCGGTACGCGCGGCGGCGCCGCCGGTGGAGGCGGACGAGCCGATGGACCCGGACCGCGAGCGGGACGCCGTGCTGCGGGTGTTCCTGCGCGAGGGCCGTCTGGTGCAGATGCCGGCCACCAGGAGCAAGCGCCGGGTGGTACTGGAGCACATCGCGGCCAGCTTCGAGCCCGGCGTCCGGTACCCGGAGCGGGCGGTCGACGCGATCCTGCGCGCCTGGTTCGACGACTACGTGACGCTGCGCCGGTACCTGGTGGACGAGGACCTGGTGGCCCGCGAACACAACGTCTACTGGCGTACCGGCGGCTACGTCGAGGTCAACGAGTGACGGTCAGCCGTCGAAGGCGACGGTGAGGTCGATGAGCTGCCCGTCGTTCCAACTCATCGTCATCGACCCGGTACCGCCGCGGGTCCACGCGAACCGCACCTGTGCCGTGTGCGGCCCCGCCTCCTGGATGTCCACAATGGACATTGTGTCGTCCGGTGGCGTCTGCTCGTAGGCGCGGGCGATCGCGTCCCGCCCGACGAACGGCCCCGCCGGTACCCCCAGGAAGCGCATCACCGCGGTGGGCGCGAACGTGTCCACGAGGGCGCCGAAGTCCGACTGCGACACGGCGGCGTTGAACAGTTCCACGTGCCGGGTTACCGCGTTCTCCAAGGAACTCAAGACGTCTCCTCACCGGGATCGAGGGTGCCCTCGCGGGAGGCTAGCAGCCGCCGGTACGAGGCGAGCCGGCGCGGATCGGCACCGCCCGCGGCGACCAGCGCGTCCAGCCCGCAGGTACCCGACGATCCCGTGTGGTCACAGTTGGGCGGGCAGTTCACCGATGCCTGTACCAGATCCGGGAAGCCGTGCAGCAGGCTCTCCGCCGACACGTGCGCGAGGCCGAACGAGCGGATCCCCGGCGTGTCGATGATCCAGCCGGGCTCCGGCGCCGCCGAGTCGAATCCCAGCGGCAGCGCCACCACACTCGTCGACGTGTGCCGCCCCTTGCCGACCGCGCTGACGATGCCGACCCGGCGGTCCGCCTCGGGTACCAGCCGGTTGACCAATGTGGACTTTCCGACTCCGGAGTGGCCCACCATCACCGATATCCGGCCGGAGAGCCTGTCCCGCAACGGTTCCAGGTCACCGTCCGGCCGGGTCAACACGTACGGCAGGTCCAGCTCCGCGTAGTAGTCGAGGACCGCCTCCGGGCCGGCCAGGTCCGCCTTCGTGAGGCACAGCAACGGTTCGATCTCCGCGTCGTAGGCCGCGACGAGGCACCGGTCGATGAATCCGGTACGGGGCGGCGGATCCGCGAGGGCGCTGACGATGACGAACTGGTCGGCGTTGGCCACCAGTACCCGCTCGGTCGTGTTCTCGTCGTCCGGTGTACGCATCAGCACCGAGTCACGTTCCTCGATGCGTACGATCCGGGCCAGGGTGTCCGCGCGGCCGGACACGTCTCCGACGATCGCCACCCGGTCGCCCACCACCACGCCGCGCCGGCCCAGTTCCCGCGCGCGCATGGCGGTCACCGGCCGGCCAACCACCTCCACCGTGTACCTGCCGCGGTCCACCGCGACCACGAAGCCCTCGTCGGCACCCTCGTGCCGGGGCCGGATGCGGGTGCGCGGGCGCGACGAACGGCCGGGACGGATCCGGACGTCCTCCTCGTCGTACTCCCGGCGCCGGCCTGTCAGTGAACGCCCCCGACCATCCGCGCCCACAGTTTCGGGAACTCAGGCATCGTCTTCGCCGTACACGCGACGTCGGACAGCCGCACGTCCGGTACGAGCAGACCCACCACCGCG
>Ga0070658_10004436_pt1 | contig 11431 bp, 8 predicted proteins | sample KBSC13metaG_FD_64664 | JGI IMG/M metagenome (GOLD analysis project Ga0070658, IMG submission 64664) | Corn rhizosphere microbial communities from Kellogg Biological Station, Michigan, USA - KBS C1-3 metaG | ecosystem: Host-associated > Plants > Roots > Rhizosphere > Soil ... | reverse complement strand
CGGTGGGCGGACTGCTGGCGGCCTTCGCCTCGCCCCTGATCGGGCCGGTGCTCGACCGGCGCGGTGCCCGCCTGATCCTGTGCTCGGCCGTGCTGGCCACCGGTCTCGCGACCATGGCGCTGTCGCTCGTGCAGTCGCTGGGCGTCTTCTATCTGCTGTTCTGCTTCGCCCGGCTGAACTGGGCCAGCCCGTTCGAGCTCGGCCTCTACGGCGCGCTGAACAACTGGTTCGTCGCCCGCCGCGCGCTCGCCGCCTCGATCGCGACCTTGGCCCAGATGTCGGGCCTCGTGGCCCTGCCGCTGATCGCGCAGTTCGCCATGCAGGGCGGGACCTGGCGCGACGGCTGGCTGGCGGTCGGTGCCACCGTGCTGGTCGTGGGTTTCGTGCCGACCTTCCTGTTGCTGGTGCGCAAGCCCGAGGACGTGGGCCTGCTGCCCGACCGCCGGACCGTCGGCGATACGGCCAGGGCGGCAGTGGCCGAACCGCGCTTCAGCCGCGCCGCCGCGCTCCGGACGCGGGCGTTCTGGCTGCTGTCGCTCTACACGGTGCTGGTCTTTCCCGTGCAGGCCGGCGTGAGCCTGCACCAGGCGCCGCATCTCATCGAACGCGGGCTGTCGCCCGTCGGCGCCGCCACGGTGATCGCCTTCTTCTCGGCGATGTCGGCGGTCGCGAGCTTCGGGGTGGGCTTCCTGCCGCGGCGCTGGCCGGTGCGCTACGGCCTGCTGGCGGCGGCGCTGGCGCTGAGCGGCGGATCGTTCGGGCTGATCGCCGTCCACTCGCTGGCCAGCGCCTGCGCCGCCGGCGGCCTGTTCGGTCTCGGCATCGGCGGGATCATGACCCTGCTGCCGGTGGCGTGGGCGGACTATTTCGGCCGCGAGAGCTACGGCGCGATCCGCGGCGTGGCGCTGTCGCTGCAGGTGCTGGCCCAGGCGGTCGGCCCCGTGCTGTCGGGGGCGCTGCGCGACTGGAGCGGCAACTACACCGATTCGCTGCTGGTCTTCGGCGGTCTCGCGGCGCTGGCGATCGGCGCGGCGCTGGCGGCGCAGCGGCCGCGCGTCGCACCCTGAGCCCGGTTGGTCGCTTCCGCCTTGCACGGCGATACGGGCGCACCTAGCATTCGCGCAGCCCGCCAGAGGCTGCCCTGCCGGTTCATGTCGGCAGGAGCGCGTTCGAGGAAACAGGCTTCACACGTCAGGGACTACTGCCACCGGTTTACGCTCGCGTAGCGTTTGAGTGGCGACAAGGCGTTGCATACGCGGACGAAACCATTCGTCGCGCGCGTCCGATCGACCGGTCGACAGCGGGCCTTGCGGAGACAGACCGCATGCGGCCAGTGCTGAAGAGGGAAGGACTTCGAACCGGGCTTCGCCCCGGCACCGAAGTCGTGCGCGCGATCGACGCCGCTCCTTCCGCCGTGCGGCGGCCCATCCACAGCGAGGTCCACTAGCACGAAAACAAAGAAGCAAAAGGAGGAGGCGATGAGCGTTCGAAGGGGACTATGGGTCACCGGCCTGGGCCTGGTGGCTGCGATCGCGGCGGGTTCGGCGGGGGCTGAGACGCCCAAGCACGGCGGCACGCTGACCTATCTCATTCCCGCCGATGCGCCGCCGAGCTTCGACGCGCATCGCGAGACCACCTACGCCACCATCCACACCGCGGCGCCCTACTACAGCGTCCTGATCCGGGTCCCGCCCGACAATCCCGCCTCGACCACCGAGTTCGTGTGCGATCTCTGCACCGAGATGCCCAAGCCGACGGACGGCGGCAAGACCTACACCTTCAAGATCCGCCAGGGCGTGAAGTGGCACGACGGCAGCGCCCTCACGGCCAAGGACGTGGCGGAAAGCTGGAAGTTCATCGTCCATCCGCCCAAGGGCGTGACGAGCGCCCGCCAGAGCTACTACGAGATGGTCGACACGGTCGACGCGCCCGACGACACGACGGTCGTGTTCAAGCTCAAGTACGCCACGACCGCCTTCCTGCCGGCGTTGGCCGATCCCTACACCTGGATCTACAAGAAGGACATCCTCGACAAGGATCCGCACTGGTACGAGAAGAACATCATGGGCTCGGGCCCGTTCAAGCTCACGGCCTACGAGGTCGGCCAGTCGATCAAGGGCGAGCGCAACAAGGACTACTATCACAAGGGCCTGCCCTATCTCGACGGCATCATCGGCATCTTCACGCCCAAGCAGTCGGTGCGCGTCGATGCGCTGCGCGCCGACCGCGCCTCGGTCGAGTTCCGCGGGCTGCCGCCGGCGGCGCGCGACCAGCTCGTCAAGGAGCTGGGCGACAAGATCTGGGTGCAGGACAGCGACTGGAACTGCGGCAACATCCTGACGCCCAACCACCAGAAGAAGCCGTTCGACGACGTGCGGGTGCGCCGCGCGCTGGCGCTGGCCATCGACCAGTGGCACGGCGCCCCGGCACTGGCCAAGATCGCCACGGTGCGCACCGTGGGCGGCATCGTCTTCCCGGGCTCGCCGCTGGCGGCGACCAAGGCCGAGCTCGAGCAGATGGCGGGCTACTGGCCCGACATCGAGAAGTCGCGCGCCGAGGCCAAGCGCCTGCTGAAGGAAGCCGGCGCCGAGGGGCTGAAGTTCGAGCTGCTCAACCGCAACGTCGACCAGCCCTACAAATTCGTCGGCACCTGGGTGATCGACGAATGGAAGAAGATCGGGCTCCAGGTCGAGCAGAAGGTCGTGCCGACCGGCCCGTGGTTCGCCAACATGCGCGCCGGCACGTTCGACGTGGCGATGGAAGCCAACTGCCAGAGCGTGGTCAATCCCGTGCTCGATACCGGCAAGTACCTGCCGCACAAGGTCTATCCGGAGAACTACGGCTACTACGACGACCAGAAGTCGATCGACCTGTACAACAAGATGCAGACCGAGACCGATCCCGCCAAGCAGCGCGTCGCGATGCGGGCCTATGAGAAGTACACGCTCGACACGATGCAGCACGAGATCGTGCTGCCCTACTGGTATCGCATCGTGCTGGGCCGTTCCTACGTCAAGGGCTGGAAGATCAGCCCGAGCCACTACCTGAACCAGGATCTCGCCAACATCTGGCTCGACAAGTAGCCTGGGGGCCGCTGGCGCGGCGGCGCGATTGCCGCCGCCGTCGCCACCGCCCGGGAACCAGCCTGAAGTCGCGGGGCGCGCGGCGGGGTGCGGCCGCCGCAATGGCGCCTTCTTCGGCGCTCCGCTCGGGCGAAGGGTGACGACCACGGACTTCACCGCCGATATCGACCGGCAGGACGCATCGATGCCGTCCCGCTGATCCTCGACGTCATCTGCCGCGTCACCGGCATGGGCTTCGCCGCCGTGGCGCTGGCCAAGCTGTTCCAGCCTATTTCCGCGCCGGCGTCCGGCCGAGCCAGGAAGGGCCGGCTCGGCCTCTACATCGCCTCCGAGATCGCCTGCGCGCATGGCGGCACGCTCGAGGTCGACTCCGACCGCACCGCCACGCGTTTCACCTTCCGGATGCCGCTCAGCCGCTGACGCGGGCCCGCGGCGCGGATCGTCCCGCCGCGGCATTTCACAGTCACGTTGCAGCGCGGCATGGGCGTCTGGTGGCGGCTGTGGATTGTCGCCAATATGGCCCTTCAATCGGGAGAAGAACGAATGGCGAGCAAAAGCTCGGAAGCCGCTGTCAGCAACGAGATGGGCGACCTCGACGGCGATTCGCTGATCATGCATCGCACCGGCCGGCCGGGAAAGATCGAGATCATCGCCACCAAGCCGCTGGTCACCCAGCGCGACCTGGCGCTCGCCTATTCGCCCGGCGTCGCCGCGCCCTGCCTGGAGATCGCCAAGGATCCCACCACCGCCTACGACTACACCGCGCGCGGCAACCTGGTCGCCGTCATCTCCAACGGCACGGCCGTTCTGGGCCTGGGCGACATCGGCGCGCTCGCCAGCAAGCCGGTGATGGAGGGCAAGGCCGTCCTCTTCAAGCGCTTCGCCGACGTCGACTGCATCGACATCGAGGTCGACACCAAGGACGTCGACCAGTTCGTCAACGCCGTGCGCTATCTCGGGCCGACCTTCGGTGGCATCAACCTCGAGGACATCAAGGCGCCGGAGTGCTTCATCATCGAGCAGCGCCTGCGCGAGCTCATGGACATCCCGATCTTCCACGACGACCAGCACGGCACGGCGATCGTGTCGACCGCCGGCCTGATCAACGCGCTGCACCTCACCGGCCGCGACATCAAGGACATCAGGATGGTGGTGAACGGCGCCGGCGCCGCGTCGATCGCCTGCATCGAACTGGTCAAGGCGATGGGCATGCCGCACGAGAACGCGATCCTGGTCGACACCAAAGGGGTGATCTACCAGGGCCGCACCGAGGGCATGAACCAGTGGAAGAGCGCCCATGCCGTGCGCACCAAGGCGCGCACCCTGAAGGAGGCCATGGAAGGCGCCGACGTCTTCCTGGGCCTGTCGGTCAAGGGCGCGGTGACCAAGGAGATGGTGAAGTCGATGGCCGACCGGCCGATCATCTTCGCCATGGCCAATCCCGACCCCGAGATCACGCCGGAAGACGTGAAGTCGGTGCGGTCGGACGCCATCATCGCCACCGGCCGCAGCGACTACGCCAACCAGATCAACAACGTGCTGGGCTTCCCCTACATCTTCCGCGGCGCGCTCGACGTGCGGGCGACCACGATCAACGAGGAGATGAAGGTCGCCGCCGCCGAGGCGCTGGCCAAGCTGGCGCGCGAGGACGTGCCCGACGAGGTCGACCGCGCCTACTCCGGCCGCCGCCTGCGCTACGGGCCGGAATACGTCGTGCCCGTGCCGTTCGACCCGCGCCTGATCTCCGAGGTCTCCGCCGCGGTGGCCAAGGCGGCGATGGATTCGGGCGTCGCCAAGCGCAAGATCCCCGACATGGCGGAGTACAAGCGCGCCCTCTCGGGCCGCCTCGATCCGACCAGCCACTGGCTGCAGAGCCTGTTCGAGCAGGTCAAGGCCAACCCGCAGCGCATCGTCTTCGCCGAGGGCGAGGAGGAGCGCACGATCCGCGCCGCCGTCGTGTTCCGGGACAACGGCTACGGCACGCCGATCCTGATCGGCCGCGAGGAGCAGGTGCGCGAGACGATGAAGAGCCTCGGCATCGCCAACACCGACGGGCTCGAGATCCACAATGCCCGCCTCAGCACGCGCAATGCGCCCTACACCGACCTGGTCTACAAGCGCCTGCAGCGCGACGGCTTCCTGCGCCGCGACGTGCAGCGCATGGTCAACCAGGGCCGCAACGTGTTCGGCGCCTGCATGGTGGCGATGGGTGACGCCGACGGCATGGTGACCGGCATCACGCGCCGCTTCCCCGAGTGCTACGGCGACGTCAAGCGCGTGATCGACGTCGAGCCCGACAAGGTGGTGATGGGCTATTCGATCGTCGTGGCGCGGCACGGCACGGTGTTCCTGGCCGACACCGCGATCAACGAGACGCCGGCGCCCGAGCAGCTCGCGACCATCGCCAGGCAGATGGCGCACAATGCCCGCGTCATGGGCCACGAGCCGCGCATCGCCTTCGCCTCGTTCTCGAACTTCGGCAGCCGCGAAATCGAGCGCATCGACCGCATCCGCAAGGCCATCCGCCTGCTCGACGCCGAGAAGGTCGACTTCGAGTACGACGGCGAGATGCAGGCCGACATGGCGCTCGACTTCGGCCTGCTGAAGTCGACCTACCCGTTCACCCGCCTCACCGGCCCGGCCAACGTGCTGGTGATGCCCGGCCTGCACTCCGCGCATATTTCGTCGCGGCTGATGCAGAGCCTGGGCGGCGTGACCGTGATCGGCCCCGTGATCGACGGCCTGCAGAAGCCCGTGCAGATCGTGCAGATGGGCGCCACGGTCAGCGATCTCGTCAATCACGCGGCACTCGCCGCATACGGCGCTCTCAGCCGTCGGAGGTAATCATGGTCGATCTCGTCATTCGCGGAGCCGCTGTCATCGACGGCCTTGGCCACGAGCCCACGCGCGCCGACGTCGCGGTGAAGGACGGCAGGATCGTCGCCATCGGCGAGATCAGGGACAAGGGCGCCGAGACGATCGACGCCGGCGGGCTCACGCTCTCGCCCGGCATCGTCGACGTGCACACCCACTACGACGCGCAGGTGACGTGGGATTCGACCTTGTCGCCCTCGCCGTCGCTCGGCGTCACCACCGCGGTCATGGGCAACTGCGGCTTCGGCATCGTGCCGGCGCCGGCCGACGCGCGCGACCTGGTGATCCGCAACCTCTCGGTCGTCGAGGGCATGGATCTCGATGCGCTGCGCGCTGGCATCAAGTGGGACTTCGAGAGTTTCGGCGACTACATGGCGATGCTGCGCCGCCGCGGCGCCTACGCCAACATGGCGGTGCTGGCCGGCCACTCGACGATCCGCACCGCGGTGATGGGCGAGGCCGCCTCGCAGCGCGCCGACGCCACGCCAGAAGAACTGGCGAAGATGAAGGCGATGGTGGCCGACGCCATGGCCAACGGCGCCATCGGGCTGGGCGCCTCCTACTCGCTCAATCATTCGGGTTTCGGCGGCGTGCCGATGCCCTCGACCATCGCGCCGATGAGCGAACTCGACGCGATGGTGGGTGCCATGGGCCCGCGCGGCAAAGGCGTGATCGCCATCGCCTCGGGCGTGAAGACGCCGCAGGAACTCGAGCCGATGGCGGCCAAGTACGGCCGCCCGTTCTTCCAGGGCACCGGCATGGCGATGTACAACGAGCAGGAGCCCGGGCGCGCGATCAAGATCTTCGACGACTGCGCCGCTGCCATCCGCCGCGGCAACGGGCTCTACGTCCAGATCCCCTGCCAGCCGCTGTCGTTCGACTTCACGATGGCCAACGCCTATCCGTTCTACAGCCACTCGGCCTTCGACCCGATCAAGGCCTACACGCCCGAGCAGTTGAAGGGCGTCTATCGCGACCCGTCGTGGCGCGCCAAGTTCCGCGAGAATGCCAAAAACCCGCGGCCTGGCATGATCTTCCAGGGCAACTGGGATCGCGTGATGGTGGCGGTGGCGCAGAAGCCGGCCAACGCCGGATACGTGAACCGATACCTCACCGACATCGCCGCCGCCGAGCAGCGCGACCCGCTCGACATCATGCTCGACCTCAGCCTCGACGAGAATCTCGAGACCGCCTTCCTCGGCCGCTTCCTGAACGTGGGCGACGACGGCGTGGCCAAGTTGCTGAAGCACGAGGCCGGTGTCGTGGCGCTCAGCGACGCGGGCGCGCACCTTATCTATATGTGCGACGCGGGCTTCGGTCTGCACTTCCTGGCGCGCTGGGTACGCGAGCGCGGCGACTTCGACCTCGTCGAGGGCATCCGCCGGCTGACCTCGCATCCGGCCGATCTCTACGGCATCCAGAACCGCGGCCGCATCGCCGTGGGCGCGCAAGCCGACCTGTTGTTGTTCGACGCCGCGACCGTGGGCGTCTCGCCGGCCGAGCGCGTCGCCGACCTTCCCGGCGGCGGCCGCCGCACCATTCGAAGGCCGACCGGCGTCCACGGCGTGTTCTGCAATGGCGTGAAGACCTTCGACGGCAAGGATTACGTCAAGCACGCCAAGGGGCCGGGCCACGTGCTCGACCGCTTCAACAACTCGATGGGCCGGCACAACAGCGCGCTCGCGGCGCAGTGATACCCCACCTCATCCTTCGAGACGCGGCCTACGGCCGCTCTCAGGGTGAGGCTGTGCGGTTGGACTTGCCATCATGACTCTCGCCATCTTCTGGCTGTTCCTGGGCGCGGTCGGGCTGATCTCCTGCACGCCGGGACCGAACGTGCTCTACGTCACCACGCGCAGCATCCGCTTTGGCGTCGGCGCCGCCATGATCGGCATGGCGGGCTGTCTGTCCGCGCTCGCGGTCATGCTGGTGGCGTCGGTCGCGGGCGTCAGCGCCTTCATGCTGGCGGTGCCGGCGGCATTCGCCACGCTGAAGTACGCCGGCGCGGCCTATCTCGTCTTCCTCGGCATCCAGACGTGGCGCGCGCCGATCCTGCCGTCCTTCGATGCAGGTGCGTCGCCCGGCGAAACGACCGGCCGCGATGTGAGCGGCTGGGCGCTGTTTCGCGGCGGCTTCCTGTGCGGCATCAGCAATCCCAAGTTGCTGGTCTTCGCCGCCGCGTTCTTCCCGCAGTTCATCGCACCCGACGCACCGTGGGCGCCGCAGTTCGCGTTGCTCGTCGCGACGTTTCTGGCGGTGGAGTCATTCTTTTATGTCACCTATGCGCTGACCAGCCGCAGGCTCGCGCATCGGCTGATGGAAAGCGCGTGGCAGCGGCGAATCAACCGCGTGAGCGGCGTGATTTTCGCGGGATTCGGCGTGGTGCTGCTGCGATATCGTCTGTGACGCTTCCGCCGTCCACGATGGCGGTATAGGATTTTCATAAATAAACGCCTTGGGAGGCCGCCATGTCGACGATGATGAAAATCAGCAGCAAGAATCTCGCGTCCGTTCGCCGCCGCAGCGTGGTGATGGGCGGCATGGCGACGATCCTCGCCACCGGCCTCGCCCCCACCTTCGCGCGCGCCGAGACCAAGAAGCTGGTGATGGCGCATATCATCCCGCCGCCGGAATCCGGAGCGATCGGCTTCGCCTGGCAGGCCGAGGAAGTGCGCAAGCGCTCGAACGGCGAACTCGACATGCAGTTCTTCGGTGGCACCCTGCTCAGCAAGGAACTGGAGATCATGAATGCCGTGAAGTCGGGCAACATCCAGATGGGTGATCCCGCCGGCGCCGCCGCGACGGTGTTTCCCGAGATGGGCGTCTTCCTGGTGCCGTATCTCGTGAAGAGCTACGACCATGCCTACAAGATGTTCAACGGCAAGATCGGCGACGCACTCGATAAGCAGTTCCAGGAAAAGTACAAGCTGAAGACGATGTGCTTCTTCGACTACGGCTTCCGGCATTTCTGGACCGCCAAGAAACCGATCAAGGAGCCCAAGGACCTGCGCGGCGCCAAGATCCGCGTGCAGCAGGGCAAGGTGTTCGCCGACACCATCAACGGCCTGGGCGGCAACGCCGTGCCGATGGCGTGGGGCGAGGTGATCTCGGCCGCCAAGTCGGGCGTGATCGACGGCGGCGACCTGCCGATCGTCAACCAGATCGCGCTCAAGATCTACGAGGTCTCCAAGTACTGCTCGATGAGCTTCCACAACTACGGGCCGACGCTCAACACGATGAACCTCGCGACCTGGGAGGGCCTGAGCGCGCCGCACAAGAAGATCATGCTCGACACCAGTCGCGAGGCCCAGGACAAGATCCGCCACCTCACCGAATCGGTCGACAACTTCGCCGCCGCGAAGAAGGAACTCGAGCCCAAGGGCATGACGGTCGTCGAGGCCGACGTCGAGGCCTTCCGCAAGGTGGCGCAGGCCAAGATCTGGCCGGCCTACAAGTCGCAGTACAGCGGCCTGTGGGACCAGATCGCGGACTTCAAGGCGTAGGTCCGGGGCGTTGGCACGCTTCGTCGCGTCGATTCCGCGGATCGTCGTCTCCGTTCTGCTGGTCGCCGCCATCATCAACCTGCTGATCGGCGTGTTCCTGCGCTACATCATGATTCCGGTGACGGACTGGCTCGATGTCGATTCCATCCCTTTTACCTGGGTCGAGGAAGTCGGCGAAATGATGCTGGCCTGGCTCACCCTGGTGGGCGCCGCGATCGGCGTGCGCGAGCGGACGCACTTCACCCTTCACGTGCTGCGCTTCTCGCCCGCCGGGCAGGCGTGGGTCAACAAGATCCACCATGTGCTGATCGCCGTCGTCGGCGGCATCTCTGCCTGGTACGGCGTCAAGCTCTGCATCCTCAACCACACGCTCGTCACGCCGGGCCTTGAGATCAACCTCGCGCTGCTCTACGGCTCGGTCGTGGCCGGCGGCGCGCTTCTCGTCGTCTACGCAATCTCGATGATCGTGGCGCCGCCGCCTCCGGAATCGACCGTGGCGGAAGTCTCCCACCAGGCCCTGCAGTAGGACCGCCACATGTTGTTGCTCGTCGTTCTCGCGATCTTCGTTGTCCTGATTCTCTTCTCCATGCCCATCGTGTTCGCGCTCGGCGTGGCCGGCGTCGCCGGTCTCTTCTTCGGCGGCTATGACATGCAGGTCCTCTCGTCGAGCATGGTGTCGGGCTCACAAAGCTGGGTGCTGCTGGCCATTCCCGCCTTCGTGTTCGCCGGCGGCCTGATGGAAAAGTGCGGCATGAGCCACGCCCTGGTCGACTTCGCGCGTGCGCTGGTCGGCTGGGTCAAGGGCGGGCTCGGCATGTCGGTGATCGTGGTCGCCTACTTCTTCTCCGATATCTGCGGCTCGAAGATGGCCGAGGTCTCGGCGCTGGGCTCGACCCTGATGCCACCGCTCACCAAGGCGGGCTACAAGCCGGCCGACTCGGCCTCGCTGATCGCGGCCGGCACGGCGATGGGCATGCTGGTGCCGCCCGCCATCTTCATGATCGTGATCGCCCAGGTCACCAACACCTCGGCGGTGGCGCTGTTCCTCGCGGGCTTCGTGCCGGCGGCGACGATCATGGTGTGCCTGATGGTGCTGGTCTATCTGCGCGCCCGCAAATACGACTGGCCGGTCGACACCAAGCCCAGCGTCGCGCTGATCGTCAGCTCGGCCCGCCGCGCCGCCGTGCCGCTGGTGATTCCCATCGTCATCCTGGGCGGCTTTTTCCTCGGCGTCTTCACCGCGACCGAGGCCGGCGCCGTGGTTGCGGGCTACGCCTTCTTTGCCGCCTGCTTCTACTACAAGAACGTCTCGTTCCTCGAGATGGCCAAGCTCGCCTACGAGAGCGCCATCCTGTCGGCCGCTGTCATCTTCCTGCTCGCGGTGGCCTCGGTGTTCCAGTACCTGATGGGCGTGTCGGGCGTGCCGAAGCTGCTGGCCGAGGTGCTGGCGCCATTACACGACATGCCGTGGCTGTTCCTGATGGCGACGGCGTTCATAACGATGATGTTCGGTATGGTGCTCGAGGGCCTGCCGGCCGCGGTGGTGCTGATCCCCGTCGTCTTCCCGATCGCCGAGAAGATGGGAATCGATCCCATCCACTTCAACATCGTCACGACCGCCTCGGTCGGCATCGGCCTGTTCCTGCCGCCGATGGGCGTCGGGCTGCTGATGGCGCTGAAGTTCGCCGACCTCACGGTCAGCGAGCACTGGCGGACCTACATGCCTTACCTCGCCGCGCTGCTGATCGGCCTGATGCTGATCATCCTGTTCCCGCAGCTCTCGCTGTTCCTGCCCAAGGCTGCGGGCCTGATCAAATAGCCGTCACGGCGCGGCGGGCCTTTCGACCTTCAGCACCGTGAGCGCGTGGCGCCGGCCGTCGCGCGCGGTCCATTGGATCGCCTGGCCTTCCGCGAGGCCGATGAGGGCCGCGCCGATCGGCGTCATGATCGACACCTTCGACAGGGCGATAT
>Ga0070658_10004432_pt1 | contig 11435 bp, 4 predicted proteins | sample KBSC13metaG_FD_64664 | JGI IMG/M metagenome (GOLD analysis project Ga0070658, IMG submission 64664) | Corn rhizosphere microbial communities from Kellogg Biological Station, Michigan, USA - KBS C1-3 metaG | ecosystem: Host-associated > Plants > Roots > Rhizosphere > Soil ... | reverse complement strand
CAGCGGAGAGGAAGCGGCCGGTGCCGGGGTCGTACTCGCGGGCACCCAGGTTGGTGAACCCCGTGACGGGATCGTCGGTTCCGCCGACGAATCCCTTGTCGCCGGGCCAGGACGCCGGCAGCGGCGAGCGCTGCGCGCCGAAGGGCAGGAACCGCCGCTCGGTAACCTTCTGGCTGGACGCGTCCACGGACATCGTGTCGGTACCGTGCGAGTCGGCGAGCAGCCACGTCAGTCCGCCCGGCGTCCGCGCCGCGACGGTGTCACCGTTCTCCGTGTAGTACCGGGTCGCGGTGACCGTACCGGTACCGGACAGCGCCAGCTCCTCGCCCGGGAGGTACAGCGTCGCGGTGGCGTCGTCGTGCCGCAGCAGCAGGTTGCCGCCGGGATCGTAGACGTAGCTGGTGTTGTGACCGTTGTTCGCCGTGACGCTCGCCAGGCGACCCTCCGGGCTCCAGGTGAGCGTCTGTGCCACACCCGCGACGTTGCGGGCGATGGTGTTGCCGGCGTTGTCGTACCCGAACGTGTTCGCTGTCGAGCCCGACGGTCCGGCGATGCTCTGGCTGCTCAACGTGTGCGGCTTGAGCTGGCCGGCCGCCGGGTACGCCTCGGTGGTGCTGACCGTGCCGCTCGCGGTCGTCAGCTTGTCCGTCTTGCGGTTGCCGGTCACGTCGTAGCCGTACTGCTCCCAGTACGGTGACGGGCCGCCGAGTACCGACGCGCTCGGCGTCGCCGCGCAGCCCGTACTCCCCTGGGCCCAGGCCTGCGACAGCCTCTGCTGCGGGTCGTACTGGAAGCACTGCACGTCGTCCACGCCCGACGTGGGCGTGTCGGCCGCGCTCGTCATGTTGCCGGCGGGGTCGTACGTGTAGTGGTTGTCGGCGTCGAAGGTGCCCGGAGAGGCGTCGCGCCGGATCTGCGACTCGCTCATCCGCGTCGTCGGCAGGTCGTAGGTGTACTGCAGGAACGTCCACGGGCTGGACGCGCTGGTACCGAACGCCAGCTGCTGCTGCTGTCCGAACTCGTTGAACCGGGTCTGTTGGATGTATCCGGTCGCGCCGAGCATCGTGGCCGGCATCCCGGTGACACCGTCGTACGTGTGCACGACCGTCTCGGCGGCGAGCCCGCCGGCGGCCGGGATGGTCTCCGTCGCCAGCGATCCGTCCACGTTGTAGGTGGTACCGAAGGCGTAGGTTCCGGCCAGCGCACCCTCGGATGCGGGGATGGTGACCGACGACCCCGTGGGCCGGTACTGGTTGTCGTACCCGGTGACCGTCGTCGTGTAGGCGTTGCCGTTGACGAGGCTCGTGGAGGACGCCAGCTGCTCCAGGTTGGCTCCGGTCGTGTTGTACGACCAGGTTGCCACCTCGACGCCCGAGTTGACCGCGCCCGACCACTCCTGCGTGACGTGCCCGAGGGTGTCGTACACGTAGCTCAGCGTCTGGCCGCGCGCGTCGGTCGTCGAGGTGAGCTCGTCGGCGTTGTTGTATTGGGAGGTCGTCGTGCCGGTGTCGGGATCGGTGGACGAGACCTTGCGTCCGAGCAGATCGTAGTCGTCGGTCCACTGGTTGCCCGCCGCGTCGGTGACCGTCGACTGCAGGCCGTTCGGGTAGTACTGGTACGTGGTGCTCGTCGAGGAGCCCGCGTCGCACTGGCCCGACGCCGGCAGCGTCTGGTACTGGCACAGCTGTGTCTGATGACCCCGGGCGTCATCGACCGTGGTCTCCGCCGGCGATCCGGCCGGCGGTGTCACGGTGGTGCGGTCGCCGCCGTAGCCGGTCGACGTGCGCCACTTCTCCACGCCGTACGCCTCGAAGATCGAGGCGGTCTGGCGGCCGTCGCTGTCGTAGACGTTGACGGTCTCGCCGGGGATCGCCGAGTTGCCGAACGCGGTCACCAACCCGGTGCCGGGTGCCGCGCTCGCGTCGTAGTAGGGGTTGGTGGTCTCGACCACGAGGCCCCGGGAGTCGTAGAGCGTATCGGTGATGACGCGCTTGTTGTGGCCGGCCAGATCCGGCGCCTGCGTCTGCCGGGGCCGCAGCTGCCCGTCGTAGAGCTGGTACGTGGTGAGGTACCCGGTGCCGTTGGGCAGCAGCTTGCTCGTCGCCACCGCGGCCGCCGCGGTCTTGCTCACCGTGTAGGCGAACTTCTCGTTCGGATTGCCCGTGGTCGGGTCCTGGCCAGGCAACCACACCTTCAGCAGCCGACCCAGCGGGTCGTACGCCAGCGTGGTCGACTCGCCATTGACGTCCACCTTCTGGATGGGCAGGCCGCGGGCCGGATCGAGCTTGGTGGTGGCGCTGTTGCCGGCCTTGTCCTTGTCCACCTGTTGGGTCGCCGCGTTGCCCGAGGCCGGCGTGAACGTGGTGCTCGTTGCCCGGCCCAGTGAGTCGGTGGTGGAGATGGCGCGCCCGTACTGGTCGTACGTTGTCGTGGCCATGGTGACGTAGGTCGGGTTCGGGCCCGGGGTGGCCAGTTTCTGGATGGTCGTCGCGTTGGCACCGCCGGATGTCGGTGCCGTTCCCCACGCCTGGTTGTCATAGGACGTGCGGACGTCGGAGACGATCAGGTGCGGATCGGAGGGCAGCGCGGTACCGCAGGGGGTCGCCGTCGTCAGCACCTCACTCGGGTAGCTGAGCAGGTACGCGCTCTGGTTGCGGGCGTACGTGTACGTGGTGCAGCGCGGCGTCTGGTGCGCCACGTCGCCCTTGTCCAGCGACTGCGTCAGGATGCCGGCGCTGTCGTACGTGTTGTCGACCTCGGTCTGCAGCACGCCCCGCCCCGCGTCCAGCGTGGTGCGCGAGCGCGACGCGGTCGTGTTGACCATGTTGGCCGTGATCGTGCCCCAGGTGTGCGCGGCGGTGGCCGTCCTGGTCCTGGACACGTCGTCCACCTGTGCCGTCAGCTCGCCGCCGCCGGCACCGTTCTGCGTGATGGTCTCCCGCTGGATGCCCTGCAGCCCGACGTCGTCGGCGACCGCGGTGCCCTGCGAGTCCGTCACCGTGACCGTCTTGGTACCGCCCGATGCCGTCCGGTCGCCGTTCATGCCGCGCATGAACAGCTGCGTGGTCTGGGTCTGCGTGCCACCGGGCGCGCCCTTGGTCGTCACGACCTTGTCGAACCCGCGCCACTGCGCCCACGTCTTGAACGAGTCCTTCACCAGGCCGGTGTCGTCGTCGTAGTGCCAGGCGCCGCCGTCCTGGTAGTCGTAGTGGTACACCTCGGTCGGCGACGCGCCGGTGGAGTCGCCCACCTTCACATCGGTCACGAGGTACTTGGTGAACCAGTCCGGTTGCTTCGTCGTACCGGCGGGGGGCGGCTGCCACCCGTCCCACCACTGCGGGAAGCACCACGTCGCGTTGGTGGCCGGCGTGGGCTCGCTGGCCGAGGAGCAGCCCGCCGCCGAGTACGTCACGCTGATCGACGAACCCGACTCGGACGCGACCGACGACACCCGGTTGCGGTTCAACGCGGGCAGGTTGGTGGTGTCGACCCGGTTGGGCAGCGACTGGTACCCGAACGTGACCTCGGGCAGGGACAGCGTCCCTCCCACGTCGCCCGTGTGCGTGATGCCGTCGAGGGTCAGCGGGAACGAACCCGACCCGCTGTCCTTCAGCTCGTGCCGCAGCGTGTAGGTGTCCACATTGGAGTATGCGGTGCCGTTCCAGATCTGGGTGACGATCGACGTCAGCTCCTTCTGCGTCCAGAACGACGGCGTAGTGCTGTTCGCGCACGCGCCCGACGAGCAGCTCAGGTCCCACGGCAGGTCGCAGATCGACGCCGTGGACGAGCAGCGGTCGGCGGTGTTGAACACCACCCGCATCGGGTTGTTCGCGTAGGTGTCCGACGCGCGCTCGCCGTACTCGATCTGGGTCAGCGTGCCGCCCCGCGTGTACGTGGTCGGCGTACCCTTGCTGGCACCCGTGTAGCCGCGGGCATACAGGTTCGTCTCCGGCGCGTACCAGAACGTCTCCGCGTTGCCGTGTGGGTCCACGACCAGGTCCAAGTTCCAGCGCCACGCCTGCGTGCACCAGCCGGGCGAGGCGTTGCACGGGTCGCCGCTGTTGAGTCCGTAGACGGGCTCCGTCCACGTCGAGTTCGTCACCGCCTTGCCCTGGACCCAGCCCGGCGGGTGGTTGAGACCGTACGTGTACTGCGTTCCGTCCGTCGTCGTGATCCGCCAGTACTCGCCGCCGTTGGCTCCGTTGGCGGCCCCCGTGAGGTGCTCGACCCTCGCGCCGTCGTCGTTGCGCAGACGCCAGGTACCGGTCGTGTCATCCTTCACGAGCTCGGTTGCCTGACCGTTCAGCAGCACGGTCGCGTTGTCGTACCCCCAGCAGAGGTCGCCGGTCTTGGAGCCGGTCGCCTGAGAGTCCGCGCAGGACTTGTACTTGCGCTCCACGAAGCCCGGTTGGTATTCGAAGCCGTCGCCGATCCACGACGCCTCGCCGTTGCCGCCCGAGGTCTGCCCGTCGACTCCGCCCGAGTTGTAGGACAGCGCGATCGACGGGGTCAGGGAGCTCATGCTGGGCGGTACCGGGATCGGGTAGGTCCACGTGAAGTCGCCCGTCTGGGTGTTCGCCTGCCAGGTCGCCGAGGGCGACAGCGACGTCGCCTGGTACGTGCCCTGCGGGCCGGACGGGCCGGCCGCAACCGCGAGTACCACCGCCTGCGAGCCGGACGGCGCCGCCATCGCGGCGCTGCGCCGGTCCGCCGCCGCCGGGGCGGCCGGGAGGTCGACGTCCGCGCTCACCCGCCATCCGCTGTAGTCGTTGTGCGAGGTGGACAGCGGCGTCTGCGCCTGGCACTCGGGCGCCTGCGGTGTGGTCAACGCGCACGCCGGTAGCTGCACCACGCGCAGCCGTGAGGCCCAGTCCGCCCCGTAGGCCGTCCGGAACCCTGAGTAGTCCACGGTCACCGAGGCGCTGCCGGAGCCTGTCGCGCCATCGGCGCGCCAGACCTGCAGCAGCAGCCCCTTCACGCCGGCCGCGGTGGCGGCCGCCTGTCCGGCGACCTGGACGCCGACCCGCGCCGGCGAAGCCGACGAGGCCGGCAGGGCGGACGGGGCCGCCGAAGCCGATGAGGCCGGCGAAGCAGAGCCGACCCATACCGGGAGGTTGCCCGCGCGCACCGCGTCGCTCGTGTCCGGCGAGGCGGACGCCGCGGAGCTTGTCGGAGCGGCGCCAGGCAGGCGCTCGACAGCCCCGACGGTGCGGTCCGCCACCGCCGTGCCGGCGGCCGGCCAGACCGGAGCCGGGGGTTGCACGGTCGGCGTGGCCGGCACCGACGCGTCGGTTCCCACCACCGGGTGTACGGGAACCGAGACCGGGTCCGGGATGGCCGGCTGACCCGGGTGCGACGCCTTCACCGGCGCGGCCACCGCCGGCGGCGTAAAGGGTGGGATGCCGCTCCAGGTAAGGCTGCCGGCCAGCAGGACGGCCAGCGCCAAACGGCTTCGGGTGCGATTTCGGGTGCTACCTCGGGTGCCCTTCATCGATGCTCCTATCCGATGCCGGTGCAGTTGGGAGAGGCGGCGGTCGGCGGCGGGCACGGGTCACCCCAGTACACGCTGACGTCGTCGACCGCACCGTTGAGCAGGTTGGTGTAGTTGGGAATCGGGGCGCTGGCGGTGGCCCGCAACGAGCCACGGCCGATCTGCATGGGGCCCGTCGCCGACCACGGCGAGTTGTCGACGGCTGACGTGGACTGCAGCACGTCGTTGACGTACAGGTAGACGCGACCCGCGACCGCGTTCTGCGGGTCGGTCGCGAGCAGGCACGAGACGTCGTTGCAGTAGACGCCGACCAGGTGCGTCCACGTGCCCACAGTGGGCGCGGCGTTGGAGGTGGCGTGCGCGGTCGTCGGGTTCACACCGTCCGACAGCGGTACGGAGAACTCCCATCGGGGGGCGGTCCCGGCGGACGACTCGAGGTAGTAGCCCGCGCCTCCCTGCGCGCCGTCCTGGCTCACGATGTGGTACGCGGCGGCGGTGTCGTCCAGCTTCACCCAGGCGCTCACGGTGAACCCGCCGCGCGTGTCCACGGTCGGGTCGGGTGTCGACATGTACCCGCCGGGCGAGGCGGCGAAGTGGACCGCGTGGTCGGTGGTCGCGGTGGTGTGCCCGGTGGTCCAGGTGGTGCTGCCCACCGCCGTGGTGGTGTGGCCGCCGACGTCGTCGGCCATCACCCGGCCGGTACCCTCGTCCATGCCGACGTGGTACAGGCGCACCGAGCCGGTGGTGCCGTGGCTCGTGATGACGTCGTACGTCTGGACCGGGCCCAGGTTGCCGCCCTGCCCGACGATCCGTACGACGAGGCTGTTGTCGCCGACGTCGGGCGGGACGATGGTGACCGCCGCGGTGCTACCCGTACCGGTGGCGTTCACGAGCTTCCACGGCGTGGAGGTGTTCAGCCCGTACAGGTAGCCCCGCACGTCCGTCGCCGTACCGGGGTCGAACGTGAACGCGCCGGGCGTACCGATGGAGGTCCCGTTGGTCGAGCCGCCCACCGGGTAGAGGCCGTCGGTCGAGGTGATCCCGGGCATCACGCTCTGCGGCGTGGTGTCGATGGTCAGGTGGCAGGCGGCGCTCGCGGGCCCGTTCACGATGCCGTCGTTCGCGAGGACCGTCCAGTTCACGGAGGTGCCGTTGGTGAGGTCCCCGCTGGGGATGGAGGCGCTGGTCGCCAGGGTGTTGGTCGAGCCCGGGTACTTCCCGCCCTCGGTGTTCTTGACGCTGCCCGCCGTGCCTCCGGTCCAGCTGAAGGTCGAGGTGAGCAGCTGCTGCTGCGTCGAGCCGTTGTCGTCGGTGTCGCTGATGGTCGCGTGCATCGTCGGGGTCGCCGTGTTGACGTAGTTGGCGTTCGCGTTGCACGGGATCTGGCCATTGGAGTACAGGTACGGGCTGCCGCTGGTGTACATGCCGGTGGGCGTGTTCGGAATCGTGTTGTACGTGATGCTCAGGTACGCCTTCTGGCTTGCCAGCAACGCGCCGGAGTCGAACCGCTTCCATTGACACGTGTCACCGTGGGTGGAGTCGGCGAAGCAGTGGGCCTCGTTCGGCGCACGCAGCATCAGGGTGATCGGATTGTGGGCCGGGACAAGGGGACCCAGCTTGCTGCTGACGTCGAAGGACACCCAACTCCCCGCGCAGCTCGAGCTCCAGCCGTGCGCGAAACTCTTCTCCAGCAAAAGCGTCGGGCTGGACGGCTGGTTGCTCCAGTCGGTCGACGAGGAGACCGGGCCCGTGACGTAGAGGTCCACGGGCTTGGCGGTGCAGGACGCGGCCCAGGTCTCGAAGGCGTTGAACGTCACCGTGTGGATCGTCTTGCCCTGCACGGCCGCCGTGTTGAACAGGAAGTACGTCCGCCAGTCCAGGCCGTCGCACGGATCGCCGTACCCGCTGGGCGACATCCCGACCTTCATCGAACCCTCGCGGTTGGGGTCGGAGTCGTTGGCGCCGTTCCAGTACGTCTGGCTCGGGAAGCAGGCGTTCATCTTGGTCCAGTTCGCCTGCGTACCGGAGACCGCGACGTACGGGTCGATGGAGACCGGGAAGCTCGTGGACGGGTTGGTCAGCATTCCCTGATCGGGTACCAGGTCCAGCTCGCCGGGGCTCACCCGTACGCCGACCGGCGCCCGGTTGGCGCCCGAGGCGTCCCACATGCTCGCGCTCGGTGCATTGAACACCTCGGTGTCGACGCCGTCGACGGCGGTCAGTCCGCCGGTACCGGTCGCCCTCAGCGTGACGTGGTCCGTCGCCAGCGGCAGGCGCACGACGCTCAGGGCCGGATTCCGCGCGGCATCGGCGGTCTTCACCACCAGCAGGGTCGAGAAGCCGAGCGGCTCGGCGGTCAGGCGCAGGTCGACGCCGGGCAGGACGTTTGCGTACGTGGCGGTGGCGCCGCTGCGCGTCGGAGCCGGCAGCGCGCCCAGCCAGCCGAGGGCGACCCGGTCGCCGCCCCGGGCGATCCGCGCCATCGGCCCGGTACCGCCGCCGGAGAATGCCACGTCCGCCATGCTCGCGGCGGGCGCGATGGTGCGGTCCGGCAGCGACCGCAGCGTGTAGTCGACGGGCGCCCACGTGCCGTCCGGGCGCCGGGCGCGGACCGGCGTGACGCTCTGGTTCAGCGTCAGCGTGCCGGTCGGGTTGGCGAACGTCTGGGAGAACTCGGTGCGGTCACTGAGCGCCTCGACGGAGCGGCCGGCGGCCCTGGCGAAGGCGAGGGCGGACGCCTCGTCGTGCGCCGTCAGTACGCCCACCACGAGCGCCTGCAGCCGCGGGATCGCGAGGGGCGCGGTCAGCAGCGCGAGGACGAGCAGTCCGGCGACGGGGAGCCAGCCGGGCAGGAGCCTGCGCGCGGGCAGGCCGGTACCGATCGGGAACGACAGCGAGGAGAGCACGCGTGGGTTGTATCCCCACACGGTGTGGGGGGACCACCGACAACCCTGACAGCGCTCGTACAACCGGCTCCGACAATTCGCGGTACGGAGCCGGATCCCGCCCTACGCTGGCTCGTCCCGCGCCGCCACCACCACGGACGCGGGACGCAGTTGGTGTTCCTCGTCGCCGTACCCGGGGCGGACCACGTGCAGCACGGTTCCGGGCTCGGCCCGCGGGTCGACGACCATCGCTACCGCCTCGTGCCGGCGCGGGTCGAAGGGCCGCCCGACATCCACCCGCCGCGGAAAGCCCAGGCGGTCCATCACGGCGAGCGCGTGGTCGCGGACGCCCAGTACCGCGTCCACGATCTTCCTGGAGTCCGAATCCGCGTGGTCGAGGGCGAGGTCGAGGTCGTCCAGGACCACCAGCCACTCCCGGGCAACCCGCACGCGCTCCCGCAGCCGCGCGCTGCGCGGGGTCGATGGCGGGACGTGGGTCATCGCTGTCATGTCCGCCTCCTCGAACGCCCATCCCTCCGAGGACATCGGACGGACGTCCAATCAGCTCGGACACTACGCCGCGGGTATCGGTCGCGGCAAGGATCCGCGCCGGCGGTCAGCTCGATCCGCGCACCGCGAGAGTGGTCGGCAGCCGGCGCGTGGTCGGCAACTCGGGGTCGAACAGCTTGCGAACCGCCAGTGCCGCCTCCTCCTCGGCCGGCGCGTAGACCGACGACAGGTCGGCCACCTCGGCCAGCACGCTGCCGTCGAAGCCGACGACGGCGACGTCGTGCCCGACCCGGCGACCGGTTTCCCGCAGGGCACGCAGGACGCCGCCAGCGGTCACGTCGCACGCGGCGAAGATCGCGTCGAGGTCCGGGCGGAGGGCCAGCAGGCGCAGCGTCAAGGCGTACGCGGTGGAGCCGGTGAAGTCGCCGCCGGCAGCGACGACGCTCTGGCCGGCGTCGCCGACGGTCCGCAGGAATCCGGCCTTACGCTCGTCCGCACAGGGCATGGCCGGTCCGAATACGGCGCCGATACAGCGTCGGCCGGTGGTCACGAGGTGCGCCGCGGCCTGCTGCGCGCCGCCGGCATTGTCCGGCGCGACGAACGGGATGTCATCGGCGGACCTGCCAAGGGCCACCGTGCGCCGACGGTTGAGCCGGCCGGCGGCCGCGGCCGGCATGTTGATCAGTATCCGACCGAATGGCGGTTCGTCGTCGTCGACCGGGGGTGCCGACAGAAGCCGGAGCCGGATGGTGACGTCCTCGCCGCCGACCGCTCGCGCGGCGCCGGTCATCACCCGCCCGTAGTACGGCTTGGCGCTCAGCGCGTTCGGGTCGGGGTCGACGATCAGTATCTCGATGGTCTCGGACCGGGCGCGGTCAGACCGCCCGCTCGCGAGCGCGCGGGCCGCGGCGTGCGGCTGGAAACCGAGTTGCCTGGCCGCTTCGAGGACGCGGCTGCGGACGGCGTCCGTGCTACCGGGCATGCCGTTTATCACCCGTGATGCGGCGGTCCGGGAGACACCGGCGGCACGCGCCACATCGTCGAGCTTGGAACGCTGCTCCATGCCGGACAAGGATATCCCGGCCGCCAACGGCGCGACATGACCCGGTCGGTCACATGAAGTTGCGGGTGTGTAGTGCGGACAGTTGGGCTGCCTCGTCCGCGGGGAAGCCGAGCCGTTCGAGGCGTCGGCGGCGGCCGTCGTCCATCTGGTGTTCCAGTTGCCGCACCCGCAGGTAACCGGTGCGGATCGCCTCGGGTGTCCAGTCTCCGGCGGCCAGCACGACCAGGGCGTCGAACACGTCGGCGTTGAGCCCGGTTGTGTCCCGCAACGCGTCGTAGCGGTGTTCCACGGCCGCGCGTAGCCGGTCGCGTAGGCGCGGTTCCAGGGCGGCGTGCTGCGCGAGGTGGGCCACACCGAACAGCACGTGCCGTCTTTCGTCCTGCATGGCCAGGGTGGTGACCTGCCGGGTGACGGGATCGGGCGCGTGTGTGGCGATGAATCCCAGCAGGTCCACGAAGGTGCCTTCGCCGAGCACGGAGAGCAGGAACGAGGCGAGCGAGAAGTCGGACTCCTCGACAAGGGTGAACAGTGACGCGCGGCCGGCGGCGCCGGAGGTACCCATTGTGTTGTGCCGTAGCAGCGCGCGCCGGGTGAAGACCTCCATGTGCCGCGCCTCGTCGGCGACCTGTACGGCGAGGAGTTGGAGGACCTCGCGGAAGTGCGGGTGGATGCGTCCGAGGAACCGGGCTGGTACGAGCAGGGCGATCTGTTCGTTCTCCACCAGGTAGGTCATCACCTGCACCACGGCCGCCTCGACATCCTCGGCCAGGGTGAACGGCTCCTCCCACGGTACGGCCGTGGCGGGATCCCACTGGCGGGCGGCGGCGTGTGCGTAGAGTTGCGGTGCCACGTCGGCCCACACGAGGTCCCGGTCGTCGAGGTCGAAGTGGGGTTCGGGGCCGCCCGCTTCCAGCAGGGCGCCACGCGCCGCCATGCCCCACACCGCGGGCGGTCGGGTCCGCACGGTTCCCGTCTCGCCGGCGCGTACCGCGCCGAGCCACCGCAGGTCCGCGCGTTCACCACGCACGATCACCGCGTCGAACCGGCCGACCGGTGCCCGGTCGGACACTTCCAGGCGGTGCCCCTCGGACCGGCACCACGCGGCGAGGTGGACGGGCAGGGCCGGGTCACGGCCGCCCACGGCCAGCCGCTGCCCTACCCGCAACGCGGCCAGCGCCCGGCGCAGCAGCAGGTGCCCGCCGGCGTCCAGGCCCAGGTCGCCGAGGTCGAGTCGGGCAGCGGTCACGGAGAATACCCCGGCATAGTGATCTTGCCGGAGTCGTCGTAGAAGCCGAAGCGGTCGACGGCCGCCCCCAGTGCCGCGTAACCGGTACGGCGCCCGGGCCGCCAGACGGTCAGGCCTTCCAGGTCGAACAGCTCGCGCAGCCCGGGATCGGCATAGGACATGCCGAACAGCAGGTCACCGAAGCGGTCGACCAGTCCGTGTGGCGCCCGGTCGGTGACCGTGAGGTTGCAATGGTCGTAC
>Ga0070658_10004430_pt1 | contig 11438 bp, 7 predicted proteins | sample KBSC13metaG_FD_64664 | JGI IMG/M metagenome (GOLD analysis project Ga0070658, IMG submission 64664) | Corn rhizosphere microbial communities from Kellogg Biological Station, Michigan, USA - KBS C1-3 metaG | ecosystem: Host-associated > Plants > Roots > Rhizosphere > Soil ... | reverse complement strand
AACAGGTACCACATGGGGGGCAGGGTCATGAGATCATCGCTGCCAAAGCGTCGACAGCTTTGCAAGATATGATCTATTGAGTGATCAACCAAGCGGTTGAAAAGCGAGAAGCAGGAAAGGGATCTGCCTTTACACCATGCTCCGCTTGCGGAACCCACGAGACCTACCGCCTGGTACTCGCCAGTTCAGAACGCCCATTGCTTCGATTACGGCTAGGGCGGTCAATGCACAGATCAACTCGCTAGACTACTTCCGCCGGCATTGTCATCAACTGCACCTCTCGCATTAAGCCCGAGGGGCCAGTTCCACTGGGGGGAAGCCGCCTATCGGGCTCACAGAGTCTCGCCGAGGCTTGATGCGTTTGCTGGAATATGCCGCCAGTCATGGTTTCCCCTGAGGCGCTTCTTCGCTTGAGTTTCGGGTGGCGCGCATGAGCCAGGCGGCGGCCGCGGCCGCGATCACCATCGGCACCACGGGAACGAGGAACAGGTGGCGGGGCTCGTGCAGTCGGAGGACCATCGCCAGGGAGCCCACCAGCGGCCCGGCAATAGAACCGAGACGGCCTATGCCGAGCGCCCAACCGAGGCCCGTCGCACGCGTCGCGGCAGGGTAGGTGTCGCCGCCCGCGCCGTTGATCGCGTTCTGGGTTCCGGTCACCAGGAAGCCGACGAGAACGATTATCGCCATCACCGCGGGTGGCGACCAGGGACGGGTGCCGAGCGCCAGCAAGGCAGCCGCCGCGCAGCCGGCGAAGAGAAGGACCACCGGCCAGCTGCGCCGGGAGAGGAGCAAGCTTGCCACTACACCGCCGGCCACGCCTCCGGCCTGGTATGCGGATCCGATCAGGGAAGCTTGCGCAGAGGTAAATCCGCTGCCGCTCATAAGCAGCGGTATCCAGCCACTCAGTAGGTAAACGGACATCAACACCGCTGAGAAGATCAGCCAGATGGCTATGGTGATCGAGCCGACCCTGGGTGCGAACAGAGAACGGACGCTCGCGCGCGGACGCTCGACTGTTGGCTCGACGGGCAAGGCCGGGCTCTCCGGCAGGCCCAGGCCGAGCAGGACAGCGATGGCAATAGGCAGGACGCCTCCGACCAAGAACAACCCTCGCCAGCCATACAGAGGGATCAGCCAAGCTGCGACCATTCCCGCGAGAACGCCGCCAAATGTGATCCCGATACCGATCAGACCCATCGCCCGCGCGCGGTTGCTTGGCCTTGCCAGTTCCCCGGCGAGCGCCAAGGCGTTGGGGAGTACTCCGCCAAGGCCGATGCCGACGGCAAATCGCAGGGCGATGAGCTGACCGAAGGACTGAGCTGCCGCTGCCACCAAGCTAAGCACGCCATACACAGCGCAGGCTGCCAGTATGACTCGCTTCCGGCCGACGCGATCACCCAAAGGTCCGACAAGTGCGGAACCCGCCAGCACGCCGACAAGGCTCGCACTCAGGAACGGCCCTGCTTCGGCGCGCGTCTTTCCGAAGGTTTCCAGCACGTCGGGGGCCGCGAAGTTCGCGGCCAGCAGGTCGAAGCCTTCGATCACGAGCGAAAGCAAGATAAGCGCAAAGACAAACGGTCTGGCATCGCTCCCCGCTCCTGTGTGGATTTCCGCTCCCATGCTTCCTCCCTCGGCAAACAGAACCTAACGCTGAGTGCCCCGATCGAGCAAAACTCTTCCGGTCACCGCTCGAGCGACTGCGACAAGTGAGCCCGGCGCCATGCAAAGTAACGTTCCAGCAGATCGAGGCGATCCAGATTGGGTACCGACATCGCCATGTCCGGCTGGTCGATGAACATCACGCGGGGATCACGGGGCTCGAAGCGCGGCCAGGGCATCAGAGTGCCACCATTGGGATCGCCGGTCTTGGCGAAGTTGGTCCAATAGTTCACCAACCGGTCCGAAACGGCGCGATCCAGCGGCCGCCACTTCATCCCGCCTGGAAAGGCTTCCGGTTCGAGATTGCCGAACACGTATGGGAGCTCGGCGGCGTGCGCGGCGCCCCAATCGGCGTAGCGCGGCTCGCCCGCATAGGGCGGACGCAAGCCGAAATAGTACACATAGACGGGGCTCTTGCCGGTGCGCGCCTGCAGCCGGGCCCAAGCCCAGGTGGGCCACACGAAGCCGGTGTCGCGGAACAGGTCCCGACCCGATCGGAGCGCCTGCGCGTCGGTGCTCCCCGGATAGGCGGCCAGGATCCGGTCGGCGAATGGCCCGTAGGCCTTGCGGACGCCATCGATGTAGGCGTGGGCATTAGGAGCTTGCGGGAACAGCGCCCCTTCATCGATATTGGTGCCGATCAGGACCGGCACGTCGTTATATCTGCCTTGGGCATAAAGCGAATATTGCTCTCCGGGCAAAACGTAGCCGTCAAACACCGGCCAGAAACGGTGGCCGCCGATAGCTGGTCCAGCCGCCGCCAGGAGTTGTCCCATCGTCAGATTCCGGGCGTCCGAGATCGACGAGACATTCAACGACTTCAGATAAGCTTCGCCAACACGCTCGGCCAGCTTCAGCGGCCGCACGTTGGCTCCCCCCGGATTTTCAGCGCCATCCCCGTCGTTCATCAAAGGCGGGCCGAAATTGCCGCCGCTTTCGCTGATCGCTCCTTGGAATAATCCCTTCGCCAGTGGCGAAGCGCACAGCATGCTGACTGAGATCCCGCCCGCGGATTCGCCGAAGATCGTGACCCTATCGGGATTACCGCCAAAGGCCGCGATGTTGTGCTTGACCCATTGCAGGCCGGCTATCTGATCGAGAAGGCCATAATTGCCGGAGGAACGATGCGGCGATTCCCGGGTCAGATCGGGTGTGGCGAGAAAGCCGAAGGGGCCGACGCGATAGGCGATGGAAACCACGACCACGCCCTTTTGGGCCAATCGACTCCCCGAATAAGTAGAAATGCTGGTGGCGCCTTGCGTGAAGCCGCCGCCGTAGATCCAGACCATGACCGGAAGAGGCGCCGATCCCGCGTGTGTCGGCGTCCAGACATTGACGTAGAGACAGTCTTCGCTGGTGCGCATTCCGCCCTGGTTCTGGTCGGGCATGCCCGTTTGCGGGCAAGCGGGCGCGAAATGCGTCCCGTCGAGAACGCCCTGCCACGGCTTCGGCTGCTCGGGAGCATGCCAGCGCAACGGGCCGACCGGCGGCGCGGCGAACGGAACGCCCTTGAACACCGAAAGACCGTCCACGTGCGAGCCGCGCACAGTTCCGGCTTCGAGCTTGATCAGCGGGGCGGATTGGGCCTGCGCGGCCGTGGTCAGGAAAAGGCAGCACAGGGCTGCCATCCAGCGTTTCCAGTATGCGCGCATGTTGTTCTCCACCGATTGCTTGATTGACGGCGCACCGGCGCATGTGCCGTCAGTGTGCCGACCTTTCACCAGCGGGGGTGCGGGTCCCGCCTGCCTTGGTTCGGAGCCAGATTGAGCAGCGGGATCTGCCCAGCAGGACGGCCCGGCGGGATCGATTTCAGGTAGGCGTAGATGTCCGCCGCCTGTCCATCCGAAAGCACCCTCTCGCTGTAGGGCGGCATCCGCCTGACCGGTTGTCTGAGCTGCATCAGGAAACTTCGGAACGGCACCGGGTCCGGTGCGAGCCGGGGCCCGGCAATTCCGCCTCCGGCGCCTTGCGTGCCATGGCAGGCATAACAGCGGTCGCCGATAAAGAGACGCTCGCCGTCCGCAGCGTTGCCGGGCGCCGGAGCCGCGGCTGCCGAGACAAGCGCAAAGCTGCCGAGGACCATGCCCATCGCAGATGCCAGTTGGCGCATATCCATCTTCAGCGCCCCTGCGCCACGACATCGACGAGGGCGGGCTCACCCCTCTTCACGACGGCAATTGCCTGCTTGAGCACCGATGCCAGGTCTTTCGGGTCGGTCACCGGTCCGAACCCGGCAACACCCATGCTTTTTGCAAGGGCGGCATAGTCGATGAGCGGCTGCGTCAGGTCATTGCCAATGCCGGTTCGGTCGATGCCGCGGTTCCGGCGATTGGCAATGCGCTGCAGCGCCATGATCTCGTTGAAGTAGGCTCTGTTGTTGTGAATGATGTAGAGGAGCGGGATGCGATTGTGCGCCGCCGCCCACATGACGCCGGGCGAAAACATGAAATCGCCGTCGCCGCCGATGGCGATGGGGAGACGACCGTGTTTTGCATGCGCCGTAGCCGCTCCGAGCGCCGCCCCAGGCAAATAGCCGAGGCCATAGGCACCCGCGTCGCCGATATACTGGTAGTGCTTGTCTGCGTCCCAAAGCTGTTGCGGCCAATAGCTTTGAAACACGGTGCCGCTGACCAGCGCCCAGTCCTCGTCCTTGATCTGGCCGTAAAGCTCCTGGCATAGGCGCGGCACCGAGATCGGCTGCTGGTCCCACCCCACCGCGGCCGCCTCGCGTGAGGCCTGCAGCGCCAATTGGTGCGCTTCGGCCAAGCGCTGCCCCCGCGCCTCGAAGGCTGATTTGCGGTCCGTCGGAGTCAGGCGCCGCACGGCTTCGATGAGCGCCGGCAGGGTCGCCTCGGCATCGGCCTCCACAGCGATGTCGACGGCGGAGAAGTGCTGATAATCGCCGTAGTTCGACTTCATGTAGAGGTCTTCGGAGGTGATCGAAACCGTCTTCACCGACTTTCGAAGCGAGCCGATCAGGCCATGGAAGTCGGTCATCTCCAGACCGAGCACGAGATCGGCTTCGGCCACGGCTGCGCCCTGCCGCGAACTCTGATTGAGCGGATGCCGCCACGGAAAATTGAACCGCGCATAGGAATCGACGACGGCGCACTGCAACGATTCCGCCAACTCGACCATGAGCGCCAGGCCATTCGACGTGCGTGCCGCGCGATCGGCGGCGATCACCGGGCTTTCCGCCGCGATCAGCAACTTGGCCACCTCTGCCACTGCCGCATCATCGCCGGACGGAGGCGTCGAATGGGGCAGATCGGGAATCCGCGGCGGGGTATCGCCCGGAATGGGGTTCTCCTGAAGCGTCATGTCGACCTGCAGCACGACGGGGCCGGCCGGTGGCGTCGTGGCAAACTTGTAAGCCCGCACGGTAGCGTTGCCGAAGTCCTCGAGGGTCAGCGGGGTGTTGTCCCATTTGGTGAAGTCGCGAACCAGGGAAGCTCCGTCGAAGGCCGAGTGGACCCAGTCGACGTAGATGCCGCGTTCGGCGGAATAGACCCGGGCACCGACCAGGCAGATGACGGGCACACGGTCCGCCCAGGCGTTGTAAAGCGCCATCGACGCGTGCTGCAGCCCGACCGCGGCGTGCACGAAGCACGCCATCGGCTTGCCCTCGACTTTGGCATATCCGTGGCAGAAGGCGACGGCGACCTCTTCGTGGTTGACCGCCGAGTAGGTCATTTTCGGCTCGGTCAGCAGGCCGTAATTGACGAGAGATTCGTGCAGCCCGCGGAATGTGTCACCCGGGACAAAGGCCACATGATCGACGCCGAGCTTGCGCAAGACGTCGATCATGTAGTCGCTGCCCGCGCTCGATAGTGGCCCGCGGTCTTCGGGATGCGGCCCAAGGCCCTCGTCCAATCGGGACGGCCGCAGCGGAGGCTTCGAGGTTTGGGCGTCTGGCTTGCCGGCCGCGATCAGGGGCGCGCCGAAGGGCGACACCAATGCTATCGTGCCGGCAACCGTCGTGCCTTTCAGAAATCCGCGACGGCCTGGATTTGTCACTGGCGGTGTTGGTTTCCGGTTATCGACCATCACCCGTCTCCAAGGGTTTCATGCCAGTATCAGAACTTTCCCCGGCGAGGTCTCTGATCGGACCAAGGTGTGACCGCCAAGGTGCCGCAGGGTGCCGAATGGAACAGCTGTTCCGTCTTGCGGATTCAAAAATGCAACATGGCGCGTCCCGCACTCTGGCCGTGGAGGGCGCCGAACCGCAACTGGCGAAGTGGACAGGACAGCCGCCAGAGCAACGCCGTCAGAAATTGCGTCGGAGCGACACCATCCACTCGCGCGGACGGGCCGGACCTATCGACATATAGCCGGCCGTCGCAAGGCTATCATCCATGGTCACTGCGTAGTACTTGTCGGTCAAGTTAGTGACCTCGAGCGCCAACTCCCAATCATCGCCGGGCGATCGGTAGGTAAGCCGCGCGTTGGCCACCGTGCGGGCTGAGATGCGGTTCGTCGGCGCATTGGTCGCGTTGCCGTACACGGAGCTCTCATAGTCCACGTCGGCACGCGGCGTGAGTGAGCCGATACCCTGGCCCAAGTCGATGGCATATTGAATGCCGAAGCTCGCCTTCCACGAGGGCGTGTAAGGGGGCACCATGCCCATCTGCACTCCGCGGACACCCGGAATTCCGACATTTGATGAAATCGAGGTGTACTTGAAGTGCAGATAGCTGAGGCTGCCGTCGAGTTCGAGCCCCTTGACCGGGAAGGCATTCAATTCGAGCTCCGCGCCATCGACATCGGCACTGCCCGCGTTCAGCGGCGCGAAGCATGGGAAGGTCGGAGAGGGAGAGTACTGCGGGCAGGAAAAAACGGTAAGCTGGATGTTGTTGTACTTGTTGTAGAATGCAGCCGTGTTCAGTCGGAGCCGATGGTCGAAAAATTCGGTTTTCGCGCCAACTTCATACGCCGTCAGCGTCTCCGGGTCGAACGGCACGACTTGCGCAGGAATGAAGGGCCGCGGGTTGATGCCGCCGCCCTTGAACCCGGTCGAGACCTGAGCGTAGGTCATTATGTCGGGGGTCCAATTATAGTCGAGGGCGAAGCGGTAATCGAGCCGCGAATGCTTGAAGTGGCCGGCTACCCCATTGAGACCGCCGACTGTGGGTGCAGGTCCGCTGTGATCCGGAGCAATACGCCCGAACGTGTAGCTCTTCTTGTCGCCTGAGTAGCGAAGGCCACCGTCGATCGTCAGCTTTGATGTCGGGTGCAGGGCTGCATTCACGAAGCCGGCAATGCTTTCCGACGGAATCAAATCGTCAGAAAGGAAGTCGAGATTACTATAGCTGAGATCTATCCGTCCGGACTGCCTGCCGCGCCCGTTAAAATAGAAGCCGCCGACTGTGAAGTCCAACAGGCCGTCGCCAACGGTGTCGTTGAGGCGTACCTCCTGCGTAAACTGGTGATATTTCAACGTGTGGAACTGCAAGGCAACGCTGACTGGCGAACCATCGGCAATGTCCCCGAATTTCGAGGTATAGCGGCGGTACGATGTAATCGAGGTCAACTGGAGCTTGTCGGTGAAGTTGTATTGGAGGTCAGCAGACGTCCCCCACTGCTGCATGTGACTGATGGCGGGATCGTAATACGTGCCGTACGCCGTGGTGAAGTCTGTGGAGTTGGCGTACGTCGTGTATTTCTGCCTGGTAATAAACCAAGGCCCGAAGGGAACGCCGTTGGTAGGAGGAGTCTTGTTCGGGTAGTTTGCAATCTTCAGCACGGCCGGTTGCACTTCGGAATTGTCGCTGTCGAAATCGGCCGACAGATTGATATCCAGTCGATTGTCGGGGTTGTAGCGTAGCGCCACACGCCCCGCTGTATAATTGACGCCGCCCGCCTTGCCGAGCCCACAGGATTGATCGTGAACCAGCGTTGGAAGGTTGTTGGGGATCGTTCCCAAACCAGGCACGCCCGTGTCGATCGGGCCGGGATGCGCGCACTTGTAGTCGATCATCTTGACGTAGCCATCCTGGTGTCGTGACACCAGCGAGACTCGGGCGAACAGCTTCTCGGGAACGATCGTGAAATCAGCCGCGGCCTTCCCCTGGATCAGGTTGCCGGATCCGTAGGTGCCCTCGATATAGCCGCCGCCGTTGCCGTCCGGCTTTTTCGAATAAAGCTTGATCGCACCGCCGATGGAATTTTTGCCCGCGAGCGTGCCTTGCGGGCCGCGGAGGATTTCCACCCGATCGAGATCGATCAGGTTGAACTGGGCACCCGTGGCCGTCGCGAAATAGACATCATCGATATAGATGCCGACCCCAGGCTCGAGCGCATAGTTGAAGTCGCCCTGCCCCACGCCGCGAATGTACGCCACGAGTGTATTGCCCAAGGAGGAACCGGCCGGTCGCAAGCTCACATTGGGAGCCTGCGCCGCGACCTGCGTGATGTTGGTCTGGCCGCGCGCCTCGAGCATGCGCGAGTTCACCGAGGTGATCGCGATCGGCGTATTTTGGAGGTTTTCCTTGCGGAATTCCGCCGTGACGACGATCTCCTGAACCCGATCGCCGGATGTGCCCGTGCCCTTGGATGACGCAGGGGTGCTCTGGGCTGGGGCCCCGGTGCTCTGGGATGAGGAAGTCGCTGCGGGCGCGTTCGCCTGCGCTAGCGCTTGTGACGTAGACATCAATGCCGTCGTGCACACGAGCGCCGCAACGGAGCGCCGCCAGGCGTTCGGGTGTCCTACGATATGGCTGCCGAAGTTGGTGTCCATAGCTCCCTCCCCGCTCCTTCTTTTGTGCTTCTTGGCCACGGAGCGGGCCGCACGATATCGGCCGATGGCATCGGGTCAACACAATTCTGTTTTGCCGAATAGCGTTTCCATTATACGGAACCAGGCATTGGATACGCGAAGAATGGAACGCTCGATGGCTCAACGGAAGGTTGCGACGAAGGCGCCACGAGCGAGGCCAGGAAACGCACGGGAAAGCGGGTCGGGCGCCCGGACGATTCTCGTGCTCCAGCGGATTGCGGAGGCGCCCGGCGAACTCACGCTTTCCGAACTGGCGCGCGCGGCGGACATGCCTCCCAGCAGCACCCATCGCATCCTTCAGCCACTGCTGAGGGCAGGTTTGGTTGCTCGATCGGGCGCCGCCTATCGCATCGGACCAGAATATTACAAGCTTGCGGCATCGGTGCTGAGCCACGTCAATAACGACATTAACGCAACACCCTTCCTCGATCCCTTATGGACGAAGTGGCAAGAGACGGCCATCTTTTGCCTCTATCGGCCCGCCGAGCGGATCGGGCTGGTCAAAGAGATGATTCAATCCCCCCACCCTTTGCGGCATTTCATGGAACTGTTCGAACCGATCTCCTTGGTATGGGGTTCTCTCGGAAGGGCCATATTGGCTCACCTAAGCCTGGACCAGGTAACAGCGATACGGGACGAAGCCCCAAGGGGGCGCATCACCGGAGTAGCCGCTCCTTCGCTAAACGAACTGCTGCCGGAACTGGAACTGGTGCGCGAGCGCGGCATTGCCATTTACCGCAACGAGGGCGCGGACCTGGCCGGTGTTGCCGCTCCCGTATTTCGGTCCGGCGACGTTGTCGTCGGCTCCCTCGGCTTGACCATGCCGGTGCGTCGCTACGATCGGCTGGACGCCGACGCGCTGTGCAGCGACGTCATGAGCGCCAGCCGCAAGCTGGGCAGCACGCTGGGTCACAGTGAGGATGACGGCGGAGGCTGAATTCCTTCCCCGCCCATGCTTGCGCGAAAAGTGCCGCGCAAAGGTCGTTGCGGTTCACCTGCTCGGCTTTTCCGTTATACGGAATGATGCTTCCGAATACCGAAATTGAGCTTGTGGGTAGCTTCTTGATATGCTGTGCTGCGACCGAACCGAACGGCGCTGCCCTGCAGAGCCACCGCGCAACGCGGGCCGCGAGACCACCAGGAGAAGAATGCTATGGCAAGCCAGCGCCAAACGCCCGCCGGCGGGGCCGCGGCCGGCGAACCGATCGTCGCCGGGCTGCCGATGCCGGAATTCAGCCACATCACGGTCGAGCCGATCAGCGGCGCGTGCGGCTGCGAGATCGGCGGCGTCGATCTGCGCCATCCGCTCGACGCGGAGACTCTCGGCGAGGTCATGCGCGCGTTTGAGCATTTTGCGGTGATCGTGTTTCGCGACCAACGCGTTACGCCCGAGCAGCACAAAGCTTTCTCGCGCTATTTCGGCGAGTTGACCGAGTTGCCGCAAGCGCCAACCTACGGCGAGCACCACGACATGCAGGAGGTGCGGCGAGAGGCACACGAGCCGGAGAACGTGGTCCCCAGCTTCGAGCACTTCCACACCGACAGTTCGTTCCTGCCGCGGCCGCCGAAGTGCATCATCATGCGCGCGCTCGAGGTGCCGGCGTTCGGCGGCGATACGGCGTTTTCTAATGCCTACCTTGTCTACGAGGGCCTTTCGGCCGGAATGAAGGCTCTACTCGACGGGTTGCAGGTCGCCTATTCGGGCAAGAAGATTTGGGAAAACAACAAGAAGCTGCCTCCCGAAAGGCGCCTGCGCCTGCGCGAGAGCCACTCGTTCAGCGAGGAGCAGTTGGAAAGCGTCCACCCGGCGGTGCGGGTCCATCCGCGCACCGGCCGCAAGGCGCTATACGTGACCACCGCCTACTTCCAGCGGTTCGTCGGCTGGAGCGAGGAGGAAAGCCGCGCGCTGCTGGCCTACCTGCAAAGCCTGGCGCAACATCTCCATTACCACTGCCGGGTGAAGTGGCGGAAGGACACGCTGCTGGTGTGGGATAACCGCTTCACTCTCCATCGCGGGGTGCACGATTTCAAGTACGAGCGACGCCACCTCGTGCGCACGACCGTGATTGGCGAGCGCCCGCTCGGGCCGGGGGCGACGCTCGACCGCGACGCGGTGTGAGCACCCTGCCGGAGACAGAGAGATCACCGGGCGCGCTCCGATCGACGCAGCTGTCGCTGGATGCCACAAGCCTCAGGCCATAAGGCTCTGCCACTCGGCCAGAGGGGAAGCGGAGGTAGATCATCACCACGGGCCGGATCACCTCCGACGAGGAGTCGAAGTACCGGAACGGACTGGCTGGCTTGGGCTTCGAGCTGCGGTTCATCGGCGGCCGCTAGCAGCAGCCTCGGCTGCCGCCCTAGTTTAGTCCGACAGCACCTGACAGTGCCCTTCTGCCTGTGGCATGCCGTGTCAAAGTAGCGCCGATGCGGTTTGTGCGAACTCTTGCGCCGCTTCCTGGAGCGGCTCGAGCACATCGGCTTTCAGCTGTTCGAGCGACCTGGCGCTGACGGAGACCGCGACGACCATCGCGGCCGACTTGGAGCCGCCGAGGCTCAGCGGGACGGCGATGGATCGCTGGCCGACGAAGATCTCCTGATCGTTGAGCGCGTAGCCGTTGCGCCGCGCGTCCACGATCTGGCGCAGCAATTCGTCGGGGTCGGTCAGGGTGTTAGGGGTGAACCGGTTGAGCTGCCATCCCTCAAGCCGGCGTTGCAGGCCCGCTTCGCTTAGCCCCGCCAGCAAGACTTTACCTGGCGCGGTGGCGTAAGCCGGAAGGCGCGCGCCGACATGGATTACAAAAGGTTCGATGTGCCGATGGGTCCCGCGCGCGACGAACACCACTTCGCGTTCGTCGAGCACGGTGATGCAGCACGTAGCTTGAAACTGATTGGCGAGCCGGGTCACCAGCGGCTGCGCGATCTTCGCGAACGGCTGCGAGGAAAGATAGGAGAAGCCGAGATTGAGGACTCGTGGCGTCAGACTGAAGCGCCCATCCTCCGAAAC
>Ga0070658_10004429_pt1 | contig 11439 bp, 9 predicted proteins | sample KBSC13metaG_FD_64664 | JGI IMG/M metagenome (GOLD analysis project Ga0070658, IMG submission 64664) | Corn rhizosphere microbial communities from Kellogg Biological Station, Michigan, USA - KBS C1-3 metaG | ecosystem: Host-associated > Plants > Roots > Rhizosphere > Soil ... | reverse complement strand
GCTAGAGCGCAAGAAGCCCGGCGCGGCGAGGACGTGGGGATGGCACTGGGTCTTCCCGCAGGATCACCTCTCGCGCGATCCGAGGTCGGGCGTGCTGCGCCGGCATCATGTGTACGACCAGACCTTTTCGCGTGCACTGCATCAGGCCGCACGCCGCGCGGGAATCGACAAGCCGGTCTCCGCACATACCCTGCGCCACTCCTTCGCCACGCATCTCATGGAAGCGGGCTACGACATCCGCACCGTGCAGGAGCTCCTGGGCCACAAGGATGTGAGCACCACCATGATCTACACGCACGTGCTCAATCGCGGCGGCAGAGGCGTCGTAAGCCCGCTCGATAAATGACAGCTGCAATTTGAGCGGCGCATCGCTCTTTGCGACACTTGCTCCCGGCGTTTTCAACAACAACCCGGAGCCCCTGAGATGAACAGCAAGAAAAGCGCGGCGATCGTCGCCGTTGCCTGTGGATTTGTTTCCCTTTCGCTCGCGCTGCCCTCGATGGCGGCCACCTGCACGGATGCGAAGGGCCATAAGTACGAGTGCACACCCAAGCCCATCCTCATCCCGGCAAAGCCCGCGCCCGCCCCGGTGAAAGCCGCGCCGGCCCCGGTGAAGGCGCCGGCCGTGCAACCCAAGCTGCCCGCGCAGCCCATCCTCGCCACACCGGCCAAGGGACAGCCGGCGCAGGGCACGCAAGCCCTCATCAACCAGAACAACGCCAGGCCGGCTTCGGGCATCGTGGCCCAGGGCGCCGGGAACATCGTGGCGCAGGGCGCGGGCAACATCGTGGCCCAGGGCGCGGGCAATGCGGTCGCCGGCCGTCAGAACGCCTCGAACCTGGTGCAGAAGCGCGGCAACTGAGCCTTCCACACGCTTGTAGAAGACGGCGCCTTCGGGCGCCGTTTTTCTTTGCTCGCCGTCAACGAATGTGACGCAGTTCACAGTCGGGTCAACGGTTCCGCGAGATTCTCGTTGATCGGCTGACAAGGGAGAACGGCCAATGAAGCCGAACGGTTGGGCGGGCCTGGCGCTCGCATGCCTCGCCACAAGCGCCGCGGCCGCGGAGCCCACCGCGCGCGTGGTGGAATACTTCAACGCCTTCACGGGCCACTACTTCATGAGCGCCGCCGCGGACGAGCTCGCGATCGTCGAATCGGGCGGCGCGGGTCCGGGTTGGCAGCGCACGGGCGGCGAGTTCGGCGTGTTCAAGGCCGCGGCCGATGCGCCGGGCCTCTCGCCGGTGTGCCGCTTCTACACCTCGGGCGCCAACTCGCACTTCTTCACCGCGGATGCGAGCGAGTGCAGCCTGCTGCGCGACAACAACTACGGCTGGCAGTACGAGGGCATCGCGTTCTACGTCGCCACGCCGGGCGCGGGGCAGTGCGGCGCGGGCACCACGCCGGTCTATCGCAGCTACAACAATCGCGCGGCCCAGAACGACTCGAACCATCGCTTCACCGTGGATACAACGGTGTTCGCCAAGTCGGCCTCCTTCGGCTATCCCGCGCAGGAGGGTGTCGTGATGTGCGCGGCCCTCTCCGCCGCAGACGTGCGCGCGGATGCGGTGCGGCTCTTGCGCCAGGCCTCCTTCGGCCCGACGGATGCGGAGATCGACCGCGTGGCCTCCATCGGCGCCGCGGCGTGGGTGGATCAGCAACTGTCGCTGCCCGCGACGAAGTACACCACCTGGCCCTGGGTGGCCGCGAATCGCCCGGATACCTGCGTGGACAACCGCACGGCGCCCATCACCGCCACCAGCTTCTGCGCGCGGGACAACTACACGCTCTTCCCGCTGCAGCTCGAGTTCTTCCGCAACGCGCTCTCGCAGCCGGACCAGTTGCGCGGCCGCATGGCGTTCGCACTCTCGCAGGTCGTCGTCACCTCCGGCGTCTCCAACAGCCGCAACTACGCGATGCGCGAGTACCAGCAGATGCTGGTCGATAACGCGTTCGCGAATTACCACGACGTGCTGCTGGGCGTGACCTTGTCGCCGAACATGGGCGACTACCTGGACATGGCCAACAACAACAAGGCCAACTCCGCGGCCAACACGCAGCCCAACGAGAACTACGCGCGAGAGGTGCTGCAGCTCTTTTCGATCGGCACGGTGCTCCTGAATGCGGATGGCTCGGTCGTGCGCGATGCGTCTGGCAAGGCGGTCGATTCGTACGACCAGGAGGTCATCGAGGGCTTCGCGCACGTCTTCACCGGCTGGACGTACCCGGCGGTGACGGGCGTGGCTTCGCGCAACAACAACCCGCGCAATTACCTGGGACAGATGATCCCGGTGGCGGCTAACCACGACTTCGGCGCCAAGGAACTGCTGAATGGCGCCATGGCCCCGGCGAACCTCACGATGGCGCAGGACCTCGAGGCCGCGCACCAGTCCATCGTGAGCCACGCCAACGTGGGCCCCTTCATCGGCCGCCAGCTCATCCAGAAGCTCGTGACGGCGGATCCCACGCCGGGCTACGTCGCTCGCATCACGGCGGTCTGGAACAACAACGGCGCGGGGCAGCGCGGCGATCTCCGCGCGGTCGTGCGCGCGATCCTGCTGGATCCGGAGGCGCGCGGCGCCCGCAAGATCGACCCCGCGTACGGCAAGCTGCAGGAGCCGGCGCTCTTCCTCGCGGGCATGGCGCGCGCGGCGAATGCGCGCAGCGACGGCGTATACCTGCGCACCCAGTCGAGCAACCTCTCGCAGAACGTCTTCTATCCGCCCACCGTCTTCAACTACTACTCGCCGTCGTACGGAATTCCCGGCACCTCGCTCGTGGGTCCGGAGTTCCAGCTGCTCACCTCCGCCACGGCGATCGCGCGCGCCAACATCGCCAACACGCTTTTCTTCAGCGCGAACGGCGTGGCGGCGGATGCGAACGCGTACGGCTCGACCGGGACACAGCTCGATCTGTCCGCCTACAGCGCCATCGCGAGCGACACGAACGCGCTCGTCGACCGCATCGACCGCAACGTGATGGCGGGCACGATGTCCGCGCCGATGCGCAGCGCCATCGCCAGCGCCGTGAACGCGGTGCCGGCAACGGATGCGCTGGGCCGCGCGCGCACGGCGCTCTACCTCACCTTCTCCTCGCCCCAATGCCAGGTGCAGCGATGAAACGACGCGAATTCCTCGCACGCTCTGCAGCGCTCACCGCGGGCGGTCTCGCGGGCCGCATCCTTCCCGTGGCCTCCCTCGCGGCCGCCGGCAATGTCGCCGCGCAAACGGCGTCGGACTACAAGGCGCTCGTCTGCGTGTTCCTCTACGGCGGCATGGACGGCAACAGCGTCGTCATTCCCAACGACACCGCGGGCTACGCGCAGTACGCCTCGGTGCGTTCCGCCGCGTCGGGCTTGAACATCGCGCAGGCGTCGTTGCTGCCCATCCAGCCCGGCAATACGTCGACCGCGTTCGGACTGCACCCGCAACTCTCGGAGATCCAGCCCCTCTTCGCGCAGAAGAAGCTCGCGGTGCTTGCCAACGTCGGCACGCTCACGCAGCCCACCACCAAGGCCACTTACGCCACGGCGCGGCCCGATAGCCTCTTTTCGCACGCGGACCAGCAGGCGCAGTGGCAATCCTCCGTGTCCAATGCCGCGAGCCCCACGGGTTGGGGCGGCCGTGTCGCGGATGCCATCGGCTCCTCGTATGGGAGTTTTCCGGTGATCACCACGGTCGCGGGTGCAAGCCTCTTCATCTCGGGGAATGCCAGCAGCCCGCTCGCGGTGCCCGCGACCGGCGGCCTGGCGCTCTCGGGTTTCGGCACCAGCGCGGCATCGAATGCGCGCCTCGCCGCGTTGAAGAGCATCCTCGGCGCGGACGATACGAATGCCTATGTGAAAGCCGCCGGCGGTATCGGCGCGCGTGCGGTGGACATCTCCGCGACGGTCAATCCGATCCTCTCGACCAGCAGCACCACGCTCACGCCGATCTTCTCCGGGCTCACGAGCTCCATCGCGCAGCAGCTGCAGCAGGTTGCGAAGCTCATCGAAGGGCGGGCCGCCACGGGTGCCAAGCGCCAGGTGTTCTTCGTCTCGCTGGGCGGCTTCGACACGCACAACAACGAGCTCGCCACGCTGGACACGTTGCTGGGAGACCTCTCGCCCGCGCTGAAAGCTTTCTACGATGCGACCGTGGCACTCGGCGTGGAGCAGCAGGTCACGACGTTCACGCTCTCGGATTTCGGGCGCACGTTCCAGCCCGCATCGGGCGGCGGCACGGACCACGCGTGGGGCAATCATCATCTCGTGATGGGCGGCGCGGTGCACGGCGGCAACCTCTACGGGCGCTATCCGACGCTCGTGCTGGGCGGCCCGGACGACGCGCAAAGCGAGGGCCGCTGGATCCCTACGACGTCCGTGGAACAATACGGGGCCACGCTCGCGAAGTGGTTCGGGCTCACGTCGTCGCAGGTCGCGAACGTGTTCCCGGCGCTCTCGCGCTTTCCGGTGCCCGACCTCGGGTTCGTGGGCTAGCCTCCGCGGCGAGCAAGGGATAGGGATTGATCGCGCCGCTCGCGGTGTAGATGCCGTAGTGCAGATGCGGCGGTGTGCCGCGCGCATTTCCGGTCGTGCCCACATAGCCGAGGATCGCACCCGGGCTCACCCAGTCGTGCGGCTTCACGCCGCCGAACGCATCGAGGTGCGCGAAGTAATGCACCTGCCTTCCCGGCCCGAGCACGCGCACGACGTTGCCGCCAAGGCGATCCTGTCCCACGCCGATCACGATGCCCTCCACGGGCGAGAGGATCGGCGTGCCGCGCCTGGCGAAGATGTCGACGCCCTGGTGTGTGCGCGCCCCGGCATCGCGCGCCGCACCCCATGTATTCGCGACCGCGCGCGGCGCCACGCCCTGGACCGGCATGGGCAGGTGCGTGGGCGCAGGTGCCGACATCAGCGCCCAGTAGCGGCGCCACTGCGGCGCCATCTCGTAAACGACCCAGCCGATTGCGCCCAAAAACGCGAGCGTCACGACGACGGAGGGCACGCGGTTGCGGCGACGAGGATGAGCGGCCATGTGTGATGGACACCACATCCGCCCTGCCGATTCCCCGCCGCTTGACAGCCGCCGAGGCCTTCGTGAATATGTCGAAATGTTTAAACGCGTTATTCCATGAACCGCAACTACCTGCGCTCGATCCCGCGCGAATGGCGCACCATCTCGCGCGCCTTCACCGCGCTGGGAGACGAGCACCGGCAGCGCATCCTGCTCACGTTCGAGCGCGGCGAGCGGCTCAACGTGGGGCAGATCGCGGAGGTGTCCACGCTCTCCCGTCCCGCGGTCTCCCATCACCTGAAGCTGCTGCGCGAGGCCGGCGTGCTCTCCTCGGAGAAGGTGGGCAAGGAAGTCTTCTACTGGGTCAACAAGCCCTTCCTCGAGCAATCGCTGCACGCCGTGCTCGAGTACATCCGGGAGCGAGCCTGACATGGCGAGCCAGTTCCGCCTCCTAGGCCAGCGCCGCTTCGCGCCGCTCTTCTGGACGCAGTTCCTCGGCGCGGGCAACGACAACCTGTTCAAGTTCGCCTTCACGCTGCTGGCCACGTATTCCGCGGCCGAATGGGGCGGCGTGCCTTCCTCCACCGCGGGCTTCGTGATCGGGGCGATCTTCATCGCGCCCTTCCTGCTCTTCTCGGCGACCGCGGGGCAGCTCGCGGACAAGTTCGACAAGGGTCGCGTCATCCGCGGGGTGAAGACCTTCGAGATCGTCGTGATGGCGCTCGCCGCCGGCGGCTTCGTCGCGCGGGTGCCGATGCTGCTGTACACCTGCGTGTTCCTGATGGGGCTGCATTCGACGCTCTTCGGTCCCGTCAAGTACGCATACCTGCCGCAGCACCTGCGCGACGACGAGCTCACCGGCGGCAACGGCCTGGTCGAGATGGGCACTTTCTGCGCGATCCTGCTGGGCACCATCGGCGGCGGGCTGCTCGTGGAGCATGGAAGCCTCTTCGTGGTCTCCGCGGCGTGCCTCGGCATCGCGGTGGTCGGCCGCATTGCCGCGCATTACGTGCCGGCCTCCCCGCCCATGGAGCCGGGGCTGCGCATCGAATGGAATGCGTTCGCGGAGACGATGCGCAACCTGCGCACCGCCGCGCGCGATCGGGCCGTGTTCAACGCGCTGCTGGGCATCTCCTGGCTCTGGTTCTTCGGCTCGACCTTCCTCACCTCGTTCACGCCTTTCACGCGCGATGTGCTGCATGGCGACGAAGGCATGGTCACGATGCTGCTCGCCACGTTCTCCATCGGCATCGCCCTGGGCTCGCTCGCGTGCGAGCGGCTCTCCGGCGGCAAGATCGAGATCGGGCTCGTGCCTTTCGGCTCCATCGGCATGACCGTCTTCGCGGTGGACCTGTGGCTCGCCTCGCGCGGGGCGCAGCCGCACATGGGGCGCGTGATGGCGGATCTCTTCCTCCTCGCGATGTTCGCGGGCTTCTATTCGGTGCCGCTGTACGCGCTCATCCAGGCGCGCGCGCAGCCCGGCCACCGCGCACGCATCGTCGCCGCCAACAACATCCTCAACGCGCTCTTCATGATCGCGGCCTCGCTCATGGCCTCCGCGTTGCTGGGCGCGGGGCTCACGCTGCCGCAGCTCTTCCTCGTGCTCGGCCTCATGAACGCGGCGGTCGCGGCGTACATCTACCTGCTCGTGCCCGAGTTCCTCATGCGGTTCATCTGCTGGGTGCTCGTGCATACGGTCTATCGCCTCGAGAAGCGCGGCCTCCAGAACATTCCCGAGAGCGGTCCCGCGGTGCTGGTGTGCAACCACGTGAGCTTCGTGGACCCGCTGGTCATCCTCGCGGCGAGCCCGCGCCCGATCCGCTTCGTGATGGACCACCGCATCTTCGCCACACCCGTGCTCTCGTTCGTGTTCCGCACCGGAAAGGCCATCCCCATCGCGCCGGCGAAGGAGGATCCGAAGCTGCTCGACGCCGCGTTCGATGAGGTAGCGCGCGCCCTCGAGCAGGGGGAGCTCGTGGCGATCTTCCCCGAAGGTCGCATCACCGATACCGGCGAGCTCTATCCGTTCCGCCCCGGCATCCGCCGCATCGTGGAGCGCACGCCGGTGCCGGTGATTCCGCTCGCGCTGAAGGGCCTCTGGGGCAGCTTCTTCAGCCGCTCGAGCGGCGGACGTGCGATGCGCGGCTTTCCGCTTCGTCGCGGCCTCTTTCCGCGCATCGCGCTCGAAGCGGCGACTGCGCTGCCGCCCGGGCAGGCGACACCCGAATCGTTGCAGGCGAGCGTTCTCATGTTGCGAGGTGAATGGCGATGATGTGGCTGGGACTCCTGATGGGCCTGCTGCTCGGTGCGCTGTGGCACGGCTTCAATACCGCCGTCGTGCTCGGCTTCATCGGATGGCTGGTGGGGATGATCGCGGGCTCGATGCGCAAGAAGGACGCGCCCTCGAGCCAGCGCCTCTCGCTGCTCGAGAAGCGCATCGCGGCGCTGGAGGTACGGCTCGCGAAGTCGGAGGCGGCAGGCACGAAGACCGCAGAGCCGCTGCACACGGAGCCTCTAGTCGAGCCCGTCGTCGAGCCCATTGCAGAGCCTGGTATCGAGCCGGTCAGCGAGACCGTCATGGAGACGGACGTCCGCCCCCTCGAGGAGGGCGTCGTCGAACCAGTCGCGGCACCGCACACGCCACCGTCGCCTGCCGCGCCCAACCCGATCATGGCGTGGCTCACCGGCGGCAACATGATCGCGCGCGTGGGCCTGGTGATCCTCTTCCTCGGCCTCGCTTTCCTGCTCAAGTGGGCGGCCGACCACGCCGCGCTGCCACGCGAGGTGCGCGTGGGCGGCGTGGCCCTGGTGGGCGTCGTGATGCTCGCCTTCGGGTGGAGACTGCGCGCGCGCCGTCGCGGATATTCGCTGGGCCTGCAGGGCGCCGGCATCGCGGTGCTCTACCTCACGACGTTCGCCGCGCTTCGCCTCTATGGGCTGATGTCGCCTGCGATGGCCTTCGTGCTGCTCGCCGCCATCGCCGCATTCTCGGGCGTGCTCGCGGTGATGCAGGACGCGCTCGTGCTCGCGGCCTTCGGCGCGGGCGGCGGCTTCCTCGCGCCGATCCTCGCATCCACGGGCGAAGGCAGCCACGTGATGCTCTTCGGCTATTACCTGCTGCTGAACCTCGGCATCGCCGGCATCGCGCTCTTCCGCTCGTGGCGCTCGCTCAACATCATGGGGTTCCTCTTCACGTTCGTGATCGGCACGGTGTGGGGGATGCGCTTCTACTCGCCGGAATATTTCGACAGCACCGAGCCCTTCCTCGTCGCATTCTTCCTTCTCTACGTCGGGATCGCGGTGATCCAGGCGTTGCGCATGGCGCCCGCGGGCAAGCCGTACCTGGACGGCATCCTCGTCTTCGGCACGCCCATCGCGGCGTTCTCGCTGCAGGCGGCGCTGCTGCGCGGCACGCAATACGGGCTCGCCGAGTCCTGCCTCGCCGCGGCGGCGATCTACCTCGCTGCAGCCGCGATGCTCAGAAGCCGCGAGAGCGTGCGCATGCTTTTCGACAGCTTCGTGGCGCTGGGCGTCGTCTTCGTCACGCTCGCCATCCCGCTGGCGCTCGATGCGCGCTGGACCTCCGCGCTCTGGGCGCTCGAGGGGGCGGCCGTCGTGTGGATCGGGTTGCGCCAGCGCCGACGCATCGCGACCTCATCCGGCCTCGTGATGCAGATCGTCGCCGGCATCGCGTTCTGGATGGCGTACCCCGGCCTCGAGCGCGGCATTCCGTGGATCGACGCGGCATTCCTGGGCGCGATGCTGGTGGCCCTCGCCGGTCTGTGGACGAGCCGGCTCGTGGCGCGCACCGGCTGGCCGGTGTTCACCGTGCGCACCTCCGGGACCATGTTCGTGTGGGGATTCGTGTGGCTGCTGCTCGCGCTGCATCACGACATCCGCACCGAGCTGATCCACGAATACTGGGCGCCCACCTGGGTCGCGACGTATTCGCTCATCAGCGCGGCATTCCTCGCGATGTCGCGCCGGCTGGCATGGAGCGAGGCCGCGTGGCCGTCGCTGGCACTGGTCCCCGTGCTCGCGCTGCTCACGCTGGCGACCATCGCAGACATGCCGCATCCGTTCGCGAGCTTCGGTGCGCTCGCCTGGGGCATCGCGGCCGTCGTCCACTTCCATGTGCTGCGTCGTCACGAAGCGCTCGGCCCGCGTCGCTGGATCTCGCTCGAGCATCTCGGCGGGCTCATGGTGCTGGTGGCGATCGTCACGCTCGAGTTGCACTGGCAAGCGGTCACCCACACCTCGGCCCGCAGCCCGTGGCCCATCGCCGCGCTGATCGTCCCGGCGGCCGCCGCGCTGCTCGTGATTTCCGCGCGCGCCTTCGACGCACGCTGGCCGGTCGCTCCACACGCGGGCGCTTATCGGCTGCACTTCACCTCGATCATCGCGGTGCTCTTCGCGCTGTGGGTTCCGTTCGCGAACTTCTCCCACGATGCATCCGGCGGTCCGCTTCCCTACATGCCATTCCTGAATGCGATCGACCTGGGACACATGCTCGTCCTGGTCGCGATGGGCGCAGCGGTGCTCGCCGCGAGGCGCAGTGACCTCTCGCCGACGAAGGACGTGGCACGCATCGCGCCCTTCATCGGGGCAGCGCTGATTTTCCTCTGGCTGAACGGCGTGCTGCTGCGCACGCTGCACCACTGGGCCTTCATCCCGTATCGCTTCGACCCGCTCATGCGCTCGATGCTCGTGCAGGCCTCGCTCTCGATCTTCTGGTCTGTCCTCGCCCTCGCCTGCATGCTCCACGCGACACGCAGCGGCCGCCGCAGGATCTGGCTCATGGGCGCGGCGCTCATGGCGGTCGTTGTGGTGAAGCTCTTCGTGGTCGAGCTCTCCCAGGTCGGTGCAGTCGAGCGCATCGTGTCGTTCATCGCGGTCGGGTTATTGATGCTGGCCATCGGATATGTGGCGCCGGTGCCGCCGCGGGCCGTAGGCGCACCTAAGGCATAAGGCGATCGCGGGATGGAGAGAGGTCACCTCAGCCACCCGGGGAAAATGCAACCGTGAGGCTGCACGCCCGATTTCGGCGTGGCAAAGCCTTTGAAGCTTTGGTGCAAACATCGTCCATGGCAAAGGCGGTCGAACTGCGGCCACCGCAAGCTTGCATGGAAAGGCCGTCCAAATTTCGGCTGTGGGGGCTGCGTCGAGCGCAGGGGCGCTTGGAGCAGCGTGCAAACAAAGTTATCGCGTCGCTCGCAACTGCCCCGCAACGATGTGGCAGGTGTCATCCCACGTGCCGTAAAACTGCGAGGCCGTGGTCGCATGCGCGCCAGGGCAACCCGCCACACCCGCTTGATCACTCTGCTCGAGAAGGAGTTGCCCGCGGCGCGCACGATTCGCGGACACGGCCTCACGCTTGCAGTTTTCCCGGCCGGGGGATGACACCTGCCACATCGACGCTCATCGCGCCTTTCCGCACCAAAACAAACGGCGCCCGAAGGCGCCGTTCGTCACTGCCAAGAGAGATCAACGCCAGGCCGGACGACCGTAGTAATCGCCCTCGACGATGCGACGGCAACGCCCGAAGTCCAGGTCGCGCTGCTCCTCACCCGGGCGCACGCGCTCGAAGTGGCCCGCGCGCGGGTTCCAGCACTCGTCGGCCACCGTGCGCTCGCGCTCGACATACACCGGGGCGCCGATCATGCGGCAGCGCGAGAAGTCGAGGTCGGGCTGGTAGTCACCCGGGCGCACGCCCTCGAAGTGGCGCGCATGCGGATTCCAGCATTCCTGGTTGCCGCTCACGACGGCCGCGGGCGGCGCGTCACGATAGACGTAGTAGTCCGCGTTGGCGGAGGCGGCAGCGCCGATGAGGGCGAGGCCCGCCGCAATGGCCAGCTTTTTCATGAATCCTCCAGAGGAACTAGTGCCCTTGCGGGTCAATGCAATTCGGACACGCCGCGCGCGGGCTGCGTTCGCCCTCGCCATGGGCCCTCAGGCGTAGGAGCGTGCCGCGCCGTGCGGCAGGCGCACGGCTACGACGGGCGCTGGTCTAGAATGGGGGCTCGAACGGCCCCTCAAACTCACTACGCCCCCATGAAGATCCTGCTTGCCGCCGACGGTTCGGAGCACTCCCGCAAGGCCGCCAAACAGCTCGTGAAGTACGTGAAATTCCTCGCCGAGGCGCCGGAGATCCACCTGCTGCACGTGCACGCCGCGCTCCCCTACAAGCGGGCCGCGGCCATCGTCGGCAAGGCGGCGATCGAGAAGTACCAGCGCGAGGAGAGCGAGGCGGCGCTCAAGGTGGCGGAGAAGGAGCTCGACAAGGCCGACCTCACCTACTCGGCGCACTGGATGGCCGGAGACGTCGCGCGCGCCATCAAGGAATTCACGAAGCGCCACGACATCGACCTCATCGTCATGGGATCGCGCGGCCACAGCGCGCTGGAGGGCCTGGCGCTGGGCTCCGTGTCGATGAAGGTGCTCGCCA
>Ga0070658_10004428_pt1 | contig 11441 bp, 12 predicted proteins | sample KBSC13metaG_FD_64664 | JGI IMG/M metagenome (GOLD analysis project Ga0070658, IMG submission 64664) | Corn rhizosphere microbial communities from Kellogg Biological Station, Michigan, USA - KBS C1-3 metaG | ecosystem: Host-associated > Plants > Roots > Rhizosphere > Soil ... | reverse complement strand
CTGTCGACGAGCTCAAGGCCCTCTGCCTGAGCGACGAGCTCCGCGGAAGCCGGCCCTTGACCGATGAGGATGAGATGATGCCTCTCGCACTCCCTCGCTATCGTTGAAAATGCCTCGATGAGGAGACGGTGTCCTTTCGGACGATCCTGTCTTCCTACGGACAACCATACGAAGTCGGGGGGTCGAATTTTCAGAGCGGACCTTACCTCTTCAACGTCCTCCGCATCTGCCGACCAATCCGTCGGAGCAACGGGATTGTAGATGACCTCCATGCGGGAAGACGGTATTCCCAATCTGGAGACGAAAGAGCGTGCTACGGCGTTCGAGCACGCGATGAATTTCGATCTGCTCAAATGGGCCGTGACTGCGTCAACGACTCGTCGAAATCGATTGTTGCGGAGGGACCAGCCCGCTGCCCGAACAGACGCGGGATCGTAATCCATGCTAACGAGCCAGTTAAGATGAGGGATCCCGAGGCCGAGCCGGGCAATTCGAGCCGCTATATGCGCCTCAAAAATCGCAGAATGGATCACATCCGGCCTCAGATGGCGAAGCTCTCGCCGGAGTGGGGAAACACTACTCAGCCAAGGCAATCTGCCTTGGGCGTTCAGGCAGATGACCGCGCAACCGGACGCTCGGATTTCTTCAGCCAGGTCATCACGCCCTCTCAAGTAGCAGAGACTGTGACGAAATCGCGTTCTATCCGTCGCGGCAATCAAGCTCGCAGTTACTCGTTCTGCGCCGCCACGACCAAGATCCGGAATAACGTGCAAAACGTGGATCATCGTTCCTAGCTGAAGTTCAGAGAGCTAGCTACCGATGGAAATTCCTCGTTCGCGGCAGCATATTCTTCCATCGTGCCAATATCGCGCCAGTAACCGTTGAACTCGAAAAGGTTCACGCTTTCACCAGCGCCCAGCAAGTCCTGTATCAAATCAGGGATATCTAGCCGCTGCTCCACCTTGATGAAATCAAGTATTCTCGGCTCGAAGACATAGATTCCCATGCTGACCTTGTAGTCTATAGACGGTTTCTCGACATATCTCGTAAGTACTCCTTTCTCTGTTTCGAGAACCCCTAAGGACATTTGAACGCGCTTCGGATAGGTCGCGATCGTCGCTATGGACCCCGAATTCTTGTGGCTTCGGACCATCTCTGCGAAATCTATGGAACAAAGGAGATCACCATTTAGCACTAAGAAAGACCCTGCCGGCCGCGCCACCAAAGCAATCGGGCCAGCGGTTCCGAGCGGGGAGGTCTCTAACGAATAGCGCAGGTTGACACCCCAGTTGCCGCCGTCCCCAAAGTAAGCTTGTATTAGCCCATGCAAATGGCCCACCGAGACGGTCAAATCTTTAAACCCAGCCTTGTGTAGCTGACGAATTATGATCTCGAGGACCGGCATCTCGCCCACCGGCATTAGGGGCTTTGGCAGGGCGGTCGTGTAGGGGTGCAAGCGAGTCCCCTTGCCCCCCGCCAGAATTACCACTGGCATCGGTTCAGACATTGTACTCACTCGCTTTGTACCGCGCCTGGTGGTTCCCAATCCACTCCACGGTTCGCTCCAAGCCGTCTCTCAGGGAGACCTGCGGGCTCCAACCAAGCAGGCGCTGCGCTTTCCCAATGTCGGCCAGAAGCAATCCAACTTCGCTTTTTTCCGGGCGCACCCGGCTACCATCCGTGTGCACTTCCAATGGACGCGACACGATCTCGCCTACCTGCTGGACCACGTCGGCAATGCTCACGGTGCGGCCTGAGCCAATATTGATGACCTCGCCAATTGCGCGATCGTTCGTCGCGACCGCGACAAAGCCTGCAACGGTGTCATCGATAAAATTGAAATCGCGCTTGGGAGTCGTCGAACCGAGCTGAAGCTCATTCGATTTGAGCGCCTGAGCGATGATCGTCGGGATCACAGCTCTAGCGCTCTGGCGTGGCCCGTACGTGTTGAACGGCCTGATCGTAGAAACTGGCAGGTCGAACGAAAGGAAATAGCTCTCGGCCAGCTTGTCGGCACTGATCTTGCTCGCCGAGTAAGGCGATTGCCCTACGAGCGGATGCGCTTCGTCGATCGGTTGATACTGAGCGGTGCCATAAGTCTCGCTTGTTGACGTGTGGACGAAGCGTTCAACGCCATATTCCAGCGCGGCATTGAGAACGTTGGCGGTGCCATTCACGTTGGTCTGAACGAAGTCATTCGGACTACGATAGGAGTAAGGGATCGCGACCAGGGCCCCCAAATGAAATACGACCCCACAACCCTTTACAGCCCTGCGAACCCCGTCCCCATCTTTGAGGTCGCCGTATACGACGTCCACCGAGGAGCGAACCTCAGGGTCGATGATCTCCAACAGGCCGAGATCGTTTCGCGAGTTATAGTGCGCGAAGGCCCGAACATTGGCGCCGGATTGAACAAGCTTCTCAACCAAGTGGCTCCCGATGAAACCTGTCGCCCCCGTTACGAGCACCTTTTTTCCGTCAAGATTCATTTTTCCAGTCCAGTACCGAGTATCACCCTCCAATGGTCAAGGAGGTCTGCCAATGTTTGATCGAGTGGGATTTTCGGGCTCCACCCTAATTCAGTTCTAGCTTTCGAAGCGTCGCCGACTTGGCAAGGCACATCGGCTTTGCGGTCACCCGCATCCTCCGAGAGGACTTCCATTTTGACGGCTGCAAGATCCCTTAGCCGCTCGACGATCGATTGGATTCGCACGCCGTTCCCCGATGCGAGATTGTAGGCTTCACCGGACTTTCCGCGCGTTGCCGCGAGGTAATAGCCTTCAACAATATCGCGCACGTCCGAAAAGTCTCTGATCGCATCCATTCGACCAATCAGGATTCGAGGCGGGCCCTCGCCAATCTCCGCCAAGGCAATCTGTCGGGCGACCTTCGAGGCGAGGAAATGAGGGTGCTCGCGAGGCCCCGTGTGGTTGAAGGCTCGTGCGACGATAACAACGTTGCCTTGGCGCCTGCCAGCCCTGAGCGCCACAGCATCTTGGGCTGCCTTCGAAAGTCCATAGGCAGACACCGGATTTGGCGACGTTTCTTCGACGATCTTCTCGGAGGGCAGTTCGGGCGCGCCGTATAACGCACTCGAACTCGCGACCAATACTCTTGGGGGCTGACGAAGAGTTCCGGCCGCTTCTAAGACGTTCAAACTTCCAATGATGTTGGTGTTGAACATCTCTTTGAGAGGGTCTTGGGCCCCGGTCGCCGCGGCAAGATGGAAGATCACGTGTGGCTTCGCCTTAGCCACAGCGCTTCGGACTTGAGCCTCGTCGGAGATATCGACCTGGAGAATCTCCAAGCGATCGGAGATCCGTTCGAGATTCGGATGCGGGTGCGAGGTGTCACGGCTGAACCCGGAGACTGAACAGCCGGCTGCCAAGCAGGTCTCGGCGAGATGGCTTCCGGCGAACCCGGTGATCCCCGTTATCAGGACTCTGGCGCCCGGCGTGGTTTCATCAGACGGTGCCAAAGTTCAAACCTCGGATCGGTTTCGGCCATATATGTAACCGCGCACCCAAGGTAAGGCATGGTCAGCCCGGCAGATTGTCTCGAAGCCCAACGACTCCAGTCGCGCGCGGACGTCATCGAAAGTGCGAAACTCTTCGCCGCCCGCACCTCGATCAGCAATGAAGTCGTGGCACGAGATCACGACATATCGCAGGTTGCGGGAGAGGGTCTCCATACCGCGTACTGCCGAGCGCTCAGCGCCCTCGATGTTCATTTTCAACATGGCGACGGGGCCGAGCTTCAATTCCTCGGCAACAGCATCGAGGGTTGTCGAGACGACGGTCTCGCCTCCATCTTTGCCGGCGGAAATAATTGAGTTCGCCAGATGATTGCGTTGATCGTGAATGCGAACCTCGCCCAGCTGATCCGTGACTGCATAAGGAAGTGCCGTCACATTGGTGAGCGATGAGCGCTCAATCGTGTTCCGAAGGCATTCAAAGGTCTCCGGGTGAGCCTCGATTGAGACAACCCTTCCGGTCGGACCCACGAAGCCGGAGAATACAACCGCCTCCTCACCGACGCCGGCTCCGACATCGATGACCACATCTCCAGCCTTGGGCAAATATTGCCAGCACCAGTTATCAAGAACGGTATCTCGCATATCTGCCAGGGGAACCGTGTGAATGGTGGGGCTGACAATCGTGGCGTGTGGTTGGGCGTTTACCCAACGCCCCCGATCATCAACCGAAAAGCGCTGACCCCCGCCTCCCCGCCCTCGAAGAGCCATATTTGCTGCGAATGCCACGAGGCTTCGGAGCCCAAGCCGATCGATCGCTGTGGCAAATGATAAGGTCGCGCTCATGGAATCGCCTTCTACTCGTCAGGCCGTCCATGTCATGCGGCATTCCGTGGGCGGGCGGGCGTCGCACTACATCGTGACGAACACGGCTTTGTTTTGCTGGTGACCCCTACGGGACTCGAACCCGTGTTTTCGCCGTGAGAGGGCGACGTCCTAGACCGCTAGACGAAGGGGCCAGTGCGGCGTGAGGCGCGCCATATGTGGACTTGATGCCGCCTAGTCAATTAGCGCCGTGTCAGTCGTCCTTCTCGCGCTCGCTCAAGTAGCGCATCAGCTCAGCGAGGGTCGACTCCATCTGGTCCTGCATCTGGCTTACCAGCTCGTTCTCGCGCATTCCGACATGGTCGAGCGGCTTCGAGTAGCTGTCGGAAAAGCTCTGCAGGTCGGCTCGGTCGAAGACACCCTTGGCGACAAGCTTCGCGAGGATCACGAGCAGTCCGTTGGTGTTGGCAATCGTGCCCGCGACCAACGCCTCGTCCACCATCGACAGCCTCTTGTCGCTGTCAGTGACCTCTTCTTCATCAACGGGAATCATCACGCCGATCATGACGGCAAGTACGCGCCGCGCAACCCAAAGCTCCTACGGCTAAAGATAATCCCCAAGGGCGGCCCATCGTCGCGCCTTTTCGGCGAAGTCGCGCGTGTTGGCGGCACTCGAAGACGGCAGGTCGATCAGCGTAAATGTTGCCGGTGGCTCGCCGATCAGCTTGCGCCCGATCGCAGACGCCGTTGATCCGTTGAAGGCGATTGCCAGCAGGTCGGGAAAGTCGTGAAGGAGATGTTTGATGCGATTATGCTGCGCCTCCCTGATCGCCTGGTCGAGGCTACCACGGCGGCTCGCCGAGGAAATCACGTCCCAGAGGCCAATCCGCCGTTCGGCCAGGCGTTCGAGCCGCCTTTCATAGTCGAGCCCGGCGAGCTCCTCGCCGATCGCCTGCCCCAGCAGGCGCCAGAACTGGTTGGTTGGGTGGGCGTAGTAGCGACGTGCTGCGAGCGAAGCGTCGCCAGGGAGGCTGCCGAGCAGGAACAGCCGTGCGTCGCTTCGAGCAATCGGCGGCAGTCCGGCTTTGACGCTCACCATTTAATCCCTACAGCCGCGGCCCGTGAACACGAACGACCTTCGCGTCGCCCTCTTCTCGGGCAATTACAATTATGTCCGCGACGGCGCCAACCAGGCGCTCAACCGGCTGGTCGGCTATCTGCTGAGGCAGGGTGTGGAGGTCCGGGTTTATTCGCCCACAGTCGCCGAACCGGCCTTCCCGCCGACCGGCGACTTGGTGAGCGTGCCCTCGGTCGCGATCCCGGGCCGACCTGAGTACCGACTGCCGCTCGCGCTGCCCCCCTCGGTTCGACGAGATCTCGAGCAATTCGCGCCGAATATAGTCCACGTTTCCAGTCCGGACATCGTGGGTCACCGCGCGGTGTCCTGGGCCCGCAAACGAAAGGTCGCGGTGGTTGCATCCGTCCACACGCGCTTCGAGACCTATCTCGAATATTATCACCTGCAGGCGCTCGAGCCGCTCGTCCGGGCCGGGCTGCGCCGTTTCTATCACCGCTGTGAAGTGGTGCTCGCGCCGGCGGAATCAACTGCGTTGATCCTTCGCGCCCAGCGGATGAACCGAAACATCGAGATATGGACCCGCGGCATCGACCGCGACCAGTTCAACCCCGAGCGGCGCGACATGGCCTGGCGTCGGGAGCTGGGCATGGCCGATGACGAGATGGTGGTGGCCTATCTCGGGCGAATCGTCATGGAGAAGGGCCTCGACGTCTTTGCCGACGCCATCCACGCTTTCGCTCCCCTCGGCCTCAAGCATCGCGTGTTGGTGATCGGCGACGGGCCAGCGCGCGGCTGGTTCGCTCAGCAGCTGCCGGGCGCAATTTTTACGGGGCAGCAGACTGGCCCAGACCTCGCCCGGGCGCTGGCGAGTGCAGACGTCTTCCTGAATCCCTCGGTTACTGAGGCCTTTGGCAATGTGACGCTCGAAGCCATGGCCTGTGCTCTCCCCGTCATAGCAGCAGCGGCGTCCGGCACGACCAGCCTTGTGCGGCCCGGAGTGACCGGCCTCCTGGCAGACGGCAGCGAGCCCGAAGAGTTTGCCGACGCGCTGGCGGCCTACGCGTGCGACCCGGAGTTGCGCCAGCGGCATGGGGCCGCCGGCCTCGAAATCGCGAAGACGATGGACTGGGACACCATCAACTCGGCCGTGGTCCGAGCCTACAAGCACGCCATCGTCAAGCGCGAGCGCCTCACGCGGATGACAGGCCGCTAAGCTACTTTACCCGCTCGATCCGCTGAGCCGCCTCGTCGAGGATTGCCGCAATCTCGTGCAGCAGTTCATCGTCGAGTCCGTCGCGGCCGACGCGATGCCTCAGCGCGGTCATCAGGTTCCTGACGGCGCGACCGATGGCGGGACCGGCAGTATGCTCTTCGCGTGGCTTGAGGTCCGTCAGCCGCTCGAACAGCGCGGTGACTTCCTCATCGCGCTCGGCAAGGTGCGCCCTGCCTTCGTCCGTCACCTGGAACGGCTTGCGCGCGGCCTTGCCCGGGGCTTCCTCAATCAGGCCCATGTCCTGGAGGAGGGTGAGCGTCGGATAGACCACGCCCGGGCTCGGCGCATATTCGCTTCCAGTCAGCTCCTCGATGGCACGGATGAGGTCGTAGCCGTGGCGGGGTTCGTCGGCGATCAGCTTCAAGAGCACGAGCCGAAGTTCACCGCCCTCGAACATCCGGCGGGCACGCCGTCCGCGCCGCCCACCGCTCCAGCCTTCGTCGCCGAAGTCGAAATGAAATGGACCCCAGTTGCCCTGCCAACCGCGACCGCCACGCATGGCCATCAGCGCCTCAGGCAGCATGATCTCGACGTGGCCGCGCGGCCCGCACCCATGATGTCGCATCTATCCACTCCTTTTTACAGGTCCAATCGATAGGTCTAAGATATATCTTAGTGCTATCTCCAGCAAGCCTGCTCGTGCAATTTTTTGCGCTCGGACTAAGACGGACTTGATGGCTGATCTGTTCGCCGACCAGGGAGTTGCAAGCCGCGCTGCGGAAGCGCCGGCGACCAACGCGCCCCTCGCCGACCGGCTGCGACCGAAGTCGCTCGACGAGGTGGTCGGGCAGGAGCATTTAACCGGGCCCGACGGCGCAATCGGCCGCATGGTCGCCGCCGGCCGGCTTGCTTCCATGATCCTCTGGGGACCTCCCGGAACGGGTAAGACCAGCATCGCGCGATTGCTCGCCGATGCCGTCGGCCTGCGCTTCGTCGCCATCTCGGCGGTCTTCTCGGGCGTCGCCGACCTCAAGAAAATCTTTGCCGAAGCGCGGACGGCAGCTCGCGCCGGGCAACAGACCCTATTGTTCGTCGACGAGGTGCACCGCTTCAACCGTTCCCAGCAGGACGGCTTCCTCCCCTATGTAGAGGATGGCACGGTCACCCTGGTCGGAGCGACAACCGAGAACCCAAGTTTCGAGATTAACGCGGCGCTGCTCTCACGCTGCCAGGTGCTGATCCTCCGGCGGCTTGATCATAATGCGCTCGACGAGCTGGTCCGCCGCGCCGAAGCCTTGGAAGAGCGGCCGCTACCCGTCACTCCCGAAGCCCGCGAAGCGCTGATCGCTAGCGCGGACGGCGATGGCCGCTTTCTCCTCAACCAGGTGGAGACGTTGTTCTCGATCGAGATCGCAGAGCCATTGGGACCGGGCGAGCTCAGCGACCTGCTCCACCGTCGCGTGCCCGTCTACGACAAGGACCGCGAGGGTCATTACAACCTCATCTCCGCGCTTCATAAAGCCATTCGCGGCTCCGACCCGCAGGCCGCGCTTTATTATCTGGCGCGCATGCTCGTCGCCGGGGAGGAGCCGCTGTACGTGCTCCGCCGCCTGACTCGCGCCGCGGTTGAGGATATCGGCATGGCCGATCCGAACGCGCTGCTCCAATGTCTAGCCGCCAAGGAAATGTATGACTTCCTCGGCTCGCCCGAGGGTGAGATCGGTATCGTTCAGGCCTGCCTCTATCTCGCGACCGCACCCAAATCGAATGCAGCCTACACGGCGCAGAAGAGGGCCTGGGCATCAGCGAAGGAAACCGGCTCGCTTATGCCGCCGATGCACATCCTTAATGCCCCGACCAAGCTCATGAAGAATGTGGGTTACGGCAAAGGTTATGCCTACGACCATGACGCCGACGAGGGCTTTTCCGGCCAGGATTATTGGCCCGAGGAGATGGAGGCGCAGGCCTTTTACGAGCCGACCGACCGCGGCTTCGAAGCGCGGGTGAGGGAGCGCTTGGAATATTGGGAACAGCGGCGCAGAGAACTGCAACAAACGGACGACGACGCGGGTTAAGCCGCGCAGATTCGAGGGAGCATCCGCAATGTATGACACAAGCGCCTACTGGCAGGCCCAGCTGATGAATTGGGGTCCGAAGATCCTGATCGCGATCCTGATCTTGGTCGCAACCTGGGCGGTGGCGCGCGCGGTCAAGTGGGTGCTGCAGCGCGCGATCGACCGCATCCCGGCGTTGAAGCGCCACATGTCAGGTCCACCGGATGAGACGGTCGGCCACCAGCTCGGCACGATTGCCAAGCTGATCATCTGGCTCGTCGGCATCATGGCCGCGCTGCAGTTCCTCGGCTTCGCTCAGGTGCTCGCGCCGATCAACGAGCTGGTGAACGAGATCTTCGCCTTCCTGCCGCACCTGATCGCGGCAGGGCTGATCTTCTTCGTCGGCCTGGTGGTCGCAAGGATCGTTAGACGCCTCGTCGAGACGGTGCTCATTGCCGCGAATATCGACGGCGTGCTGGCGCGCATCGGAATCGGATCGACCGAAGGCACCGTCCGGACTGACCCGGCAGCCGTTCCACCGGGCACCGCTCCCGCCTCGACACGGGCGAGCCTCGCGCGCGCGGGCGGAATTCTGGTCTTCGCGCTAATCATCATCCCGGTGGCGATTGCGGCCCTTCAAGCGCTCGGCATCAGCTCGATCTCCGGCCCCGCCACGGACATGCTGAACCAGATCCTCGCGGCGATCCCCCGGATCCTCGCTGCGGCGCTGTGGCTCGGCATCGCCTTCATTGCCGCCCGGTTCCTGAAGTCGATCATCGAGGCAGTTCTGCCGCCGACGGGCTTCGATGACGCGCTCCGCTCGACGGGTGTACTCCCGCCGGCAGCGGTCCCCTCGCGGATCGTCGCCAACATCGCTATGATCGTGGTCATTCTCGCCGCCTCGATCGAGGCGGCACGCCAGCTCGGCGGCGACGAGATCGCGATCTTCCTGGCGCAGGTCACGGCACTCGGCGGCAAGGTGATCTTCGGGACCTTGATCATCGTGGTCGGCATTTTCCTCGCGCGGATTGTCGCCAACCTGGTCGGCAGCGGCACCGGCGAAGGCGGGTTCGCGCAGACACTCGTCCGCTACGCGATCGTCGCCCTGTTCACGGCGATCGGCCTCACCTTCATGGGTCTTGCCGATGCGATCGTGATGATGGCGTTTGGTCTGATCCTCGGCTCCGCCGCCGTTGCGACAGCGCTGGCATTCGGGCTCGGCGGTCGCGATGCCGCAGCGCGAATCCTCGAGCGTTGGTCGGACGGCGAACCGCCGGCCCGGCCCATACCGCCGAAACGCATCCGCAGCGCCCCGCATTCGGACGACCAGCCGCCGCTGGTGTGACGAGACGCTTCGCCGCCTACGTCGCGATCGACTGGTCGGGAGCGAAGGGCAGAAGGCACAAGGGCATCGCAATTGCCGAAGCACGGGGCGGCGCTGCGCCTCGACTGATCCGCCCAGGGCACATCTGGTCGCGCACGGAAGTGCTCGGCTGGCTGATCAAGCGAGCCGCAAAGGAGCCGACCTTGTTCGGCTTCGATTTCAGCTTCGCGCCACCGATCATCGAACGCGGCGAATATCTACCTGGCGAGCCAGACGTGCCGACCACCGCCAGGGAATTCTGGGCGTACGTCGATTCCCATTGCGATGACGAGGACCTGGGCGCGGCGAGCTTCCTCGAAATCGCCCATCGCCGCCATTTCTATTTTGGCATCGCCGACGGCGTGAAGGCGGAGTTCGTCCGTTTCCGTCAATGCGACGCGCGCCTGAACGCGCAGGGCGGCCGGAAGACAGCGAGCGCCTACGACGCGATTGGTGCCGCCCAGGTCGCAAAGGCTAGCTTCGCCGGAATGCGCTTCCTGCATCATCTCGACGGCAAGGTCGCGATCTGGCCGATGGACCCCCTGCCGGCGCACGGCAGCGCTGTGGTCGAGATCTATACCCGCATATACCTTCGCCGCGCCGGCATGAGCGGCACCAAGCTGCGGACCCAAGCAGCGCTAAACCTGGCCTTGGAGGGGCTCGGCAGCCCTCCCGTGAGCCTCCGGTTCGAACCCAACGACCACCAAACCGACGCGCTGGTCACGGCGGCAGGCATGCGACAGCTCGCCTTGACGGAGCCGCGTGCGTTCGACCCGGAAGGACTCACTCCGGAAATCGCACAAAGCGAAGGCTGGACGTTCGGCGTACTATAAAGCAGAGCGCGTCGCGCGCCGGATTAGCTCAGTTGGTAGAGCAGCGGTTTTGTAAACCGAAGGTCGCGGGTTCGAATCCTGCATCCGGCACCGTCACTTTCACTTATCCACAGACTCATCCCCTGCTCGATGCACAGATTCCGTCATGGACAGTGCAGATTCCGCTGGAAAGAATCATTTGGGCAGCTATTCAGAGAATGTGTTTCGGAGACTTCGGTCGAAGAAACATGGAACCCCGCCAACTTCGGTTGGTGGGGTTTACTCGTTTCTGGCCCTTGCAAAGCTTCGGCGCCCAACTGGCTAGACCTCCACCTCCACCCACATCGGCGCATGGTCGCTGGTTTTCTCCCAGCCGCGCGGGGTGCGGTCGACGCCTCCTGCCTTGAGGTTCTTCGCCAACGGTGGGCTAAGCAGCGCGTGATCGATGCGAATGCCCGCGTCGCGCTCGAACGAATTCCGCCAGTAATGCCAGAAGGTGTAGATCCGCTCGTCCGGGTGGAGATGGCGGATCGCGTCGGTCCACCCCTGGGCGACGAGCTCACGAAATTTCTCCCGCGCTTCGGAAGCGTACAACGCATCCTTGGCCCAACGCTCGGGCTTGTA
>Ga0070658_10004427_pt1 | contig 11443 bp, 11 predicted proteins | sample KBSC13metaG_FD_64664 | JGI IMG/M metagenome (GOLD analysis project Ga0070658, IMG submission 64664) | Corn rhizosphere microbial communities from Kellogg Biological Station, Michigan, USA - KBS C1-3 metaG | ecosystem: Host-associated > Plants > Roots > Rhizosphere > Soil ... | reverse complement strand
GTCCGCTCTCGCCACGAGGAAAGGAGCTTGCTAGCGGCTGAGAGGTGACCGCGCTCGACGTCTTTGTCTTCCTGCTGCTGATCGGCGGTGCCGCCCTCGGCTTCGTGCGCGGCTTCGTCCACGAGGTGATGTCGCTGTTCGCCTGGATCGTCGCGATCGCGATGCTGAAGCTGTTCCACTGGCAGCTGTGGACGGGCCTCATCAACAGCTTTCACACGAGCTCGGCCGCCGCGGCGGTCCTGGCCTTCGCGATCCTGTTCCTGCCGAGCTTCCTTGGCGTGAAGCTTCTCGCGCGGCAGCTTGGCGGAAGGACCCGCCGACATTCAATGCTTGGGCCGGTCGACCGCGTGCTTGGCGGCGGCTTCGGCGCGCTGAAGGGGCTGCTTGGCGCGACGCTCTTTTTCCTGCTCGCCAACCTCGCGACCGACATGGTCTACGGACCGCAGGCTGATCGGCCCGAATGGATGAGCAAGTCGCGCACCTACCCGCTGCTGAATGCCAGCGGCCGCGCGATTGTCGACTGGGTTGAGGCCCGACGTCTTCGCGTCAACAAGGTGGGCGAGGGCGCATGATCCGGCTTTACGACACGCTGGCACGCGAGAAACGCGAGTTCATCCCCGCCGACCCCAAGCGCATCACCATGTATGTATGCGGGCCGACGGTGTACGGCCGCGCGCATATCGGCAATGCGCGGCCGGCGGTGGTGTTCGATACGCTCGCCCGCCTGATCCGGCACGAGTTCGGCGAGGAGAGCCTCGTTTATGCCCGGAACGTCACCGACGTTGACGACAAGATCATCGCAGCGGCCGAGGAAGAGGGCGTCGAGCCTTCGGTGATCACCGAGAGGTACGAGCGCTTCTACCTCGAGGACATGCGCGCACTCGGCGTTCGCGATCCCGACATCGCGCCGCATGCGACGCAGGAAATCGGCCCTATGATCGCGCTGATCGAGCGGTTGGTCGAGCGCGGCAACGCCTACGAGGCGGAAGGGCATGTGCTGTTCTCGGTGCCGAGCGACCCCGACTACGGCGTGCTGTCCCGCCGCGACCGGGACGCGATGATCGCCGGTGCGCGGGTCGAGGTCGCGCCGTACAAGCGAGACCCCGCCGACTTCGTGCTGTGGAAGCCAAGCGCCGACGCCGTGATCGGCTGGGATTCGCCCTGGGGGAGGGGCCGGCCAGGGTGGCATGTCGAATGCTCGGCGATGATCGCCGCGCACCTGGGCGAAACCATCGACATTCACGGCGGCGGGCTCGACCTCATCTTTCCGCATCATGAGAATGAGATCGCGCAGAGCCGCTGCGCGCACGGCGGGGCGCCGCTCGCGCGCTACTGGGTCCACAACGGCTTCGTCGACATGGGCGCCGAGAAGATGTCGAAGAGCCTCGGCAATATCGTCACGCCCGAGGAGTTGCTGAAGTCTCACCGCGGCGAGACGCTGCGACTGGCCCTGCTGAGCGCGCACTACCGCCAGCCGCTGCCCTGGACCGAGGCACTGATTGCGCAGGCTAAGGGGACCCTTGATGGCCTCTACCGCAAGGCTGGCGTTGCCGAGGCGGGCAAGGTCGATGAAGGGGTGCTGGACGCCCTTCGCGACGACCTCAACACGCCGTTGGCGCTGTCGCGGTTGGCCCAGCTCGACGGCGGTGAACTAAAGGCGAGCGCGCAACTGATGGGATTGCTGCAAGACTCGGACGCTGACTGGTTCCAGGGCGACGGCGACGCGAGCGACATCGAAGCTAGGATCGCACAGCGCTCACAGGCAAAGAAGAAACGCGACTTTGCGACCGCCGACCGGATTCGTGACGAGCTCAAGGCCGAAGGCATCGTGCTTGAAGACGGGCCAGCGGGTACGACCTGGCGCCGGGAGTGAATGAGCTGATGAACCAGCCGCTCTACACGACCGAGATCCTGCGGTTGGCGGCATCGCTCGACGAGCCGCAGGAGCTGGAACGTGAGGACGGTCGTGCCGAGCTTCGTTCCAAGACTTGTGGCAGCATCGTCACGCTTGCCGTTCAGCTCGACGAGCAGCGCCGCGTCCAGCGCTTGTCGATGAAGGTCCAGGCCTGCGCCTTCGCTCAGGCCTCGGCTGCGCTGCTCGCCCGTCACAGCCGTGGCAGGAGCCACGATGAAGTCTCCGAAGCAATGCTGGCGCTCAGCCATTGGCTTGCAGAGGAGCATCCTCAGCCGAACTGGCCGGGCATCGCCGCGCTGACACCGGCGCGAACCAAGCGCGCCCGGCACGGCGCAATCATGTTGCCCTTCCGGGCGCTTCTTGCCGCCATGGAGGATGCGCGGTGAACGAAGCGGCCGCTCCTGGACTATTCCTGCGTGACGGCGCGATCCTGCTTGGAGCCGCGCTGGTCTTCGTTACCTTGTTCAGGCGGCTGGGGCTCGGCGCGACCCTGGGCTACATCGTCGCGGGCGCGCTTATCGGGCCGTCAGTGCTCGGTTTCTTCCGGGAGCCGGAAGCGATCCAGGGCGTGTCCGAGATCGGCATCGCGCTCCTGCTGTTCATCGTCGGGCTCGAGCTTCAGCCGAGCCGGCTGTGGCATCTGCGCAAGGACATTTTCGGACTCGGCCTGCTGCAGGTTACGCTTTGCGGCTTCGCGATCGCCGCCATCCTCTATTTCGGTCCTGGCTTCTCGCCCGAAGCGTCGCTGGCGATTGGACTTCCGCTAGCGCTCTCGTCCACCGCTCAGGTTCTCCCGATGTTGCGCTCGGAGAACGAGCTCAACACGCCGCAGGGCGAGCGGGCATTCTCCATCCTGCTGTTTCAGGACCTGTCGATCGTTCCGCTGATCACGATCATCGCGGCCATGTCGCGCGTGCCGGCGGATCCCAGCACTCCGACGGGCTGGACGATGGCGCTTTATACCGTTGCCGCGATCATCGCGCTCGTCGCGTTCGGGCGGTTCGTGCTCAATCCGCTGCTGCGGCTGATCGGGCGGCTCGGCGAGCGCGAGCTGTTCGTCGTCATCGGCCTGTTCACGGTCATGGGCTCGGCGGCGGTAATGCATCAGTTCGGCCTGTCGACCGCGCTCGGAGCATTCGTCGCCGGCGTGGTGCTTGCCGAGTCGCCGTACCGGCATGAGCTCGACAGCGACCTCGAGCCGTTCCGGTCGATCCTGCTCGGGCTGTTTTTCCTCTCAGTCGGTATGCTCCTTGAGCTGAGGCTGATCGCTGCCCGCCCGATCATGGTGATCAGCATCGCCGCCGGCGTCATCGTCGCCAAGACGATCCTGATCAGCCTTCTGAGCCGCCTGTTCGGGTGCAAGTGGAAGATTAGCATCAGGCTCGGCCTGCTGCTCAGTCAGGCGGGCGAATTTGGATTTGTGCTGTTCGGGCTGGCCGCGACGGCGCAGCTGATCAGCCCGGCGGCGGCGTCGCTCTTCGGCGCGGTGGTTACCCTATCCATGGCGACCACGCCGTTCCTGATGCGCTTCATTGACCGGCTGGAGGCGCGCGATGCCGCTCAGGGAAAGGGTCTCGACGGCCCCGAGCATAGTCCCGACACGCCCGTGATCATCGTCGGCTATGGCCGCTTCGGGCAGACTGTCGGCCAGATGCTGATGGCGAAGCGCGTGCCCGTCACGCTGGTCGACACGGATGCCGAGATGATCGAGGCGGCGGGAAGCTTCGGCACGAAGGTCTATTTTGGCGACGGCACCAGGATCGATTTGCTGCGCACGGCGGGTGCCGAACAGGCGCGGGCGATCCTGTTCTGCAATGACAATGCATCGGGAGTCCTGACGCGAGAGGCGCTGAGCCGCGTGCTCGACGCCTTTCCGCAGGCGAGGATCATGGTGCGCACCTTCGACCGCAGGCACATGATCGAGCTCGACGGGCTCGATCTCGCCTACACTCAGCGCGAACTGTTCGAGAGTGCGGTCAAGATGGGCCGGGCCGCACTCAGGGAAGCGGGGGTCGAGCCAGGCGAGATCGACCGCGTCGAGCGCGAGTATCGTCTGCGCGATTGCGAACGGCTCGAGCGGCAGGTCGAAACCGGCGACATCCGAGCCGGCCAGGAACGCTCGTTCGGACCCGACCGCGCGTTACCCGAGGAACCCGCGGAGGTCCCGGGCTAGGCCGACCTGCCGAGATGTTCCTCGAGCGCTGAGACGATGGCGTCGACGACATCCTTGTGAGCCCCGTCCCCACTTCGCACATGGATGTGGGCTTCAGCGTAGGACGGCCGCCGTTCCTCCGACAGCCGTTCGAGCACCGCCTTCGGATCCCCGTTGCGAAGCTGGACCCGGGTGTCGCGGCGTGACGTCCGCTCGGCGAGGATTTCGACTGGCGCGTCGAGCCAGACGGTGATCGCGCGTTCGTTCAATAGCTTGCGGGTCGAGGGATCGACATAGGCGCCGCCGCCCGTGGCAATGACGCGCACGTCACCTTCGACCAGGCGGGCAACCAGCCGGCGCTCGCCATCGCGAAAGTCCCGCTCGCCATAGCGCTCGAAGACTTCAGCAGCAGGAAAGCCCGCCGCGCCCTCGATCTCGGCGTCGCTGTCGACGAACGGAAGGCCGAGCCGCCGCGCGAGGCGACGACCCACCGTCGACTTACCTACCCCCATCAGCCCGACCAGCACTACGGGCCGGTCGAGACGCTTGATCAAATCCGTCACGAGATGCCCAAATCGATTACCGGAAGGGCTATACAGCGGCTTCACCGCTCGGCAAAAGCCGCCCTCATGTCGCGATTGATTGTGGTCATCATATTCGCCGTCCTGGTGATCGGCGCGCTCTTCTTCCTCTCACGGTCGCCGAAGCAGCAGCCGACGCACACGATCGAGGTCGCGGTTCCCGCGCCCGGAGGCAATGCGCACTAAGCTCATCCTGATTGCATCGGCGGCGGTCATCCTGGCGCTGCCGGCGCTTGCTCAACAGGCTGCGGCGCCGCAGCCGTCTCCGCCAACCGCGACGACGCAGAACGGCGCCGCATCGTCGTCACCCGTGGCGCTCCCCGAGGGCGGCGCCGACGAAACGGCGGTCGAAGAGGTCTCGAGCTCGAGCACTCAAAACGCTTTGATCCCCCCAAGTCCGCCCGTCGAATATCCCGGCTGGGCACGGCGCGATCCGTGGACGGTGGGCGCAATAAATCCAAACAACATTGGGTTGGGAAACGAGCCGTGGGGCACGGCCGACGGGGCCTTCCTGTCGACGCTGATGCGCAGGATGCAAACGCCACTGGCGTCGCGTTGGGCGCACATCGCGCTCCGTGACGGGCTGCTCGCGAAGGCTCGTGCGCCCGCCAACGTCAATCCGGTGGACTGGGTCGCCGAACGGGCCTGGCTGTTGCTGCGTCTCGGCGAGGCGGACGCCGCGCGGCTGCTCGTTGCCGGCGTCGATGCTGACCGCTTCACACCGAAGATGGTGCAGGTCGGGGTCCAGAGCGCGCTCGCCAATTCGGACCCTGCGGCGCTGTGCCCGCTCGAAGACGGCATCAGGAAAAGCGAGCCGGGCATCCGCGCTCTCGTCCAGGCGATGTGCGCATCGCTCGCAGGTCAGCCGGACCAGGCATCGGCAATGATCGACCATGCCCGCCGCTATGGGCGCATTGGCGGCGCCGACCTGGCGCTTGCAGAGAAAGTCGTCGGTGCCGGAGCCAACGGCCGTTCCGCGACGATCGAATGGGAACCCGTGGGTTCGCTGACGGCATGGCGATTCGGCCTCTCGACCGGAACCGGCATGGTGCCGCCCGATCGGCTGGTGAACGGCGCGCCGACGCAGCTTCGGGCTTTTCTAGCCCGCGCACCGCTGCTCACGGCGCAGCAACGGCTGCCCTCGGCGATGGTCGCCGCGGGTCTCGGCGTCTTCTCGTCCCAGACGATGGTCGACCTTTACTCACAGATCTACGATTCAACCGATCCGGGCGACCTTGGCGAGAGCGATGCCTGGCAGCTGCGCCAGGCCTATGTCGGCAAGGATGAACAGACCCGCCTGGCGGCCATTCGCAGGCTGCTCGGCACTGGAAAGGAAGGGCTGCAGAAGGAGGCCGCCCGAGCGCTCGTCGCACGGGCCGCGACCTTCGTTACGCCGAGCTCTGACCTCGCCACCGACGCGCCCGAACTGATTTCCGCGATGCTGGCGGGTGGCTACGATCAGGCGGCAGCGAGATGGATCCCGGCGGTCAACGGCATGGACTCCGCGGACAGCGACCGCTGCTGGGCAATGCTCGCTCTGGCGGCGCCCAACATTGCCGACGTCGGCACCGGCCGCATCACCAGCTTCATCCGCCGTGACAAGAGCAAGGACAGAGTCCGCAGCGCCTTGCTGGTCGCGGGTCTTGCCGGCCTCGGCAGGATCAGTACCGACACCGCCAACAGCCTGAACAGCCGCTATGACCTTGGCCTCGGCCATGTGACCAGCTGGACCAGGATCACCGACGCCGCGGCCGCTCGCAATCAGCCGGCGACCGTGCTGGTGCTGACTGGAACCGGCTTCCAGACGCCCCTGTTCGAAAGGGTTCCCGCCGCTCACCTCTACCATGCCGTCGCCGCGCTCAACCGCACCGGCCAGGCCTTCACCGCGCGCATGATCGCCGCCGAGGCCCTTTCGCGAACGTGACTCCGGACGACCGGGCACTCGTCGACCGCTTCCTCGACATGATGGCCGCCGAAGCCGGATCGTCCCCCCATACCCTGGCCGCCTATCGCAACGACCTCGAGCGCGCGGCGGAGAGCCTCGGCTCGCTCGGCCAGGCGTCGGCCGACGATCTCTCGCGCCTCGGTGCCGCCTGGGCCGAGCTTGCGCCTGCAACGCTGGCCCGGCGATCAGCGTCGCTGCGACGCTTCTTCGGCTTCCTGATCGACGACGGGCTGAGGGGTGACGACCCGTCGGCGACGCTGCCCCGCCCGCGGTTGGAGCGGCCCCTGCCGCGCGTCCTCGAGTCGGGAGAGGTCCAGCGGATGTTCGAGGCCGCCGAGGAGCGGGCCGCGAGCGGCGAGCCGGCAGCGGTCCGCAACCTCACCTTGCTGGAGCTGCTTTACGGCTCCGGCCTTCGAGCAACCGAACTGGTCAGCCTGCCACGCGGGGCGGTTCGTCCCGGGCAGCCCTTCCTGATGGTGCGCGGCAAGGGTTCGAAGGAAAGGCTCGTCCCGATCTCATCCCGCGCCGAGGCCGCGGTCGGCCGCTGGCTCGAGCTGGTTCCGGGTGGGACATTGTGGCTGTTCCCCAGCGGCAAGTCGCACCTCAGCCGAGTGCGTCTGTTCCAGATCGTCCGCGCCATGGCGGCAGATGCCGGCATCGCGCCCGAGCGGGTCAGTCCGCACGTGCTTCGTCACGCCTTCGCCACCCATTTGTTGTCGGGCGGCGCGGACCTGCGAGTCCTCCAGTCGCTGCTTGGACACGCGGATATCGCGACAACTCAAATCTATACGCACGTCGACAGCGCGCGCCTCGTGGAGCTGGTCAATTCGCGGCACCCGCTGGCGACCCGCGGTCGTTGACGGCTTGGCCAGCTTCGTCCTACCCGCGCCTCCCACATGAAGAATTACCTCGATTTCGAGAAACCCATCGCCGAGCTTGAGACCCGCGTCGCCGAGTTGCGCGAGACGGCTGCAGCCTCGGACGACATTGATATCGATCCGGAGGTCTCGAAACTCGAGGCCAAGGCCGGCAAGCTCCTCCGTGACACTTACGCGAAGCTCACGCCGTGGCAGAAGGCGCAGGTCGCCCGCCATGCCGACCGGCCGCACTTCAAGGATTATGTCGCGGGACTCGCTGACGATTTCGTGCCGCTCGCCGGCGACCGAGCGTTCGCTGACGATCCCGCGATCATTGGCGGCTTTGCGCGCATCGACGGGCGCAGGGTGATGCTCATCGGCCATGAGAAGGGCGACGACACAGCCTCGCGCCTCAGGCACAATTTCGGAATGGCCAAGCCGGAGGGCTACCGCAAGGCCGTCCGCCTCATGCGGCTCGCTGATCGTTTCGGGATTCCGGTCGTGACGCTCGTCGACACGCCCGGCGCCTTTCCGGGCGTCGAGGCGGAGGAGCGGGGTCAGGCAGAGGCGATCGCCCGCTCGACCGAGGAATGCCTCGCGCTTGGGGTGCCGATGATCGCCGTGATCGTTGGAGAGGGCGGATCGGGCGGCGCTGTCGCCATCGCCAGCGCGAACCGCGTGCTCATGTTCGAACATGCCGTTTATTCCGTAATCTCTCCGGAAGGTTGTGCCTCGATCCTGTGGCGGACCGCGGACAAGGCTCCCGAAGCTGCAGAGGCCATGAAGATCACAGCGCAGGACCAGCTGGCGCTCGGCGTCATCGACCGGATCGTCGCGGAACCCCTGGGGGGCGCGCACCGCGATCCGGACGCCGCGATTGGCGCGTTGAAGGGCGCGCTGATCGAGGAGCTTGATGGCTGCGCCAAGCTTGGCCGCCAGAAGCTTCGCGCGCAGCGACGGGCCAAGTTCCTGGCGATCGGCTGAGGGAGCCAGGAACCCGCTTCAGTCATTCACCGTTCAAAATCACGAGGCTTAGTTCTGTCGCGGAACGGGAGATTGTGCGACATATGCGTAAGAAGATCCTGATGCTCACCGCGGCGGCGCTCGCATTCGCGCCAGCTGCCGCGCAGCAGCTGCGCTACCTTGATCCGCGCGACGTTGCCGAGGCGCAGCGCGAAAATGCCGAGCTGATCCAGGCCCTGGGCGGCGCCGAGACCGGCCCACGCGCGGCCTATGTCGAGTCTGTTGGGCGCCGCGTCGGTGCCCAGTCCGGGATCGCCAATCCGGGGCAGGCGCTGCACTTCACGACACTCAACTCGGCCGTCGAGAACGCCTTCTCGGTGCCAGGCGGCTACGTCTACGTGACCCGCCAGCTGATGGGCCTGATGGACGATGAGTCGCAGCTCGCCTTCGCGCTTGGCCATGAAGTCGGGCACATCGCGGCAAATCATGCGCACATCCGCGAGCGATATGCGCAGCGCAATCCGTTAGGCGTGTTCGGCCAGATCATCGGTGCAATCTTCGGATCGGGGATCTCCGACATCCTGACGGCCCGCTCCCGGCTCGACATGCTGAGCTTCTCGCGCGAGCAGGAATATCAGGCTGATACGCTCGGCCTGAGGTACATGATTGGCGCCGGCTACGATCCCGCCGGCGCGGTTGGCGTGCTGGCGGCGCTCACTCGCCAGAGCGCGCTCGAGGCGCGGGTCCAGGGCAGGACCAACCGCCAGACGCCGGAGTGGGCGCTTACTCACCCCTTGAGCGAAAACCGGATGCAGCGAGCGCTCGCCGCAGGGCGGGCGACGGGACGGCTCGGCACGGGAGTCCGCAACCGCGACCAGTTCCTGAACGCGCTCGAGGGCGTCTATGTCGACGACGATCCGGCCCAGGGAGTGATCGAGGGTCCAACTTTCACCCATCCCGATCTTCGCATCCAGTTCAGCGTGCCGCAGGGCTATTTGATGTCCAACGGCGTCGATGCCGTGACCATCTCCGGTTCAGCCGGAAAGGCTCAGTTCCGGGGAGGTGCCTTCAACGGCGGCCTCGACAATGCGATCCTGCTGGCGTTTCGCCAGCTGACGGGCGGCCAGCAGGCCAATTTTCCCGTCCCGCCGCCGCGGCACGTCACCATCAACGGCATGCCGGCCGCGATCACCACGGCCCGGGTGAACACCGACTCAGGGCAGATCGACGCGAGCGTCGCCGCCTATCAATGGGACCCGCAGCGGGTGTTTTATTTCATCATGCTGACGCCCGGAGGTTACGGGGTCAGTCCGTTCATCCCGATGATCAATTCGTTGCGGCGAATCACTCCGGCCGAGGCGTCAGCTATCCGGCCGCGCATCATCCACGTCGAAACGGTGCGGCCTGGCGACACCGTCCAGTCGCTGGCGAGCCGAATGGCCTATCGGGATTTCAAGCTGGAGCGCTTCCTGTCGTTGAACGGCCTTGCCGCCAACAGCAGCCTTGCCCCGGGCCGCAAGGTGAAGCTGGTGGTCTACGGGACGCGACGGGCATGACCACCAGAGGTCGCTTCAGCCGTTAGCCGGCATTCTCGAATTTCTGCTGAATATCGGTCCACTTGCCGCCGACACCGCCACCAAGCGTCTGCAGTCCGCCGATCATCGCGACGACGATCAGTGCGGCGATCAGTCCGTATTCGATCGCTGTTGCTCCGCGCTGGTCGGCACGGAGCGTGCGAAAATATGTCCGGATAGCGATCACGCCACCCTCCTCTGGTCCACGTCCACACGACGGTCTAACGGACCCAGGGTTAACAACTCTTCCAAGCGACACAGTTAACGCGGCCTCAGCGGTTAAGCCGGAGTCCAGGCGGCGAAGTGGATCAGCTCGAAGATTTCCGTCGTGCGCGATCCGTCCCCTGCCTGGACGAAGCTGGCGGCGGCTGCGGCTCGGCCGGCCTTCCCGATAAAGCGCGGGCGGCTGCGCAGGACGTTCGTCGCGGCCATGGACCGTAGGTCGGCAATCAGCCTGTCCAGCGACCGGTAGGAAACTGGAACCCGGTCAATGTCGACAACCGGATTGCTGAACCCGGCATCGGCCAGAAGCGGCGCCAGTGCAGCGGCCTCGATGCGCGGATGGACGTGCGGGGCCGCGGTGCCCGTAAGCGCATCCGCGGCGCGCATTGCCGAACGAAGCTGCGGCAGCGTGTCGCCACCCGAGAAAGCGCCGATGAGCAGCGCATCGGCGCGCATCGCGTGCCGGATCAGCCTGAGCGCCACTGGCAGGTCGTTCACGCTATCGAGCGTACCAAGCGCGAGAACCAGGTCGTAGGCTCCGCTGGGGGCGTCCCAGGCATCTTCGATTATCGTCCTTCCATCGACCGCAGCGGCAAAAAGCGCACCCGGATCGCAACTTGTGACGTCCTTGACCAGGTCGCCGAGGCGTTCGGGCCAGTTCGCGTCGGGGCAGCCGATCAGCAGCGCGTTCTCGAAGCCGCGGTGCAGCAGCGCGATGCGATCAAGGCAGTCGGCGAACGCGCGTTCGAGGAGGAATAGCTCCGGGCCAGTTCGGGCCGCGCGGTCCCGGCGAAGCGCGCGCAGTTCCATGTCGAACAACTCGGGCCGGTCTTGCAGTGCCATTCGGCGCGCTTGTGCGCTGACCGGTCATAAGCGACAAGACGCATGTGGTCGCTGTTGTCCTCGGCAGGCTCGCTCGCTGGGCCCTTGATTTCGCGCTACCGCCAAGATGCGCCGGCTGTGGGACGATCGTCGGCGATGTTCACAGCTTCTGCCCCGATTGCTGGAAGGACGTCGAGTTTCTCGGCGATAGCGGCTGTTGGACCTGCGGCATGCCGCTCCAGGCGACCGAACAGAAGATTTGCGGCGCCTGCCTGGCTAGACCGCCGCGCATCCAGCGGACCCGGGCCGCGGTGGCGTATGGCGACCTGGCGCGCAGTCTCGCGATCCGCCTTAAATACGGCCGCAAGGTCGCGATAGCACGGACAATGGCGCGCTACATGGCTCCGCTCGT
>Ga0070658_10004426_pt1 | contig 11445 bp, 9 predicted proteins | sample KBSC13metaG_FD_64664 | JGI IMG/M metagenome (GOLD analysis project Ga0070658, IMG submission 64664) | Corn rhizosphere microbial communities from Kellogg Biological Station, Michigan, USA - KBS C1-3 metaG | ecosystem: Host-associated > Plants > Roots > Rhizosphere > Soil ... | reverse complement strand
AAGGCCCGCGCCGGCGAGATCAAAGGCTTCACCGGCATCGACGACCCGTACGAAGCCCCGGAAAAGGCCGAAATCGTGATCGAAACCGAAAGCACCTCGGCAGAAGACGCGGCAAAGCAAATCCTGGCGTACCTCGAGAAGAACGGCTACCTGACGGCGTGAGCCGTTGGTTGGCCATCTTCTTGCCGATCTTGATTGCGTGCTCTGCTTTTGCATGCAATGAGTATGAAAAATTCGGCCAGCTGATTTACCCCTGCGCCCAGTCGCTGACGACGGCGCCGGGTGATATGAACCGAAACCTCGCGACCGCCAACGACTGGTCAGTAGTGATGAACACTGACTACGCGACGAGCGAGTTGCTGGCGGTCGTGTCGGTAGGCCTGATCATCGCTTGGATTGGCGTGCTGGCTCGGCTCATTTATCTGCGCTTCTTTCCGCGAACCGTTCAGGTGCCGGACGGGCGCGGATTCGACGTCATAACATGAACGACCGCTACGTAGATCTTCACACGCATTCCACCGCCTCCGACGGCACATTAGCGCCGTCGGAGGTGGTGCGTTTGGCGGCCGCTCAAGGCCTGTCGGCGATTGCGCTGACCGACCACGACACGGTGGCCGGCGTGGCAGAGGCCACTTCAGCGGCCCTGTCTTTCGGCCTCGACTTCCTCCCCGGCATCGAGATCAGCGCCGAATTCCCTCAGCCCGGCACGCTCCACATCCTCGGCTACGGCATCGACCCCGAATCGCCGGATCTGAAGAACCTGACCGAAACCCTCCTCGCCGGCCGCGATAACAGGAATCCGAAGATCGTCGCCAAGCTGCAGGAACTCGGCATGCAGATCACGATGGCCGAGGTCGAAGCCGAGGCCAAAGGCGGCGTGATCGGTCGGCCGCACATCGCGGCGATCCTGGTCCGTAAAGGCTACGCCAATTCGATGGCGGATGCCTTCAAGTACTACCTCGCCCCCGGCGGGTCGGCCTACTTCGACAAGGAACGCCTCAGCCCCCGCACGGCGATCGAGATGATCCGCAAGGCCGGCGGGCTCGCCGTCCTGGCCCACCCATCCCAACTCCGCACCACCAACGACGCCGAACTCGAACGGGTGATCAAAGACCTGATCGACCTCGGCCTCGCCGGAATCGAAGTGCTGCACAGCGACCACACCGACCGTCAGGTCGAGCAGTACACGAAGCTTGCCGACCGCTACGGCGTCCTCAAGACTGGTGGCAGCGATTTCCACGGCAGCAACAAACCCACCATTCCGCTAGGGCAGGCCGGGGGACGGCGAGTGCCACGTGCTTTCTATGATGGTCTCGTCCGCGCTCTGGAGCAGGGTCGTGGTTATAAGTAGTGGTCTCCTCAGCACTACGGCCAAAATTGGCTTTGTTTTGTCGAATCACGTTTTGGGTTCTCGCGTCCTTCTGAAGGGCGTCACTCCGTGACGCCGCTGGCACCGCAGGTGCCAGAAAAGGCGGCAGGGACTGCCGCCCTCCACGCCCAGCCCGACGATGGCCGACCGCTACCAAGCGTACCGCCGGCAGCGGTAAAAGTCGGCCAAAATCCGCGGCGATTTCACCCATTTGCAAATCCCTATCGGAATTGCATAGGATGTCGATATGCTCGCGACCGACCTCGACTTGCCCGAAGTGAACCAGCTGCTCGACACCCGCACGCCGCCACAGATCGTGCAGTGGGCGTTCGCCCAGTTCGGCGACCGGTTGATCATGACCAGCAGCTTCGGCGCCGAGTCGGCGGTGCTGTTGCACATGGCGTCGCAATTCGTGCCGCGGATCCGCGTGGTAATGGTCGACACCGGCTACCTGTTCCCCGAAACGCACGCGTTCATGGAACAGCTTCGCCTGCGGTTCGACCTCAACGTCTGGGTCTACAAGACCAAAAACGACCCCATCCGCTACCTCAGCGAAGCCGGCGAGACCGATCCGACCTGGCGGAACAACGTCGAGCAGTGTTGCGGGGCGAACAAAAACGAACCGTTCGACCGCGCGATGAAGGAACTGGCCCCGGCCGCCTGGTTGCGGGGCATTCGCCGCGACCAGGCCGACACGCGCAAGAGCCGGCAGGTCGTGGAATGGAGCAAGCGGAACAATTGCTTCGCCATCAGCCCGCTGCTGCCGTGGAGCAACCGCGAAATCGGCAAGTACATGAAAGACAATGACTTGCCGTACCACCCGCTGGTCGAGAAGGGCTACCTGTCGATCGGCTGCAACCCGATCAGCTGCACCCGTCCGATCCTGCCCGGAGAAGACCCGCGCGCCGGCCGCTGGGCGGGGCAGGCGAAGACGGAATGCGGGCTGCACGTGGATCAGACGCCAAATCCGATGAAGACGTCGTAGCCGCGACGCCCGCGTCGCCTTCCGCGGTCCGGCGACGCAGGCGTCGCAGCTACGGATCACCTTGACGCCGATCCGCCGCGGTTCGATACTCGTATTCCCACATGATGTCCCGGCGGATGCTCGTGTTCCTGGTCGTGATGGCGTCTCTTGTCGCCACCGGGAAGCCCGCGCTCCTGACGCCTGAGACGGTCACCACCCAGCAGATCGCGGTTCGTCCCTGGACGGAACGTCTAAACGTCAATCGTGCGTTCAGCCGGATCAGTGTCCTGCAGCGGATGACGCTGAAGGCGCCGGACGCAGTCTCCGCAGAACAGGTGACCGAGCGCCAGACCCTCGTCGCGCAAGCGCCGCTGGATCCGCTCCACTGCGCGCTGCCTCCCCCCGTTGTCGGTTGAGTTCATCTCATCGAAAAAGCCTGCTCCACGCATGGGGTGGGCGTTCGCGCCGTTATCGATCCACCGTCCGCACGTCCTCTCTCAACCGACAATTATTATGTTTGGCAAAACCCTCACCAAAGTCTTTGGTTCGCGCAACGACCGCCTGGTCAAGCGTTACCGTAAAATCGTCGCCCAGATCAACGCGTTCGAGAAGAACGTGATCCCGCTCACCGACGCCCAGCTCGCCGCCCGCACGGCCGAGCTGGCGGACGGGTTGCAGCACAAGAAGATCCGCATGAGCGACGTGCTGCCGGAATGCCTGGCCATCATCCGCGAGGCGATGGACCGCCAGATCGGCATCCGCCACATCTTCAACCCCGAGACCAACTTCAATCCCGACCAGCTCAAGGGCAACGACGCCTTCGACGCCTACGCCGCGATTGAAGACCGCATCATCGCCGGCACGGCCAACTGGCAGACGGTGGAAATCCCGCCGGTGATCTACAAGGCCGTGAAAGACCTGTATCCCGACAGTCGCCCGCCGTTCCGGGCCCGCTGCTTCGACGTCCAGCTGATCGGCGGCCTGGTGCTGTACGAGGGCAAGATCGCCGAAATGGCCACCGGTGAAGGCAAGACCTTCGTCGCGCCGCTGGCTTGCTTCCTGCGGACGCTGGAAGGCTATCACTGCCACGTGGTGACGGTGAACGACTACCTGGTGAAGCGCGACGCCAGCTGGATCATGCCGGCCTACGCCGCGCTGGGCCTGTCGGTCGGCTTCGTCCAGAGCGACATGGACCCGGGCGGCGACACCCGCCGGCGGATGTATGAGTGCAACGTCACCTACGGCACCAACAGCGAGTTCGGCTTCGATTACCTGCGTGACAACATGAAGGAGCGGGCCGACCTGCAGGTGCAGGGGCCGCTCGATTTCGCGATCGTGGACGAGGTCGACAGCATCCTGATCGACGAAGCCCGCACGCCGCTGATCATTTCCGGCGCTGCGCAAGACGACGCCCGCAAATACGCCCAGGCCGACGCGGTGGCCCGTAAGATTGTCGAGCTGCATAAGCCCTACGCCGCCGTCGAGCGCGAGTGCGAGCAGTGGCAGCGCACTATCAAGGCCACCGAAGGCGACCTCGATAAGGCCCGCAGCAAGGACGAGAAAAACGCCCTCCACGCCAGGCTTAAGGACGCCCAGCAGAAGCTGGCCGAGGCCGAGGCGAAGAAGGAAGGGCTGGTTCAGTATTACGAAGTGGAGCTCGATAAGAAGAGCGTCCACCTCACCCACGAAGGCATCGCCGCCGCCCAGGTGGAAGCCGGCGTCGGCAGCTTCTACGTCGGCGACAACCTCGAGTGGCCGCACCTGATGGAGCAGGCCATGCGGGTGCACGTCGTCTACGAGCGCGACCGCGATTACGTCGTCGAACGCGGCACCGGCCCGCGCAGCACCGGCGAGATGGAAGTCGTCATCGTCGACGAATACACCGGCCGCAAAATGGTCGGCCGGCAGTGGAGCGACGGGCTGCACCAGGCCGTCGAAGCCAAGGAACGCGTTCCGATCAAGCAGGAAACGCAGACGCTAGCCACCATCACGCTGCAGAACTTTTTCAAGCTCTACAAATTCCTCGGCGGCATGACGGGCACGGCCCAGACCGAATCGGAAGAATTCAACAAGATCTACAAGCTCGAAGTCGTCACCATCCCGACGAACCGCCCGCGCGTCCGCAAGGATTACGACGACCGCGTCTACCGCACCGAGCCGGAGAAGTGGGACGCGATCATCGAAGAGATCAAGCTCCACAGCGATGCCGGCCGACCGGTTCTGGTCGGCACGACCAGTGTTGAAAAGAGCGAGCGGCTCAGCCGGATGCTGCAGCAGAAGTACGCGACCAAGCACGAGGTGCTGAACGCCAAGAACCACGAGCGCGAGGCGAACATTGTCGCCGTCGCCGGCCATACTCACGTGAACAACCGCGGTGAGCGCGTCGGCAACGTCACGATCGCCACGAACATGGCCGGCCGCGGTACCGACATCAAGCTGGCGCCCGAAGCCTGGTTCGACGTCGAACTCAACGGCGACATCTACACGCTGACCCAGCGCGGCACGGGCCAAAAGATCGAACTCAAAAACGATTCTCTCCAAGCCGAGGCCTACGGCCTTCATCCGAAGGTGAAAAGCGTCGGCGGCCTGCACGTGATCGGCACCGAGCGCCACACCAGCCGCCGCGTCGACAACCAGCTCCGCGGCCGCAGTGGCCGGCAGGGCGATCCGGGTTCCTCACGATTCTACTGCTCGCTGCAGGACGATCTGCTGAAGATGTTCATGGGCGAATGGACCATCAACGTCTTCAAAAAGATCGGCATGGAAGAGGGCGAGGCCATCGAGAGCAAGATGCTCACCCGCGGCATCGAGAAGGCGCAGAAGAAGGTCGAGGAGCGCAACTTCCTGGCCCGCAAGAACCTGCTCGATTACGACGAAGTGATGGACCGCCAGCGCCTGATTTTCTACGGCATGCGCCAGCAGGTGCTGGAAGGCCGCCGCATCGATCGGGTGATCTGGGACATGATCGACAAGTCGATCGACGACGCGGTGAAGAAGTACGTGATCGACGATTTCGTCGCCGCCAACGTGGCCGAGTGGGCACGCGTGAACTTCGACGTGACGATCGACCCGGTCGAGGTCAAGGGCCTGCGTCAGCCGCACGACATCGAGGAATACGTCCGTAACCAGGCGAAGCTGGAACTGGAAACGACGATCGCCCAGAACCTCGGCGAATACACCGGCGAAGACCCGGAAGACCCGAAGAAATGGGACGCCAAGGGCATCGAGCTAATGGCCCTGCGGCAGTACCACACGAAGATTCTGCCCAGCCAGATCCGCCGCATGTCGGCCGAGGAACTGGAAGAAACGCTGCGGGCGGGGCAGCTGGAATTCATCGAGCATGTCGATACCAGTGCCATCATGCCGATGCTGCAGACCGACTTCGCGGCCGAGTCTCTGGCAGGTTGGGCGCGAGAGAAGTTCGGGTTGGAAATTCCGATCGACGAACTCGTCGCCGACCACCGCACCCACGCATTCAAGCCGGCCGAGCACATTGTCGAGCTGATCAGCCGTCACGCCCGCGAGGCGTATCGGCAGCGCGAGATTCAGTACCCCGTCGATCACGTGCTGGCGATGGTGGGGGCGCAGGAAGTGCAGAAACTCGACAACCCGTACGCGGCCGACTACCTGCGGACGTGGACGCACTTCAAGTTCAACCACGATCTGAACCTGGAAGAGATCCAGGAAATGCCGGTCGGCGAGCTACGCGACCGCCTCGTGCAGTTGCAGGCTGAAACGCTCGCTCCGGGCGAGTTGGAAAAGCAGGTCGACGCGATCCTGGCCAAGGGCCCGGAATTGCAAGCGGTTGCCGATGCCTTCAACGAGCGTTTCGGCCAGAAGGTGACGCCCAAAGACCTCGACCCGCAGACGGCCGAGACGCGCAAGGGCCTTCGTGAAATCGACGAAGACGGCAACGGTAAGCTCACCACGCGCGACATCCTGCTCCGCCGGGCCCGCGAGATCGTGCGCGACGAGCTGACGCGGCTGGAGCAGTACGTGCTGATCAACATCTTCGACCAGGCGTGGAAGGATCACCTCTACGCGATGGACGTGCTCAAGAGCGGCATCGGTCTGCAGGGCTTTGCCGAGAAGGACCCGCGGGTCGCTTACAAGAAGGAAGGGTACGAGTACTTCGAGCAGATGCTGATCGGCATCCGCGACAAGGTGACGGACCTGATCTTCCGCGTCCGTGTCGAAGGCAAGGAAGTGACGGCCAAGAGCTCGTACCAGGTGACCAGCACGCAGCATCAGACGAGCGAAGCGTACGGCGTGGGCGAAAACGTCCGCGAAACGGCGGCCTTGGTCGACGAGCAGCCGGCCGAGGCGCAGGCGGCCACGCCGGAAGCCGGCAGCGTCCGCACGATCGTCCGCGAAGAGCCGAAGGTCGGCCGCAACGATCCGTGCCCGTGCGGCAGCGGCAAGAAGTACAAGAACTGCCACGGCGCGGCGGTGTAGCTTCTTGAAGCGCCAATCTGGTCCCTCTCCCTCGGGGAGAGGTTAGGTGAGGGGATACAAAGTCGATCGACTTCGGAGCGTCTAAACTCGCTCCACAGTGGTTAGACCCCGCATCCCCACACCCAGCCTCTTCCCAGGGGGAGGGGCAGGAGGTCGCTCATCCAAGTTACTGACGACATTGTGTAACTGCAGGAGCCGTCGTCGGCGCAACCACCGGAAGCGGCATGGAAATCTCGCCCCTGACCATTCTGATCGTGGGCACCGGCTTCGGATTCAACGACAGCAGTCCTGCCAGCATCGGAAAGGCCGCCGCCAACCATGCGACCGGGATCAGCCGCTGCCATTTCCGCGGCGTCGGCGGCGGGGCGTAATCGAGCGTCACCAACTCGCCGCTCGGCGCGAACTCCATCAGCACGCACAGCCTGCCGGCCGAGGCGCAGACGAGTTGTTCGGCTTCGTTGCGTGTCATCGCGCCAAGGCGATGGACGTGCTTCTGGCAGTGCGTGCAGAACCGCGACCGATCGGTTCCCTGCATCGCATCCCATGGCTTCGTGCACGGCTCGCGGACTTGCAATTGCTCGAGAGGAATGGCTTGGTGCGACATAGTGCCTCCCCATCAGGTTGGACGCACGCGTGCCGCTGCAGTTTCAACGAATTTGCGGAGAATTACGCGTTCTCCCCGAGTTCACCCAGCCATGCGGCGGGCTTTTTATAAGAGCTTGTCACACCAATGATTCGTTTATTTTGTACGCACTGCCCGGGGCGGATTTTGCACTTCAAACTATCGAAAGTCGCTTGTCGCCTTGTCCCGCACCCGCTATCACTGACAAATGGAAATCGCCGCCCAACCGCAAGCGGAACCCGCCAGTAGCTCCCCGAAATCCGGCCGAATGCTGACCAATCCGCGGCTGCTGCTGCTCTCGGGGATCATTGGCATTGTCGGCGGCATCGTGGCCACGATTTATTACTACTTGCTGCGGGGGCTGCTGGTAGGCGTCTGGACGATGCTCGCCGGGACGCCATTCACGTCGCTGCAGATCGAGCCGAAATGGATGCCGAAAGTGCTGATCATCAGCACCGTCGGCGGCGTGATTGTCGGGCTGTTCACCAAGTGGCTCGGGTCGGCGGGCGAAATCGCCAGCGTGGTCGACAACATCCACCTGCGTAATGGCCGGATCGATATGCGGCAGACGCCTTCGATGGTCTTCACCTCGCTCGCCAGCATCACGGCCGGGGGAAGTGCGGGGCCCGAGGCGCCGCTCGTGCAGATCATCGGTTCGTGCGCCAGCTGGATCGGCGATCGCCTGCGGTTGCGCGGCGACCTGGTCCGCACGTGCACGTTCTGCGGCATGGGCGCTGCGCTGGGCGCGTTCTTCGGCGCACCGCTGGGCGGGGCGCTGTTCGCGCTCGAAATCCCGCACCGTCGTGGCATCGAATATTATGAAGCATTGCTGCCGGCGCTGTTGGCGGCGGTGTGCGCGTTCCTGGTTTTCCGCTCGATCGTCGGCTACGAGCCGATCGTCTTCCCTCTGCCGGCCGGGCCGGAATTGTCGCTGGGTGAGGTGTGGTGGGGCCTTGCGTTCGGGGTCGTCGGTGCGGGGGTGGCGACGATCTTCGCATACGTGTTTGCCTGGACCGGCAAGCTCACGCACCCCCTCGAACGCTTTCCGGTGCTGCTGGGCGCGCTGGGCGGTTTGAGCATCGGCCTGCTCGGTCTGCTCGCGCCCAAAAGCCTGTTTTGGAGCGAATTCCAAATGGGCGCGATCGCCAACAGCGCCACCGAACTGTTGCAGCACCACACGGTTCACGCCGCCGCCGGCCTGCTGTTGTTGACGGCCGCGGTGAAGATCGTGGCCGTCGGCGCCACGCTGCACAGCGGCTTCCGCGGCGGGTTCATCTTCCCGCTGATGTTCATCGGAGCCTGCATCGGCGCCGCCGCCGGCGTAGCGGTGCCGCACGTGCCGATGGCCGTCGCCGTCGTGGCGTGCATGGCGGCGGTTAATGTCGCGATCACCAAGACGCCGGTCAGCACCTGCGTCATCCTCACGACACTCACCGGCACCAGCATGGGCCCCGTGATCGTAGCGGCAAGCCTGGTCAGCCTGCTGCTGACGACGCGGCTGAGCCTGATCCGCACGCAGCGCGAACGGTTGCTCGCCGCAGCGGTGGAGCGAGCGGGTGGGCCGATCGTTGTCGGTGGGGCAGCGGCGTAGGAATCAGCCGCGGGTTCACGCGGATAAGAAAAGCTGCCATAGAGAACACAGAGGGCACAGAGAAGAAACTCAAAATTTCTTCTCTGTGCCCCCCGTGTTCTCTGTGGCTAATCTCGGATTCTTATTCACCGACAGACGGGACTTGTGCGATCACGTCGATCGCGCCGCGGACTTTTTGCCCGACTTTGACCTTCACATCCGGATTGAGCGATTTCGGGATCGTCAGCTCCGTGCGCGAGCCGAACTTGATCATCCCGAAGCGCTCGCCCCGCGCCAGCTTCGTGCCGACGACCGCGGTGCAGATGATGCGCCGGGCGATCAGCCCCACGATCTGCTTCACCACGGCGACCGGCTTGCCGTTGTCGTCGGAGATGACAATCGTGTTCGATTCGTTATCGCTCGAGGCGCCGGCGTGGTTCAGGGCGTTCAGGAACTTGCCCACCTTATACGTGACGGCCGTCACCGTGCCGGCGCAGGGGGCGCGGTTCACGTGCACGTTGAAGACGCTGAGGAAGATGCCAACGCGGACGGCCGGGCCGCCGATCAGGTCGTCGTGTTCGAGCTCGGTGACGTCGCTCACCAGCCCGTCGGCAGGGGAGACGTACAGGCCGGCCTCGGGCGGAATCGGGCGTTCGGGGTCGCGGAAGAAGGCCAGCAGCCACACCAATACCGGCACCACGATCAGCGCCAGCAGCGGATGAATCCACGCCAGGCCAAGGGCAACGATGGCCAGGCCGATCGTGCCGAAGATCATTTCCCACAGGCCGTGACGCGTGAACTTCATTTCGCGACACTAGAAATTGCCACGAAGCCTGTCAATCGCGTGCGGCGGGCGGATTGTGCCGATACAACACTTGCCCGGAGAATTCATGGATACATCGCGCAAGATTCGTTTCGGCATCGTCGGCTGTGGCGTCATCGCTCCCACGCACGCGGGGGCACTCAAGCAGTTATGGGACCGGGCGGAGCTGGTCGCGGTCGCCGACGTGCTGCCGGAGCGGGCCAAGGCGCTGGCCGAGCGGTTTGACGTGAGAAAGGTCTACCATAGTGACGACGCGCTGATCGCCGATCCGGATGTGGATGCCGTGATCGTCACCACGCCGTCCGGCGTGCACGCCGACAGCACCGTGAAGGCCCTGCGCGGCGGCAAGCACGTGGTCGTCGAAAAGCCGATGGACATCACCCTGGCCGCCTGCGACCGCATGATCGCGGCCGAGCGCGAGACGGGGAAGGTGCTCACCGTCATCAGCCAGCACCGCTTCGACCACGCGACGATCGTCGTCCGCGACGCGATCGAGTCTGGCCGGCTTGGCAAGATCGTGCTGGTCGAAATGAGCGTCCGCTGGTGGCGCACGCAGCAGTATTACGACAGTGGCGACTGGCGCGGCACCTGGGCGATGGACGGCGGCGGCTGCCTGATGAACCAGGGCGTGCACACCGTCGACCTGATGCGCTGGCTGGCCGGCCCGGTGGAATCGATCTTCGCCCGCTGCGCGACGGCCGCCCACGAGCGGATCGAGGTGGAAGACGTCGTTACGGCTCAATTGAAGTTCAAGAACGGCGCCATCGGCAGCCTGATCGCCAGCACCAGCTGCTACGACGGTTTGCCGGCGGTGATCGGCATCTACGGCACGAAGGGATCGGCCGTCATCGAGGGGGATCGGCTGCGGATGATGAAGTTCACGGACGGCACGAAGCTTGAGCCTGAGGCCGTCAGCCGCCACGCAGCCAGCGTCGCCAGCGGCGGCACGGCTAGCGTGAAAAATGAAGCCGAAGCCAGAGAAGCCGCGGCCGACCCGGGGGCGGTGTGGGGGGATGCGCATCGGGAGCAGATCGCGAACTTCATCGACGCGATCCGGACGGGGAAAAAACCGCTGATCGACGGGGCGGAGGCGCGCAAGGCGCTGGAGATCATCCTGGGGGTGTATGAGAGCTCGAAGACGGGGAAAGTGGTAGAACTCTAAGTTTCGAAGCCGATGCGCCAGCGAGGCACTAGCCTCTCCCTGTGGGAGAGGTTAGGTGAGGGCGGGGAGCGTTGGAAAACAATAGAAAGCAACATCCGCCCGAGATTCATCGCGCACGAGAATTGCGCGAGCGCCATCCGAAGACGGAAGTGATGCTCTGGTCGAAACTCCGCGGCAATCAGACTGGCTTCAAATTTCGCCGCCAGCATCCAATCGGGACCTACATCGTCGATTATGCGTGCATTGCAAAGCGGCTAGTGATCGAGATCGACGGGCAATCGCACGAGAATCGTTCTGCTGAAGATTTAGAACGGGAAAACACGCTGCGGTTGAACGGCTGGCGGGTGATTCGGTTTGTCGATGACGATGTCCTTCGGCACCTGGACGATGTCGTTGCAGAAATCCAGCGTGTTCTGACGCTCGATGCCCTCACCTAACCTCTCCCACAGGGAGAGGCTAATGCCTCGCTGCGCATCGGCT
>Ga0070658_10004425_pt1 | contig 11445 bp, 7 predicted proteins | sample KBSC13metaG_FD_64664 | JGI IMG/M metagenome (GOLD analysis project Ga0070658, IMG submission 64664) | Corn rhizosphere microbial communities from Kellogg Biological Station, Michigan, USA - KBS C1-3 metaG | ecosystem: Host-associated > Plants > Roots > Rhizosphere > Soil ... | reverse complement strand
TGAATCGCGTCGCACTCTCCACCCCATGCTTAGATCAGAGCCCGATCTTCAGCGCAAGACTTTTCGTGATCGATATGCCTCGGACGCGGCACTAGCCGTCAGCCCCGCCGTCGCTGATTGGCGGAGCGCTCAGAAGACGTTGCGGCCCTTCTGGGCGATCACCTGGCGATACCACTCCGCCGAATCCTTGGGCGTCCGCTGGCCCGTTTGATAGTCGACGTAGATCAGCCCGAAGCGGTGCTTGAACCCCTCCGCCCACTCGAAGTTGTCCAGCATCGACCAGTGGAAGTAGCCGCGCACCGGTACGCCTTCGGCGATGGCGCGGCCCAGCTCCCGCAGGTAGCGCGCCGTGAAGTCGATGCGCGTGGGGTCGTGACACCGGCCGTCCAGCCCGATCCAGTCGCGCACGGAGATGCCGTTCTCGGTGATGTAGAGCGGCTTGCGATAGCGCTCGTACAGCCACTTCGGCATCCAGTACATCGTCTCGGGAGCCACCGCCCACTCGAAGCTGGCGGTGATGGGGAACCCGTCCGGCCAGGGCACGGTCTCGGCCTTGCCGTCCTTGCCGCGGCGGATCCGATCGGCCTGGTACTGGTTGACGCCGATGAAGTCCACCGGCTGCCCGATCTGCTTCAGGTCGTCCGCCAGCGCCGACGTGCCGAACAGGGCCGGCAGCTGGTGCGCGTTCCCCTTGAGATAGTCGGCCGGATACTGGCCCAGCACCATGGCGTCCAGCCACAGCGTGTTGCTGTACATGGTGTCGGGATCGGTGGCCAGGGCGCGCTCCCGTGCCATCTTCACGTCCTCGGGGTGCAGCGTGGCGGGGATGCGGTTCACGCCCGCCTGCGCGGTGCCGATGGACAGCTTCTGCTTCGCCTCGGCGCGCAGCACCTGCACCGCCCGGCCGTGGCAGCGCATGGCGTTGTGCGCCGCCAGCATCACCTCGGTGAAGCGAAGCTGATCGCCCGGCGCGTGCCGGCCCAGCTGCATGCCCGAGCCGATGAACACCTGCGGCTCGTTCAGCGGCATCCACGCCGGCACGCGGTCGGACAGCTTGCGCGCCACCACGCGGGTGTAGTCGCCGAACCAGTCCGCCACGTCGCGGTTCATGAAGCCGCCGCGGTGGTACAGCGCCAGCGGCAGATCCCAGTGATACAGCGTCGCCCACGGCTGGATCTTCGCGGCCAGCAGCTCGTCGACCAGTCGGTCGTAGAAATCCAGGCCCTTCGCGTTCACCGCGCCCGTGCCCTCGGCCAGCACGCGCGACCACGAGATGCTGAACCGATAGGCGGGCAGCCCCATCGCCTTCATCAGCGCGACGTCTTCCTTGACGTGGTGGTAGTGATCGGCCGAGCGGTCCGGGCATTGATCCCGCCATACTTTGCCGGGCTTGCGGCAGAACATGTCCCAGATGCACGGACCGCGGCCGTCCTCGGCGGTGGCGCCCTCGACCTGATAGGCCGCCGTGGCGGCCCCCCACAGGAAATCGTCAGGGAACGCGCGGGGCAGCGGGGGGAGCTTCACCTTGGCGGCGGCCAGCGCCTGGCGCGAGGCGGGCAGCGCGTACGGTAACGCCGCGGCGCCGGCCAGCGCGCCCAGCTTCAGCGCGTCGCGCCGGCGCGGGGGGCCAGAGGCGGGGACAGGAGAGCCGACGGGAGGGCGAGCGGATGGGGGCAGCTTCACGGCGGAACCGTAGCGACGGCGCGCACGGCGGTCAATCGCGCTTCACGGCTTCCGGCCGGCCTTCTCGTTCGCGTCCCGCATCGCCTGCACGCGCTCGGCGATCTGCTGTTCGCGCCCCTGTCGGGTCGGCTGGTAGTACCTGCGCCCCTTCAGCGCGGCGGGCAGGTAGTCCTCGACCACGTGGTGGGAGGGATGATCGTGGGGGTACTGATATCCGGCGCCCCAGCCCAGGCTCTTGCCCAGGCCGGTGGCGGCGTTGCGCAGGTGCGCCGGCACCGGCAGCGCGCCCTGGCCGTCCACGTCGGCCTTCGCGGCCGCGTAGGTGGTCAGCGCCGTGTTGCTCTTGGGCGCGGTGGCCAGGTACAGGCACGCCTGCGTCATGGGCAGCACGCCCTCGGGCATGCCCACGAAGCGGAACGCGTCCGTGGCGGCGTTCGCCACCACCAGCGCCTGGGAATCGGCCACGCCGATGTCCTCGGCCGCGAAGATGACCATGCGGCGGAGCACGAACAGCGGTTCCTCGCCTGCCTCCAGCATCCGCGCCATCCAGTACACGGCGGCGTCGGGATCGCTGCCCCGCAGACTCTTGATGAAGGCGCTGACCACACCGTAGTGCTCGTCGCCGGCCTTGTCGTACAGCAGCGTCCGCTTCTGCAGCGCCTCCTCGACCGCCACCCGATCGATCAGGCGCCTGGCGTCCGCGCTTCCCGCCGGCCCTTCGCCGGCGATGGCCGCGGCCGACTCCAGCGCCGCCAGCGCCCGACGGGCGTCCCCCCGCGCCTCGCGCGCCAGCAGATCGCGGATGTCGTCCGGCACGTCCAGGGCCAGCTTGCCCAGCCCGCGCTCGGGATCGGCGATGGCGCGATCGATCAGCAGGCGCACGTCCGCCGGCTCCAGCGCCCGCAGCACGACCACCTTCGCCCGCGACAGCAAGGCCGCGTTCACCTCGAACGAGGGGTTCTCGGTCGTGGCGCCGATCAGCGTGACGGTCCCCGCCTCGACGTGCGGCAGCAGCGCGTCCTGCTGGGCCTTGTTGAAGCGGTGAATCTCGTCGACGAACAGCACCGTCTTCGTCCCTTGCTGGTCGCGCCGGGAGGCCGCCTCCGCCACCGCCTCGCGCAGGTCCTTCACGCCCGCCATCACGGCCGAGACCGCCACGAAGGCCGCCCCCGCCTCCCCCGCCAGCAGCCGGCCCAGCGTCGTCTTGCCGGTGCCAGGCGGCCCCCACAGGATCAGCGACGGCAGCTCCTTCGCGTCCAGCACCCGCCGCAACAGCTTGCCCGGCCCCAGGATGTGCGCCTGGCCCACGAACTCGGACAGCGCCTGCGGCCGCATGCGCTCGGCCAGCGGCTGACCACGTCGATCGCGGGAGGCCGCGCGCGAGAACAGATCCATGCCGCCATTTTACGTGACGGCGCCCGCCGGCGGCGCAAGGAGATGCGCCGCCGGCCCGAAATCCAGATCAGTGAGTGGGGACGACCAGCACCTGCCGGATGGGCGCCAGCAGGCCGGTCGCGTTCAGCGTGAAGGGCGACGGGATCAGCGTTCCCTGCAGCACCGTCGACAGCACCTGGGGATTGATGGTGATGATCTGGCTGGCCCCCGCCGCCATGGAACCGATGTTCCACGCAGCCTCGCCCCCGTTGGTGCACGTGCTGCATCCGCTGCTGTTGGGATCGGCATCATTGACGTAGTTGAACTGAAGACCGTTGGGCGTCCGCAGGTACAAGGAAACGCCGTCGATGCTTCGCGCGGCCGTGTTCGTGACCACGGCGGTATACAACGTCCGGCCTCCCGGGGTGGCGGGAACCGGACTGGCGGTCACGGCCAGCGTGATTGACTGCGCCAGCTCGATCACCGGCATGGCGTCGTCGGTGACCGCGTCGACCTCGCCACCACCGTCGTACGTCAACTCGGCGCGCGACGGCAGGATGGTGCCGGGGACCGCCGCAGCGCCGACCGTGGCCGAGATGCTGCGGTGGACATCTGCGCCCACGCCGACCGTGCCCAGGTCCCAGACGATCTCGCTGGGCGTGGGCTGTACCCCGGCGTCGCTGATGCCGGCCACCGTCAACTCGGGCGGCAACCACAGGTGGATCCGTCCGTTGGCCAGCGCCGCGGCCCCGATCTGCCCCACATCGGCAGAGTAGGTGATGGTCTGGCCCGGCACGACCGGGCTAGCGCTGCCACCGATCACGAACTGCGCGCTCGGGTTGTCGTGGACCTGGACCGTCTTGATGGCGACGATCTCCGCCGCGCCCGTCCCCGTCAGGATGAACGGAGCCCGGATCAAGTTCCCGTTCCCCACCGTGCTGGCCACGATGCCGGCGTGAAGATCGATCGTCCGACTGGACTTCGAGGCCAGGGAGCCCAGTGACCAGGACGCCTCTCCGCCGTCGGTGCAGGTGCTGCAGCCGGCGCTGTTGGGTTCGGAGTCATAGACGTAGTTGAACTGCAAGCCCAGAGGCGTGCGCAGGATGAGCGTGACGTTGTCTATGGCGCGGGTCTCCCGATTGGTCACGGTGATGGTGTAGTGCACGTCCTGCCCGGGAACGACCGGGCTGGCCGAGGTGGCCACGTTGACCAGCAGCGATGGCGGCGTCCCCACCACCGTGACAGCGTGTTCACTGGTCGCGTCGATGGCGGCGCCACCGTCGTAGGTCATTGTCGAGGTCGTCTTCAGGATCGAGCCCGGTGGCACGTTCGCATCGACGGTGAGATCCACGGTCCGATGAACGGCCGCCCCGACGTCCAGCGCGCCGATCGTCCAGTCGACGATCCCGGGCATCGTCTGCGTCCCTCCGCCCGAAGCGGATACCACCGTGAGGCCAGCCGGCACGGCAGCCCGCAGCCCCACCCCCGATAGCGGCGCCGTCCCGAGCTGCCCGGCGTCGAGATCCAGCGTGACGTGCTGCCCCGGCAACAACGGCGAGGTGGAGGTGCCAGTGGCAAGTTGAGCGGAGGGTTTGCTGTTTACCAGGATCGACTTGGGGAACGTGGCGGGATTCAGGCCCGTCCCGGTCAACTTGAAGGACGTGGTGATGACGTCGCCGTCACCCACCGTCTGCAGCACCTGCGTGTTGACGGAGATTGTCCGCGTGGTGCCCGCGGCCATCGTGCCCAGAGACCAGGTCGCCTGCCCGTTGGCGCTGCACGTGCTGCAGCCGCTGTTGTTCGGCTCGGCGTCATAGACGTAGTTGAACTGCAGGCCGGTGGGCAACAGCCACACCACGGTGACGCCATCGACGGCCACGGTCGAGACGTTGCCCACCGTGATGTTGAACAGCAGGCGGCTGCCCGGCGCGACCGGATTCACGATGGTGGACACATCGAACGTCAGCGCGCTTCCCGGCGGCTGGAACGCGCCCCCCTGGCCGTTGTTGCCCCCCATCCCCGGCATCACGCCCTGTCCGCCACCGCCGGGCGTGCCGTTACCGCCCAGGCCGGTGCCGCCGCCGGCCGCCACGCCCGCACCGCCCAGGCCGGCGCCAGTCGTGCCCGCCGTCCCGTTCCTTCCCGCGCCGCCGAGGATCCCGCCGGTGCCGGTCGCCCCCGCCCCTCCGCCGGTCCTGCCCCCGGCGCTGGTGCCGCCGCCGCTGGTCGCGCCCGCGCCCGTACCGCCGACGCCCGCGCCGACGCCGCCGGTGCCCGGGCGGGAGGGGGTGCTGCCCGAACAGCCCTGCGCAACCAGCAACGCCGCGGCGAGCATGACGTGCCGAGAGCCCGCTCGCTTCCAGCTTCGTGGTCTGTCTTGGCCGGCCAGCGCCACGGACACGAGCCCTTCACGCTCCAACGGACTTCCGCACGACATCTCGGGTTCCTTTCCGGCGCCAGCAGCGCCATTCAAGACAAGTCAGGGACAGGCGATCGAATCAGCCATCCCCCGTCCAGCACCGAACGTGCCAGGCAGCGAAGGGCGCCATCCACTTCGTTCGACGCGCGCGCCGGCGCGACGTCCGGTGCCGAAAGCCTCGGCGGCAGGCGGTCTTGCCGCACGGTCGGGCGCTGCGGTCAGCGCCTTCGAGCGCGCGGCGCTGGCCGGCGTCCTGGCGTGCGAAGCGTGTCCGGACGATGTTCGAACCGTCTCGCGGACGGTATCGGCAGCGACGAACGATCACCCGCAGCAGGCAGCTACCTCCGGGCCGCCGCGCGCCCGGTCACGTCCGACGGTCTCGCCGGGAGGCGCCAAGTAGATGAGGCCCCCGGTCGATGTTAGGGTGGAACACCGTTGCGAAGTCTCCTCGCCCCCGCGCTGCTTTTCGGGCTCGCGTTTCCCGCCGCAGGCGTGGCCGCGCCCACGGCGCCGGCTGCCCCGGCGGCCGCCGCTGCCGGCGCGACGGCTCCCGCGCCGGCGGAGGAGCCGCAGACCGGCTCCACGTCGACGCGCCTGCCCGGTCTGGCCACGCGGCCGGCGGCGCCGCCAGAGTTCCCCCGCCCCCCCGCGGACCCGGCAGCCCGTCGCGCGTGGTTGAAGAGCGCGCTGGACGAGGTCTTCGCGGCGCCCCCCTTCAACAGGGCCAAGGTGGGCGTGCTGGTGTCCGAATCGGACACCGGCAAGGCGCTGTACGCGCGCAATGACAAGTCCGCCTTCAACGCCGCCTCGAACGTCAAGATCGTCACCTCGGCGTCCGCGCTGGCGCTGCTCGGTCCCGACTACCGCTGGAAGACGACGGTTTCGGTGGTGGCGAACGGCCGCTCGGGCAGCGAGATCAACGGCGACCTGTACCTGCGCGGCTTCGGCGATCCCACCCTGAACACCGAGGACCTGGCCACCCTGGCGGGCGATCTTTGGGCCGAGGGGATCCGCCGCGTGAAGGGGGCCATCATCGCGGACGAGTCCTTCTTCGACGGCGCCCACGTGGGCCCGGCGTACGACCAGAAGACTGACTCATCGGTCTCGCGCGCCCCGTCGGCCGGCCTGTCGTTGAACGGGAACCTCATCTCCGTCACCATCGTCCCCGGTTCGAAGTCGGGCGCGGCCGCGAAGGTGCTGGTCGAGCCGCCGTCCGCCGGCTTCGTGGTCCAGGGGCGCGTCATCACCACCGGCTCGGGCCCGGCGCCCGCGACCGTGGAGACCGGCGAGTCCGAGGGGGGGCGCACGCTGATCACGGTGTCGGGGCGCGTGCGCGCCGGCTCCGAGCCTCGGGTCTACCGGCGGCGCGTGATCAACCCGCCGCTCTACGCCGCATACACGCTGAAGGCGCTGCTGGAGCGGCGCGGGATCACGGTGTCGCAGGCGCCGCGCGTCGGCGTCGCGCCCGCGCAGGGGCTGAAGATCCTGTCGACGAACGATTCGCCCCCCCTGGGCGTGGTGGTGCACGACCTGAACAAGCGGTCGAACAACTTCACCGCCGAGCAGCTGCTGCGCACGATGGGCGCCGAGATCGTGGGACGGCCCGGAAGCTGGGAGAAGGGCCTGGAGGCGGTGGCGCGCTATCTGAACACGCTGGGCATCCGCAAGGGCAGCTACCAGATGATGAACGGTTCGGGCCTGTACGATTCGAATCGCTTCAGCCCCGAGCAGATCGTGACCGTGCTGCGCGGCGCGATGCGCGACTTCCGCATCGCCGCCGAGTTCATGGCCTCGCTGGCGATCGCCGGCACGGACGGCACCATTGGCCATCGCATGGGCGGCACGCCCGCCGAGCGGTTCGTGCGCGCCAAGACCGGCACGCTGGCCACGGCCAGCTGTCTGTCGGGCTTCGCCGGCTCACCCGGCCACGCGCCGCTGGTGTTCTCGATCCTGATGAACGAGGTCGCCGGCGCGGGCGACGCGCGGGCGGCGCAGGATCGTGTCGCCGAGCTGCTGGTCGCGTACATCGAAGGCGACGCGCCCGCTGCCGGTGAGCGGCCCGTCACCACCGGACGCTGAGCGCGCGGAGCGGCATCGGCCGGGAACGCCGCCGCGGCGCTGGTAAGCCGCGGTTCGGTGACGGCTTCGGTCCCCTTGCCACGAAACCGGCGCGGGACTGACGAAATGGGGGCGTACCCCGCCCTTCGTCACCGTCGTGTCGCGGAAGTTTGGCCGCCGCGCCCCCCGGGCTCCACCGTCGCGTCGCCGCGGCGACCGACACTTTCGTCATGGCGATCAAGACATTGGCCCACGTATCCGACCTGCACATCGGGAAGAGCGTAGAGACCGAGCGCCGCGCGATCGGCATCCGCGACGCCCTGGTCGCCGCCGGCGTCGATCACGTCGTCATCACGGGCGATCTGACCCACCGTGGCCGCATGGGCGAGCTGGCGGTCTTCTGGCGGATCTTCGCCTGCTTTCGGGATCAGGAGCGGCTGACCATCATCCCGGGAAATCACGACTGCCTGGGCGACGACGTCAGTGACGCCATCCAGGACGGTCCGCGCGTCACCGTGGCGCGCGCGCCCGGTCTGCATCTGGTCCGCTTCAACTCCACGGGCCCGCACAACCGCACCTGGCTGAATGGCCAGGGCGCGATGAGCCCCCACGACGTCCAGGCCATCGAGCGCGCGGCCTGCGCCGCTGGGCCCGGCGACGTGGTGGCGGTGCTGCTGCACCACCACGTGCTGCCGCTGCCCGCGGATCATGCCGCCGAGCGGCTGAGTGAGTGGCTGGGATGGCCCTATGCCGAGGAGCTGCAGCGGGGCACGGCGCTGGTGGCGGCGTTGCGCGGCCGCTGCGACCTGATCCTGCACGGCCACCGGCACACGCCCCGCCAGTCGACGTTCTTTCAGGACGAGAAGCGCCCGCTGTCGATCTTCAACGCCGGGTCGTCCACCGAGCTGGGTCGGGTGCGCGTCTTCTGCCACGACGACGGGGGGCTGATGTCCGAGCCGGGCTGGCTGGCCACCTGGACCGCGCCCGTGCGGCTGCCGGAGCGCCGCCCGGCGCGGCCTGCGAAGCCGCTGTCCTTCGCGCTTTAGCGGCGCCACGCGGGCCGCGCGGCGCGCGCCAGATGGTAGGGACGCAGGACGCCCCGGGCGCCCAGCGCCAGGACGAGCGCGGTGACGCCGAGCGTGGCCGCGCTGGCATGCCCCGGCCCGCCCAGGTACTGGCCCGCCGTTCCCACCAGCGGGCCCACGCACGACCCGACGCCCACCAGCGCCTCGAACAGGCCGCCCGCCTCGACGGCCGCGTGCCCGACCGTCAGCGAGTAATAGAGGGCGCAGTAATAGATGAGGCCCATCCCCACGCCGAAGCCGAGCAACCCCGCCACCAGGCCCACCGCCGTCGGGGCCAGCAGGATGGCGGCGAAGCTGGCCAGCAGCAGGGCGCTGCCCGCGGCCAGCGTCCCCCAGCGGCCGTGCCAGAACGCCGTCCGCCACATGGTGAAGAACGTGAGAAACCGCGCCGTCATCCACAGGCCTGCGAACACGCTGCCGTCGCTGCCCACGCCGACGGCCGTTAGCCGGAACGGCAACAGCGGCGCGATCGCCGTCGAGATGACGTAGCTGAGGGGCAGCAACCAGGTCGAGGACTTCGCCAGCGCGCCGTACTCCGGTCCCATGGCCGCGCGCGCCTCGGCCGCGTGATGAGCGGCGGGACGCGGCGGCAGCGCCAGGGTCGCCGCCAGCGCGAACACGTTGACGACGCTGCCCAGCCCCAGGCACCACGGCAGCCCCAGCCGCGCCACCAGCGGCATCAAGAACAGCGGCACCGCCATGGCCGGGGTCCACACCACGTTGAACCAGCCGATGGCCTGTCGCATGTGCGCACCGTGCCGCCCCGCCGAGACGTAGCTCTCGACGATGGGCCAGATGGTCGCGGAGGTCACCGACGCCACGAACGCGGTCACCCACAGCGCCCACTGCGCGTGCGGCAAGGCCACCGGCAGCAGCGCCACCGCCCCCCACAGCGCGAACGCCGCCCACAGCACCGCGCGCGGCGCGAAGCGCGCGGCCAGGCGACCCGAGCGCCAGGACGCCGCCGCCGACAGCGCGCCCATCGAGGCGGCCAGCACCAGGTTGCGCGCGGGCGAGAAGCGATAGTGCTGCGCGGTCACGAAGAACAGCCCGGCCCAGAAGGCGCCGCCGCTGACCGAGCCGAAGAACGTGACGGCCAGGATCGCGGTCAGCGGCGCGCGTCGTTCGGCGACGGGGTCGGCGTTCACGAACGCGCCAGCTTAGCGCATCCGATGCACCGCTCTCGAAATAGCGTCAACGCCGAGGCCGGTCGTCGGCCGAACGTGGTGCTATTTCGAGAGCGGTGCACCAAGGGGACTGGCAGCGCGACGCCGGGGCCCGGCCAGCGCCTGGCGGCGTTTCGCCTCGCGATCGTGGCGGCGCCGCCCCGGGATTGCCCCCAGCATGAAACAGAGAGTTCGCGGGCCCGCCACCGCCGCTTCCCGGGGTTGTCGCACGGGGTTTCTACGCTGGCCGCATGGAAACGACCGACATAGCGTTCGCGACCCGCGCGTTACAGTCCACCACGTCTGCCCACGGCGTGGCGTCCTCGCTGGCGGCTCAACTGGCGCCGGCCCACGGTCCCTGGCTGCGGCGCCTGGCGCTGGTCACCGACGCCTGGCACCCGCAGACGAACGGCGTGGTGAACACGCTGGCCCGCCTCACCAAGCACCTGCAGTCGCAGGGGGTCGAGGTGCTGGTCATCGCCCCGGACGGGCACCGCACGCTGCCGTTGCCTTCGTACGCCGAGATCCGCGTGGCGTGCAATCCCTGGAAGGCGATCAGCCGCCTCAAGGCCTTTCAGCCCGACGCCGTGCACGTGGCCACCGAGGGCCCGCTGGGCTTCTGGGCCAACCGCTGGCTGCGGGCCCGCGGCCTGCGCTTCACCAGCAGCTTCCACACCCGCTATCCCGAGTACCTGAGCGCCCGCCTGCCGGTGCCGCTGGAGTGGGGCTACAAGGTCGAGCGCTGGTTCCACGGCCCGGCCGAGCACACGTTCGTCGGCACGCTGTCCCTGTTGCGCGAGCTGCGCGAGAAGCGGGTGGGTCGCCGTCTGGTCCACTGGCCGCGGGGCGTGGACGTCCGCCAGTTCAACCCGGAGCACCGCCGCACCGCCACCTACGGCGACCTTCCCGGTCCCATCTGGCTGTACGTGGGCCGGGTCGCCGTCGAGAAGAGCCTGGATGACTTCCTGAAGCTTCCCCTCCCCGGCTCGAAGGTGATCGTGGGCGACGGCCCCGCGCGCGAAGACCTTCAGCGCCGTTACCCGGACGCCGTGTGGCGTGGCTACCAGTTCGGCGAGGACCTGGCCCGGCACTACGCCAGCGCCGACTGCTTCGTGTTCCCCTCGCGGACCGAGACGTTCGGCAACGTGCTGCTGGAGGCGATGGCCTCGGGCCTGCCGGTGGCGTCGGTTCCGGCGCCCGGCCCGTCGGACCTGATCAGCGAGGGGGTGAACGGCGCCATCGACGAGAAGCTGCGGGCCGCCTGCGCGCGGGCCATCGGCTGCTCGCGCGAGCAGGCGCGGGAGAGCGCCCTGCCCTTCACGTTTCTGGCGAGCCACCGCCAGTTCCAGCGCCACCTGGTGCCCATGAGCCCCGAACGGCTCTACAGCAGCCCGCTTCAGGCCGAATCTTCGCTGTCGTGAGGAAGCGCCGCCCGCGACGCCAGCGCCCGGAGAGCCCGAGCGCCATCACCGCGACCGTGCCGCTACGGAGCGCGCAGCAGGGGCTGGCCCATGCGGATGACCTCCCCGGTGTGACGCCCCTCCGCCAGCGCGAAGCCCCTGGGCGCGAAGACGATGATCGTCGAGCCCAGCTCGAACCAGCCCATCTCTTGCCCCTTCGTGAAGGGGAGCCGACAGGGGATGACGTTCGGCCCCTTGTG
>Ga0070658_10004424_pt1 | contig 11446 bp, 9 predicted proteins | sample KBSC13metaG_FD_64664 | JGI IMG/M metagenome (GOLD analysis project Ga0070658, IMG submission 64664) | Corn rhizosphere microbial communities from Kellogg Biological Station, Michigan, USA - KBS C1-3 metaG | ecosystem: Host-associated > Plants > Roots > Rhizosphere > Soil ... | reverse complement strand
GCCAGCGAGCGGAAGCCGTGGTCGACCGAGGCGTACCAGAACGCCTCTTTGGACCCGTAGCGCTCGTGCACGAGGTTGTGGCTCACGCCCGCGCGGCGGCAGACGTCGCGCACCGATGTGCCGTCGTAGCCGCGCTCGGCGAACGCCTCCAGGGCGAGGTCCAGCAGATGCTGGTCGGCGGGCGCGGGCACGCCAACACGGTGGCCGGGTGCTTGACGGCTGTCAAGGGTGGGCATAGCTTGACAGCCGTCAAGACCCGTCCCGCAGGAGGATCGATGCTCGGGCTGCTCGTCCGCCCGGTCACCTGGTCGCTCGGCCTGGTGGGCCAACCCGTCACCACCCGCGTGCGCCGCGACGTCATCGCGCAGCTGGAGCGGGTGGGGAGCCAGGGCCGCTTCCCGCAGGAGCAGTACGACGAGCCCGCCGGCGACCCCGGTCTGTTCGGTCCCGACAGCGTGGTCTGGCGGGTGCACTCCCACCCGGCGATGATCGTGGGCGGCCTGTCGGCGCTCATGCTGCAGACGCTGCACCCGCTCGCGATGGCCGGCGTGGCCGAGCACTCCAACTTCAAGGAAGACCCCGAGGGCCGGCTGGCGCGCACGTCCTCGTTCGTCGACGGCACGACGTTCGGCTCCCGCGAGGTCGCCGAGACGCTGTGCGCGATCGTCGAGCGCATCCACCGACGGGTGAAGGGCGTCACGCCCGACGGGCGGCCCTACAGCGCCAACGACCCGGCGCTGCTGCGCTGGGTGCACGTGACCGAGGCCGACAGCTTCGTGCGTGCCTACCAGCGCTTCGCCCGCACACCGCTCACCGGCGCCGAGACAGACCGCTACTTCGAGGAGTTCCGCGTCGTCGCCGAGATGCTGGGCGCGACCGACGTGCCGGCGAGCCGGGCCGAGGTCGACGCCTACTTCGACGGCATCCGGCCACAGCTCTACGCCGGGGAGCAGGCCAAGGACACGTTCCGCTTCATCCTCACGCCGTCGACCCGCGACGCACGCGTTGCCGTGCCGCACCTCGTCATCGCGCGGGCGGCCATCCACCTGCTGCCGCCGTGGGCGCGTGACCTGCTCGGCGCCGGCCGGTTCACAGTGCTCGACCCGCTGTCGGTCAACACGCTAACGCTGGCGCTCGTGGAGTTCCTGGCCTGGGTGTCTCCCAACCCGCGGATGGTCGCCGCCCGCGAACGCGTCGCCCGCGGCACCAGCATCGCCGCCGCCTAGCCTCGCAGCTGCTCCATGGCCCGGCGGATCCGCTGCTCCGACACCGGGTAGGCCGTGCCGAGCGGCTGCGCGAACACGCTGACCCGCAGCTCCTCCAGCATCCACCGGATCTCGGTGAGCGCGGGGCCGGCGGCGACCTCGGCGCGCAACCCGTCGTAGTCCTGCTCCAGCCGCTGCACCAGCGCCATCCGGTCGCGGTCGCGGTCGACCGCTTCGGGCAACCGGTCGAGCCGGCGCGCCATCGCCTGCAGGTAGCGCAGCACGTCGGGCAGCCGGCGGGCGCCGATGCCGCTGACGAAGCCGGCGTAGACGAGCCGTGCCCGCTGCGCCCGCAGGTCGGTCAGTGCCGGCAGCAGCGGCAACGAGGAGGTTGCCGACAACCGCCGGTCGACGTCGCGCGCCGCGGCCTGGATGTCGGCGGCGAGCCGCACGATCTGCGCAGTGAGGTCCGGCAGCCGCTGCCGCGCCGCCTGCTGCAGCCGCTCGAAGCCGGTCTCGTCCCAGACCACCCCACCGGCGTCGAGCAGGATCACGTCGAGGGCCGCCCGCACGCAGTCGGCGAGGAGCTCGGGCACTGCGGCGTACGGCGGTAAGGCCAGCGCCGCCTTCGTCTCGCGCGGCAGCTGCCCGACGACCGGGGACAGGGGCGAGGGCAGCGTCAGCTGCAGCAGCCGGCGCGTGCCCGACCACATCGCCCGCCGCTGCTCCCCCGCGCCGGCGAGCACCCGGAGGTCGACGTGGTCGCCGGCGTCGACCAGCGACGGGAATCCGGTGACCACGTGGCCGCCGCGCACGACGTCGACCGTGCGCGGGATGGTGCCGACAGTCCAGCTCCGCAGGCCGGCCCGCTCCAGGTCGCCTGCGGCCTCCGCGAGCGTCGCCGTCAACCGCGGGTGCAGGGCCGCCTTGAGGGCGGGCAGGTCCTTGCCCTCGGCCAGCACGCCACCCTCGTCGTCGACGACGCGAAAGCCCACCCGCAGGTGCGGCGGCACCCGCGACCAGTCCCAGGCACCCCGGGCGACGCCGACCCCGGTGAGCCGCTGCAGCTCCACGCCGAGCGCGTCGGTCAGCGCGCCCTCCCCCGGACTCAGGCGCTGCAGTGCCGCCCGCGCGACGTCGGGAGCCGGCACGAAGTTGCGGCGCAGCTGCTTGGGCAGCCCGCGGATCAGCGCGGTGACGAGGTCCTCGCGCAGACCGGGCACGTTCCAGTCGAAACCCGCGTCGGTGACGCGGTTGAGCACCGGCAACGGGATGTGCACGGTGACGCCGTCGTCGGCGGCTCCCGGCTCGAAGTGGTAGCTCAGCGCCAGGCGGAGATCGCCGTGCTGCCACCAGTCGGGGAAGCCCTCCGTGCCGACCGCTGCGTCGTCGGCGACCAGCATGTCCTCGGTGAACGTCAGCAGCTCCGGGTCGCCGCGCCGCGCCTGCTTCCACCACGCGTCGAAGTGCCGACCCGACACCACGTCGGCCGGAATCCGCGCGTCGTAGAAGGCGAACAGCGTCTCGTCGTCGACGACGATGTCGCGGCGGCGGGTGCGGTGCTCGAGCTCCTCGACCTCCTCCAGGAGCGCGCGGTTGTCGTGGAAGAACCGGTGCTGCGTGGTCCAGTCGCCCTCGACGAGCGCGTGCCGGATGAACAGCTCGCGGGACAGCTCCGGGTCGATGCGCCCGTAGGCGACGGTGCGGGCAGCGACGATCGGTACGCCGTACAGCAGGACCTTCTCGCTCGCCACGACCGAGGCACGCTTCTTGGACCAGTGCGGCTCGCTGTAGGTGCGGGTGACGAGGTGCTGGGCGAGCGGCTCGATCCACTCGGGCTCGATGCGCGCGACGACGCGGGCCCACAGCCGCGAGGTCTCGACGAGCTCGGCGGCCATGACCCAACGCGGCTGCTTGCGGGCGAGCACGGACCCGGGGAAGATCGCGAACCGGGCGCCGCGCGCGCCGTCGAAGTCGCCGCGTTCGGCCGAGCGCACGCCGACGTGCGAGAGCAGCCCGGCGAGCAGCGCGGTGTGCACGGCCTGCGGCGAGGCCGGTTCGCCGCTGCCGTGGATGCCGAGGTCCTTGACCACTTGGCGCAGCTGGGTGTGCAGGTCCTGCCACTCGCGCAGCCGCAGGTAGTGCAGGTGCTCGGCCTTGCACAGCTTGCGGAACCGGCTGCTCGACAGCGCCTTCTGCTGCTCCTGCACGTAGGCCCAGAGGTTGAGGTAGGCGAGAAAGTCGGAGTGCTCGTCCGCGAACCGGCGGTGCGCCTGGTCGGCGGCCTGCTGGTTGTCGGCGGGCCGTTCGCGCGGGTCCTGGATCGACAGCGCCGCCGCGATGACCAGCACCTCGCGCACGCAGCCCTGCTGCTCGGCCTCGAGCACCATGCGGCCGAACCGCGGGTCCACCGGCAGCCGCGCCAGCCGGCGACCGAGCCGGGTCAGCCGCTTGCGCGGGTCGCTCGCGGTGGGGTCGATGGCGCCGAGCTCGTGCAGCAGGGCGACGCCGTCACGGATCTGGCGCCGGTCGGGCGGGTCGACGAACGGGAACGCCGCCACGTCGCCCAGCCCCAGGGCCGCCATCTGCAGGATGACCGAGGCGAGGTTGGTGCGCTGGATCTCCGGCTCGGTGTACAGCGGGCGACGCTCGTAGTCCTCCTCGTCGTACAGCCTGATGCAGATGCCGTCGGCGACCCGGCCGCAACGGCCGGCACGCTGGTCGGCGCTGGCCCGGCTGATCGCCTCGATGGGCAGCCGCTGCACCTTCAGCCGCAGGCTGTACCGGGAGATGCGCGCGGTGCCGGGATCGACGACGTAGCGGATGCCGGGCACGGTCAGCGAGGTCTCGGCCACGTTGGTGGCCAGCACGATGCGCCGGCCGGGGTGCGGCTGGAAGACCTTGTGCTGCTCGGCAGCGGACAGCCGGGAGTAGAGCGGCAGGATCTCGGTGTCACGCAGGTGCCGGCCGCGCAGGGCGTCGGCGGTGTCGCGGATCTCACGCTCGCCGGACAGGAAGACGAGGACGTCGCCCGGCCCCTCGCGGGCCAGCTCGTCGACCGCGTCGAGGATGCCCTGCACCTGGTCGCCGTCGTCCGGGTCGAGCGGCCGGTAGCGCACCTCGACCGGGTAGGCGCGGCCGGACACCTCGACCACGGGCGCACCGCCGAAGTGCTGCGCGAACCGCTCGGAGTCGATCGTCGCCGACGTGATGACGACCTTGAGGTCGGGCCGACGCGGCAGGATCTCGGCCAGGTAGCCGAGGATGAAGTCGATGTTGAGGCTGCGCTCGTGCGCCTCGTCGATGATCAGCGTGTCGTAGCGGCGCAGCAGCCGGTCGCGCTGGATCTCCGCGAGCAGGATGCCGTCGGTCATCAGCTTGACCAGGGTGGTGTCGCTCACCCGGTCGGTGAAGCGCACCTGGTAGCCGACCGCCTGCCCGAGAGCCACGTCGAGCTCCTCGGCGATGCGTTCGGCGACCGAGCGGGCGGCGATCCGGCGCGGCTGCGTGTGGCCGATCAGCGCCTCGACGCCGCGGCCGAGCTCGAGGCAGATCTTGGGCAGCTGCGTCGTCTTGCCGGAGCCCGTCTCCCCGGCGACGATCACGACCTGGTGGTCACGGATCGCCGCGAGGATCTCGTCCTTCTTCTGCGCGACCGGCAGCTCGGCGGGGTAGCCGATGCGCGGCACCGCGAGGGCGCGCCGCTGCAGCTGCTCGGGCGAGAAGGACACGCTCCATGGTCGCCCAGGCCGGCGACCGGTTTTCGGTCAGACCTTCAGCAGGCTGCGGGCGATCTCGCTGATCTGGATCTCGTTGGTGCCGGCGTAGATCTCGAGCACCTTCGCGTCGCGGGCGAGCTGCTCGACCTGGAACTCCGCCATGTAGCCGTTGCCGCCGAACAGCTGCACCGCGTCCATCGAGACGCTGACCGCCGCCCGGGCGGAGTAGAGCTTCATCGCCGACGCCTCGGACAGCGACATCCGGCGCCCGGCCTTCTGCATCTCGATGTGCCGGAAGACGAGGTTCTGGATGTTGACGCGGGCGACCTCCATCTCGGCCAGCTTGAGCTGGATCAGCTGGAAGTCGCCGATCGGGCGGCCGAACTGCATGCGGGTGCGGGCGTAGTCGACGCACAGTGACAGGCACTGCTCGACGATGCCGAGCGCCATCGCGGCCACGCCGCTGCGTTCGGTGGTGAACGCGTCCTTGGCGCCCTCGCGGTAGGGCCGGTCCTCGGTCTCGCCGAGCAGGCGGTCGGCCTCGACCCGTACGTCGGACAGGAACAGCTCGCCGGTCGGCGAGGAGTGCAGCCCCATCTTGCGCAGCGGCTTCGACTGCTCCAGGCCGGGCATCCCGCGGTCGAGCACGAACGACAGGATCTTGCGGTCCTTGGGGTCGTTGCCCTCGTCGAGCTTGCAGATGAAGACGATCGTGTCGGCGTAGGGGCCGTTGGTGATGAACGTCTTCGACCCGTTGAGCACGTAGCCGTCGCCGTCGCGCACCGCCCGCGACTGCATCGAGCCGAACGCGTCGGAGCCCGAGCCCGGCTCGGTGATCGCCCAGGCGCCGATCTTGTCGAGCGTCTGCAGGTCGAGCGCCCAGCGCTCCTTCTGCCGGGTGGTGCCGCGCGACATGATCGCGCCGGCGGCGAGGCCGACGCTGACGCCCATCGCGGTGACCATGCCCGGGCAGTAGTGGCACAGCTCGATGATCGGGATCATGAACGACGCGCCGCCGTCACCACCGCCGCCTGCACGCTCGCCGCCGGTTTCGCCGGCCGCGGCGCCCTTCTCGGCGGCGATGCGCCTGGCGAAGCCCGCCCGGGCCATCTCGTCGAGCCCGAACGTCTTGTAGAGCTTGCGCAGGACGTCGTAGGGCGGGGTGCTGCCGTGCTCGAGCTCCTCGAGATTCGGCTTGATCTCCTTCTCCACGAACTGCCGGACGGCGTCGCGGATCATCAGCTGGTCTTCGCTCCACTCGAACATGAGCGCGCAGCCTACGCGGGCGACGGATGCGGCCGGACGCTGCCGGCCGTGGTCAGCTCGCGGGCGCTTCGACCGGGTGCAGCAGCCGCTCGCGCAGCGTCGGCGTCCGGGCGAACAGCTCCTCGAGCCGCTCGTAGCCGACGTCGAACATCTCGACCGGCGCTTGTCGACGGGCAGTTCCTGTCGGGCCCCGGCGTTAGGGTCGGCGACATGACCGCCGTCTCGAGCGCGGGGCTGACGCCGCTGGCCGGCTGCCTGCAGCGCCGCGCGCTCGACGCGGGGTCATGGGTCGACCTCGCGCGGGGCTGGTTGCCTGACCCCGACGGCCTGTACGCCGACCTGGCCGGGTCGCTCGACTGGCGGCAAGGCCGCGTCTGGCTCTACGACCACTACCGCGAGGAGAACCGCCTGGCCGCGGGCTGCTCCCCCGCCGCGCACCCGGTCGTGCTCGCCGTCCACAAGGCACTACGGCGGCACTACGGCGTCGACTTCATGGGCGTGGGGCTGTCCTGGTACCGCGACGGGCGCGATGCGATGGGGGCGCACCGCGACACCGACCTGCGGCACTGCGAGGAGACGCTGATCGCGATCCTCACACTCGGCGCACGACGGCCCTGGACGCTCACCCCACGGTCGACCCCGCGCACGCCCGGCCGGCGGCCGGCGGCCGACCTGGCGCCGGCCGCCGGCGACCTGCTGGTCATGGGCGGCCGGGCCCAGGTCGACTGGCTGCACGGCGTGCCTCCCGCGCCGGCAGCGCGCGAGGGGCGGATCAGCCTCCAGTGGCGCTGGACGTCCGGGCGTGGGCGGCCCGAACGCGGGGGTGGCTCACGCGCCCCGCGACGCTTCGGCAGCGGTCGCTAGCGCGGCTTCCCCCGTCGACCTCGGTCGACCTCAGAGCCTGCGACCGATCCCGCCCAATGTCGCGACACGACTCTTGTACCTTGAGCAAGCGTTCTGCACACGTTTCGGCCGCCGAATTCGGCGGGCCTCCTAGATTGCCGTCGTGGCACCAGCGCTGCTGACGTTCGGGCACGGCACGGCGTCGCAGGACGAGATCGTCGGCCTGCTGCGCGGCGCCGGGGTCGCCCGGCTCGTCGACGTACGCCGCTACCCCGGCAGCCGCGCGCACCCGCACGTCGCCCGGGACGCGATGGCGCAGTGGCTGCCCGAAGCGGGCGTCGGCTACCGGTCCGAGCCGAGGCTCGGCGGGCGGCGACGGCTGCCGCCGGACTCGCCGGACGTGTGGTGGGAGGTCGCGGCCTTCCGGGCCTACGCGGCGCACATGCGCACGCCGGAGTTCCTGTCGGCGGCCGATGACCTGCTGGCCGAAGCGGCCACGACTCCGACCGCGGTGATGTGCAGCGAGACCGTGTGGTGGCGCTGCCACCGGCGGCTGATCGCCGACTTCGTGACGCTCGCCCGGGGCGGCGAGGTGCTGCACCTGGGTCACGACGGCCGGCTGTCGGGCCACCCGCCGGCAGCGGGCGCACGGGTCGTCGACGGCCTGCTGGTCTACGACGTAGGGTCGGCTCCCCGATCTTGAGGAGCTGAGGTGTCCGACGGGCCGCTCGACGGCTACACCGCGATCGTCTCCGGCGGCGGCACCGGCATCGGCGCCGCCTGCGCGCAGCGGCTGGCCGCCGACGGCGCGACCGTCGTCATCTGCGGGCGCACCGAGCAGCGGCTGGTCGACGCCGCGGCTGCGATACCGGGCAGCGTGCACCCGGTGGTCGCCGACGTCACCGACGAGGAGTCGGTGCGCGCGCTGGTGGCGCGGACGCTGGAGCTGACCGGGCGCGTCGACGCGGTCGTCGCCAACGCCGGCGGCGGCGGGGCGCTGGTGCCGCTGCACCAGCAGGAGACTGCGGAGTTCGTGCGGGTGCTGCACCTCAACGTGCTCGGCACGTTCCTGCTGCTCAAGCACACGGTCGAGGCGCTGGCCGCGTCGGACCGCGGGTCTTTCGTGGGCATGTCGTCGATCGCCGGTGGGCTGACCCACCGCTACTTCGGCGCCTACGGCGTCGGCAAGGCCGGCATCGAGATGCTGATGCGCGACGCGGCCGACGAGTACGGCCCGTCCGGGGTGCGGTTCAACGCCGTACGCCCCGGCTTCACCGACACCGAGCTGATGTCCGTGCTGCCGCGCGACTCCGACGTGTTCCGCAGCTACCTCGACAACACCCCGCTCGGCGGCATCAGCGCCGCCGCCGACGTGGCCGACCTGGTGCGCTTCCTCGTCGGGCCGGAGTCGGGACGCGTCACCGGCCAGGTGATCGGTGTCGACGGCGGCCACGGGCTGCGCGCGGGCCCCGACTTCTCGCAGTACGTGCCGCCCGACCCGCTGACCCGACCGGGAGCCCCCGCATGAAAGCCCTGCGTACGCCGGACGAGCGGTTCACCGCCCTGCCGGGCTACGACTTCGCCCCGCACTACGCCGAGGTCCCCGACGGCGAGGGCGGCGCGCTGCGCGTGCACTACCTCGACGAGGGGTCCGGCCCCACCGTGCTGCTCATGCACGGCGAGCCGTCGTGGTGCTACCTCTACCGCACGATGATTCCCGTGCTGGTCGACGCCGGTTTCCGTTGCGTGGCACCGGATCTGGTCGGTTTCGGCCGGTCCGACAAGCCGACCGAGCAGAGCGACTACACCTACGCGCGGCACGTCGGCTGGATGACCGCGCTGCTGTGCGACCGGCTCGACCTGCGTGGCGCGACGTTCTTCGGGCAGGACTGGGGCGGCCTGGTCGGGCTGCGGATGGTCGCGGAGAACCCGGACCGGTTCGACCGGGTGGTGGTCGGCAACACCGGGCTGCCGACCGGTGAGGGCCGGATGACCGAGGCGTTCCTCGCCTGGCAGCGGTTCGCCGCCGAGACGCCCGACTTCCCGGTCGGCGGCATCGTCTCCGGCGGGGTCGCGTCGAAGATGGCGCCCGAGGTGATCGCGGCCTACGACGCGCCGTTCCCCGACAACTCCTACAAGGCGGGTGCGCGGATCTTCCCGTCGCTCGTGCCGACCTCGCCCGACGACCCGGCCTCGGCCGCTAACCAGGCGGCGTGGGAGGTCTTCCGCCGGTGGGACAAGCCGCTGCTCACGGCGTTCAGCGACGGCGACCCGATCACGCGCGGCGGGGAAGGCATCTTCCAGCGGGAGGTGCCGGGAGCGGCCGGGCGAGCGCACGTGACGATCGAAGGCGGCGGCCACTTCCTGCAGGAGGACCAGGGCCCCGAGCTCGCGCAGGTGATCGCGGAGTTCGTCCGGTCGACCTGATCCCGCGGCGTACGCCGGTCAGTCGCCGACCGCGCCGTCGACCAACTCGCGGATGAGGTCGGCGTGCCCGTTGTGCCGGGCGTACTCCTCGATCATGTGCACGTAGATCCAGCGCAGCGAGCACGGCTCGCCGTCACGCACCCCGGTGTCGTCGAGGTCTCTCTGCGCGGCCGCTTCCCGGCTGAGCCGGCAGGCGTCCTGCCAGAACGCGAGGTCGGCTTCCCAGTCGGCGTCGTCGAGCGGCACCAGCTCGCCGTCCTCGGCCGTTCGGTCGTACCACGCGGGCACCGCCAGGCCGGTCTCGCCGAGCAGCGTGCGGCGGAACCAGCCGAGCTCGACGAGGCCCATGTGCCGCACCAGACCGTGCAGGGACAGCTTCGACGTCGGGACCGGCCGGGCCTTGCGCCCGGCGTCGTCGAGCCCCTCGCACTTGAGCAGGAGCGTGACGCGGTGGAACTCCAGCCACGACTCCAGCATCTCCCGCTCGCCGGCCACGAACGGCGGATGAATCCTTCGCGGGTCCTGCAGCTCCTCGACCATCCGCGCATCCTGCCAGCAGGCGCACGACCCCTAGGGAGCCGTGCGCTGCTGCGGTGTTACGGAGGCCGGCCGGATGTTGGCGTTGAGGTGGAAGACGTTGTCGGGGTCGTAGCGGCGCTTGATCTCGGCCAGCCGGTCGTACTTCTCGGGGCCATAGGCGAGGCGCACCAGGTCGTCGGTCTCGTCGATCAGCGCATTGACGTAGATCCCCTCCCCCATCGACGGCTGCAGCGCCCCGTAGAGGTCCCGCACCCACTGCCGGTCCGCGTCGAGCACCTGCTGGTTCGGACAGACCGCGATGACGAAGACGTTGTAGCCGGGCACGCGTCGCCCGCTGAACGCCGTCGCGTCGTCGGGCACGTCGAGGTACGCGCCGTCGAGCCGGTAGAAGAGCAGCACCGAGCCGGGTGACTGCTTGGTCAGGAACCGCTCGGTGATGGCGTCGATCACGTCGTCGGTGAGCTCCGGGAGGTAGCCGCCCTTGTCGTAGTCGTACTGCCCCCAGGCGTTGTCCTCGTCGAGCATCTGTTGCAGCGCCAGGTAAGGCATGACGTCGACGAACTCCCACAGGGTCGGCAGCGCCTCACGGGCGCGGCGTACGACGCCGTCGTGCTCGGCGGGGTCGCCGAAGCCGACCACGATCAGCGCGTAGCCGGGGTTGCCCTGGTGCTCCGGCGGGACGAAGGGCGCCATCGGCGCGGTGATGCAGCCGATGACCACGTTGACGTCGGGCGGCAGGTCGCGGCAGACCTCACGGGCCATCCGGAAGAAGTCCTTGCCCTGCTCCGGGCTCCAGAACAGCAGCGCCGCCTGGATCATCGGGCCGACCGGGTGCAGCGCGAACTCGAACTCGGTGACGACGCCGAAGTTGCCGCCGCCGCCCCGGATCGCCCAGAACAGGTCCGGGTTGTCGTCGTGGGAGGCGCGCAGGATGCGCCCGTCGGCGGTGACCACCTGCGCCGAGAGCATGTTGTCGATGGACAGCCCGTGCTTGCGGCTGAGCCAGCCCATGCCGCCGCCGAGCGTGAGGCCGCCGACACCGGTGTGCGCCACCATGCCGACCGTGGTCGCCAGGCCGTGCTCCTGCGTGGCAGCGAGCACGTCGAGCAGCAGCGCGCCGCCGCCGACCCGCGCGGTGCGGGCCTCGGGGTCGACGTGCACGTGGTTCAGCCGGCTGAGCTCGATCATGAGGCCGCCGTCGACGACCGCCTTGCCGGCCGCGCCATGGGCACCGCCGCGAACACTGATCTCGAGTCCCCGCTGCACACCGAAGCGCACCGCGCTCGCGACGTCCTCCGCGGTGAGGCAGCGCGCGATCACCGCCGGACGACGGTCGATCTCGGCGTTCCAGACCTTGCGCGCCTGGTCGTAGTCGGCATCACCGGGCAGGAGCGCGGCCCCCTCCATCGCTGCGCGCAGGGTGCCGACCTCGTCCCCAACTGTCTG
>Ga0070658_10004421_pt1 | contig 11449 bp, 10 predicted proteins | sample KBSC13metaG_FD_64664 | JGI IMG/M metagenome (GOLD analysis project Ga0070658, IMG submission 64664) | Corn rhizosphere microbial communities from Kellogg Biological Station, Michigan, USA - KBS C1-3 metaG | ecosystem: Host-associated > Plants > Roots > Rhizosphere > Soil ... | reverse complement strand
CTGTTGAGGCTGCCAGAGAACAGATGGGGCTGACGCTCAGGCAAGCGCGCGATGCCAGCGTCCGTATCCTGGTCATCGATCGTATAGACAGAGACGCGACGCCGAACTAGCCGTGAGGTTGCGAGGCGCCGGTTGACGTAATCGTAACCTCGGCCCGGTAGACTTATGTCGATGCGGCGAATTTCTTTGTTTCTGCTTTGCGCGGTCAGCGCGGCTGCTCAGGGGTTGCAGATGGGGCGTCCGATGGTGGATGCGCACAACTGCTATCCGTATGACGGGCAATGGGGGGATCGGATCGATCGCGCGCTCAGCGCCGGGTTTCCGGTTTCGATTGAGCAGGACCTGACCTGGTATGTGGATCCGGCGACAGGGCAGGAGCGCGAGGTGATTTCGCACGCGGTGAAGGCTCTGGGGAATGAGCCCGACCTGCGGCATTACTTCTTTGAGCGTGTGCGGCCGATTGTGGAGCGGGCGCTGCAGGAAAACAAGCGCGATTCGTGGCCTCTTATCGTGCTGCACTTCGATTTCAAGAGTAACGATGCACGGCTGCTGGGCTCGGTTTGGAAGCTGCTCGAAGAATATGAACCGTGGCTGACGACGGCGAAGAAGAGCGACAATCCCGCGGAGATGACGCCGTTCGATGTGAAGCCGATTCTTGCGGTCACGGAAGACGACGATACGCAGGAGAATGTTTTTTTCCGGGAAGTGCCTGTTGGCGCGAAGCTGCTGGTGTTCGGCTCGGCGCATATGAATCGAAAGGGAACTGTTGCGATGGCGCCTTCAGAACTGCTGACGGAGAAGCCGACGACTTACCGGCGGTGGTGGAATAACTCGTGGGCGGTGGTGGAGGACGGCGGACAGAATCACGCGGGTGAGTGGACGGCAGCGGATGTGACGCGGCTGAAGAGTCTTGTCGACTATGCGCACAACGCCGGATTTCTGATCCGCTTTTATACGCTCGACGGATTCACGGCCGCGGAGGATCGCGGGTGGGACAAGAGCTATAACTTCGGTTCGCGCGAAGCGGTCGTAGCGCGATGGAAAGCCGCGATCGAGGCCGGCGTGGATTTTATCGCGACCGACCAGTACGAGGGGCTGGCGGATGTGATGAAGTCCCGGTAAATTTTACTTTGGTTCGTGCACAGGCTCTGCTGCGGCTGCGCCAATTGCGACGGTGGCGGCGATCAGAGCCAGGTTTTTCGAGAAGTTCGCGAGTTCCTTATAGCGGCGGTCGAGATCGGGCTTAGTCCAGAAGTTGTGCATCTTTGCATTGGCGCCTGCCAGGAAAAGTACGATGCCGGCTGCGCCCAGTTTAGGCTTGATATTCAGGCCGAGGCTCAGTCCGGAGGCAATCAGCAGAAGGCCGGAGGCCTGCAGGGTCAGTTCCGGGCACGGCACTTCTTTCGATTCAGCGTACTTCTTCAAACCTTTCATTTCTCGAAAGTGATGGACGCCGTTGAATGCGAAATATCCGCCGAATGCGGCGCGGGCGAGCGCTTTGGTGAGAGCCATACGTACTCCTTCCCGATTGCGAACAGCACGTAGGCTGCCGCTGTCTTATGGCGCTGGTGGAAAGACGAACAGCCGGCTATGGATGTCTTCCGGAAGAAGCCAAAGCTCCCCTTTGAAAACGGTCATGGCTTCGCGGGTGAGAGAGGCTCCACGGTCCGTTTTGCCGGCGGTCACGCGTTTTGCCAGATGCAGGGAGGGAAGTTCGAGCCAGTCGATTGCGCCGCTGCCGCCGGGGAGTCCGCCGGATGCGACGATGCGGCCGGAATCGAACTTCATATCCTGATAGGCGTTCCCGCTTGTGCTGGCGACTTTGCGGATCAGCTTGCCCTGATGATCCCAGAAGTAGAAGTCGCGGCTGTCCCAATTGCCGCCGATGATGAATTCGGGCGTTACCGCGACGCAGCCGATGTGATCGGGGACGGGGAATTCGAGTTCAAGCGCGAGGGTTTGTTTGTTGCGCTTCTGGATGACGGCGGAACTGTTGGCGCGATATTCGGCTACGGGAATCCAGATGGAGTCACTGTCGGTGGCGATGCCGCCGGCGTGGAAACGGTCGCCTTCCTGAAGTTCGATATGGCGCAGTTCGCGGCCGTCTTCGAGGAGGAATTCGTGGAGGAAGCCTTTGTGCGTTGAGGCGTCGACGGAGGTCACCCAGAGGTGGATACCGTCGGTATCGATTCCCTGTACGTGATGCGTGACCGGTTGGAGTTCGAGAAGGCGGGTGGCTCCGGAGGAGTTCAATGTCTGGGCCGATGCGGCCGTTACGGCAAGACCCAGGAGTAAAAGGAATCGCATGTTGACCGACATTTTACAGGGCCATGCAGAAAAGATTTGGGCGGCGGATGAACGCAGATGCACGCAGATAGGAATTGATAGAGTGAGTGGGATATGAAATGGCTTGTTCCACTCGCGTTCCTGCTTCCGGTTATTTCTCCTGGGGCGGTGAAGATTGTGCTGGTGGGGGACTCCACGGTCAACGACCAGGGTGGTTGGGGCAAGGGGTTCAGTGGGTCGTTCGATTCGCAGGCGCAGGTGGTCAACCTTGCGCTGAACGGGCGCAGCTCGAAGAGCTTTCGGGATGAAGGGCACTGGGAGCCTGTGCTCGCCGAGAAACCCGATTACGTTCTGATCCAGTTTGGGCATAACGATTCGCCGGGTAAAGGTCCGGAGCGGGAGACGGATCCGGATACGACGTTTCGCGCGAATCTGATCCGGTATATCGATGAGGCGCGCGCGGTGGGGGCGAAGCCGGTGCTGGTGACGTCGATTGTCCGGCGGAATTTCGATGAGGCAGGGAAGATCAAGGCGGATTCGCTCGTGCCTTATGTCGCGGCGACGCGGGCGGTGGCGAAAGAGAAGAATGTGCCGCTGATGGATCTCTATACGCTCACCCGCGAGCAGGCGGAGAAGCTGGGGCCCGCAGGGTGCGCGGAGATCAATGCTATCGCGGCGGACGGCAAGCCCGACACGACACACCTGGGGCCGATTGGCCGGAATACGATCGGTTCGATTGCGGCGTACGAGTTTGTGCGGGTGGTTCCGGCGACGCGGGCGATGCTCGGGAGCAGCCCGCCGCCGATGCAGGTGGTAGTGGCGGCGGATGGGTCGGGCGATTTCAAGACCATTCAGATGGCGATCGATCATGCGCCGTTCGTGCCGGAAGCGCAGCGGCTGAATATTGAGATTCGTCCGGGGACATATAAGGAGCGGCTGGTGGTGCCGCAGGATCGTCCACGGACGACGTTTCTGGGGACGGATGCCGCGAAGACGATTATCACGGCGGCGATGAGCGCGAAGGAAGCCGGCGGGACGTTTCTCAGCAGCACGGTGGACGTGCAGGGCGCGGAGTTTCACGCGGAGAACATCACGTTTGAGAATACGTTCGGGGTGGGGTCGCAGGCAGTGGCGCTGATGATTCATTCCGACAAAGCCGAGTTCCGGCATTGCCGTTTTCTGGGCTGGCAGGATACGCTGTATGCCGCAACGGGACGGCAATATTACAAGGACTGTTACATCGAAGGGCACGTCGACTATATCTTCGGGAACGCGACGGCGGTGTTCGATCACTGCGAGATCCACAGTAAGGGCGATGGGTATCTGACGGCGCAGAGCCGCACGTCGGCGGAGATGACGACCGGATTTGTTTTCTATCATTCGAAGCTGACGGCGGAGAATCAGACGAAGGGATCTTATCTGGGGCGTCCGTGGCGGCCTTATTCGCGGGTTGTCGTTATTGAATGCGCGATGGATGGATTTATCCGGGCGGAGGGATGGAATAACTGGAATAGCGCAAAGAATGAAGAGACGGCCTGGTATGGCGAGTATGGCTCGACGGGGCCGGGCGCGAAGACGGCGGAGCGGGCGAAGTGGTCGCGCCAATTAACAGCGGAGCAGGCGGTGGCGTTCGGGCCCGCAGCCTTCCTGCGCGGCGATGATGGATGGAACCCGGCGGCCCAGAACTTAGGTAAGGGCGAGGAGCCCAGGAGATAGTACCGTAGTCCTGATTCGAGCCGCGGTAGTACCTGAAAGTTAGTCGTCTTCCGGCATACGTGATAGAGTCTACCAGGAGGATTTCCCGTTTGTTGCGTCCTTTACTCTTCGCGATACCGGCGTTAGCGGTTTTTGCGCTCGCGCCCGCGGCGCATGCCACGAGCATTTATGTTTATGACCTTAGCTCGGGGCCGGGTTATCTGGGCTCGGGTCTTTCCGGCTCGATCACGATTGAGGGGAACGATGGCGCTACTCTTCCCCTGCTGGACAGCGCGTCTGTCCTTTCGTGGAATTTTACCGTGGACGGATTCGTGCATTGGGACAGCAGCACCGCCCAGGTTCAGGCAAACAACCTGAGTTTTAATGGAACGCTGGGCGCGACTACACTGCAGGGAACTGCCGGTCAGTGGCAGATTTATTACGGGCCCCAAAGTAACGCCTATTTCGTCCTGTACGGACAGCCAGGGCCTCCGTTCTCCGAGCGGTGGGGATGGTGCACGAGCACTCAGAACTGCGGCGACGTTGGGTATGACTGGAAACTGACGCTGGCATCGGCAACGCCGGAGGCGCCGGAGCCCTCCACGGCGGCACTGTTGATGGGCGCAGTGGCGGCGTTCGGCGTGGCGCGAGCGCGGCGCACGAAGCGCGTCTGAACGATCCCTGAACGCAGGCGGATGAAAAGGGTTACTTCGTAACCTTTCTTTGACATACTAAATGGCATGGCTGTTACGGAGCCGCTGGTCGACGAGAAGATCGTCGCACAGCTGGACCGCATCCTTTCGAGCAAGGCGTTCCGGCAAGCGGACCGGCTGAAGCGTTTTCTCACGTTTACTGTGAACGAGACGCTCGCCGGGCGCGGGGAGCAGCTCAAGGAATTCGTCATCGGCGTGGAGGTCTTCGGGAAGGGGACATCGTTCGATCCTCGCAACGATCCGATTGTGCGGGTGCAGGCGCGGCGGCTCCGGTCTCAGCTTGCGCGTTATTACCAGGAAGAAGGTCAGGAAGACGAAACGCTGATCGAACTGCCGAAAGGCGGCTATACGCCTGTTTTCCGGGCGTTCCGCGGAGTGGCGGCGAAGCGGATTGAGCCTTCGGCGCTGGTCAGCCGAAATACGATTCTGCTAACCCCGTTCGCGGATCACAGTCCCAACGGTACGTTGAAGTATTTCTGTGACGGACTGGCGGAAGAACTGGCGCACACGCTCACTTCACTCGGGACGATCGGGGTGGTTTCGGCGGCCTGCGACAATCCCGCGACGATTCTCACGGGAAGCGTGCGGCAGTCAGGCGACGATTTGCGGATCACGGTGAATCTCATCGATGCGGTGAATGGCTACTATCTCGCATCGGAATCGTTCGACCGGCGGCTGGAGAATGTGCTCGCGATCCAGACGGATATCGCGAATGCAGTGGCGGAGAAGCTGCGGGTGCGGCGGCCTTCGGGGAATCTGGCGGCGCGCAATCTGTACGCGCAGGGCCGTTATCATCTCGAGCAGCGCACCGAGGAAGGGTTGCGAAAGGCGCTCGAATTCTTCGATCGCGCGCTCGGGGAAGACGCGCAGTTCGCGCTGGCGTATTCGGGGCTTTCGGACGCCTATGGACTGCTGGGGCATTACGGGGTGATGCCGCCCGAGGAAGTGTGGACGAAGGCGGCGTCGAACGCGGCGTGGGCCGTGCTGCAGGACGAACGGTCGGCCGAAGCGCATACGTCGCTGGCGCATGTGAAGTCGACGCAGGATTGGGACTGGGCCGGGGCGGAGGCGGAGTTCCAGCGGGCGATTGCGCTCGATCCGCGATATGCGACGGCGCACCACTGGTATTCGGTATCGTGTCTGGCGCCGCAGGGGCGGCTGGATGAGGCGATGCGGCGCATCCTGATTGCGCAGGAGCTCGACCCGATTTCATCGATCATTGCGCGGGATGTGGCGGTGGTGCATTACTACCGGCAGGATCTGGGGGCGGCTCTCGATCAGTGCGATCACAATATCGAGCTGAATCCGCATTTCCCGCCGGCGTACTGGATTCTGGGGCTGGTGCAGGAGCAGCGCGGGGATTTCGATGAATCGGCGGCGGCGTTTCAGCGGGCGATTCAGCTTTCGCCGCAGAGTCCGCGGATGCATGCGGCGCTGGGACGGACGCTGGCGCTTTCCGGGAAGCGGGAAGAAGCGCGGCGGATTCTGGCGGAATTGCGCGAGTTGGCGGAGAGGCGGTATGTATCGCCGTCGGACGTGGCCTCACTGCATTTCGCGCTGGGGGATCGGGATGCGGGGTTCGAGTGGCTGACGAAGGCGTTTCGGGACCGCTGCTTTGAATTGATGTGTCTGAAGGTGGATCCCCGGCTGGATGCGGTGCGGGACGATCCGCGGTTCAGACCGCTGGCGGGACAACTCGGCCTGGATTAGCAAGCGGCCGGCGCTTGCTCGAACCCCTCAGAGCGGCGGCGTCTCACGCGCAGGGTTCGCAGTCTTAAACTGGATGGGGATTTCAAACTATGAAAAAGGTCATTCTCTGCATTCTCGGCGCGCTCATGGCGCAAAGCCTCCTCGCGGCAGACCTCACAGGAAAGTGGACAGTCACCACTCAAGGCCGGGGCGGGCAGGCTAACGAGACCGACTATTTCATCGTCGCCAAAGGCGATACGTTCACCGGCTATATCGGCGGGCAGACGCCGGAGGCCATCTCTGACGGCATCGTGAAGGGGAATGACGTTACCTTCAACGTCACGCGCCAGACGCCGAATGGGAATACGAAAGTCGCGTACACTGCCACCATTACGCCGGAAGGGCTGATGCTGAAGGCGCCCGCCGGCGGCGGCCGCGGTGGTGGTTTTGGACGTGGCCGCGGCGGCGGCTTCGGATTTGGAAATCCTCCGGCGCCCGGCGCCGCTGCTCCGCCAATGCAGCAACTCGCGAAGCGGGTTTCAACGGCGACGCCTCCGCCCATGCCGCCCATCCCGGCTAAGATCGCTCTGCCGATGCCCACGACTGCCGTTCGCTCGAATGGTCTCGCAAAGACGCCTCCGATGGGTTGGAATAGCTGGAATAAATTCCAGCGCGGAGTGAACGATCAGGTAGTCCGGGAAATTGCCGATGCCATGGTGAAGAACGGAATGAGAGACGCCGGGTACGTGTACGTCAACATCGACGATACCTGGCAGGGAACTCGCGACGAGAAGGGCAATATCCGGCCCAACGAGAAATTTCCCGATATGAAGGCGCTGGCCGATTATGTTCACAGCAAGGGCCTGAAACTCGGCATCTACTCTTCTCCCGGTCCGAAGACCTGCGCGGGTTACGAAGGCAGTTATCAGCACGAAGAGCAGGACGCGAAAACCTACGCCGCGTGGGGAATGGACTATCTGAAATACGACTGGTGTTCGGCGAGCCAGGTCTATGAGGCCACATCGCAGCCGGCTGTCTACGCGAAAATGGGCCAGGCGCTTCTCGATTCCGGCCGCGCTATCGTATACAGTCTCTGTCAGTACGGTCAGCAGGATGTCGGTGAATGGGGCGCCCGGGTGGACGGGAACTCATGGCGCACGACGGGAGACATTCGGGACAACTGGACCTCAATGTCGACTATCGGTTTCGATCAGCAAATTGGCCGCGAGAAATTCGCCGGACCGGGCCACTGGAACGATCCCGACATGCTGGAAATCGGCAACGGAGAGATGACCGACACGGAGTACCGTACGCACATGAGTCTCTGGAGCCTGTTAGCCGCGCCGCTGCTGGCGGGCAACGATCTGCGAAGCGTTGCTCCCGATATCCTGGACATTCTCACGAACAAGGAAGTCATCGCGATCGATCAGGATGCCCTGGGCAAACAGGCGACGCGCATTTCCAAAGATGGCGATCTGGAAGTATGGTCCAGGCCGTTAGCGGATGGCAGCCTCGCCGTCGGTCTCTTCAATCGGGGTGAGGCAACTGGCCGGGTGACGGCGAAATGGCCGGGTCTCGGCCTCAGCGGCCCGCAGAAGGTACGCGATCTTTGGGCGCATGCGGATCGTGGAACCGGCTCCGATGCAATCTGGGCCGACGTGCCGTCGCACGGAGTCGTACTGCTGAAGATCTCGCGTTAGTGTTGCGTGGGGCAATCCTGCGGCCGATTGTCAATCGGCCTCTGCGATCAATGCGTCCCGACCCGGCCGATTCACAATCGGCCGCAGATTAACAATCTGCCTCACGAAGTCAGGCTCCCTGCGCTTTGGATTGCCGCCGCAGATCGAGAATCAGATTCATCACCTGATTTTCCAGCAGGTCGCGCGTCTGCTGAAATTCCAGAAGCGACCTGCCATACGGATCGCCAATCTGCCAGACCAGTACCTTTCTCGGCTGCATGCCGGGCAGCGGATAGCCCGACATGTTGACCACCAGATCGGCCAGCGCCGCTACCGACGGATCGTAGCGCTTTGAAACGTGCTTCGAAATGTCGATATTCTTCTCCCGCATCGCCACGATGCCATGGCTGGGCACTTTGGGCACGGGCGCGAGACCGCGGCTCTCCGCAAAGAGAATGTCCGACCCATAACAGTTTGCGAATGCTTCCGCCATGGGACTTCGGCAAACATTACCGATGCAGACAAAGACAACGCGCTTCAGAGCTTGCTGAGAAATAATCGGTGTACCCTCGAATCTTCAGTGAGTTCCGGGTGGAAGGTCGCCACCAGGTGACGACCCTGTTCCACAAGCACGGGGTCTCCATCATACTCTGCAAGCACTTTCACTTCCGGTCCTGCGCGCCGGATTTTGGGGGCGCGAATGAATACCGCTTCTACGTCCCCTTCGCCCGCCCGCTGCTGGAATTCCGGGGAGGGTGAAAGATCTGTCACACGGCTGTCGATCTGCCGCCCATAGGCGTTCCGTTCGACGGTCAGATCCATCGCATTCAGGCTCTGTTGGGGCGGATTCAGCACTTCTTTTGCGAGCAGGATCGCCCCTGCGCAGGTACCGAAGACCGGCTTGGTTCGTACAAACTCGGAGAGCGGCTCCATCAGATTCATCATGTTCAGGAGCTTGAGCATAGTGGTGCTCTCGCCCCCCGGAATCACGAGACCATCGACGGAACCGAGATCCTGCGCGGTCCGGCATTCCACGGCTTCTCCGCCGGCCGATTCTATGGCTTTGGCATGCGCTTCGAAGTCCCCCTGCAATGCGAGGACTCCGACGCGCTTTTTCTTTCCGGACATTACCGCTTACCAGCCGCGAGTCTGCATCAGCTCGCTCTCGGGCAGCTTCGAGATTTCGAGGCCGGGCATCGCGTTGCCAAGGCCTTCACTCGCTTCGAGCAGCTTCTGCGGATCTTTGTAATAGGTCGTCGCCATCACGATCGCCTTCGCGCGCGCGGCCGGATCTTCGCTCTTGAAGATGCCCGAACCCACGAACACGGCTTCCGCGCCGAGATGCATTACGAGCGCGGCGTCAGCCGGAGTCGCAATGCCGCCCGCCGAGAAATTCGGCACCGGCAGCCTGCCATTTTCCGCCACCCACTCCACCAGTTCGAACGGCGCCTGCAGCAGCTTTGCTTCATGCATCAGCTCTTCCTTGCCGAGCACCGTGAGCTGCTTCATCTCGCGCACGATGGTGCGCATGTGCCGCACCGCTTCCACAATGTTGCCCGAGCCGGCTTCGCCTTTGGTGCGGATCATCGCCGCGCCTTCCCCGATGCGCCGCAGCGCTTCGCCCAGATTGCGCGCGCCGCAGACGAACGGCACTTTGAAACCTTTCTTATCGATGTGGTGCTCTTCATCGGCGGGCGTCAGCACTTCGCTTTCGTCGATGTAGTCGCAGCCCATGGCTTCGAGAATGCGCGCTTCCATGAAATGCCCGATGCGCGCCTTCGCCATGACGGGAATCGAAACCGCCGCCATAATCTCGCGCATCATGCTCACGGCGGACATGCGCGCCACGCCACCCTCTTTCCGGATATCGGACGGGACGCGCTCGAGCGCCATCACCGCGCACGCACCCGCCTTTTCCGCAATGACGGCCTGCTCGGCGTTGACCACGTCCATGATCACGCCGCCCTTGAGCATTTCAGCCAGGCCAACCTTGAGCCGGAAGTCTTCGTTCTGCAGCATCTCTTCTTATCTCCTGTAATTCAATCTCTAAACAAATGCGAGCGTCGGCCTGGAAGCTTCATCTCGCGAACTCATCGCCTGATCCACCACGCCGCCCAGAATCCCGATACCCTGGCGGATGCTCGCGGCGTCGAGCCCCGCGAAGCTCAGCCGCAGCCCCTGATCGAGGGCGCGAGAAACCGAAAAATAACGCCCGGGAAGATAGTCGACGCCTGCCTGCCGCGCCAGTCCGCGCAGCGCGCCCGCATCCAGTCCCGCCGGGAGATCGATCCACATGTTCATTCCACCGCCGGGCAGCGCCCAGCGGCACTCCGCCAGATGTTTCTGGCACGCCTGTTCCAGTGTGCGAAGCTTCTCACGGCCTGCGGCAATCGCCACCGCCTCGTGCTTCGCCAGCCGGCCGGACTCCGCAAAGCGCAGCAGAAACGCCTGCGACAACTGATCCGTGTGGAGGTCAGTCAGCTGCTTTAGCTCGGCGGCCCGTGCGATCACTGGCTTTGGCGCAATCACCCAGCCAACGCGCACGCCGGGAAACGCGATCTTCGAAAAACTTCCGAGGAAAATTACGTTCGGATCGAGGGATTTAAGACGCGGCGGCCGCTCGCCATCCTGGCGGTAAATGAGATCGCTGTAGATGTCATTTTCAATCACGACTGCGCCCGCCGCGCGCGTCATCGAAATGAAAGCGGAACGCGCGGCTGACGGGATCGTGGCGCCTGTTGGATTCTGGAACGATGGCGTCACCACAACGATGCGTACGCCCGCATCGAGCGCGCGCCGCAGCGACGCGAGATCCATGCCGTCGCCCGTGACGGGAATGCCCGTGAGGTCGGCGCCGGCCTCGAGAAACAGATTGCGCAGCCCCGGATAAACCGGATCTTCGACCGCGACTTTCGTTCCGGGCCGCGTGAGTGCCCGCCGCAGAATATCCACCGCCTGCTGGCAGCCGTTGGTGATCAGAATATCGTCATCCGGACCGGCAACGCCTTGCGCGCGCGCCCGCTCCAGCAGCCACGAACGCAGCGGTCCATAGCCGAGCGGAGAACCCAGTTGCAGAAGCGATTGAAGCCGCGGATCGGAGAGAACCTCATCCGCACAGGCCCGAAATTCATCAACCGGAAACAGATCTTCGGAGGGACGGGAGCTGGAAAAATCGATGGCGTTCGAAGCCGGCGAACCGGTCGACGGAAAAGCCGAGGGAGTCAGGACCGTATTCCACTTGACCGCTGCCCGCGTCGGTGTGGCCGAACCCCGCACAAAACTGCCGCGCCCGACCGCGCCCTCGATCAGCCCTTCGGACTCCAGCCACTCATACGCAGCCGAGATGGTGGTTCGATTCAGACCAAGTTGACCAGCCAATTCCCGCGT
>Ga0070658_10004420_pt1 | contig 11453 bp, 8 predicted proteins | sample KBSC13metaG_FD_64664 | JGI IMG/M metagenome (GOLD analysis project Ga0070658, IMG submission 64664) | Corn rhizosphere microbial communities from Kellogg Biological Station, Michigan, USA - KBS C1-3 metaG | ecosystem: Host-associated > Plants > Roots > Rhizosphere > Soil ... | reverse complement strand
GTCCTCGAGACCGCGGGCGTGCGGCCGGTCTACGTCACCGGCGATACGGTCTGGTACGACGGCGTCGCCGAGGTGGCGCGCCGCTTCAAGGCCGGCACCGTGCTGCTGTTCGCCGGCTCGGCGCAAACGCGCGGGCCGTTCAATCTGACGATGAACGTCAACGACGCCATCGAGACCGCGCACCACTTCCCCGATGCGGCGATCGTGCCGGTGCACTGCGAGGGCTGGGCGCATTTCAAGCAGACCTGCGCGGATCTTCAGGTCTCGTTCAAGGCGCTCGGCATCGACGGCCGCCTGCGCCTGCTGCCGCCCGGCGTGGCGACCGAGGTGGCGGCCTAATCCCTGCGGAACGCCACGCTGGCGAGCCAGCCGATCGCCAGCGCCATCGACATGGTGGCGAGGCCGTAGAGCAGGCCGTTGTCTTGCGCGGCTTCGGCGACGTACTGCTCGACACCGGCTTTGGTCACCGCGAACGTCGTCGTCGTGCGCGCGGTCATGGCGCCTTTGGCGAACAGCTTGACGTCGACGCCGTAGAGACCGGTCGGCGCGTTGGCCGGCACCGGCACCGAGGCGCGGAACACGGTCGGCGTCAGGAACGTCACCGCCTTGTCGGATTGGCTGTAGAGGTTCTGCTGCCGCTTGAGGCGGATGAACGCCGTGCGGAACGGATCGTCCGATACCGTGTCGGCGAAATCGGCGCCGACCCGCTGCGTCAGGATGAAATTGTCCATCCCGACCTGCAGCCGGCGCAAAATCGCCAACGCGGCAATCTCGCCGACCGGACGGTCGGTGAGGATGGCGAGATAGGACGGCACGCGCACGAACTCGCGCGAATCGACATTGACGAAGATGCCGAGCACCCGCCCCTTGCGCCGCGTGCGCAAGGTTTCGCGCGGCCCGGTCACGGTGACGACGAGGTCGTAAGCGCCGAGCAGATCGCGCCCCGGATCCGGCTGCACCGTGCCGAACAGCACCAGGTTCTCGCCGACGAAATTCGAGGTCACCGCGACGCGCGCATTGGACAGCGACACCACCAGCCGCTCGGCCTGCGCCGCCGGCGCGGCAAGCATCAGAGCGCAGACGAGGGCGATGCGCGCGATCATTCGCTGCTCACATGCCGTAGCGAGTAAAGATCGTCCGGCGTCACCACAAGCTCGTAGGCGAAGCGCACGCCGACGGCGAAGACGAGAAGGCCGAGCATCAGGCGCAGCCGCTCCGGCCGTATCTTGTGACCGGTATGGACGCCGAACTGCGCGCCGACGACGCCACCGGCCATCAGCACCAGCGCGAGAATGGCGTCAACGAGATGGTTGGTCACCGCGTGCATCACCGTCGCCGAAGCCATGGTGATCAAGGTCAGCACCATCGACGTGCCGATGACCGTCGCCGTCGGCACGCGCAGGAAATAGATGAGCATCGGCACCAGCAGGAAGCCGCCGCCGATGCCCATGATGGCGCCGACGAAGCCGATGATGAAGCCGATGCCCCACACGGGAATGGCCGAGACGTAGATCTTCGAGCGCTTGAAGCGCATCTTCAGCGGCAGGCCGTGCACCCAGTTGTGGCTGCCGGGGCGCCGCAAGGTCGCCGGCATGCCGCGCCGCGCGCGCAGTTCCGCGCGTACGCTTTCGTTGATCATCAATCCGCCGACGACGGTCAGCAGCGTCACGTAGGAGACGCCGATGACGAGGTCGAGCTGGTCGAGCGCGCGCAGCATGGTGAACAGCCAGACGCCGGTCGCCGTGCCGATGATGCCGGCCGAGAGCAGCATCAGCGCCAGCGATACGTCGATCGCGCGTCGTCGCCAATAGGTGAGCGCACCGGTGAACGAGGAGGCGGCGATGTGGCTCGCGACGCTCGCGACCGACACGGCGGGCGGAATGCCGATGAAGATCAGCAGCGGGGTCATCAGGAAGCCGCCGCCGATGCCGAACATGCCGGAGATAAAGCCGACAGCGAGCCCCATCCCCAGGACGAGGAAGATGTTTACGGGCAGATCGGCGATCGGCAGATAGACCTGCAAGGCGGCTTCATCCGGAGTTCGGCGCAGCGCCGGTGAGGCGCGGCCATGTCGCAGCGCAGCCTTTGTCGTCGGCAAAGCCTGACGCTATCCGCTGCGTGCAATCCAAATGTGGCCGATATCGAGCGGGAAGGCGAGTGCGGCGATCTGTCGGTCGCCGCGTCCGCTCATCGGTTGCCGACTTTGAAGGCTCCGAGCGCGAGCGGCGAGCGGGACACCGGCTTGCCATGCGCCGCCGGCGACGGCGCGACCGGCGCACGTGCGGCCGGCGCGGCGGCGTCGTCCCAGCCGCCAGGCGGCGTGGCCACCGCGATCGCGTCCGGCGGCTGCGCGGCGGCGACGAAGGTCTTCACCGACTTCTGCGCCTCGGCAAGGCTCTCCGTGTCCATTTGCGTGGCGACCTCGTCGCGCTTGCGGGCGGCTTCCTTATCGCCCTGCGCGGCGGCGAGCGCGAACCACTTGTAGGAATCGGTCAGGCTCTTCGGTGTTCCGAGGCCGCGCGCGGTGAGAACGCCGAGATTGTATTGGCTGTCGGCGACGCCGTGATCGGCAGCCTTGCGGAACCATTGCGCCGCGGTGGCGTAATCCGGCTTGCCGTCAATGCCCTCGGCATAGAGCACAGCGAGATTGTGCATCGCCTTGGCGTTGCCCTTGGTCGCCGCCGCCAGATAGAGCCGGCGGGCCTGGCCGAGGTCCTTCTTCACGCCGTGGCCCTTCTCCAGCATGCTGGCGTAGCGGAATTGCGCCAGCGCCACGCCCCTGCTGGCGGCGCGCTCATACCAGCGCGCGGCCTCTTCCGGATTGGCCTGGACGCCGCGCCCCTCGGCATAGCGCACGCCAATCTCATAGGCGGCGGCGGCGTTGCCGCCGAGCGCGGCGCTGCGCAGCTTCGGTCCGCCGATTTCGGTCGGCAGCCGTTCGGCCGAGGCCGGCGCGCGCAGGGCCGACGGAGGGATCGAGCCGGTAACGTCGGTCTTGGCCGGCGCGGTGGTCAGCGCCGGCGCCGCCAGAGGCGACGGCAGGGCGGGAATCATCGGCGTCGGCGACGTGAGAATGCTGTTTGGCGCCGACACGGCCGGAGCGGGCGCCAGCGGGTTTGCCGGGGTCGCCGCGGCCTGATCGCCGTCCTCGTCGTCGTCGATTGCGAGCGACTGTGGCGCGGGCGCGTTTGCAGCGGTTTTGCCGTCGACCTTCGCCGTCTGCACCGGCCGGCCGCCGAACAGGAATTTGCCGCCGACCTGCACCGTGCCGACCGCTATGGCGACGATGCTGGCGGCGACGAACAGCGATTTCATTCGCTTCATCAGGCCGCCGGAGGTTTCCGCCGCTGCCGTCTCGTCCGGACCCTGCGGCCGCGCCGAGCGGCCGCCGGCCGGCACGGCGCTCTGTGCCGCGCGGCGCGCGGCGGCAATGAAATTCGACGGGCCGCCAGTGGCGGCCGGTGCGGCGGCTGGCGCGGACCTCAGGTCGCCGACGGCGATGCGCGCGCCGACGCGTTGCCGCGGCGGGCCCGAGCCCGGCTCCAGCGGTTGGTCCGGCGGCAGATCGGGGTCGATCGGACCATGCTTCGCCTGAGGCAGGCGCGGCTGCGCCGGCTGTGTTTGCTGCGGCTGCTGCGGTTGCTGTGGCGGTGGAGCGGCGGGACGCGGCGCGGCTGCGGCCGGCTCCGGCATCGGCGCGGCCGGGGGCAGATGCTGCGGTGCCGGGGCTGGCTCGGGCACCGCGCGTGCGGTCACCCGCCCCATAGGCTGCGTCAGTTCGAACGGCTCGTCTTCGGCCGCACGACGGCGGCCCTCGTCGCGGATGTCACTTTCGATTCGCGCCAGACGATCGACGACCGCGCTGAGTGTGCCGTTGACGTTCTCGAGCGCGTTCTGGGTGCGCGCGAGATCCACTTTCAAGGAATCGACGCCGACCGCGCTCTCCGCTTCGGCGCGCAGCGAGTCGGCCTGCTTGCTGGTCCGCATGTCATCGATCTGCACCAGCAGGTCGGCGAGGCCGCGCTCGATCGCCTCGAGATGGCCTAACCGCGAATCCGAGGCGTCAAGCCGCTCGACCAGGCTAACGATGCGGTCTTCCAGATGACCGACGGCCGGATTGTCACCGCGGCTCTCCTGAATCTGCTCGATCTTGTCGGTCAGCGACTGCACCAGCGCTTCCAGCCGCGGCGGCACGCTCGAGCCGTTCTGCGCCCGCTCGGCGAGCGCGTGGCTCAAGGCCTCGATGCGCGACTCGAGATGGTTGAGCGCGTCGCCGGCGCCGCCCGAGCGGCCCATGTCCTCGACCTTCTGGCCGAGCAAATGCACCTGGGAGGCCAATTCGCTGACGGCGTCGTTGGAGGCGACGTGCGCCGCCATTTCGCGCAGCGTGGTGATGGCGTGCTCGAGCTGCTGCAGCGTCGCCGGGTCCTTCTGCGCGACGATCAGGTCGATCTTGTGCGCCAGTCCCGACACCGCGTCGTTGAAGCCGACGAGGTTTTCCGCCGGCGTCAGCCCGCGCAGCGCGTCGCGCACCTCGGCGAGACCCTGCTCGAGGCCGGACAGTGCGTGCTGGTCGGCGCCCGACTGACGGCCCTCGGCGATGCGCTGGCTCAGGCCCTGAATCTGGTTCTCGATGGTGTCGATGGCGCGCCGCGGCATGGCGTCGCTGAGCGCGCGGCCGATGTCGCCGAGCTCGTCACGCAACGCGTTGATCGCCTCCTCGACGCCCGGCTTGCGCAGGGTTTCGATCTGGTCGGTGATGCGGCGGAGCTGATCTTCGAGCCCGGACAGGTCCTGGGCCGGCACCTGGGGCATCGCTGGCATCAGCGTTGCTTCGGGAACGTGCGCGGTGGCCGGTTGTTGCACCGGCGGCAGCGGCGACTGGCCGTTCAGGATGCGCTGGCGCGCGGCTATTTCGGCGAGCGCGCGGTCGAGGCCGGCCGGGGTCTGCGGCCGCTGCATTGGCGGCTGCGGCGGCGCGAAGGCCTGCGGCCGCTGCATCGGCGGCGCATAGGCGGCGACCGCCGGATGCGGCGCATAGGGCGCCATTGGCGGCGCGAGATGCTGCGGCACCGTCTGCATCACCGGCATTTGCGGCGCCGGTTGCATGTACGGCATCGGCGGCCGCGACGACACCACGACGAGTTGCTCGATGCGCTTGTCGAGGCGTCCGATCAGTTCGGCGAGATGGTCCGGCTGCTCGGCACGCGGCTCGGGGCTGCGCCCGCGGCGGCGCGGCGCGGACTTCGGCGCGCTGCGGGAATACTGCGAAATCCGGCGGGTGAGATCGTCGAGACGTTCGTGGACGCCGGCGAGCTCGTCGGCATAGGCATCCTCGTCGTCGTCCTCATGACCGGGGGCGCGCAAGCTGTCTTCGGCGGCCTGTTCCAGGATGGTGGCGTTGAGCCATTCGCCGAGCGACATGCCGGAGCGGCGCGCGGCCTCGCGCGCGCTCTCGCGGGCCTCGGGCCGAATGCCTTTCACGCTCCACGGGACGCCAAATTTCATCCTCACACCTACGTCAGGTGGAGCACATGAAGAACCGGGATCGGCTCTCGTGGAGCCGGCGCCCGTTAATATCGGGTGGAAGCGGCGCGGCTCTTCAGTCCACGCGCAGACTTTTCCCGGTCACGGTAAACAAGCCCTTAAGATCGGGCCGAAGTGACGGATTTCGGCGGAAGTTCTGGCACGGCCGGTTCGGCGACGGCGCTTAACGGTAGTGCAATCCGGCCGGCGGATAATTCGCGCGCCGCCGCGGAACCGGGGGAGGGCGGCCCTGTTTGTCTCCGCCGTGACCGCCCGCAAGGGGTAAACGAGCGGTTAACGTCTGCCCGCCGACCGACACGCCGGAGAAAAGCCATGCCGACCTACAAAGCGCCCGTTGACGATGCGCTGTTCTTGCTCAACGACGTCTTCCACCTCGAGCGCTACGGCAACCTGCCCGGCTTCGCCGACGCGACGTCGGACACCGTCGAGGCGATCCTGCGCGAGGCGGCGAAGTTTTCCGAGGAAGTGCTGACGCCGCTCAACCGCGTCGGCGACAAGGAAGGCTGTACGCGCCACGACGACGGCCGCGTCACGACGCCGACCGGCTTCAAGGATGCCTACAAGCAGGTCGTCGACGGCGGCTGGATCGGCATCTCGGTCCCGGAACAGTTCGGCGGCCAGGGCCTGCCGGCGACGATGACGGTGATGGTCAACGAGTTCTTCTGCTCGGCCAACATGGCTTTCGCCATGTATCCCGGCCTGACGCAGGGCGCTATCGCCGCGCTGCTCGCGCATGCCTCCGACGAATTGAAAAAGACATATCTGCCGAAGATGACGGCAGGGACATGGACCGGCACCATGAACCTGACCGAGCCGCATTGCGGCACGGATCTCGGCCTGTTGCGCGCCAAGGCGGTCAAGCAAGGCGACGGCAGCTACAAGATCACCGGCACCAAGATCTTCATTTCCGCCGGCGAGCACGACCTGTCGGAAAACATCGTCCACCTCGTGCTGGCGCGCATCGAAGGCGCGCCGGCCGGCACCAAGGGCATCTCGCTGTTCGTCGCGCCGAAATTTCTGGTCAATGCCGACGGCTCGCTCGGCGCGCGCAACCCCGTCACCTGCGGCTCCATCGAGGAGAAGATGGGCATTCACGGCAACGCTACTTGCGTCATGAATTATGACGGCGCCGTCGGTTGGCTGGTCGGCGAGGAGAACCGCGGCCTCAACGCCATGTTCACGATGATGAACGAGGCGCGGCTGGGCGTCGGCGTGCAGGGCCTGGCGCAGTCGGAGGTCGCCTATCAGAACGCGGCGATCTATGCCAAGGAGCGGCTGCAGGGCCGCGCCATCTCTGGCGTCAAATACAAGGATAAACCGGCCGATCCGATCATCGTGCATCCGGACGTGCGCCGCGTGCTGATGACCATGCGCGCCGTCAACGAAGCCGGCCGCGCGCTCATCCTGTGGACCGCGCTCAAGGGCGACGTCGCGCACCGTTCCGACAATGAGAAGGATCGGCAGGCCGCCGACGACCACATGGGCCTGTTGACGCCGGTGATCAAAGGCGTGCTCACAGATCTCGGCTTTGCCAACACGGTGCTGGCCCAACAGGTGTTCGGCGGCCATGGCTACATCGCCGAGCACGGCATGGAGCAGTTCGTGCGCGACGCGCGCATCGCCATGATCTATGAGGGCGCCAACGGCATCCAGGCCCTCGACCTCGTCGGCCGCAAGCTCGCCAAGGATGGCGGCCGCGCGGTGATGGCCTTCTTCAACGAGGTGCAGGCCTATCTCAAGGAGCGCGCCGACTCCGACGCGATGAACGTCTATCTCAAGCCACTCGGCGTTTCGCTCGCCCATCTGCAGCAGGCGACGATGTGGTTCATGAACAACGCCATGTCGAAGCCCGACAATGCCGGCGCAGGCTCGTCCGACTACATGCATCTCTTCGGCCTGGTGGCGCTCGGCTACATGTGGGCGCGCATCGCCGAGGCGGCATTGGCGAAAGCCGACGATGCGGCGATGAAGGCGAAACTCGTCACCGGGCGCTTCTTCGTCGAGCGCATGCTGCCGGAAACGGCAGCGCATCTCGCCCGCATCGAAGCGGGCGCGGGCAGCGTCATGGAATTGGCGGACGAGGCGTTTTAGGCGGAGCCGCATCTATTCGCGGCGCCGTCGGTGAGTGCGCGCGCCAGCGTTTCGAGGATGCTCAAGGCGTCGGCCGTGCCGTCGGCCTCGCCTTTTTCGAAATCGCGGTCGGCCAGACCCATCGTATTGGTGATGTGCGCGAGGCAAAGAACAGGTTTGCCGCGCTTGCGCGCGAAAGTGTAGAGGGCGGCTGCCTCCATTTCGACCGCAAGGATGCCTTTGGCGCGAGCCGCCGCGACCGCCTCGGCGGTTTCGCGAAAAGGCGCGTCGGTCGTCCAGCTTGATCCGATATGCGTCCGAAGACCCCGTTCGCCGAGGGCGCTGCTCGCCCTGGCGACGAGGTCCGGATCGGCTTCGGCGAAGGCAGCGGATGCCGCGTAATGGTAGCTGGTCCCTTCGTCGCGCAGCGCGCGGTCGATGACGACGAAATACGGCGGGCTTGCGATTGAATGAATCTGCCCGGCGGACGTCAGGCTGATTAGAAGCCGGCACCCGCAGGCAAACAATTCTTCGGCGATCAGAACCGCGAACGGAGCGCCGACGGCGCAGCCGACGATCCCCGCGGTTTTTCCGGCAAGCGTGAACTCGTAGAGTTCGGTATGATAGCAGGGCCAGACATCGGACGGCTTGGCTTCGCCGAGCGCTTTGAGGCGGCGGACAATATCGCCGTCGGGGTCCAGGATGCAGATTGGCGGAACGTCGCCAAGGGCCATGCTTTTTTGCCGGCGTGCTTCGCGCAGCAACGCGGCCGGTTGAAAGATCGACGGTGCGTCGGGGTCCTTGTTGTCAAGGATCGGTAACGATGTCACGTGGTCTCCCATTGCGCGATGTCGTGTCTTATATGGCCTGCGAACAGGATGCACTCAAAGTGTGACGGAGAACAGGTGTGACCACGCAGGAGCGGCAGGATCACTGGCAGACCGTCTTCCGGACCAAGGGAGAGCGCGACGTCAGTTGGTTTCAGGAGCGCCCGGACGTGTCGATGGAGCTCATTCGGGCGACGGGCGCGGGCCACGCCGCATCGATCATCGACATCGGCGGCGGTGCATCGCGTCTGGTGGACGCCCTCATCAATGAAGGCTTCGAGCACGTGACCGTGCTCGACATATCCGAGGCGGCCCTTGCGACGGCGCGCGCACGGCTCGGCGGGCGGGCTTCCGGCGTGCAATGGATTGTCGCGGACGTCACAAAATGGCAGCCGACGCAGGCGTGGGACGTTTGGCATGACCGCGCCGCTTTTCACTTTCTCACCGGCGCGCAAGACCAGGCGGCATATGCCGGCCGGGTGCGTCAGGCGGTGCGGCCGGGTGGGAATGTCATCATCGGGACATTCGCGCCCGATGGACCGGAGCGGTGCAGCGGCCTGCCGGTGGTCCGCCACGACGCGGCGTCGATCGGGGCGGTGCTGGGACCCGCGTTCACACTGGTCGAGAGCCGCCGGCACGACCACCGGACGCCCGGCAACGCGATTCAGCGATTCCAATTCAGTCGGTTTCAGCGCGTCTCTGAGTAGCCGGCGCTACGCTCTCGCTTCGATCTGCGCCGACAGCCGCAATGCCGGCCCGTCGGTTCTCTGCGTCAGCGCGTGACCGTCAAAGGCGCCGTCGGCGCAGAAGAACTCGAACGCGGCAAGGACGCGGTCGACCGTTTGACCGTCGCGGCCGAATGGCAGCAGCAGCCGCTCGGCATGCACCAGCCGGCCCTGCCGATCGGTGACGTCGAGGATGGTGTAGACGGGCAGGCCCTCGTCGACAGCCTTCGCGTAGGGCGCAAGCCCGGTCGGGCAGGTCGATGTCGAGACGATCTCGTCGAGATAACGGCCGCGGCCGTCGGGCGAGCCATAAGCGCGGCGGATGACCTCGCCGTGATAGCGGATCATGAAACGCGGCGCGCCGTCGCCGTCGCGCACGACGTCGAGGAAGCTTAAATTTTCCTCGATGGTGGCGAGCCGCTCGGCTTCGATCGCCTGCCAGCGCGGCACGCGATGACCCTCGAGATGTCGAGACCAGATTTTGAGCAGCCAGCGCTGGTTCACGGCGCGAACGACGTCCGGCCGGGAAGGTTCAAATTCCATCAGGCGCCCCCCAGGCGCACCCGTTGGTGCCGCTATTCGACGCGGCACGACTTTACCAACTCAGCCGTAACACCGCGCAGGCCAAATTATTCCGCCGCGCGCTAAAAGCGCAAGAGGCATGAATAACAATTTTCAGTTGATCACAGTCAAGCGGCCGCCAGAGCCGGTCGTTTGCCGCGCGAGCGCAAGAGCAACCAGCTCATGATGCCGACATTGACCAGGTTCCAGCCGAGCCCATTGAGGAACGCGGCTTGATAGCTGCCGGCGAGATCGAAGATCGCTCCCGACATCCAGCCGCCGAGCGCCATCCCGATCAAGGTCGCCATCAGCACCAGGCCGACGCGTGTGCCGGCCTCGTTCGGCGCGAAATACTCGCGCACGATGATGGCGTAGCTCGGCACGATGCCGCCCTGGAACAGGCCGAACAGCGCCGAGATGACGTAAAGCGAGAATAGACTGTCGAACAGCAGATACATCACCAGCGCCGCGCCTTGCAGCAGCGAGCCGAGCAGAAGGGTGCGCACGCCGCCGATCTTGTCGGCGATGAAGCCGGATCCGATGCGGCTGACGATGCCGCAGCCGAGCATCAGCGACAGCATCTCGGCGCCGCGCGCGACGCCGTAGCCGAGATCGCCGCAATAGGCGACGATGTGGACCTGCGGCATCGCCATCGCCACGCAGCACGCGACGCCGGCGATGCACAGCAGGACCTGCAGGGTCAGCGGCGAGAACGGCGCCCCGGCCCGCTTGCGCGCCGCGGCGGCGCCGGCGGAGGCATTGTCGTGCGCATCGAGGCGGCGGCGTAGCGGCAGCGACAGAGGCAGCATGATGCACAGGCAGAGGATGCCGATGCCGATATGCGTGGCGCGCCAGCCTTGCGTGGCGATGAAGTGCTGCACCAGGGTCGGCCAGATCGTGCCGGCGATGTAGTTGCCGGAGGCGGCGATAGCGACGGCGATGCCGCGCCGCTTCGAGAACCAGTGCGAGATATCGACCATCAGCGGCCCGAAGGTCGCCGAGCAGCCGAAGCCGAGCAGCGTGTGCGCGAGCGCGACCAGCCACAGGCTCGGCGACAGGCCGACGGCGACATAGCCGATGCCGAGTGACACCGTACCGACCGTCAGGGGCACGAGGATGCCGAAGCGGTCGGCCAGGCGGCCGATGACGACCCCACCGCCGGCAAAGCCGATCATCGCCATTGTGTAGGGCAGGGAGGCCGCGGCGCGGTCGACGCCGAACTCGGCCTGGATCGCCGGCAGCGCCACGACCACCGACCACATGCCGACGCCGCCGACCGCCGACAGCGTCACGGCAACAGCCAGGCGCAGCCATGCGTAAGGGGATTCGATGTCGGTGGCGGGCGCGTGGCCCACGGCGGTGGTCATGAGGAGTAACCCGGCTTGGCGGCCCCTCGTAGCATATTTCTTCTTTCTCACCTCCCCCTGAAAGGGGGAGGTCGGATCGCGTTAGCGATCCGGGTGGGGGTCATGGTCCCGACGCAGATATTTTCGTGACCCCCACCCTGACCCTCCCCCTTTCCAGGGGGAGGGAACATGACGGCTGTGCCAAGACACTACGCAAACTTCGGCATCACCTCGCGGGCGAACAAGCGGATCGAATGTTCCGCATCAGCAAAATTCATGTCGCCGAACGTCATCTGGCACAGCACGTAATTGACACCGGTCTCGCCCTCCAGTCGCGCGATGTAGTCGCGCACGGTCGAAGGCGAGCCGGCAATGCC
>Ga0070658_10004418_pt1 | contig 11456 bp, 14 predicted proteins | sample KBSC13metaG_FD_64664 | JGI IMG/M metagenome (GOLD analysis project Ga0070658, IMG submission 64664) | Corn rhizosphere microbial communities from Kellogg Biological Station, Michigan, USA - KBS C1-3 metaG | ecosystem: Host-associated > Plants > Roots > Rhizosphere > Soil ... | reverse complement strand
GCAGACACGGTTTGATAGACCGTCTGTCCGCTGGCTTGGCCGCAATCCCTCGATTGACCTGGCGTTGGGAAGCATCCCCGTCGGAACTCGGCGACCCACTGGACGGGTGGCTCGCCTGAGACCTCAATCCTTCGACGGCCGGATCGGGGCAATGTAGTAGCGCGTCGCCTCGTCAGGTGGCTTGCCCTTAATCAGCGGCAGATTTTCATCTTCTTGGCGATCGTAGCAGAAAGCCGGACGCGGACGCTGTGCTCCTGCAAACCGAGAGCATCTTACACTCCGTCACAGTTGGCGTGCGGCGACAAAATCGTTCGTGCGGCCTGACCTCGCCATGCGGTACGGATGTTTGGCCGGGCGGCGCAGATGCTGCCCGGCCTGTCGATCAGCGTAACCGACTACTGATTCACGGTCGCCAGATTGGCGTTGCCGCTCTGGACCGTGTTCGAGTGGTTGCTGGAGCCAATCTGGGCGACGACCGTGAGGTTCGACGTGTCCTGCTGCCAGGAGTCGATCGTGTTGCCGTCACCAGTCTGGTTCGTGAACAGGTCATTCAAAGTGCCATACTCATGGCAACTTCCACGACGCCTGCCGCGGGCGGTCACGACAGGCCGCCAACGCGGATGTCGCCCCATACAATGTAAATGGGGCCGGATCGTCAGACCCGGCCGCATCACGTCGAAAAGCGAGTGCGTTACTGATTGAACGTCGCGCTGTTGGTGCCCACCTGAACGACACCGGCACTGTTTCCGTACCCGTTCTGAGTCACGTAGGCGACGTTGGTTCCACCGGAGGTGACCTGAGCCACGGCCAGTTCGTTACTACCTCCGAGGACGGTAGCGTTGAGCGTATTGGACCCAGCACCACTACCGTCCTGAAGTGTCGAGAACAGGTTGCCATCGCCGGTGACATTCATTGAGAGCGAGTTGGTCCCACCGTTTGCAATCTGAGTCATGAGGCCGGGCGTCAGAAGATTGTAGCTTCCAATCTGGCTACCCAAGGACCCGATGGACGCTTGCAGAAAATTAGTTTCCCCGCTGAGTCCGTCGGCCTCGCTGTTGATGGTTGAGCCGTGCGGGTTGAAGTACCCCAGCTGGCTCGCCAGAACCGACGCCGAATGGCCGCCTGAGTAGGAGGACGGCGTCGTGCCGGTGAGAACGTTGTTGTTGTTGCCGTTGATCGTGACGCCGGCGCTGTTGCTCCCACCGCCGCTGGCATACTGACCGAGCACCGCAACGTTGGAGCTGCCGCTCGCAACGCCGACATTGCCGTTGTTCGAACCGCCCGATGCGTACTGAACGACGCCGACGATGTTGTAGCTGCCGTTTGCGGTGGCAGTGCCATTGTTCGAGCCACCGTTCGACGCATACTGCAGAACGCCCACCGCATTGTCACTGCTGCTCGCACCGGTCTGCACGGTGCCGGTATTCGAGCCACCGCTCTCACTGACCTGAACAAGCGCGCCCTGGTTATCCGTCCCGCTCAAGTTGGCCCAGCCGGTGTTGGAGCCGTCGCCGACCTGGAACGCACCGAGTTTGTTGTAGCTGCCGCTCATCAGAGCGTTGATGGTGTTGATGTCGGTTCCGACCTGCGCAATCGCGACTTCATCAGCATAGCCGCCAGTGATACCGCCGCTGATGGAGTTACCGTTGCCGACCTGCTCGAACCCAAACAGGTTGCCGCCACCATCAATGCTAAAGCTGATGCCGTTGTGGTCTCCGCTCTGCGTCACCGTCGCTTGACCGATGGGGGTGAATCCCGCCGGAATGAGCGAGTTCGGGACACCGTAGGAGACCGGATTAGCCGCAATCGCGGCGGCGCCTTGATTGGTGAAAGCACCAACGCCATTGTCCGGGCCGACGTTGTTGTTGGTCATCGGGAGGGACAGCGTATTGTCATGGCCCGTCTGGGTCACGGACGATACGTTGTTTCCGCCATTTCCCGACCCATGCTGATTGATGCTCACAACGTTGGCACCGCTTGACCCCTGGAACTGCTGCGAGATCACCCCGATCCGATCGTCATAATACTGGGTAATCGACGTCTGATTGACGTAGAAGCCCTGATAAGTACCGCTGTACCCGTACTGATGGACCTCCGTCACGTTGTTGTGTGGATCGTAACCCGACCCCAGTCCGTAGCCTTGATAGATGCTGAGATAGTTGGACCCATCATACTGGCCGATGCCCCAGTAGTTCGGGGGAACGCCGGTGCCGACCGTGTTGTAGCCGCCCACCTGCGTAATGCTCAGCGTGCTGTCCCAAGCGTCGCCCCAACCGACTTGGCCCTGCGAGACGTAGTTCCCGCCTGCGCTAGACGGGTCGCCGATCGAGCTGTTGTGAGCATTGCTCTGATCGGTCGTCGCGGTGTTGTTCGTTCCGTGCTGGTCGATCAAGAGATCGTTGCTGCTGCCTGCATAGGCGGCGCCGGTGGACATCAGCAGGCCCACGGCGGTGGCGCTGATGAGTGCGATCTTCAGGTTCATGGTAACCCCCATAATGGAAAGCCGGCTTTCGGCTCGGCTTCGTGAAAAAACTGGCATGCACACCATGTGCGCGCCCAGAACACTTGCAGCGCGGAATGCAGCCCGCGCCTCGAAAAACAGCAACAGCCTGAGGCCGAATCGGCTGGATGTCGGGGGCCAATCCCCGTGCGGCTCTCCTCCTCTGTCCGGAGGGCGCTCCGCAGGCGCGCCTCGTTCTCTCTCATCGCCTGGACCAACGATCTGCGCCTGACGCGTGACCTCGGAAGGCGACAGGCAGAATCCTATCGCTGGCCGGCAGTTCAACAAGGTGAATAATTCATTAATAGTAAATCGAGGTCAAGCAGAGTCGACAGTTGCCCTTGGCGATGCCTTTACTCCTCGGGAGTCGCTCGATAATCGTCAACACAAGTACGAAAAATACAATAATGGCAGCAACGACTTGCGAAGATGATGATCGATATCATTTGGGATCTTAGGCGGTAGCGCACATCCCACATCGACGGCAGTAATATTTTGCCTGTTCACCCGTTCAGGTGATGACGTCACAATAATCTTCTAGCATTGTTGCCGGAGATACAGGTGACAACGTTGTCAACAGTAGCTTGCGTGACATAATAAACTCTGGACGCCGCGAGGAGCTCAATAATTTAACTGGACGAGGCGAGTCGCAACTGGCTAGCTGAAGGTGCGGTGACGAGGCTGCATCTCGTGCGGCCGCATCAGGGGGACAGGATGAGCCGTGGGTTTAATGGATTAGTCGCAGGCGCCCTGTGCCTGCTTGCCGGTTCGGCGGCGACTGCATCGGATCTGGTCTATACCCCGATCAATCCGACGTTCGGGGGCAATCCGCTCAATTCGAGCCACCTGCTGGCTGTGGCGAACGCCCAGCGCACCGCGACGGCAATCGATGCCCCGGTGACCTCGAGCGGCGGGCTTTCAGGCACCGGTACCGGTACGACGACGCAGACCGACGCCGACCTTTTCCTCTCGCAGTTGCAGGGGCGCCTGCTCTCGGCGCTCGCCAGCCAGGTCACCGACGCGATCTTCGGAACCAATCCGCAGTCGGACGGCACGATTACCTTCGGCAGCACTATCATTACCTTCCACCAGGACAGCGCCTCGATCACGCTCTACATCACCGACAACGGCACCACGACGACGATCAGCGTGCCGAAATTGCAAGGCCCCTGATCCGCATGTACGTGTTCGTCGCGCTTTCCGATAGAACCGTGTTACAGCGGCATTTGTTCCGCTTCGCCCTCTTGGTCGCGGGCATGGCGGCCATCGGGCTGCTGTCGGGTTGCGCCTCCATCGCGATGACCCAGAAGGCCGCCCTCACCAGTGGCCGTGCGCCGGTCGTCAGTCCGCAGACGGCGCTCGATGCCGATCTGCGCGCCCTGCCGCCGCCCAGGGCGCCGATCAGCGTGGCGGTGTACGACTTCCCCGATCTCACCGGGCAGTTCAAGGAGGAAGACAACTTCCAGTCGCTGTCGAAGGCCGTGAGCCAGGGCGGAGCGCCGATGCTCATCCGCTCGCTGCAGGATGCCGGCGAGCGCCACTGGTTCACCGTCCTCGATCGCGCGTCGCTCAACGACTTGCTCAAGGAACGCCAGATCGTCACCGAGATGCGCAAGGTCTATCGCGGGGAGGACGATCCCAATCCGGCGGTGCTGCCGCCGCTCAACAATGCGAGCATCGTGCTCGAGGGCGGCATCATTGGCTACGACACCAACACCATGACCGGCGGCGCCGGCGCCAATTTCCTCGGCATCGGCGCCAACACCAAGTGGGTCCAGGACACCATCACCGTCACGCTGCGCGCCGTCTCCGCCAAGACGAGCGAGGTGCTCGCCAGCGTCACCGTCAACAAGGTGATCGCCTCCACCTCCATCGATGGCAATGCCTTCCTCTATGTCGAGATGGACAAGCTGCTGCAGGCGGAGGCCGGCACCACCACGAACGAGCCCAAGCAGATCGCCGTGCAGGCGGCGATCGACAAGGCCGTGATGTCGCTGATCATGGAAGGCGCGCAGCTCAAAATCTGGTCGTTCCGCGACAAGGCCGCCGGCGACGCGCTGATCGCCCAGTACAACGCGGAGAAATATGGCACGGCGCCTGCACCGATGGCTCCGGCATTGCCGGTGACCCGCAACGCCGCGCTTGCGGTGCAGACCGTCCCGCTGGCCCGGCTCCCGGCGAAGGCGCCTGCCGCTGCGGTCTTCGTGCCGCCGGCGCAGACTTATCCATTTTTGCCCTCCGGGGACCCGGCCAATGCCGCAAACGGGTCCGCGCCAGGCGGCGACTTGCCGCCGGCCCAGGGGGCTGACGGCGAAATCATCAAGTGAAGGGACAAATCGTCTAAAGTTTTATCGAAATTCTGAGCCGGCGTTTCAGTCCTGGCGCGCAGGTTGCCTCCCGCAATTGGGGCAACAGACAAATGCGCGGATTGACCTGGCTCTTGGTAGGAATGTTGCTGGCGGGACTCTCGGATGAGCCCGCCCTTGCCAGCAGCGGTCTCAACGACCTCTACATTGTCAACAACGACGGAGACAGCAACCTAGCGACGCTGACAGTGACGGGTTCCGACAACCTCCTTGCCATCGTGCAGAGTCACGTCGGTCTGGGCGGCGCGAATACCCTGAGCGTCAACCTCGATGGCGATCTCAACGGCGGGCCGCTGGGATCTGCGTTCGACGGCCCGGCGTCCGGGCTTGGGCTGACGCCCGGCCAAATCGAACAGATTGGCCATGACAACGTGATCGCGCTGAGCGTGACGGGAACGTCGAACCTCTTCGCCATGTCGCAGGTGGGATCGGGCAACGGGCTGTCGGCGTTGATCATCGGCAGCAACAATCAGGTCGCGGTGCGGCAGGGGGGGAGCGGCAATTCGCTCTCGCTCGTACAGAACGGCAACGGCAACATCCTCAGCGTCGTGCAGCAGTCCCGCTAGCGCGCCGCGAGGCGAGTGGAGGCAGGCATGGACGTGAAACTCTGGATGGTCGGCGGAACCGCCTGGCTCTTATTTGCCGGCATCGCCACAGCGGGCGATAACAACACCCTGTACCTGACGCAGGTCGGCGACGGTGGCGCCCTTCCCAACACCTTCTACGCCGACCAGTCCAACTCTGTTGGCAACTCCATCGTCGCCTCGCAGTCTGGCAGCGGCAACGTCGCACATATCATCACGAGCGGGTTGTGCGACGAGAATCTGGCGACGCCCTGCGGATCGGTGGGACTGCACCAGACCAACACCGGGCTCGAAACGAACGAGGCGCCGGTGGCGGTCGGCGATACTCTGGCGCGCAACTACGTCAGCATCACCAGCAGCGGTGATTCCTCGGCCACCGTGCTGCAGACCGGCGACGGCAACAGCGCCACGCTCAACGTTGTTTCGGGGTCCGGGAACATCCAGCAGACCGGCAACGACAACCTCGCGTCGCTTACGGTGCGCGACGGCACGAACGGCTCGATCGTCCAGACCAACAACCACAACACCGCGGCGCTGGAGGTGACCGGAGTGGCCGGGGCCGGCGCCAGCCTGACCCAGACGGGCGGGCAGACCTATACCGGGCCGATCGTCGTCAATACCATCGTTCCCGGCACAGTCGAAATCGTTCAGAACTAGGCTGGCCCTGATGCGCCTTCGCCTGCCCTTTGCGCTTCTCGCATTCCTCCCGTTGGCCGGCCCGGTGCTGGCGCAGTCGGTTCCCGACTTTACCAAGGTGTTCTCCGGCGCGTGGCAGTCCTACGACGCGAAGTTGGCCTCGGGCGCCGGCCGCTGCAGCTTTACCCTGGGCACGACGCCCAGGCCGCCGGCTCTGACGGCCAGCTCGACCGGTTGCCGCTCCCCCTTCGACAAGGTGGGAGAGTGGACCATTGCCAACGGCCAACTGGCGCTGCTCGACGCCGCCGGCCAGACCATCATTCTACTGGGCGGCAGTCCGCAGCGGATCAGTGGCGAGACGCCGGCTCCCGATAAGACCCCGATCGTTATCGAGCGGGCCGGCGGCGATGGTACGGCAGCGCGCCTGCAGGGAGCCTACAACATTTCGCACTGCTACTTCGTGGGCTACAGCCAGACCTGCGCACCGCCCGCCGAATTGCGCAGCCCGGCGCTTGCCGGCGCCACTGGGAAGATCGAGCTCGAGGTCAACAGTGCCGTCTATGACCAGCCGCGGCCCGACGCCAGCACCCTGGGGACCGTGAAGCAGAACAGCTGTATCGTCATCAACGCCTGCGTCGTCGGCTCCGACGGTGCATGGTGCCGCTTCGCCACGCCCGATGGCAAGGAAGGCTGGCTGCGCAAGATGGCGCTGCGCCAGAATCGTTGGCCCATCATAACTTTTACCGACGGTTGCCGATAATTCCCCAGCGCGCTCCAATGCGCTTCATTTTTGCCCGGTCTTACGGGTCTGCATCTGCGTCACCGTTCGAACCTCCGGCTCCAGTGACCCAGCCTCAATGAGGTGTCCCGAGATGTCTCACTAGGTCGGGTCCGGCACGGGCGGCAACCTTGTGCAACCATGCCCGTTGTACATCATCGACCGCAGCAAAGAGCTTCACGGCAAGAATGGTTCGCAGCATCAGCAATCTGTCAGGCGCTGGACCGCTTGATGCGGGGCCTCGTAAGATCAAGTGACATTGTCAGGTCCACCGCCAAAACTGAGGCAGCTCCACGAGCAAGTCTGGACAAAACGACTGGCACCATACCGCACGCCAAATCGAGGGCGAGCATTGGTGGAGGTGACGATCACGCTCCTGCCGTTTGCCGGGCTCTGGTTCCTGACCTGGATGACGATATCGGCCGGTCAGTGGTGGGGCTTGCTCCTCACCATCCCGTGCGCCGGATTTCTGCTTCGGCTGTTCATGATCCAGCACGATTGTGGTCACGGGGCCTTCTTCGGCTACCGCCCGCTTGATGACTGGACGGGCCGGCTCATCGGCATCCTAACTCTGACGCCCTATGATAGCTGGCGACGGACGCATGCGATTCACCACGCCTCAAGCGGCAACCTCGACGCGCGCGGCATCGGCGACGTGCGAACGCTGACCGTCGCCGAGTACCTCTCGCTCGGGCGCTGGCGCCGTATCGGCTATTGGCTCTACCGTCATCCGCTCGTGATCTTCGCGCTGGGACCGACGTACCTGTTTGTGCTGCAACAAAGGCTGCCGATTGGCGCAATGCGGTCTGGAGCATTGCCCTGGGTCTCAACGATGGGCACGAACGTTGCGATTGCGGGGGTCGTCAGCATCCTGATCTGGTTCGCGGGCTTACTTCCATTCCTGCTTATCCAGGTCCCGATAGTCTCGATGGCGGCAACGCTTGGCGTTTGGCTATTTTATGTCCAGCATCAATTCGAGGAGACGCATTGGGACCATAAGGACGACTGGCAATTCGAATCCGCTGCTTTACACGGCTCGTCCTTCTACGATCTGCCCGGACCATTGCTTTGGTTTACCGCCAACGTCGGAATTCACCACGTCCATCATGTCTCGAGCAAAGTGCCATTCTACCGGTTGCAGCAGGTGCTACGGGACTTTCCGCAGCTTCGAAACATCGGGCGCATTACTATTCGCGACAGTCTTTCTGGAGTGCGACTGGTCCTTTGGGACGAGACGCAACGACGTCTGATCTCGTTTCGCGAAGCTCGACATCTGAGCACATTGACGCAGACCTCCACCACGGTCGGCGCGGACCGGCCCTGAACTAGATCGAAGTGGGCGGCTTGAGAGGAAAGGCCGGAAGTCCGGGCTTTTCCCGACATTTCCGCAGGGAGTTCGAACTCCCTGCCCCTCCGGACCTGTTCGCACGACAGTTGTCGACCGAGATACGAGCTGCGCCATTAGAGGGCAGCATTGTAGCCGGTTGCCCGAACACAATCGCCTACATACGAGCTGGCTCGAAGCGCTTGACCTCATACTTTTGGGTGGCGGCTTCGAACCGTTCGCGATCGAATGCCTGAGCCGGTTGGGGCGGCATCTTCGAGGTGATTGGTTTGCCAGCCTCCGCGAAGAACGCGTCGAGACCACCAGGTACCGACAGGATCAGGACTCGCGCCGTTTCCGACGTCGCACGAAAGGCGTGGCCGACGCCCGCCGGAATCGATATCACGTCACCTGGTTTGGCCCCGCGCGGCACGAGCTTGCCGGCTTGCTCAAGGTGAAACTCGAATTCGCCGTCGAGCACGAGAAAGCTTTCGCGCCAGGGATCGGTATGCGGCCCCGGTCCGGTGTCCTTGGGACAGGTGCAAATCACCATTGTCAGCTCGCTGCCGCTGTGAGCTCCGGCGAGCATAGTGGTGCATACGATATTGCCCAGCATCAGGTTGCTTTGTCCGCCACTTGCGGGGGTGAAGATGGCTTGGGTCATGTCGATCTCCGATATTGCGATCGCGTAAACAGGCCACTGATGCGAACTCTTGATAATCGGGTGTCGGGCGATAAGACTTTTTCCTCTTCGTTATAGATCGGCGGACGCAATGGACCGGATCACGAGCATGGTCGTTTTCGGCGAGGTGGCAAAAGCCGGCAGCTTTTCCGCAGCTGCGCGGCAACTTCGCCTCTCACAGGCTGCGGTCAGCAAGCATGTCCAGGCGCTCGAGGACTGGCTCGGAGCACCGCTCTTCAATCGTACGACGCGGCGCCTGAGCCTCACTGATTTCGGCACCGTCTTTCACCAGCGTTCCCTTCGCCTTCTCGAAGACGTCGAAGAGGCGCGGCAAGTCGCGGGAGAGTGGCGTACCGTGCCAAAAGGTCGCCTGCGCGTCACAGCGCCCGTTTCCTTCGCGCGTCATCTTGAGCCGATGCTGACCGACTTTCTCGCGCGCTACCCCGAGGTGGATCTCGACGTCGACCTCGTGGACCGGCGTATCGACCTCATCGAGGAGGGCTGCGATGTCGCGATCCGTGTTGGCCACTTGCCAGACTCAAGCCTCGTCGCCCGACAACTCGCGATCAGTCCCTACTTCATTTGCGCTACCCCGGCCTACCTTCGCGAGCATGGCGAACCCAGCCATCCACGCGATCTTGCAAGCTATTCGTGCTTGCAGTTCGCCCACCATACGCATGGCCAATGGCGGTTCGCGTCGGAGGAGGGCGAGGTCGTGGTACCCGTCAGCGGTCCGCTGATTTCGAACAATGCCGATCTGCTCCTCGAGGCCACACTGGCCGGTCGTGGCTTGATCCTCGCGCCGAGTTTTCATGTTGGTCGCGAGATTGCAGCGGGACAACTGGTGCCGGTGCTTCGGCGGTTCATGACCGCCACGTCGACCACACACGCGGTCTATCCACAGACACGGCACCTCTCCGCCAAGGTTCGCTGCTTCATCGACTGCCTCGTTCCATGGTTTCGGGAACCGCCTTGGACGATGGATGCTACGAGCTGATCCTGCAGCGATCGACGCGCGAGAGGCCGGGTTCGGTAAATCCGGCATTCTGGCCGGCCCAGCAACCCCGGAGCCTCGGCGTGCCATGGAAGTCCTCTGGTGGTGAGCAGCGGGGGCCCGAGGCTTTGGCACTTCGATTTCGTCAGACCGGCGAGTTCAGGAGTCGGTCTCGCCCGATGTGCTCATGAAGAAAGACGTAAAGTCGGCGGCCCCGGGTATCTCAGTCGCTATTGCCGTCGTTTTGATAGGAGTGCCGTCCGTCAAGCTTCTTTTGAGCAACGAGGTCACGGACCGTTACAATGCGGTTGCGGGCATCACGAACTACGATGCGGTTCGCATGGGCGACCAGGAGAACTGCATGATCGTGCAAAGCGGTGCTGGCGGACGCCGAAGTCTGGCGGCCCGGTACAGTGTCCATCCTAAAGCTAAGAGAGTAGGCCATGAGCGGTCCCTGCGTACTATCCTCAACACGTTGCCGAACATAAGGTTCATGAGACGTCGCTCGAGGGGCCGCGGACGTAGCGCCTTGGCGCGGTGAATGCCTCTCAGCTTGTTCGTGGAGAGCGGCAAATCGGTCTAGCTCGGCCCGAACCAGTTCTGGCGACAGTGGTGAACTATCGAGGCACACCCTATTTTTGAGCGTCCAAGACCCGACGCAGCGCCTGGCCTTGTGGGGTGGTTTGCTCACGCGACAGGAAATCGCCAAGCGCGACGTCCCGACTCTGTCCGCCGGACGACACGTTTGGACGGTGTCTTACCACCGCGTCCTTGGAGTCACCGTCGACGAGCAGCCAATCGTCGCCGTTTTCGCTGCTGTAGAACAACTGATCTTGCTTAGGCATTGGTCCAGTCTCCCTGTTTCGGGCGGTCGCATCCAAAGACAACGCATGAGAGTACCGTAGGCTGCTGGTCCAGCGCGCCCACCATCAGCTTGCGCCCCCAAGGCTCCAGTCGATTGACCAGGCCGACCGCGAACAGCACGAGCGCGAGGAACATCAGGATGAACACCGGAGGTGCCGGTCCCTCGCGTTTGATTTAGTGTTCATCGCGCTATGGAGGCTGGCGACACCGAAGTCGCAATCGCGACGCGGCTTTCGTAGCCGTCGACCCAGTCGTGTACCTCGTGGTTTGCATGAGTGGCTGACCCACCCGTGCGATCTTTCACCATCGTGGCGAGCTGGCTCTCGTTGTGTATGCTCGATAGATCCAGGCTGGTCAGGAACGGCCACCTTGCACGAGCGGCAGTTCGCTCGGCGATCATTGCGGTCAGCAGGGCCTTTGGCTCGCCTCCCTCATATCCGAACATTTGAGGATCTCCGTGAGCGCGGGCGGCCAAAGGCCGTTGGATCCGGATGGAGCTCCGGAAGTGCCTCTACACTCTCACCACCTCAAGTGGTGATTATGGAACGCTTTTACAAGGTGTGGGCAACTTCACGCTCGAGTGTAGGGCCGATCGCTTTGAAGCCAATCACCGGAGATTGAGTTGGACAACTGCCCTGCATCGGCGCATGCCCGGTAGCCCATGAAATCGACCCGCCGCTCTATCAGGTGCCTTTTGGGATCGCCAGGAGTTTCTTCGCTTCCTTTTC
>Ga0070658_10004414_pt1 | contig 11459 bp, 11 predicted proteins | sample KBSC13metaG_FD_64664 | JGI IMG/M metagenome (GOLD analysis project Ga0070658, IMG submission 64664) | Corn rhizosphere microbial communities from Kellogg Biological Station, Michigan, USA - KBS C1-3 metaG | ecosystem: Host-associated > Plants > Roots > Rhizosphere > Soil ... | reverse complement strand
TTTGAACAAGCTTATCATAGTTTTTTCCGTTAATAATAGCCTCATGAAATGCATCTTTCACAAATTCTGATTTATTCTCTTTATTAAAAAGCCTTTCAAAATTTGTTTCGTTTTCAGTAAATAACATTTCGTTGGCCTCCTGAAAATACAAATAATAATCACCCAGGTATTTATTATTGGCTTTAACCGAACTATTGTTTAAAAAATTAATCGAAGGCTTATCCTCGAAACCGGCATACTGCCATCGATTATAAAATAATAGTGTAGGCAGCACCGTTATATGAGCACTTTCGTCACCACGGTTAAAGATTTCAATTTTGATAAATATATCTTCACTATTATTTTTCGCATATTCAATAACTACATCAAAATATTTATTATTATTGAAAATACCAGTATCTAAAATCTCATATTCGGGATCTTGTTTGCCAAGACTTTTATTTTTATTAATGAGATCGAGGTATGGATATTCTTCCTGGGAATATTTGTATAAATACTTCATGTAATAATGTGTAGGAATATTATCGAGGTAATAATAAAGTTCTTTCACATCTTCCCCATGATTGCCTTCGGGGTTGCTCAATCCAAATAATCTTTCTTTTAAAATAGGGTCTTTACCATTCCACAGGGCAATTGAAAAACATAAATTTTGAAAATAATCTGATATGCCAGCTATTCCGTCTTCTCCCCAGCGATATACCCGGCTCCGTGCGTGGTCATGAGGAAAATAATTCCATGCATCACCGTTCTTACTATAATCTTCACGCACCGTTCCCCATTGCCGTTCACTTAGATAAGGCCCCCATTTTTCCAGTGGCACTTCTTTTTTCGAATTTGCCTTCAGCCTTCTATATTCTGCTGTATTCATAATTTAATATTGTAAATGCAAATGGAATTGATAATGGGATACATTAGCTTATAGGCATTATAAAATATTTTAGAGTAACCCTAACCGTTAGTTGAAAATCCAGGATATAATAACATGCCACCGTCAACAAACAGGGTTGTTCCGTTTACGTAATCAGATTCATCACTTGCCAGCCACACTGCCACCTTTCCGATATCTTCCGGCTGTCCTATTCGCCCATAAGGTATAAGTGTAAGCAAACTATCCAGGGCTTCTTTTGTTTGCCATGCCTGTTTATTTATAGGAGTTTGTATAGCGCCAGGGCCAATGCTATTTATCCTGATTTTTTTAGGTGCAAGTTCCTGGCTCATGCTTTGCATCATCATGTGAATTCCACCCTTACTCGTTGCATAATTTACATGTCCCGCCCAGGGTATTACCTGGTGCACGCTGCTCATGCATATTATTTTGCCAGCAGCTACACTTCTTTCTTTTACAACACCCCTTTTTAAAAATTCTCTCACAGCTTCCCTGGCACATAAAAACTGGCCTGTTAAGTTGACATTCAACACGAGTTGCCAATCTGCAAGACTCATATTTTCTATGGGGGAATCCTTTTGTATACCCGCATTGTTTATCAGTATATCGATAGTGCCGTATTTATCATACATCTGCTGAAACATTGACTGAACTTCCGACTCATTGCTTACATCTGCTTTTATGGCAATAGCATTGCCACCATTCTTTTCAATTTGCTTCACCACATCGTCGGCAGTTTCCGGGTGGGTAACGTAATTCACAACAACATTTGCCCCGTCATTACCGAGGGCTACTGCAACAGCAAGCCCTATTCCACTGTTAGCACCGGTTACAAGAGCGCTTTGGCCTTTAAGTTTAGGATTGGAATTCATGATTATTTTTGTTTTATTTATTTAAAATCTATAGCCTGAAATACTATGCCACATTACTCATTTGCCAAACATCGATAAGAAAATGCCGGAATGTTAATAATTAATGACAATCCATCCAATTTTGAAAACCTTTTTTGTTGAGTAATGATCCAGCCGATTCAAACAAATAATTATTTCTAAGAAAAAGATTGCTTATGAAAAATTTGAAGAACATGATTGGGAAATTTAAAATTGCAGGAGACCATGGATAGCAAAAGTGGCATAACAGAAGGGATTGGCTACATTATGAAAAAAATATCAGGATTCAACCGGCTATTATTGACAATCTCAATAATCTATTCATTAGTGGGCTGATTCACAATCTGCCATCCATTTTGTGTTCGCTGAAGATAAATGTAACGGCTTAAGGCGCCTTCGTTATTTGTTTTAGTTAATGCAGTAGCCCCTATAATAACTTTATTTTGTTGCTGGACAATATTTTGAAGATTGTAGTGATAAAAATTATTTCCGGCCACTATTATTTCAGTAATATTCTTTGGGTCGTCCTTATTTATATTTGAAGTATCACTAAAAGTATAGATCGCATAACGATTTATTTTTTTATTACTACTATCAACTTTCAGGTAAAGATCAATTGACGTATCATATAAATTTCTTTTGCTGCTGTCAAATAATAATTGAGGCCTTGCCGGCTTTAAAGAATCTATCCAGGCCATCGGTGGAACTATTGCAGGATACTTGTAATAATTATTTCTAAGGCTGTCACTCCATCCATTTGGATTACTGCTAAACGTGCTGCTGCTGAAGAAAACGCTACCCTGTACCTGCGGATATTCTCTCAGTTTTTTAATCTGGTTTGGCATTTCATTTCTATTTTTCCATGCATAAGACTTTGCTTCTAACGACCTGTATACGCCCTGCCCAATGTACATTTGCCTTCCATAAGTATGCCTGGCCCACCAGTCTATAAGCACTTCGTACCCTACCAATTTGTGACCGAATTCCCAGTACAATTGCGGCACAACATAGTCAATCCATTTCATGCTCAACCAAAGTAAAATATCAGCATACAAATCATCGTAGTTTGTTTGGCCTGCTTTCGTGTTGCTACCCTCGGGATCTTTAGCAATATTGCGCCATACTCCAAACGGGCTTATGCCAAATTTGCAATAAGGATTAACCTCTTTTATCGCTTTGCCAAGCATTACTATAATAGAATCCACATTGCTGCGTCGCCACGTTTCCCTATCTAACCCATTACCATATTTTCTGAAAGAAGCAGTATCTTCAAATTCCTTTCCAGCTATGCGATATGGATAAAAATAATCATCAAAGTGAATGGCATCAATATCGTACCTGCTTACTACATCCTTTACCACATTGGTTACAAACTTTTGAACGTCTTTATTACCGGGATCAAAAATTTTTGTATTTCCGTAATTTATAAACCACTCAGGATGCAGTCTTGTAATATGCGTTGGTGAAATAGATGATTTTTTTATATTAAACACAGCACGGTATGGATTCATCCATGCATGAAATTCCATCCCGCGTTTATGCGTCTCCGTTATCATGAACTGTAAGGGATCGTAATAAGGAGAAGGTGGCTTTCCCTGTGTGCCGGTAAGCCATTCGCTCCAGGGTTCATACTGCGATGGATAAAATGCGTCTGCGGCAGGCCTTATTTGTACAACAACAGCGTTCATGCCGTTTTTTTTATGCATATCCAGCAGGTTTACAAATTCAGCACGCTGAGCAAAAGAATTTAAAAATTTACTTGAAGGAAAGTCAATATTATCTACAGTAGCTACCCACACTCCCCGAAACTCATACTTAGGTTGCGCTATAATCTTTTGAAATGATAGTAATACAAGGATTGGTAAAAAGCCACAGAGGTATTTCTTCATGAATCAGTTATTGAATAAGCGGCTAATTTACGCAAACCATTTTTTATAAATCCTGCAACACATTCATATGTAAAAGAAGTACTCAAATTTTATGAAAATAATAAGAAGTAAAGTGCGGGCTAAATAATGCATAAATGATGGTGAGAGATTCTAATCTTTCCATACGGAAACACCTTCGCTGCAGTTAGCGCAAATATCAATATTCTTCCTGCTAGTCATCAGTTCTTTTCTGAACTGTTTATACTTATCGTTTTGCCAGATTTCCCTAAAGGATTGATTTTTTAAACTACCCAACTGATGTGAAGCGTCTTTATCAAAACAGCACGGAACAACAAGCCCGTCCCATGTTATAACATTTGCCTGCCAAAGTTTCCAACAATGATTGGCAAGCTTGTTTTTAGCAAGGGCTTTACCATCTTTATCCCTGCGGTAGCGACTGTATTTTTCGTTTACGGGTATTAGTTGATTAGGATCATTTTCGTAATCATAAACCTGTGCAGTTTTAAAACGCACTTCGTCCACACCAACTTCTACAGCAAGCTTCCTAATGTCTTCTACCTGGTGTTCATTGGGCTTCACAACCAGGAATTGAAAAAAAACGAACGGGGTTTTGCTCTTTAATTCTTTTTTCCATTTTACAATATTCCTCGCGCCTTCTATAACTTTATTGAGGTTGCCACCAACACGATATTGTTTATACACATCCTGCGTAGTGCCATCAATAGAAATGATAAGCCTGTCGAGTCCGCTTTCAACAGTTTTTCGTGCAACCTCATCCGTTAGATAATGCGCATTGGTGGATGTGGCTGTATATATTCTTTTGGAAGAAGCGTATTTCACCATCTCCAGGAAATTTTTGTTGAGATATGGTTCGCCCTGAAAATAAAAAATCAGGTAAAGTATATCTTCATAAATATCATCAATCGTTCGCCTGAAAAAATCATTTTCCAACATACCCGTAGGGCGGGTGAAGGCACGTAAACCGCTGGGACATTCGGGGCATCTTAAATTACAGGAAGTGGTTGGCTCAAAAGAAATTGACATTGGTAGCCCCCACTGCACCGGCTTTTTGAGTATTCTGCTAATGTAGAAACTGGAAAGCACTTTACCCGCGTTCCACACTCTTCTAAATGTAAGCTTACCTAAAAAATTAATGCTATCGTTATAGTTTATCCAAGGCATTGGCCGCAAAGATAAAGCAACTGGGCTTGGTATAATTAAAGTGCCTTAACGGTGAGAGAATCATTTCTTAATGATGAATCTCCATTACCTGCGATTTGCATTAAAAGAGGCTCTGTAAAATCCATTGTTTTATTAAGAAACTTGTCATAATTAGCGGCGATCACATTGAAGGCAATAAAGTCCATAACAAATTTCCTTGTTTCAAAGGGAAGATATTTTTTTATATTCCAAAAATTTGCATCTTTTTTACCGCTTTTCCTAATAGACGACTGCACCCTGCCAGGCCCGCAATTATATGCCGCCACTGATAATAGGAGATCTTCATTAAAATAATCAAGCTGGTCACGGAAAAATTTGGCCGCTGCTACTGTCGATTTCGAAAAGTTTTTACGCTCATCATTTTTAGCACCCGTATGTAAACCGTATTCTCCAGCTAACTCACTCATAAATTGCCAGTAACCCACAGCACCAGCAGGCGATACCGCATTTGCATTAAATTGAGATTCTAAAACAGGAATCATTTGGAGCTCCATAGGCACATTGTGATCGTCTAATATATCAATTGCCTTCGGGAAAAACTTCTTGCCTTTATTAAAAATATAGATAATGTAATCACGCTTCTTTTTAATAAAAGATTTAACGTAATCCTTCGTTTCCAACCTGTATTCCTGGATGTTTACAGGATATACTACTGCAAGCGGATTTGTTATTGCAGTAACTGATACTCCAGGCTCTGATTCTGCCGTAACAGATACAGGATATTCAATAAGAGATTTTGCAGAAACACTAAAGCCAACTATAAAAAAAATTATAATTAACGATAATAAAATTTTTGACTGAATAGTTTTCATCACTAATGTTTTTTAAGTGTGTTGATGTGCCTGATATTCGCAGGCCCTGTTTTAAACAGAACAACTCTAAACAGAACTTTTAATATTCATTTATATACAATACTAAAAATTCGATTCTGGATCATTCATCGGATTTCTAAATCAAAACTTATTATACGTTTGAAAAAAACGCATTGAAAAGAAGGATAAGGACTACATTACTATTAAGAAATATAAGTTAATCTTTTTTTCGTAGGAAGTATGCAAAATTAATACCGAAATTCATAAAATGCAAGATATACGGTTAAAAACCCGTTAAATAGCCTTCCAGGAAGAAATGAGCAAGGTTGATGACAATCAAAAAATATGATTCGCCTATTAATCATTCTTCGTGCAGAAATCAATGAAAATCACTTCTGGCCGTATTAAAAACCATACAAATAATAAAAGATGAAGTTGTAAAAGGTTTCTGAAAGTTGAAAACTCTTTTCAATTTTTACAAAACAAAAAAGCCTCCCGTTTAAGAAGGCCTCCATTTATAACATTTCTAAACTATTTTATTCTAAAATATACGCCAGCTTGAAAATTCACAGAATTAAAGTCGTTGTAATTATACTTTTTATAAGGAGCGTAGTTGTAATCAGCGCCAACATTAATACCTGAGGTTTTCATTTTTCCAAAAGGTATCGTTACACCCAGGCCGCCCTGGGCAACCAATTTTGCGTTGGTTTCGCTGCTTCCAAATTCACCAAGATATTGTTTGAAGTCAATGATATTTATACCAGCGCCTAAGGAAACATAAGGCTGAATGAAGGAGGTATTTAAAGGTGCATACTTTGCTTTCAACATCACTGGGGTTGTCTGTATTGAGTTACTAACTACTGCTGAAACATCCTGCGTTTTCCCAAATGGATAAACGGCTCTTGGATATTTCTGGTAATAATCCTGGAAACCAAATGAAAGGCCGCCTTGTAATTTATCAGTGAAGCCATACATTAGAGCACCATCAAATCCCCTGGGCGAGCTATTACTTATAAGATCGGCATTGAAGCCGCTTACCGGAATACTGTAGTTATAATTTAGATTAAGGTTTAAGTTTCTCTTTTGTGCATTTACTGCTACCGAAATGAAAAGCATGGAGCAAAACGTAGCAATTGTTATTTTAAGTTTTTTCATTTTTCCATTTTTAATTGTTCTTTAAATAAGTTGACTGGTCAAATAAAGCTTTAACCTGGCTGTCAGCAATATTCGTATCAAAAATGCCCGGGCCCCTAATTAATCCAGTCCAAACGACATTGATCTTATCATTATTTTTAGGAGCATTTTTTAAATCCAAAATATCTACAGATACGGCACCCTCACTTACCTGATATACACTATAGGCATAAGGCACATTGTAACCGTAGCCTGGATAGCCCCAATAATAAGGATCCCAATAGCCACCGTAATCGTTCCAGTAATCATCATAGCTAATAACACCAGTTGTTGTGCTAATGATGTGGTTTACATCCACACCCAAATCAGGGCTGTCATTTTTATTTGTTAACGTGTAGCCCAATTGATTCATGTATTTTTTTACAGCAGCGATATAGGCCTTGCTTATGTCGTTGGATTCACGGGTTACCTTACCATTATCAATTACGGCAACTGAGTCAGAGATACTATACGTTTTGTAAGTAGAGAAACTCACTGAAGAATCATGGTCCGTTATATATATCCGGGATTCGTCCTGAGTTAAATTTTTAATGGGGTCCTTGGTACAGCCAATGAATAACGCTGAAAAGCCAAGGAGCCCGAACAGAGGCAATACTATTTTTTTCATAATTTATTTTTTATGCTAACAGCCGCAAAGCCAATGCCCTAAAGCCCTTTACCACGCATAATGTCAGGTATATGTCTCAATTTTAATAAATCGTTTACACTTATGTTAAGGGTATTGAAAAAAGACGAACCGCTCATGCCTAAAATGCATTTTTTTGAAAATATTGCGGTAAGATTTACCTTATTTTTTGATTGAAAGTAAGGACTAACGGGACGGTATAAACGAAAAATAAACTATTTAATATTCATCTGATATACCTATGCCAAAAAGAGCAAAATCATACTTTACGGGATCGTTTTTATCAAACTTTCGTAGTTGCTCAGTTAACTCAATTGCGGCAAGCCAGTCCACTTGTTTTCTTTTTAATAAATTAAAATGTTTGGAAACCCTTGCTACATGCACGTCGACAGGACATATCAATTCAGAAGGCGAAATCATTTTCCAAATACCAAAATCGACTCCTCTATTGTCGTTGCGAACCATCCATCGCAAGTACATATTAAGCCTTTTGCAAGTTGAATTTTTTTGCGGTGATGCAATATGCTTTTTTGTTCTCGTCGGCACATCCTCCATAGAAAAGAAATATTGGTTGAAAAAGTTTAAAGAATTTTCAATTGTATTCCTTTTGTATCGGGTTATTTTTTTGCTGAAGAATGCTGATTCCAAAGATTCGTTTTTTGTATAATGAAACTTCAGGAATGAGATAAAATACAAGAGGTCAGTATAGTTAAAAGTTCGATGGCAAAATCTCTCTAACTTTCTGAGATCGTTATCAGTGTGATGCAGGCAAAAATCATGTGGGGCACTATCCATCAAATGCAAAAGTTGCGTGCATTTATTGATGATCGTTTTGCGGATACCCCACGCAAGAATTGCTGCAAAAAAGCCAGCAATTTCTATATCTTGTTTTTTTGTAAAGAGATGAGGAATAGAAATTGGATCGTCTTTGATGAAAGATGGATTATTAAATTGAGCGACTTTTTTATCAAGAAATTTCTTCAGATCATCATCTTTTTCATTTAGTCTCTTCATCTTAAAATCGAATATACATAGCTGGGTAGGGACGCTTTATCCAATTGCCTGGTTCAAATCTTCAATCAGATCATCTGCATCTTCAATACCCACACTTAACCGCATTAACGAATCTACCAAACCGTTTTTTATCCTTTCTTCGCGGGGTATGCTGGCATGGGTCATAGAAGCAGGATGTCCTATTAGGCTTTCAACGCCGCCCAGGCTTTCTGCCAATGCAAAAAGCTTTGTAGAAGAAAGCACTTTATTAGCAGCTTCGATACTATCATCCTTCAATGTAAAACTCATCATACCGCCGTAGCCACGCATTTGTTTTTTAGCAATATCATGATTAGGATGATCTTCAAAGCCACACCAAAAAACTTTATCTACTTTGGGATTTTGTTGAAGCCACCTGGCAATTCTCTCTCCATTGGCGCAATGCCGTTGCATTCGCACATGAAGCGTTTTTAGTCCTCTCAATATTAAAAAGCAATCCTGCGGGCCGGGGACAGCGCCACAACTGTTTTGTATAAACGCTAACTGATCTTTTAATTTTTCATCATTTACTATTAAGCACCCATGCACAGAATCACTGTGGCCGCCAATATACTTTGTGGCGGAATGCAACACGATGTCTGCGCCGAGGTCTAATGGGTTTTGTAAATACGGAGACGCAAAAGTATTATCAACGCAAAGCAAAATATTGTGTTGCCTGGCAATGGTTGCCACAGCTTCAATATCTGTAATATTCATCATTGGGTTGGTTGGTGTTTCCGTCCAGATGAGCCTTGTATTTTTATTAATGTATTTAGAAATTTCATTGGCATCCTGCATGTTAATGAAATGAAATTTTAGGCCGTATTTCTCAAAAATTTTTGTAAACATCCTATACGTTCCACCATACATATCGTTAGCTGCAATTACCTCATCACCAGGGTTTAATAATTTTATCACTGCATCTGTTGCCGCAGAGCCACTTGCGAAACAAAGCCCATATTTGCCATTTTCAACTGCGGCCAACGCATTCTGCAGGGCATGCCTGGTCGGGTTTTGCGTACGTGCATATTCATAGCCTTTATGCACACCGGGGCTATCCTGCACAAAAGTTGAAGTCTGAAAAATAGGAGTCATAATGGCTCCGGTAGAAGGATCAGGTTCTGCGCCCGCATGTATTAATTTGGTGTCAAGTTTCAAAATATTTCAATTTTTAATCCCGGTAAATTCCGGGAAGATTATTACATTTAAATGTTATGATGTGTGAATTACAAATATAGAATGAAATTATTCAGTCGAAACCTGCCTTAACTTTTCAGCAGCAAATTGTAATAGCTCAGGAAAAAATTGTGCATAGCAATTTTTAAGTTCCTGATAATATTGGTTAAAAATTTCATAAGCGATCTCGGATTCATTTAAATAAGCTGCCCTATACACAAGTCCGTTAAAGCTTTTCTGAATACCTTCTTTAAATTGGTAATTGTATAACCAGTTTTGTGATTTCATGTATGGAAACATTTTTTGAAATCGCTGGGGAAATAAATTTAAATTATAATCAAGCAAGTGAAATACTCTTTGTGAAAAATTCATAAGCCCGTCATACTCTTCATATAATTCTTCATCAAGCGCCAGGAAATGATCGTATACTACATCAATAAAAGCCCCCGAATATAGCCGATATTGAGGCCTGAAATAATTTTTAGCCCTTGCAGTTACAGGATGCGCATCCGTAAATTCATCAATGAGGCGATGCAAATGAATTCCCTTTTGTATCTCCAAAGGGTAAGTGTATTTCGATTTTCCTTTTACAAAATCACTAATCATATTCCCGGCAAGAATATCTTTTTTATTAAAGGAAAGAAATGCATGCGCCAGGTAATTCATCAATCAAAATAACAGCATTCGTTTAGAACGACAGCCAACTAATTCTCCCAACAACTTATTGGCACATAATTTTCAATACAGTTAATTATTCACTTTAAAAATTTAATTATGCCAGATACAGATAGAATAACACAACCATCGTCCGGAAGCAATGAATTGGGAACGGAAACAAACGACACTCCGTCAACCGGACATATTTCTGCCGGAACTGATACCCAGCTTCATCTTGCGGCTTTAAGCGGTAAAAAGGGTAAGAAAGACAAAAATATTAACGATGATGAAAAAGTTGTAAGAAATCCGAACGGCGAAAACGAATTTTTGCAAGCAGAAGATACCGATGAATAAATTTCTCTCGCATTATTAAGGCAGGCATGCGCCTGCCTTTTTTGGATAGATTTAAACAATTTTTGTAGAATAATTTACTCGTAGAACAGTTAATATGGTCGAATCAAGGCATGCGGCAGAGCTTCCGAAAATTTCTAAAAGAAAACTTAAAAGTATTGTAAAGGATGAAGAAAAAACTGCACTTGCTGCGAACCTTGTTTACGTAACAGATAGGGAGGTTGGAATAGAACGGAAACAAACAGGAAGCAAATTTGAATATTATTATAAAGGCGAGAAGATAAAGGACGACGAAGAATTGCTAAGAATAAAGCACCTCGTTATTCCGCCTGCCTGGACAAGAGTCTGGATATGCAAAAAAGAAAATGGCCATCTTCAGGCAACGGGTTACGACACTAAAAACAGGAAACAATATAAATACCACCACCACTGGAATTCCCTGCGCAATCATACTAAATTTTACAGGCTCAGCGATTTTGGCAAGGCCCTTCCTGCAATGCGCCTGCAACTTGAAAAAGATATTAGTTTGCCTGGATTGCCTTTAAAAAAAGTTTTGGCAGCTGTTGTAAGTTTATTAGAACGAACTAACATAAGGGTTGGCAATAGCTTTTATGAAAAAACTTACGGTTCTTTTGGCCTAACTACATTAAAAGATAAGCATGTAAAATTCAATGGTGCCTCTGTATCTTTTGCATTCGTTGGCAAGAAAGGAGTATCGCATAATGT
>Ga0070658_10004413_pt1 | contig 11463 bp, 8 predicted proteins | sample KBSC13metaG_FD_64664 | JGI IMG/M metagenome (GOLD analysis project Ga0070658, IMG submission 64664) | Corn rhizosphere microbial communities from Kellogg Biological Station, Michigan, USA - KBS C1-3 metaG | ecosystem: Host-associated > Plants > Roots > Rhizosphere > Soil ... | reverse complement strand
CCAGGTTGCGCGTTCTTGGAAATGACCATGCCGCCAAACGGCGCGCGAATGATCGTGTCGTCCATCTGCTGCTTCCACCCCTCCACCTCGGCCTGTCGCACCTGAATATCCGCCCGTTGCCGGATGATCCGCGCCTGGAGCGCCAGCGCTTCCATCTCGGCTTTCCGAAAATCCGAATCGCTCACGACCTTGGTCTTGGCCAGGTCAGTGAACCGTTTCATTTCCCGCTCGGCAAAGGCCAGGTTGGGACGCGTCTCCTCCAGCATCCCCTTGGCCGCTTCGAGTTGAGCCTCGGCAAGATGCAAACTGGCCGCGACATTCGAGTCGTCCAACCGGGCCAGCACCTGCCCCTCCTGCACCTTCATCCCCTCCTCGATCAGGATCTGCGTGACTTTCCCCGTGACCTTCGAGGACACCGTGGCCGCCCGCCGCGCCGTGACGTAGCCGGACCCATTGAGCAACGTCCTGGAGCCGGCTGCGGTCGTCCCCGTCTGCGCCCGCGCCACCGCCGTCTGCACCTGGATGGCCTTGGGCCGGTTCAGCCACCAGAGGAAAATCGCCCCCACGACCACTGCACCCAGCAGCACCGGCAACAGCCACGCCGGATGTTCGGCCCGTTTCGGCATCGGGCCCCGGCGCTCAATGCGCAAACCCTCAAGGGTGGATTTTTCGGAACTCATGAAAGGAACGCTTCAGCGCAAGCGGGGAAGATTGACCGTCTGCTGGCGGCTGACAAGTGGTAGGAAGGGAAAGAAATGGATAATATTCAACGCGCGCCGAGCGAATGTTTAGAAAAACCGCCTGAAATCAGAATTTTCCCAGCCCGAAGGGCTGAAAGCCATTAGCCCCGGTTGGAGCGAGCCTCGCGAGCGAACACCCGGGGTCCATTCCTCTTGCGAACAATCTATCCGTCCCGGCGCAGCCGCATCACCTCCGACGGTTGGGGGAGGATGCGGCCAGAAGGCCGGGACGGATAGAGCTGCGCTATTTGGAGAAGCAACCCCGGGTGTTCGCTCGTTTCACTCGCTTGACCCGGGGCTTGTGTGCTTTCATCCCTTCGGGATGGGCAATCCGCAACGCCGTCCTGAAGAACGTGAAGTGCGCAAGGCAGTTCCATTCAAGAAATGAAAAGGAACTCTGAATCCCATAACTACAGCCTGATCGTGGAATGGAGCGATGAAGTCAAGGTGTGGATCGGGCGCTGCCCAGAGCTGTTTCTGGGCGGTGTGCATGGAGATGATCGCGTTGAGGTCTATGCCGAATTGTGTCAGGCTGTTGACGAAAACATTGCGATCGCAAAGGAAGATCGATCGCCGCTTCCAGCCGCGCTGGCCGGGAAGAAGTTCAGCGGGAAATTCATCCTGCGAACGACGCCGGAGATGCATCGGATGCTCATGCTGCGAGCGATGCAGGAAGGGGAAAGTCTCAACAACTACGTGGTGAAGAAACTTCAGAAGCGGTAAAGTCACGTCCCCTGACGATCGCCCGCAGAATCGCTTCCGGCGTCGCCGGTGAAGCCAGTGCAACCTCGCCTTTTCCACGAAACGCCGCCACTGCATCCCGAATCGCTTCACGAACGGAAATCGCTAGCATGAAGGGCGGTTCGCCCACGGCTTTCGTGCCGTGGATGGTCCCCGGCTGCGCGGCGTCGGTGAGGAAGGCGACGCGGAATTCGCGCGGACGGTCGCCGACGGCGGGAATCTTGTAGGTATCCGGCGAATGCGTGAGAAGGCGTCCATCCTTGTCCCACACGAGCTCCTCGCACGTGAGCCAGCCCACGCCCTGGACAAAACCGCCTTCGACCTGGCCGCGGTTAACCGCCGTGTTGATCGAATTGCCAACGTCGTGAAGCACATCGGTGCGCAGCAGGCGATGCATGCCGGTAAACCCATCGATCTCAACTTCGCTAACGGCCGCGCCGACGGCGAAGTAGTAGAAAGGCTGTCCCCGGCCGGTCATCCAATCGAAGTGAATGTCGGGCGTGCGATAGTAGCCTGACGCGCTCAGGCTGATGCGCGCCAGATACGCAGCCTCGACCGCCTGGGCAAACGTGCGCTCCGGCGTCCGGAACGGCGCGAGCCGCTCGCGCAGGATGTCGCAGGCGTTCTTCACCGCGGCCCCATTGAGGTCCGTGCCGCTGGAGGCGGCGGTCGCCGAGGTGTTGGGGACCTTGTCCGTGCGGGTCGGCATGACCCGGATATTCTCGAGCGGGATCTCCAGTTCACGCGCGGCAATGAGCGCCATGTTCGTGTAAAGCCCCTGCCCCATTTCCGTGCCGCCATGGTTCACTTGTACGGAGCCATCCTTGTAAATGAGCACCAGCGCTCCCGCCTGGTTGAGGAAGGTCGTGGTGAACGAGATGCCGAATTTCACCGGGGTGATGGCGAGCCCGCGTTTGTGATGCGGATGCGCACGGTTCCAGGCGTCGACCGATGTCCTGCGGGCGGCGAAGTCACTGGAAGCCAGCAGCTCATGCCAGACACGCTGGATGCGATTGTCACCGATGGCCTGGCCGTAGTGCGTCGTATTGGTCTCGCCGCTGCCGTGGTAGAGATTCCGCGCGCGCACGGTTTCCGGCGCCACGCCCAGCCGCCGCGCGATGCGATCGAGGATTTCCTCGATGACCAGCATGCCTTGCGGGCCGCCGAATCCGCGGAACGCGGTGTGCGAGGTGACGTTCGTCTTCACGACCCAGCTGCGGCAATCCACCGCGGGCAGGTAGTAGGAGTTGTCGAAGTGGAACAGCGCCCGGTCGGCAATGGCGCGCGAGAGGTCGAGCGTCCAGCCGCCGTCGGCGTAGAGTTCGGCGCGGACCGCGAGCAAATGGCCCTCGTCGCCAAAGCCCGCGGCAAAGCGCGCAAAGAACGGGTGCCGCTTGCCGGTCACCGCCATGTCCGTGTCGCGATTGTAGCGGACCCGGATCTTGCGCCTGGTCATCAAGGACGCCAGGGCCGCGAGCGCCGCGGGTGCCGCGGCCTGGGTTTCCTTGCCACCGAAGCCTCCGCCCATCCTCGAGCATTGCACGACCACCCGGTGAGCGGCGCAGCCGAGCACATGGGAGACGAGCAATTGCACTTCGCTCGGGTGTTGCGTGGAGCTGTTGATGAAGACCGCGCCATCCTCGCCGGGCTCCGCGGTCGCCGCATGCGACTCGAGGTAGAAATGGTCCTGGCCGCCCATCTCGAATTCTCCCTCGAGACGATGGGGCGCATTGGCGAGCGCCGCCTCTGCATCCCCACGCTTGATGACATTGGCCTCGGTATGAAAGCTCCGCTGCTCAACCGCGGCGCGCAGATTGAGCAACCCGGGCAGCGGCTCGTATTCCACCACCACTTCCGCCGCCGCGCGGCACTGGTCGAGCGTCTCCCCCACGACCATCGCAATGGGCTGACTGTGATAGAACACTTCATCCGTCGCCAGCAGAGGCTCATCGTGCCGAACGGCGCCCACATCGTTCACGCCCGGAATATCTTCGGCGAGCAGGACCGCGTGAATCCCCGGCATGCACCGGGCCCTGGCCGCATCGCGGCGCAGGATGCGCGCCCGGGCGTGCGGCGCGACAACCAGCCACGTCTCCAGCATGCCGGCGGTCGCGTCATCGACATAGATGGCCTCTCCCGTGACATGCTTGTGGCCGCTCTCGTGCGGACCGGCATCCATCGCCGGGGTCGCAACCGGCAGCGGCAACGCCGGCTCCCGTGGATCGTCGCCATGAAAGAATTTCTCCAACAGTCCAGTGACGACCCAACCGCGATACTCGGCCGTCCCGCGCGTGTCGCTGATCGGCGTGAATTCCGCCGCAAGCACCGCTTTCGCCTCGGCAATGGTCGCCGCCGTCCATGGCTTTCCGAGAAGCACCGCCTCCGTCTTCCGCGCCCGCATCGGAGTCGCCGCGACACCCCCAAACGCGAAGCGCGCCTCCGCCACGCGATCGCCATCCAGCTTGAGCGCAAAGCAACCGGAAACCGTGCTGATATCCATTTCACGGCGCTTGCTCGCTTTATAGAACATCCGCCGGAATCCATCGGCGCGCGGCAAAATGACCGTCTTCAGAATCTCACACGGACGAAGCGCCGTCTTGCGATACGCGAGGAAGAAATCGGCCAGCGGAACCGTACGTTCTCCTTCCACCGACGCGAGCACAAGCTGCGTGTCGGCGGTGAGCAAGACCGGCGCGGAATCACCGATCGGCGAGGCGGTGACGAGATTCCCGCCGAGCGTGGCGCGATTGCGAATCTGCCTGGACCCAAACCACCATAGCATGTTTTGCAGCGCCGGACATTCGCCCCCCAGACAGTCGAGCAGCGTAGTCAGAGGCACGGCGGCGCCGATGTGCCAGGCCTCGGGCGTGCAGCGCAATTCGGTCAATTCGCGCACTGCTTCCAGGGAGATAAGCACTTCGAAGCGCCGGAATCGCTTGGTAATTTCCAGGCCAAGCTCCGTCGCGCCCGCGACCAACCGCGCCTGCGGGTGCAGAACGAGCAGCGAGAAGAGATCAGCCAGCGAGTCCGGACGCAGGAATCGTCCCTGGTCACCCACGTAATCGAGCGGACCGATCTTCGTGTCCGGCGCACCCATGCCATCGTCCCCACACCTGGCGAGCGCTTCGAGGCCGGCCTCGCGAATGGCGCGATAGCCGGTACACCGGCAAAGGTTCCCGGCGAGTTGTTCGTCGAGCTGCGCGTCCGTCTTCAAGTCGCAGCGATGACACGCCTCGAAGAGGGACATGACGATGCCGGGCGTGCAATAGCCGCATTGCGAACCGTGATGCCGGACCATCGCCGCCTGCACCGGGTGCAAGGCGTCCCGCTTCAAACCTTCGACCGTCAGCACCGCCCGGCCCGCGAGCGACGGCAGCGGTACGAGACACGAATTGATCGCGCGCCAGCAAGGCTTGCCCTCCGCGTCGTGCGTCGAGACGACGACGCTGCACGCCCCGCAGTCCCCCTCGGCGCAGCCTTCTTTCGTGCCCGTGCGGCCACTGGCGCGCAGCCATTCCAGCAAGGTGACATTGGGCGACACTCGTTCCACATGAATCACTTCGCCATTGAGCTGGAATTCGAGGTGTCGGTTCAACTTTTCCTCTCGGGTAACATCACGCGGTTCATCCCCGACGGGCCTGCAAAATCTTCAGGAACGAGCGCATCCGAATCTCTTCGAGAGTCAGGCCAGTGGCGAGCGCTTCCGCTTCGGTGATCGCGCCACAACTGATGCCGCGCAGAAAGAAATTGAGCAGCCCCTGGCCAGTCGCCGCGTCGTCAAAGACATCGCCGCAGAGCGAGGCCAGCGCGGCCTTTTCCATGAACGCCTTCAGGCGCTTCGAGGCAGCTTCGAGGCCGCCGAGGAAAAAGGCATACACTGCCGCATAGCGCGGGATGAACTGCGAAGGATGCAAATCCCATCCTTCGTAGATACCCATCTTCAGCGAGTGGCTGGTATCGACGAAAGCGAGCTTCCAGGCATGGCGGACTGTATCCGGCGAGCCGACAGGCAGAATGTTCGTCGCGCCGTCGGACAGAAAAATGCCCGTACCCGCGAGCGAGATCGCCATCACCTCGCGCGCGAAGTCGCACACCGCGTGGCTCATGCCCTGGTAGGCCGCGGTGATATTGCGCGAGGCGGTGTAATCATAGACGCCAAAATGCACGCCGGTGCAGCGCCCGTGCGTCGCGGCGATCAGCGACGGCAAGGGGAGTTTCCCGTGACGGTCGATGATCGCCTGCGGTGTCTCGAGCATCAGCTCGATTTTCAACGCCCCGGCAGCGAGGCCGTTCTTCCGTTCGAGAACTTCCAGCAGCTTGACCACCGCCGTGACCTGCTCCGCGATCTGAACCTTCGGGATGGTAATGACAAAATTTTCCGGCAGCCGTCCGCCGGATTCGGCGAGCATCGTCGTCACAAATATGTCGAGCGTGCGTGTGGCGCGCACCCGCAGGTCCTCATTCATCGGCTTGATGCGGATACCGATGAAGGGCGGGAGCGTGCCGTCGATCAGGCCCCGCGCCACTTCGCGTCCGCCCTGCGCGGCGTGACCGTCCTCCTCGGCGTCGAGCCGGTTGCCGTAGCCATCCTCGTAATCGAGCCGAAAATCCTCGACCGGTTCCCGTCGCAATTTCTCCACCACCCGAGCGTAGAGCCGCTCGGCGAAGGCGGCGTCGCCCTCGAGCTCGAGGGCCGCGGCAAGAGAGGCCGCATCGGGCGCGTTGTCCGCCAGCGACCGCAATGCCGTCTCACCGAGCTTCCGCGCCGAGTCCGCCTTGAAAAGATGGCCGCCGCCGTAGAGCACGTGCACCGGCTGGCGGCGGTCCGATTCACCGGGATAGAAGGCGCCAAACTCGCGATTGGCGGCGCTCAGCGCGTTGTTGATCTGCGTGAGGTCGGCGAGTGGAATGCTGGTTTTGAATTCGCTCATGGCGGCGGGCGGTTGATGTCCTTGTAATAAATGTAACGGGCGGGCTCCGGACCTCCCGCGATGAACCACTGCGGGCAGTAGGGCGCGATCCAGATGGCGTCGCCCGCCGTCACCGGATGCCAGTCGTCCCCGAGCCGGTAGACACCCGAGCCCTCGAGGAAGAGCATCCCATGCTCCATCACATGCGTTTCCACAAAAGGCAGCGTCGCGCCGGGGTCGTAGGTAAAGATGTTCACCGCCATGTCCACGCCGGGCGTATCGGGAATGAGCGTCTTCAAACGCGCATGCGGATCTCCGAGAAAAGGAGTCTCGGACACCTTGCTCTCGTGACCCGTGAAGAATGCGGGCGGCTGGTATCCGGCCAGCGCCTCATAGCATTTGCGAAAGACGAGCAACCGCGTGCCCTTGGCCGCGCCGCGCACATCGTAAGCCGTGTCGAGGGGAAGATAGGCATACCCGCCCGCGGCGAGCGTCGCGCCGTTGATCTTCGCCTTGCCGCTGACCACATAGACAAACCAGCTGTCGCCCTCGGTATTTCCGACGCCGCGCCCGCTGGCATCCAATGTGATGTGACACTGCACCAGCCCCGCGCCCATCGACGCGGAAAGAATCACGTTCACCGTCGCGCCGGTCCAACCGGGCAACGCGCTCGCCACATACCCATCGGGCGTGACCAGGGCGTAGTGCGGGCGGATGACGTTACGGGTAAGGCCGAGCTTGGGGATCATGAAGGTGTGAGCAGTTTGCCGTGCGGTTCTCCCATCACCTTGCCATTCATGCACACGGTTTGCCCGCGCAAAATCGTGCGGCGGACGCGCGCCTTGAGTTTTCGCCCGACATACGGCGAGTGGCGGTGGCGATAGAGCAGGGATTCGGCGGCAATCGATTTCGGCTCGCCAAACTCCACGAGGGCAAGATCGGCATCAGCGCCGATGACCAGTTCCCCTTTGCCCTTCAGGCGGAATCGGCGGGCCGGGTTGCGGCCGGTCAGCGCGCCGCACTGCTCGGGTTCCATCCCCACATCGAGCAGCAACGGAAGGAGATGCTGGATGCCGGAGATTCCGCCCCAGACCTTGAAAAAATCGGCATCGGTCTTCATCGACCACGGCGATGGGGAGTGGTCGCTCCCAATGGTCTGGATGTCCCCGGTTCGAATCGCCTCCCACAGTTCATCCCGTACCCCGACATCGCGCATCGGCGGGGCGCATTTGGCCACGGCGCCAAGTCGTTCCATATCTTCGCCCGTGAGGACGAGATAGTGCGGACAAGTCTCGCAAGTCACATCCACCCCGAGCGCCCGGGCTGCCGCGATGAGCGCCACGCCGCGCCCACTGCTCACGTGGACCACATGCAATGCGCACCCCGTCTCACCCGCGAGATCGAGCGCGGCGGCAATCGCCTCGCACTCCGACTCGATCGGCCGGGAATTCAGATAATCCCGCACGGTGGTTCCGGAGCGCGGCATGTCCCGATCGAATTCCGCGTGGACGGCCACCGGCAGACCCAGCGCCGAGGCCCGCTTCATCCCCGCGCGCAGGGTGGCAAGATCCGCTTTTGGAAAGTCGTCGATCCCGCTGTGCGACATGAAAGCCTTGAACGCCATCACGCCTCGTTCCGCCATGGGCTCCAGGTCATCGACATGGCCCGGCACCAATCCCCCCCACAGCGCAAAGTCGCAGGCGCTCCGCGCCTCGGCCGCCGCCCGTTTCGCGTCAAACGCCTCCACCGTGACCACCGGAGGCGTCGAGTTTAACGGCATATCACACACCGTTGTCACCCCTCCTGCCAGCGCGGCACGCGAGCCCGTCTCCCAGCCCTCCCAATCCGCGCGGCCTGGGTCATTGAAATGCACATGCGCATCGACAACCCCGGGCAGGACAACCAAGCCCGTCGCGTCAATCTCCTCGCGAGCCGTGCCATCCTCGAACCCGGCGATCTTCCCGCCGGTGATGCCGATCGTTGGAAGTGGAGTGGCGCCGCGAATGAGGAGATCGAAATCAGGCATGTTGAGCGGCGAGAATCTGGACGAAGTCGGCGAGGACCGCCACGGCGCGCTGCACATCGGCGGTCTTCACGGATTCATCCCGGTGGTGACTGATACCTCCTTTGCATCGAACGAAAAGCATCGTCACCGGACAAATCGCGGAAATCGCCGCGGCGTCATGGCCCGCGCCGCTCGGCAGCAGCAGGACCTCCCGCTCGTGCCGGGCCGCCGCGGCCTGCATCACTTTTGTGAGCGCACGGTTGCAAACCACGGCAGCCGTTTCCTGCACGGGAGTCCACGTGAAACGCAGGCCGCGCCGCCGCGCGATCTCCTTTGCCGACGCCTGCAAGACGCGCACCGCCGCGCGCCGGGCCGCATCGCGCTGATCGCGGACATCCAGCGTCAGCGTTGCATGGCCGGGAATAACGTTGCTCGCCCCCGGCGCGACGGTCAGTTGCCCGACGGTCGCCAACACGCCACACTTTTCCGCCGCCAGAGCCAGCTCCGCCGCGCCGCAGAGGGCATCGTGGCGCAGCGCCATCGGCGTCGTGCCGGCATGGCCCGCGCGCCCATGAAACTCCACACACAAGCGGCTCTGGCCCGCGATCGCCGAGACGACGCCGACGGCCAGATTCCGGTTTTCGAGCACCGGCCCCTGTTCGATGTGCACCTCCGCATAGGCCAGGAATTCCCCACGCCTGCGCCGAGCGCGCTGGACTCCCTTCTCCTCGATGCGCGCGAGATCAGCTCGAGTCAGGGTTCCCGCGAGCGCCCGGCTGCCGAGATACGTCGTCTGGTAGCGCACACCTTCCTCATCGCTGAATCCCGCAATCTCCACTTGAAAGGGCAACTCGACGCCCGCCTCGCGCAAATGCTGCACAGCCGCAATCGCGACGAGCACGCCGAGTGGCCCGTCGTATTTTCCCGCGTCGCGTACCGTATCCAGATGCGAGCCGAGAAGCAGCGTCTTCGCGCCGCGCCGTGAGCACGTCCAGCGTCCGAGGAGATTGAACGCGGCATCTTCCCGCACCTCCAGGCCCGCGGATTGCATCCAGCTCCCCACGAGCGCATTGGCCCGCTGCATCCCCGGGGAGTGGAAGGTGCGCGTCAGCTTGCCCGGCTCGTCGCTGATCGCGCCGAGCTCGTCGCAACGCCGCATCAACTCCCGCGATAGGTGCTGTAAGCCCATGGAGAACAAAGAAGCGGCACGTGATAGCTCGCCGACGCATCGGAGACGATAAACCGCACCGGTACCCGATCCAGAAAAGCGCGGCTCTTGAAATATTCACCGACGAGAAAGACGAGTTCGTATTCACCGGCCACCAACTCGGCGCCTGCCAGAAGCGGCGCCTCGGGCCGGCCATCCGCATTGGTCACGGTCGTCTTGATCAAGGTTTCTCCCGACCAAAGTTCGATCCTCATTCCCGCCGCGGGGCGGCCATTGGCGGTATCGAGAACGTGGGTGCTGAGTTTGGGGCTCATGAAATGAGATCGGCGAGGCGCAGTCCGGCGATCTTATAGATCTCCTCGAGAGCGGCGGAGATTTCCGCTTCCGGCGTGTGCTGCAAGCGCACCGGAAACGCCTGGAGGATTGCCTCCCTCTTGTTCAACCGCGCGCAGATGACGAACGGGAAGCCGAATCGGGTTTTGTATTCCCGGTTGTAGCGATCGAAGAGCGCCACCTCCTCCGGCGAAAGATCGGTCAGTCCCGCTGCCGCCTGTTCCCCCTTTGATTCGGCGGTAAGCACCACCCGGCCAACCAGATCCGGATGGGCGCGGATCAAGGCGAGTTGGTCGTCTTGCGGGGCCTGGCGGACCGCATCGCACATCGCGGCGTGCAAGCCATCGACGCTGGAGAAGGGGCGCTGCGGGGCCACGGCGGCGGCGATCCACGGCGAGTGCTCGAATACGGGACCGGCGACGCGCACGAATTCCTCTTCCGGCAGGGCATTGATATGCGAGAGCGTGTGCGGCACATGTGACATTAATTTGCCGTCAGACGGTGCGTCACGCTAAATCCTGCACCCATGAGCGCTGCCGTGAATCCCGAACGCACCATTTCTGAACTCAAGGAACTCCGCGCGTTGACCGGCGACGAAAACGGCGCGCAGCGCGTGGCCTTCACGCCAACCTGGGCCAAAGCCCGGGCCTTTCTCCGCAACAAACTCGATGACCTTCCCGTCGAAGTCCACAACGATGCCGCGGGCAACACGTGGGCCACGTTGCGAGGGGCGTCCGAGAAGGCGCTGCTCATCGGCGGACACTTCGATTCCGTCCCCAATGGCGGGTGGCTGGACGGATGCTTCAATGTCCTGGCCGGCCTGGAGGTCCTGCGCCGCATCGCCGCGCAATATGATGGCAAACCGCCCTTTACCATTCGGTTGGTCGATTGGGCCGACGAAGAAGGCGCCCGCTTTGGCAAGAGCCTCTTCGGCTCTTCCGCGTGCTCGGGCAACCTCGACATGGACGAGGCGCGCGCCCTCGTGGACAAGGCCGGCATCCGCCTCCCGGACGCCTTGCGCGAACACGGGATCGACTTCGAGCGCGTCAAGGAATCCGGCCAGGAGCTCGCCCACGCCGCCGCCTACCTCGAGTTGCACATCGAGCAAGGTCCCGTGTTGCTCGACCTGAACCTTCCGCTCGGCGCGGTGCTCGGGACCTTCGGCGTCGAGCGTCATGCCATCACCTTCCACGGGCAGGCCGCCCATTCCGGCAGCACGCCGATGAACCGCCGCAAGGATGCCTTCCTCGCCGCGGGGAAAATGGCCGCCGAAATTTATCGCATCGCCGAGGCCAGCAAAGGCGGCGTGTGTACGATCGGCTCGTGCACGACCAAGCCGGGCATCGTCACCAGCGTGGTCGAGGAATGCAGGATCACACTCGACCAGCGGCACCTCGATCCCGCGGCCCTGGCACAAATGTACGCTCAGGCCCGCGAGGCCAGTGAACGTTTCGCCGCCGAGGGCGGCGTCCGGGTCTCATGGGAGCGGCTCTGGCACATCGCGCCGCGCCCCTTTCACGACGAACTCATCACCGCGTGTGACGATTCCATCCGCGAAACCTGCGG
>Ga0070658_10004410_pt1 | contig 11471 bp, 12 predicted proteins | sample KBSC13metaG_FD_64664 | JGI IMG/M metagenome (GOLD analysis project Ga0070658, IMG submission 64664) | Corn rhizosphere microbial communities from Kellogg Biological Station, Michigan, USA - KBS C1-3 metaG | ecosystem: Host-associated > Plants > Roots > Rhizosphere > Soil ... | reverse complement strand
AACGCAGTGCGACGATCGATTAGGACACCGATGACGGCAAGCCCCAGCGAGCCGCCCAGGTTCCTCGCCATGTTGTACAGCCCGGCTGCATCGCCGGAGTCTTCGCGCGAGACCGCCGACATGGACGCTTGATTCAGCGGCATCATCGCGAGCATTTGCCCGACCCCACGCAGCAATTGCGACCAGACGAAATCGGAGCCTGCGCTTTGCGCGGTCAAGCTCGTATCGAGCATGCAGCTGACGGCGAAGGAAACCAGCCCGCCCACGACCAGCAGACGAAAGTCGACCTTGCCGAGCAGACGCGGTAACAGCGGCATCATCATGAAAGCCGGCACGCCCGAGATCAACATGATCGCGCCCGATTGCTCCGCGTTGTAGCCGGCAATAAGGCTCAAGAACTGCGGCACGAGATAGGCCACACCGTATAGCCCCGCCCCAACCGCCACGACGATGACAATGACGCTCGCGTAGCGCGGATTGCGCATGAGCGAAAGCCGGATGATCGGCTTGCTCGCGACGAACTGCGATACGCCGATCAAGATGAAACCGAGCGCGGCGATCGCGGCAAACAGCACGATCTCGTTCGATTCGAACCACTGCTGCCGCTGCCCTTCTTCAAGCACGAGCGTCAATGAACTAAGCCCGATGGAAAGACCGAGGATGCCGATCCAATCGGCGTTGACGAACGCGTGCCAGTGCGGCCGATCGGCAGGCAGCCCCGCAACCAACAGCGCGGTCAATGCAATGCAAACGGGCAGGTTGATGAAAAAACACCAATTCCACGAGATGTTTTCGGCGAGCCAGCCGCCAAGCACGGGGCCGAGCAGCGGCCCGAGCAGCACGATGAGCCCGAAGATCGTCATGCCGACGGGAAGCTGCGTGCGAGGTAGCCGGGTGCGAATGATCGTCTGTGCGGTAGGAATCATCGCGCCGCCCGTGAAGCCCTGGCCCACCCGGCCGACGATCATCCATTCGAGCGAATGCGACGCGCCGCACAGCATCGAGAACGCCATGAACAATGCCGCATTCGTGAGCAAGAAATTACGCAACCCGAACACGCGGGTAAGCCAAGCCGCGAGCGGAATCATGACGATTTCCGACATCAGATAGCCCGTCGAAATCCAGGTGCCTTCGGTGCCGTTCGCCCCCACCGAGCCTTGGATTTGCGGCAGCGCCGAATTCGTAATCGAGATGTCGAGCGTCGCCATCAGCGCGCCCAGCGAGCCTGCCGCGACGGCGATCCAATCGGCTGCATTCGCGCGCTCGGGATGACTCGGCGCGCCTGCGGCGCTGTCCGGCAATGCGGCGTCAGCCATGCTGGCCGGCGGCGGCGAGCGGCCGAGTGTCGCGGCGAGCCGCACGCGTATCGACGTCGACCGTCACCGATAAGCCCGGCAGCAGCACGCTGCGCGTTGGCGCGTCGGCGTCGACGCGGATCCTAACAGGTACGCGCTGCACGATTTTCGTGAAATTGCCGGTCGCGTTTTCGGGCGGCAACAAGGCGAATTGAGCGCCGGTGCCGGGTGCGAAACTATCGACGACGCCGTGCAGTTCGACCCCGCGCAGCGCATCGACATGCAGCGTCGCAGGTTGCCCCGGACGCATGCGGCCCACCTGCGTCTCCTTGAAGTTCGCTTCGAGATAAACGTTCTGCACGGGCACGACCGTCAGCAGACGCGTACCGGGCTGCACGTACTGGCCGATTCGAACGGATCGATCGCCGATGCGGCCCGCAATCGGGCTATAGAGCGTCGTGTCGTTCAAGTCTAGCTGTGCCTGGCGCAGGCTCGCGCGCGCTGCTTCGATTTGGGCCTGGGCCTGGGCGATTTGTGCAGTCGTGGCATCGATCTGTGTCTGTGCGGCACGCACGGCGGCCGCGTTGGCCGCCAGCGTCGCGCGCGCTTGATCGCGCGTGCTGACAAGACTGGCGAGCCGTTCGCGCGTCTCGGCCCCCGCCGCGGTAAGCGGTGCGTAGCGGCTCACCTCGTCTTCGGCATGCTGTGCCGCGACACGCGAGACCCGTTGCTGCGCCTGCGCTTGCGCAACGGCGGCGTGCTGCTGCAGCAAATCCGCCTGCGCACGTGCGAAGTCCGCCTCGCGCGCGTGGACCGTGGCCTGCGCCTGTGCGAGCGACGCTGCGTACTGCCGCGTATCGAGCCGCACCAGCGGCGCGCCGGCGGCGACGTCCTGGTTATCGCGCACGTACACTTGCGTCACGTAGCCGCTGATTTTCGGCGCGACCGTCACGCTGTCGGCTTGCAAATAGGCGTCGTCGGTACTTTCGATGAAACGTCCGATCGTCCACCAGTGCGCGAACCATGCAACGCCCGCGATCAGCGCAACGATCAGCACCGCGATGAGCCAGCCGCGACTGCGCACGGGCCGCGGAGGGCTGCCGCCCGCTGCTTGCTGCGTGCCGCCTTGCCGCACCTCGGTTGTCGTTGACATGTTGCGCGATTCCTCTCAGGGTGAAGCGCTCGAAATTTATTCCATTTGGAACAAATGTGTCAAGTGATATATTTCTGGCGCACGAACCACGAGAATCGACACCAAGGACTGCACCCATGAGCCAAACGAAGCGCCCTCGCCGTTCGGCCGAAGGCGGATATGCGCGCGGAGAGGAGACGCGCCTTCGCATCATCCAAGCGGCCATCGAGTTGTTCGGAGAGCATGGGTTCGCCGCGGCGTCGACCCGCGAGATCGCAGCGCGTGCCGGCGTCAATGCGCCTGCGCTGCAGTATTACTTCGAGAACAAGGAAGGCGTTTATCGTGCTTGCGCCGAGCATTTGGCGAGCGAGGTATGGCGACAGTTCGAGCCCCCCGTGCGCCATGCGGTGCAGACGCTCGAATCGACGGACGACGCTGCGTCGCTGATCGAGGCCTTCATCGGCATTCAAAACGTAATGATCGATAGGACGTTGGCGACACAAACGGCGCCGACACTGAAGCTATTTTTCGTGCGCGAGCAAGCGGGACAAGAGCCGCCCATCGCCACTGAGATTTTCCAGGAACGTGTCCGCGGCCCGCTGAACGACGCCGCCGCGGGCCTCATCGGAAAAATCGGAGGCACCCCGCGCGACGACCCGTTGACCATCGTCCGCATGCTGTCGCTGCACGGTCAATTCTTGGCGTTTCACATGGCACCGCGCAGCGTACTGACGTTGCTCGGATGGCCCATGCTCGACCCGAACAAAGTCGAGTTCGTCAAGCACACGATATTTTTGAACACGCGCACGCTGCTGCGTATGTGGGCCGCCGAGCGCGATACACATGCCAAAGCAGCGCCGAGCCGCATCCGCAGCAGCAAAAAGGAAGCGGCATTGAAGGCCCGCAAGCGCTAATGCTTGCAGCAGTGGCGAGCAATGAGAACGACGCTGCCGTTCGCCGCAAAGCACTAAAGGTGAGCGTTTTCGGGATTCGATGGGTCGCCGCGGCGCAAAGCCGCTTCCATGGCGGTGCTTACGCTCGAAAATACGCCCCAAAGGTGAGTGTTTTCGGGAGCTATGCCGCGGGCCGCCCGGTGCACAGGATTTCAAAGCCGCACATAGGGGTAGCAAGATGGCGTGAGATGAGATGAGATGAAGCGAGGCGAGGGGCTACCGGTACCGAAGCGCGTTCGATCCTCGCCCGTCGCGCTCATAGGTCGCCGCGTAATGTCCGAGCGTAGAGGTCGAGCACCTGTGCCGCGTCCACGCCGATGCAGACGTCGCATGCAGGCCGGCTGTCCCAGTCGGGCGCGGGTGCGGCAAATGTCATCGGCTTTTGAATCGTCTGCCCGACCGCAATGCCCTCGGTCAATACGCGTACGGGCCCGCTGCGCGTTACATAGCAATGTGGTGCCAGCAGATACGCGACAGCCGACGAGTCATGTGTGTGCATGCCTTGCAGGCCCGCGCTCGCGTGATGAAACGCTTCGTAGTGCCGAGAGACATCCCAGACGAACCGGCCGACTTCGCCCGCGTCGTCGCGCAGCGTGGCCAAGTAGTCTGTTGTCATGATCGTGCTCTCGGTCACGTCGAGACCGACGATCGCAACGGGCCATACCGCGCCGAAAACGAGGTCTGCCGCATCGGGATCGCCGATCATATTCGCCTCGGCGGCCGGCGAAACGTTGCCGTGCACACCGTTCGTGCCGAAGGCACCGCCCATCACGACGACATGCTTGACGAGCCTCGCGATGTCCGGTGCCTCGTCGAGCGCAAGCGCAAGATTAGTCAGCGGTCCGACGGCGAGTAGCGTCACCTCGCCGGGAAAGGCGCGCACAGTCTCGATGATGAAGCGATGCGCGGGGCGGGGATCGAGCGCGGCGGCATGACTGCTTGGCGCCAAACCGGTATTGCCGAGACCGTCTTTGCCGTGAATCCAGTCGACGGGCGCAGGTGCCTCTCGCCGCAGTGGCGCCGCGGCACCCCGCGCGACCGGCACCCCAGGTGCAAAGCGCTCGACCAGATAGCGCGCATTGCGCGTCGTGGTTTCGATCGTCGAATTGCCGAATACGCTCGTCACGCCGAGCAGGTCGATCTGCGGGTGCAGCGCTTGAAACACGAGCGCCATCGCATCGTCGACGCCCGGATCTGTGTCGTAGATAACCTTGTGCATGTTCAAAGAAAAAATGCGTCGGCCCTTGGTTCGCACGCCGCCGTATCGCGCGTACGGCCGTGCGTATCGCGCGTATCGCCGCCGTGCGCACGGTCGCCCAGGTTGCCGAGCCGGATCCGCAGATCGGGCCCGCTCCGCTCGATGCTCAGTTCGACAGCCGCCTATCCGTGCAAGTTACGATTGAATTAGAAACTTCTCTCGCCGTTTGCCGAGCCACGCCGGCGTGCGCCCGCGGCCGCTCCATGTTTTGCCCGTCTTTGGATCGCGATACTTCGCCGGCAAGCCACCCGATTTACGCGACGTCGTTCGCTTGCTCGCAAACCCGAGTTCTTCGGCCGTGATGCCATACTCCGCGATTTGTGCCTTGATTTGCTCAATGGTGCTGGCCAACTCCTTTTGCCGCGCCGCTTCCATTTGCGCTTGCACTTTCGCGAGCTGCTCGGTCAACTGCTTATATGTCGCCATAGAAAATCGCCTCCTGGTTTGAGTAACGGTCACCGCTGTTCTGACTGCCCATCCGCGCAAAAGTGCAATCGTTCCGACGATCCGCCAAGATAACAAGCCACCGACCATGGCGAGGCTCGTCCGCCGCGCAACGCAAGGAGCCGGCTAAGCGCCGCAATTCAATTCATTTGGCCTTGCACGCAAACAGCAGCTTATGCGCTCCATTCGCCTCCGACTGCGCAATGACGTCGATCTCGCCGCCGCATAGGCCGCGCGCGTTATCCATGCAGTTGCCCCAAGGGCCGGCGGCCGAACATTGGACGGCTGTCGTGGGGCGCCCGTCGCTCGTAAAGAGCGGCGCGCTGCCGCCGCATCCCGCCAATACGGCACCGCATAGCGATGCCGCGGCCGCTGAACGCGCGAAAGCGGCCCAGTGCGGCCGGAAGAAAGACGTGCCTTGCATTGAACGAACTCCTTTGGCCTAACGTTCTTTTTTCGAATGGGCGGAGTATGCCACGGCATAACGCAGATGCCATAAGGGAAGCATCTAGGGAAGCATCTCGTTAGCGGCGCACGTCGATACGCATTCGCCGCCCTGCTTCATACTTCGATACCCAACGCCGCAATTTTGTTATACAGCGTCGCCGCTCGACCCCATGCTGATTCGCGCCGAGGCCTCAAAGGGTCTGGCCGACCCGCCGACGCCCTTACAATCTGCCGACATCGCGCACTTGCCGTAGCATAGACAACCGACTTCATTCCAATGCCCAACGGGAGGGATTCGATGTCCATGACGCAAAGCAAGGTGTTTTTCATCACGGGCGTAAGCACCGGCTTCGGCCGGTCGCTCGCACAGGCGGCTCTCGCCGACGGTCATCGCGTCGTCGGTACGCTGCGCGATCAGACTGCGCTGGGTGAATTCGAGCTGCTCGGCCCCGGCCGAGCTATCGGCAAGCTGCTCGATGTCACGCATACCGATGCGATTGCCGACGCCGTCGCCGACGTGGAAGGGAAAGTGGGCGCAATCGACGTCCTGGTCAATAATGCCGGCTACGGCTACGAGGGCATCCTCGAAGAATCGACGCTCGGCGATTGGCGCAAGCAATTCGATGTCAACGTGTTTGGCGCGGTCGCCCTGATTCAGGCCGTTCTACCCTACATGCGCCGCCGCAAACGCGGTCACATCATCAACATCACGTCGATGGGGGGCTATATGACGGCGCCCGGCATGAGCGCCTACAACGGTACGAAATTTGCGCTCGAAGGCATTTCCGAAAGCCTGGCGAAAGAAGTGAAGGCGCTCGGCATCAAGGTCACCGCCGTTGCACCCGGCGCCTTCCGCACCGATTGGGCCGGCCGTTCGATGGTGCGCGCGCAACGCTCGATCCCCGACTACGACGCCGTATTCGATCCCGCCCGGGCACGGCGGCAATCGATCAGCGGCAATCAGCGGGGCGACCCCGCGAAAGCCGCGCGGGCGATTCTCGAGATCGTGGCGTCGAATGAACCGCCGGTGCACTTGCTGCTGGGCCCGGACGCCGTTAAGGCCGTCAACGAAAAGCTCGATGCCTTGCGGGCGGAGCTCCGCGCATGGGAATCGTTATCGACGTCGACCGACTTCCCGTCCTGAACCTTCGGGCGCTCGGCCCTCCCGCCCGCAGCGCGCTTAGGGACGTACGCCGAAGATCCCATGCCATAGCGAGCTGAACAGCCCGGCGTGGGCGGCGCCATCGGACGGCTCGGATGGCCCGAATGGATCAGGTCGGTCGGCGCTGTCTTGATTCAGAGGCCGCTCCTTTCGGGCCTGCCGATCCGCGACGGTACCGCCCGCCGGCGCATCGGGCTGCTCGCGTTCGGCGGCCGGGGCCTGTACGCGCGACGCGGAGAATGCCGCCACGCCGTCGGCAATGCGCGCGGCCAGCGCTTCGTCGCAGCCGCGGCCGAGCAGGACACCGAATACGGTGTCGCGATTGTGTCCGCGCTCGGCGTAGCGCATGGCCTGCGCAACGTACTTCTCGTAACGGTCTCGTTCGGCCTGCGCTTGACGTTCGGCACGCTGCGCACGCTCGCGCGCCGCTTGTGCCTCGCGCCGATGCGCTTTTCCCATCTCCTCGGCGAATACGGCGTCGTACACGCGGCGCTGGTCGGGATCGGACAGGATCGAGTACGCCTCTTTGATTTCCTGAAACGCCTCATGTGCGGCCGCTTCGCGGCCTTGGTTGCGGTCGGGATGCGCTCGCATCGCAGCCTTGCGATAGGCACGCTTGATCTCGTCATCGGAGGCGTCTTCGCACACGCCGAGGGTTTCGTACAACGTCGCCATGTCTCGTCGAAGGGAAGTTACTAGCCTATCGATGCTATCACCATGCTGCGGTTGCACTCGCGTGCCGATCGCTCGGATGCGGAATAAAACGCGCGTCTAAACTCGTCCTTAAAAAGGGCTTGATTTCGGCGAGCGCTTCGATTTGAATGACGAAGCTTCGAGATCATTGCCGAACACATTGAGAGAGTGTTCGGCATAGCCCAAAACCGGCCAGGTACAGCGAAACACGCCTTCCCCAATCGTTTTTGGCGAAAGAATCATCGCGCTTGACGGGTTTTGTCGCGAAAACACATAACCTTCACTATAGAAGCGAGCCTCTAAATGAGCGAAAAAAAGAAAGTACTGATCGACACCGCAACTCGCCTATTTTCGCAGTTCGGCTTTCACGCTGTCGGTATCGATCGAATCATCGCCGAATCGCGCGTCGCTAAGATGACGTTGTACAAGTATTTCCCATCCAAGCGCCGTCTCGTCGTCGAAGTACTGAACGAACAAGGCGCGGCGTTCACGGCCGGGATCGCCGCCGCCGTGGCGGGGCATACCGATGCGTTCGACAAGCTCCACGCGATTTTCCAATGGCACGACGCATGGTTCCGGTCCGAGCCCTTCAGGGGCAATATGCTAATCCATGCGGCAGCGGAATTCCACGCCGAGGAAAACGAAATTCTGTCCGCATCCGCGGCACAAAGGGGGGCATTCGTGCGTTCGCTGGAGCGCGTCTTGAACGAGCGCTTCGACGGTGCAACGGCCTCGCGTCTCGCGCGACGGTGTGCGCTGCTGCTCGATGGAGCCACGCTCGCGCGTCAACTGGGCGGCCGCGTCGATGCCGCGCGCGACGCATGGGAGATCGCGCGAGCGCTGCTCGAAAACGAGCGCATGCACGTCGCCTGACGATTGGGACCGACGTCGCGACACGCTCCGATGCCGGACAATTGCCGGGCGTCAACCGCAAGTGCGCTCCTGTGGCGCTTTTTGTTCGCGCACTTTTAAAAGGCACTGCCGCGGACGAACTTCGCGATACACTCATCGGCATGAAATGGGCAGGAGGCATGCTGTGCCTGTCGCCCCGGCACGATGCGCGCTCGGCGACACACATAACGCTCCGTAAGCCCGTACAATCGGCTTCAATCACGATTCGAGGAAACGTTCGATGCGCACCACCGGCTCTTCCGGGGCAATGACCCTGCTCACCGAAATCCACGATACGGGCGGACACGTCGTTCGCACCTTGCGGCTCGAAGCGACAGACGACGGAAAGAGTATTCATCTGATCGAAATCGACGAGCGCAAGCCCGGCATCCACCGCGAAGTCCGCTATGAGATCACGCCGGCCGAGCTGATCGCGGCGATCCGTGCGCATGGGGCAGAATTACCGGGCGAACAGCACGGCCGTTGAATTTACCGAAGCTTCTCGGTCCACCCTTCATACACGCGTTCGCTGACGATCCCGCGCGCCCCGCCGCGCCTTATCTACCGTTCCTCATCTGACCGTCTGCCGCAGTCGTAATGACTGCCGCAGGCGCCTTTGCGTTCGACCAGCGTCCAAAAAGAGGCATAGGCCGCATGACGAGCCGATCGGCAAAGGTATTTAAAGCAGAAATAAAGCGCAATTGTCTTACAGCGACGAGGCATGCAATAACATGCACCGCTTTGTTATACGCCTAGCATCCCAATGAGGGTGTTCACTGGTGCATACCTGAAGAGGCACGCCATGCCCACGCTAGGAGAATGGTGCGAGAAGCAGCACAATTGCGACACATCGCCCCCACAAAGCGCGAACCTCATTCGACCTATCAGGGAGAGCCCTCGATGAATACGTCGATTTCGCAAACGAAATCGTTCACCACGTATTTTGGATCGAAATGTAGGAGCGCTTCAGCTATTTATGAGGACGCCGCTGGCTGGCGGTCGCCGGTGTCGCGATGTCCCTGCTGGTGTTGCCGTTGATGCACAAGCTGTCCGAGCAGCACCGTCGCGCATCGAGGATGCACTCGCTGCATCGAACGCGCATAAGATGGCGGCTGGGTCATCGATCTCTGCCATGAACGAGCGTAATGCAACCGATGGAGCCGGCCATGAACGCGACGCCTCGCACTCGTCAATCTCGCAGCCCTACCGTGCGCATCCGCGTCGGGATCGGCGGCTGGACCTATGAACCGTGGCGCGGGCCGTTTTATCCGGCCGATCTCACGCAGAAACGCGAACTCGAATACGCGAGCCGCAAGCTAACGTCGATCGAAATCAACGGCACCTTCTACGGCACGCAACGCGCGACGAGCTTCGAAAAGTGGCACGACGAAACGCCCGAGGACTTCGTCTTCGCGCTGAAAGCCCCGCGGTTCGCCACGCATCGCCGCGTGCTGGCCGAAGCCGGCGATTCGGTCGAGCGCTTTTTCGCGAGCGGTGTGCTCGCATTGAAGGACAAGCTCGGCCCGATCAACTGGCAATTCGCGCCGACCAAGCAGTTCGATGCGGAGGACTTCGACGGGTTCTTGAAGTTACTGCCGAAGCAAGTAGACGGCCGCGCAATCCGGCATGCCGTCGAAGTTCGACATGAGAGCTTCCGTCACCCCGAGTTCATCTCGCTCGTGCGCGAGCACGGCGTCGCTGTCGTCCTGGCAGGCGATAGCGACTACCCGCAGATCGCCGACGTCACCGCCCCGTTCGTTTATGCGCGCATCATGGGCACGGTCGAAGGGGAATCGCTGGGCTATTCCGGGCAAGCGCTGGACACTTGGGCTATGCGCGCCAAGCAATGGGCGGCGGGCGGGCAACCCGAAGGTTTGTGCAGCGTCGAGCGAGCAGCGCCCGAACCGACACCTCGCGATGTCTATCTCTATGTGATCAGCGGCCATAAAGCGAGCAATCCGGCCGCGGCGATGGCGCTGATCGAACGCATTGGCAAGGCTTAGCGACAGGGCGATGCGGGGTGTACTGCGCTGAATTGGCACTCACCTCGCCATTCGCGGTGATATTGCGGTACGGATCGTAGGCGTAGCTTGTCTTTATCGCGCTGGTGCCATCCGTGAGCGCCACTGTGCTGCCAAGCGCGTCGGTCACAAAACTTCTCGTCCCCAAGCTGTCGGTACGGCTAAAGATCTCGTCGAACCCGAGGCCGGTCAGCAGGTTCGCGCTTGGCGCGCCGCCGGTGAGTTCCTGCACGGTATTGGCGCCGTCGTAGAGGAAATTCGTCGTCGTGCCGTTGATCGTCTTTCCGTTGCGTCTCCCCGTGGCATCGTATGCAAAGCTCGCCGTCGCAGCTCCCGTGAGCGTGACGAGCCGATTGCGCGAATCCCACCCGTAACCGAGGCTGCCGTCGGCCGTGAGGTTACCGTCGGCCGTGAGGTTGCCGTTGGCGTCATAGGTCAACGCCGTACCGGCCCAGTTGGTCAGGCGGTTGTCAGCACCGGCGGCATAGGCTTGGCTCACGAATACTCTAATTCGCTGACAATATGACCCAGTCCGATTCGCTCGGGGCAGTTCGCGAAGAACCGGAAAAGCACGTACCATCGCCACGATATACGAATACACGCCCGTCTTTCGCATAAAGGGTCCATTGATCGTCACGCGGCAAGGAAGGCCAAGTTCTCAACTCACCACCGAGATCAAAGAGAAAAACCGAGCTCCCCGCTTTCGGATCAACTTTCACCGAACTCAAGGATTGCCCATCCAAACTTTCCACCCCCTCCTCGATCACGTCCTGCGGCGACTCACTGCTTGCTATTTTACCCCCCCGAATCGCGATGTCCCAATTACAATCTTCAATTACAAGAGACCATTCACCACATGGCATGACTCTCCTTCGAGCAAGCGATTTAGCTGCTCGCTCCGAAGTTGTATGAACCACCTTAACGGGCTCCCTAATCTGCAAGCGCGGCTCACCAAGCTCTATAATCAGCGAGCTGCCGTGAGTTCTTTTGGCGCCCCAAGCCAGTTTGCCGTAAATATTACAAAAGACATCGTCTATCCTCATTGCAAAACCTCACTGATTTATCAACTTTTACTTGTTAAACAAGTCTCTGGCGATGGCCGCAATTTCGTGATAACTGTAATTCTGCCCGGATATTTCGCGATGGAGTAATTGTCGTTGGTCTTTGTTCAGACC
>Ga0070658_10004409_pt1 | contig 11471 bp, 11 predicted proteins | sample KBSC13metaG_FD_64664 | JGI IMG/M metagenome (GOLD analysis project Ga0070658, IMG submission 64664) | Corn rhizosphere microbial communities from Kellogg Biological Station, Michigan, USA - KBS C1-3 metaG | ecosystem: Host-associated > Plants > Roots > Rhizosphere > Soil ... | reverse complement strand
GCCGGAGGTATCCGCGGCGCGTCCTAGCTGATGAACCGCACCTGCTCGTGGATGCGGGCGAGGATGGGCTTCTTCCTCTCGTTGAAGACGGCCTTGTTCCCCTCGATCAGGTTGTTGCCTTTCGTGTCGATCGAGATGATGAGCGGGCCGAACTCGCGCACGCGGTTGACCCACAGCGTCTCGGGCATGCCGAGGTCCTTCCATTCGGCGGCCTCGATCTTCTCGACCTGAGTCGCGGCGAGCACCGCGCAGCCGCCGGGGAAGATCGCGTGCACGGCCTTGTTCTCCACGCATCCCGCCTGCGTCTCGGCGCCCATGCCTCCCTTGCCGACCACGAGCTTCACGCCGGTCCGGGCGATGAATTCGCGCTCGAACTTCTCCATGCGCATGCTGGTCGTCGGGCCGATCGAGACCATCTCGTAGCTGCCGTCCTCCTTCTCGCGCACGATGGGGCCGGCGTGGAAGATCGCCCCGCCCTTCAGGTCCACCGGCAGCTCGCGGCCGAGCTCGATGAGCCGGCGATGCGCGACATCGCGACAGGTGACGAGCGTTCCGGTGAGGTAGACGACGTCCCCGACCTCGAGCGACTCGAGGTCTTCGTCCTTGAGGGGGGTGGTGAGGATCTTCTTGCTCATGCCTTGAATCCCGGATGCGAGATGACCTCGTGGGAGAGGTCCGCGTTGATCTTGATGCGGCCGCGCCGATGCGCCCAGCAGCCCGTGGAGACGGCGACGCCGATGGTCGAAGGATGCCGCGCGGAGGACTCGATGTTCACGCCCATCACGCTGGCGTTCCCCGTAAGCCCCTGCGGGCCCAGGCCCAGCTCGTTCAGTCCTTCCGCGAGAAGCTGCTCCATCAGCGCCGCCTTCGCGTTCGGGTTGCGCGAGTCGACGGGGCGCAGGATCGCCTTCTTCGAAAGGCGCGCCGCGGTCTCCGCCGAAGTGGAAACGCCGACGCCCACGAGAAGCGGCGGGCATGCGTTCACGCCGCGCGAGGTGACGACGTCGAACACGAAGTCCGCGACGCCTTCGTAGCCCTGGCCCGGCATGAGGACGGTCGCCTTGCCGGGGAGCGTGCAGCCGCCGCCGGCCATGTAGACGTCGATGGTGACGCTGTCGTCGTTCGGCACGATTTCCCAGTCGAGCCACGGAATCCTCGAGCCGGTGTTCGTGCCGGTGTTCTTCTCCTCGAAGGTCTCCACCGAGTTGTGCCGCAGGGGGCCATCGCGCGTGGCACCCGCAGTCGCTTCGCGCAGGATCTCCTCCAGCTCGCCCAGCAGCGGGAATTTCGCGCCCGCCGTGAGGAAGTACTGGATCACGCCGGTGTCCTGGCAGCTCGGGCGGTCGAGCTCGTCGGCCGCCTCCTGGTTGAGCCGCATGGACTCGTAGACTTCCTTCGCGAGGAAGTTGACTTCCTGGCTGCGCAGCTCGCCCAGCTTCTGCTGCACGTCGGTCGGCAGGCGCTTGCCGATGTACGCCGTGAACTTGGCCATCAGGTCGGTGAGCCCGGCGATCGCGGCCTCGCGTCCGGCCTGGGTTTCGGTGCCTTGCATCGTCGCGGTATCCATGGTCAGTCGATCTTCACGCCGATCTTCCTCGCGAGCGCGCCATACTTGTCGGTGTCGCTCCTGATGAGGGACGCCATCTGCGCCGGCGAATCGCCGACCTTCTGCGCGCCGATGTCGGCGAACGTCTTCTGCACGTCCGGCCGATTGAGGATCTTCACGATCTCGGTGTTGAGCTTCGCCACGATTTCCGGCGGCGTCTTCGCAGGGGCGAGCAGGCCGAACCAGGATCCCATGTCGAAGCCTTGCAGGCCCGCCTCGGCGAGCGTGGGCACGTCGGGCAGCGCGGGGCTGCGCTTCGCCGTCGTGACCGCGAGCGCGCGCAGCTTGCCGGCCTTGATCTGCGGCAGGTCCGGCGTGATGGTGTCGAAGGAGAGCTGGATCTGGCCGGCCATGAGGTCGGTCACGAGCGGCGCGCTGCCCTTGTACGGCACGTGCACCATCTTCACGCCGGTCTTGAGCGAGAATTCCTCGCCGATCAAATGCTGTGCGGTGCCCTGGCCGTTCGAGCCGAAGTTGAGCTGGCCGGGGTGCGCCTTGCCGTAAGCGACGAGCTCCCGCACGTTGCGCGCGGGAATCGAGGGGTTGATCGCGAGCACGTTGGGAACGAGCGCCACGACGGTCACGGGCGCCAGGTCCTTCTGGAAGTCATAAGGCAGCGACGAGTAGATGCTGGTCGCGATGGTGTGGTGCACGGCGCCCATGAGGAGCGTGTAGCCGTCGGGCTGCGCCTTGGCGACGAGGGCCGCGCCGATGGTGGCTCCCGCGCCCGGCTTGTTGTCGACGATGACCGGTTGACCCAGGGCCTCGGTGAGCTTCTGGCCCACGGTGCGCGCGAGCACGTCGGTCGTGCCGCCGGGCGGGAAGGGCACGATGATGGTGATGGGCTTCGAGGGGAAGCTGTCCGCGAGGACGGGGAGAGCAGCGATGGCGGCGAGGCCTGCGAGCAGCAGGGCGCACGCGCGGTGAAGCGTGGACTTCATTCGAACCTCCGGGGATGCGTGGGCGGCATTGGCGTCGAGCGACGCGCCGACCTCGAAAGCGTACCGAGGAGGCCTGTGAATATAATTAGCGCAATCTGAATACCGGAGTTCCCGTGGGTTAACAATGTCGCGCGAGTCCGAGCTCAGCTTCTTCGCGGCGCTCGTGAAAGCGGGAAGCCTCACGGCGGCCGCCCGCGAGCTCGACGTCACGCCGCCCGCCGTGAGCAAGCGCCTGGCGCAGCTCGAGGCGCGCCTCGGCGTGCGGCTGCTCCATCGCACCACGCGGCGCATCAGCCTGACCCACGAGGGGCAGGTCTACATGGAGCACGCGCGGCGCATCCTCGGCGACATCGAGCAGATGGAGCGCGACGTCTGCGGCGCGCGCAAGGCGCCCAGGGGGCTGCTGCGCGTGAATGCGCCCCTGGGTTTCGGCCGCACCTACATCTCGCCCTTCATCTCCGAATTCGCGAAGGCGTATCCCGAGGTCGAGGTGCAGCTGATCCTGAGCGACCATCCGCTCATCCTCGCGGACGAATCCATCGACCTCGGCATCCGCTTCGGCGACCTGCCCGACGCGCGCATCATCGCGCGGCGCATCGCGCCCAACCGCCGGCTGATCTGCGCCTCGCCCGCTTATCTCGAGCGCCACGGCAAGCCCACGTCTCCCGAAGACCTCGCGGCGCACAACTGCATCATCCTGCGGCAGAACGACGTGGCCGCGGGCATCTGGCGCTTCACCCACGGACGCCGCGCGCAGACCGTCAAGGTGCGCGGGACGCTCTCCAGCAACGACGGCGAAGTGGTCCTCAAGTGGGCGCTCGACGGTCACGGCATCGTGCAGCGCGCGGAATGGGACATCGCCCGCTACGTGCGCAGCGGGCGGCTGCGCCTGCTCCTCGAGGACCATGCGCTGCCGGCCGCGGACATCTTCGCCGTGTACCACGAGCGCCATCACCAGTCCGCGAAGGTGAAGGCCTGCCTCGAGTTCCTCGTCTCGCGCTTCCGCAAGTACGCCAACGGCTCGGGTGGGATGACGTGGTAGCGCGCGGCGGCTGCTGAGCGCCGCGACACGTGAGTTGTTCCAAAAATTCAACAATCGCGCAGCCCAACAGGCGTACCGTGGTCCTCGAAGTCCCGATCGAGGCCGCCGACGACATCCCGAAGAAGCGGCCCTGTACTTTCTGACCCCACACCGAGGAGAAACCACCTTGCAGAAGATCGCACGCATCTCGTGCCTGGCCGCCGCATTGTCGCTCGCCTTCGCCGGCGGCGCCGCCGCCCAGACCGCCCCCACCCAGACCGACGTTCACCGCGATGCCGCGACCCGCAACACCGGCGGCGACCAGTTCCTGATCGACAACTCGCGGGCGTTCTACTGCAACCTCGCCGACAACAACAACGCCATCGTCCTGCAGGCCCGGTCGTGGAACAACAGGACCGGCGCCAACAACAACCAGTACCGCATCGGCCCGATGCAGATCTTCGACGACGTCTGGGTGGTCGGGAACCAGTATGTCGCGCAGTACATGATCAAGACGGCCGATGGCATCGTGCAGGTGGACTCCGCCAACGACGGCAACGAGTTCGCGATGTTCAATTTCCCCGCATTGCAGTCGATCGGAATGAGCGCGACGTTTCCCCTCAAGGCCATCTTCCTCACGCATGGTCACTTCGACCACGACGGCGGCGCCCAGTGGGCGCTCGACCACCTCGGCGTACGCTCGTACATCGGGTCGGCCGACAACCAGCCGCCCATCGGCCCGGCCACGGGCAAGGCGTACCACCCGAACCTGATCGACTCGACCGACCTGTCGATGCGCCAGATGTCGATCGGCGGCAAGAACTTCTGGGTGCTTCCGACGCCGGGCCACACGCCGGGCGCGACCTCGGCGGTCGTCGAGGTGACCGACTGGGGCAAGACGCGCCGCGTGCTGATGAACGGCGGGCAGTCGATGACCAGCTCGATCCCCGACGTCGTCAACTACCTGAGCTCGATCGAGCGCGCGTATGCGATGGCCGCGGCGCTGAACGTGGAAGGCGTGATGACGCCGCACATCTACTGGGACGGCGAAGGCAAGAAGTTCGACGACATCGCCGCCCACGGCCGCACCAACCCGAGCCAGACCATCTACGGGCACGATGCGGTGATGCGGCAGATGGCCGTCGCGCGCGAATGCTCGGCGGCGTGGCTCACGAACCTGGACAAGACGCGCGTGATCCCGGTGTGGCGTTACAACACCATCAGGTTCACGGGCAACCCGACGGTGAACGGCGTGAGCGCCCAGGTGCAGAACGGGTGGGGCCCCCTCGCCAACCAGGCGGTGACCTTCACCTCGAGCGCCGGCGCCTCCTGCACGGCGACGACCGATGCCAACGGTGTCGCGTCGTGCGTGATCCGTCCGCTGCGCCCGTTCAAGGACACGGTCACCGCGTCCTTCGCGGGTGCGCAGGGCGCGGATTTCGTCGACCTCGCCGCCGATACGCCGGAAGCGGCTCCGGTGTGCAGCGCCGGAACCTGCAAGTAGCTTGAAGCAACGCCCGGCGCGCGCCGCGCGCGTCGCACGCAGGCTCGCAGCCGGCCTCCTCGCGGGGGCCGGCTGCCTGCTCGTGGCAGCTTGCGCGACGTCGCCGCTGGAGCGCCCCGGATCCCCGCTCGACCTCGCTTCGATGGCGAGCGCGCCTGCGCCCCGCTCGACGCTCATCTCGCGGCCGGACCTGCGCTTCGCGATTGCCCGCGGGCGACGCGATGGCGCGGCCATCAGCGTTCTCGTCTATGAGCCACAGGCTGCGCCGCCGATCCCGGTGGCGCTGGCCGCCACGGCCAGGTCGGACTCGCGATTCCTCGTTTCCATCCGGAGGCTGGGGCTTTCCCAACCCCTCGATCCACAGCTCGAGCTCGCGGCGCTCGAGCATCTCTACGTGCTTGCCGTCGAACAGGAGCCCACGGCTGCGTTCTGCCTGGCTGCCGATGACGCACGCTGCGATCCGGCGGCGAAGGGCGAGACCCACGCTGCCGTGCTGAAGGAGCTGGTGGAGGCGCGTGAGCACGCCGCCCGTGCGTCGGGCAAGCCCGCGGCGGACTGGAATGCCGTCACGATGAGCACGCCGGCGAGCGCACCCGGCCGCGATGGCGACGAGGTCGCCGTGCGCGTGACGCTGCGCGAGCGCCCTGTCAGCGCGCAGAACGTCTTCTTCAGCCGCGCCCCCCATTCGGGATGCGTCGCTCCCACGGATGCCGACGGCGTCGCCAGGTGCCGCCTCGTCGATTACCACGGCGACGACGGCGACGAGAACGAGCGCGGCGTTCCCGTCGTCGCGACGTTCCCGGGGGATGTGACGGCCGGGCGGGTGCTCGTGCCGATGACCTACGTGCTGGCGCCATGAGGAGCGGCGTCGGCGGCCATCACCTGCTCAAGCGTTCGCTCACGGTGCTCGCGTGCGGCCTCCTCGTCGGCACCTTGTTCTGGGCAGCCGGCGTTCCGCGTCATCCGGGTACGACCGAGGTCCCGCGCGACAGCCCGTCGCCAGCGGAAATGAGGCGCAGCGGTGTCTACGTGATGAGCGAAGCTGCCCGCGCACCGGCAAGCGCCCCCGCGCCCCGGCGCCGCGACGAGCGCGCGGCCCAGGCGCCGCCGCTCCCGTTCTCGTACCTCGGCAAGGTCATCGAGGACGGCGCGACCACCATCGTCCTGCACGCCGACGGACGCACGTACAAGGTGCGACGGCCCGGTCCGCTCGACGCGCGCTACCTCGTCGAATCGATCTTCGACGACCGCATCGTCATCCGGTACCTGCCGCTCGGGATCGCGGAAGTGCTCCCGCTCTCGGCACGGCAGGACGAAGTGCCACCGGGCCTGCGCGCCCAATACCCGCAGGACTGAGCCTTCAGGACGGCGTGACCTCGAAGAGCTCGAAGCGCGAGGTCGATTCGACGAGCTTTCCCGCGCGCACGCGCGAGCGGAAACCCTCGCCGCGCAGCTCGTAGTCCGCACCGCTTTCGTAAGTGCCCGGCGTCGCGAGCAGCAGCTCGGCCGAGTGCTCCTCGCCCTCGGCCACGAGGAGCGCCAATACGCGCGGCGGGTTGTCCGCGCTCGCCTTCTTCGCCCACACCGCGCACACGGCCTGCGCGAAGAACTGCACGCCGAATTCGGTCGCGCCGTCGTGCATGCCCGTGACCCAGCGCGTGACGCCGACCTTCCACATCGCGCGCCCCGGCGAGCGCACGCCGACGATCTCGCCGACCGTCACGGGGTAAGCGGTCGAGGCCTTGCGCCGCACCTTGAGGCCGCTGGTGCTGACGTTGATCACGGCCCATTCGTGGATCGGGATGAGATGGCCGCTCTCGTCTTCGGGCAGCGCCTGCAACGGCATCGTGAGCCCCTGGCGCAGCGCCTGCGACTCGGCTTCCGCATCGACGCCCGTCTCGTGCGCGACGAAGGAGGCGATCGGGTTCACGCCGACGCAAATGGCGACGCTTCCCTCGGCGTCCTCGCGGCGCATCATGCGCGCGGGCGGATCGTCCCAGAGCGCGACCAGGCGCCTGGCAAGGCTCTCGCGCTCCTCGCACTCGCGCAGGCGTTTCGCCGCGACCGGCATGTGCTTCAGCGCGTCGACCACGGGCGAGGTGTCGAGCACGCGCGCGGCGCTCGATCGCTTGCCCGGCGCGCTCTCGCGCCGCGGATGGGGTGGCTGGTCCTTGTCACCCGGCACCACGAAGTGGCAGGTGCTCCTCGTCTGCGGATGCTCGCGGCCCACCGTGATCGGCGCGCGCAGCTCGCGCACCAGGGACTGCACGCGGTCGTATTCGCCCGGCACCAGCCGATACGGGTTCGCGAGGGACAGTAGGAGGTATTCGGCGTAGAGGTCGTGGACCGAAAGGCGCGTCGCGCGGTCCGCCGCCCCGAAGGCGACGCCTTCGCGCTCGGCGAAAAGGTAAACCTCGTGCATCGCGGTCCACGTCCCCGCGGGCAGGCGTGCGTAAGCCTTGTAGCTCGCGTCCATGATCATGCCGAGGTGGCGCATCGCCTGGAAGAAGAGCGGCCCCAGGGGTAGCGAGTCTTCCGGCTGCGAAGGCCGCGCCCCCGTGGTGTCGCTTGCCGCGATGCGGTAACTCCAGGCGCAGGCGAGGGAGAGCTCGCAGGCGAGCGCGAGCGCGTCGCGCGCTTCGGACTCCAGCGGCTGCGGAGCGCTCGCATAGACCGTCGAGAGGTCCGCATGGGACTGCGCGATCCTCGAGCCCGCATCCTCGAGCAGCCTCACGCGCCGCTCGGGCGGGACGCGCTTCAGGTTGGTCGCGACGAGATGGCTCGTGAGCTCGCGCGCCTGCGCGAGGATCGCCTTGCTGTCCATCCCGTTCCGCCGGGCGGCGGCATCGGTGCCGGTCACGCGCCCATATTAGTGTCATTTCGGGCGAGCCGCAGCAACTTCCGCGAACCTGCGGGCGCATGCCGAGTCGAATCCCGGCGCCGGTCCTGCGGAACATCCCCGGAATGATCAACGACCTCTGGTACAAGAACGCCGTCATCTATTGCCTGAACGTCGGCACCTACATGGATTCCAATGCCGACGGCATCGGCGATTTCCAGGGGTTGCAGCGCAGGCTCGATTACATCCACGGGCTGGGCGTGACGGCGATCTGGCTCATGCCGTTCCAGAAATCGCCGTGCAAGGACGACGGCTACGACATCTCCGACTACTACACGGTCGATCCGCGGTACGGCACGCTCGGGGACTTCGTCGAGTTCGCCCATGGCGCGAAGCAACGCGGCATGCGCGTGATCATCGACCTCGTCGTGAACCACACGTCGATCGAGCATCCCTGGTTCCAGGAGGCGCGTCGCGATCCGGAATCGAAGCACCGCGACTGGTACCTCTGGTCGAAGAAGAAGCCGCCGCACGCGGACGAGGGCATGGTCTTCCCCGGCGTGCAGAAGAGCACGTGGAGCTACGACAAGGAAGCGCGGCAGTACTACTTCCATCGCTTCTACGATTTCCAGCCCGACCTCAACACGTCCAACCCGATGGTGAAGGCGGAGATCCTGAAGATCATGGGCTTCTGGATCCAGCTCGGCGTGTCGGGCTTCCGCATGGATGCGGTGCCCTTCGTCATCAGCACCAAGGGCGCCGATGTCGCGAAACCTTCGGAGCAATACGACATGCTGCGGGAGCTGCGCGAGTTCCTCCAGTGGCGCCAGGGCGACTCGATGATCCTCGCCGAGGCCAACGTGCTCCCGAATACCGACATGGAATATTTCGGCGACGCGGGCGAGCGCATGCAAATGATGTTCAACTTCCAGGTGAACCAGAACCTCTTCTACGCGCTCGCCGCGAGCGACAGCCGCCCGCTCGCGCGCGCGCTGGAGAAGACCAGGAACCGGCCGGCCACCGCGCAGTGGGGACAATTCCTGCGCAACCACGACGAGCTCGACCTCGGACGCCTGACCGATGCGCAGCGCGACAAGGTGTTCGCCGAATTCGGCCCCGACAAGTCGATGCAGCTCTACGATCGCGGCATCCGCCGGCGCCTCGCCCCGATGCTCAAGGGCGACCGGCGCCATATCGAGCTCGCTTACAGCCTCATGTTCACCCTGCCCGGCACGCCGGTGCTGCGCTACGGCGACGAGCTCGCCATGGGAGACAACCTCGACCTCCCCGAGCGCAACTGCGCGCGCACGCCGATGCAGTGGTCGACCGAGCCGCACGCGGGCTTCACCAAGAGCGACAAGCCGCTGCTGCCCGTGATCGAGAAGGGGCCTTACGGGTTCGAGCACGTGAACGCCGCCCAGCAGCGGCGCGAGCCGGACTCGATGCTCAACTGGACCGAGCGCATCATCCGCATGCGCAAGGAAGTGCCCGAGATCGGCTGGGGCGACTTCGAGATCCTCGACACGGGCACGCCCTCGGTCTTCGGCATCCGCTACGACTGGCGCAACAACTCGGTGCTCTTCCTGCACAACCTCGACCCGAAGCCGCGCGAGGTCGGCTTTCGCACCGGGCTCAAGGCCGGCGAAGGCGAGGAGCTGGTGAACCTCCTCACCGACAAGCACAGCCGGGCGGGCAAGCGCGGCCGCCACGAGGTGCTGCTCGAGCCGTTCGGCTACCGGTGGTACCGGGTGGGCGGCCTCGATTACCTCCTCAAGCGCAGCGAGATCGACGGCGCGCGCTGAGCGGCGGCGGCACCAAGGTGTCATTCACAGGGCGCGGCCGCCCGCGTTATATCCGCGGAGTGTAAGCGGCGATGGACCGTTTGATCCGGATCAAGCGCGAGAACCCGAGCGGTCACGACAATGTCGAAAATCCCGAACATCGATCCTTCCCCCGCCGTGCCACCGTCCGATCCGGCAACCCGCAAGCGCTCCGAGCTCAGGGCGTTCCTCTTCCTGACCGTGGTGATGGCGCCGGTCCTGGCTGTCATCGTGGTTGGCTCGTACGGCCTCGCCGTCTGGATCTACCAGCTCTTCGCCGGTCCCCCGACGGGCTGACGATGGCCGAGCTGCATATCGCGAGCTGCGTGGCCTACGCGCACCCGGAAGCGATGGAAGGCGTGATCCGCGCGATCGTCTCGAGCGGCCTCGCCGAGGTCCCGCGCGCCGACGAGCGCGGCCGCCTGGTCATCCTCCTGGAGCGTCCCACCGCGGGTGAAGTGCTCGACGCCATCGATGCCATCCGCGCGCTCGAGGGTGTGCTCGCCGTCCATCTCGCCTACCAGCACAGCGAATCCGAAGAGGAACTGCAGGAGTCCCCATGACCATGAATCGACGCGAGTTCATCCGCAACACCGCCGTGGCCGCCGCCGCGTCCGCCGCCGGCATGGCCGAGGCGCAGGTGTCCAACGTCATCACCGATCCGTCGGCCGCCGGTGTCAAGTGGCACAAGGCGCCGTGCCGCTTCTGCGGCACCGGCTGCGGCGTGAACGTCGCGGTCAAGTCCAACCGTGTCGTCGCCACGGTCGGCGACCCGCAGGCCGAGGTGAACCGCGGGCTCAACTGCGTGAAGGGCTATTTCCTCTCGAAGATCATGTACGGCGAGGACCGGCTCACCCGGCCGCTGCTGCGCATGAAGAACGGGAAGTTCGACAAGAACGGCGAGTTCACGCCCATCACCTGGGACCAGGCCCTCGACATCATGGCCGAGAAGTGCAAGGCCGCGCTCAAGGCCAAGGGCCCGTCGGCGGTCGGCATGTTCGGCTCGGGCCAGTGGACGATCTGGGAGGGCTACGCCGCCAACAAGCTGATGAAGGCGGGACTGCGCTCGAACAACATCGACCCCAACGCGCGCCACTGCATGGCCTCGGCCGCCGTGGGCTTCATGCGCACGTTCGGCATGGACGAGCCCATGGGCTGCTACGACGACATCGAGGCCGCCGATGCCTTCGTCCTGTGGGGCTCCAACATGGCGGAGATGCACCCGATCCTGTGGACGCGTGTCACCGACCGCCGGCTCTCCAACCCGAACGTGAAGGTCGCGGTGCTTTCGGTCTACGAGCACCGCTGCTACGACCTCGCGGACGTCCCCATCATCTTCCGGCCGCAGACCGACCTCGCGATCCTGAACTACATCGCCAACTACATCATCGAGACGAAGCGCGTGAACCGGGACTTCGTCTCCAGGCACGTCACGTTCAAGCGCGCCACCGAGGACATCGGGTATGGCCTGCGCCCCGACAACCCGCTCGAGAAGAAGGCGAAGAACGCGGCGAAGGCGGCGGACGTGGCGCCCATGACCTTCGACGAGTACAAGGCGTACGTGAAGCGCTACACGGCGGACTACGTCTCGAAGCTCTCGAAGGTGCCGGTGGCGCAGCTCAAGGCGCTGGCCGAGCTCTACGCGGACCCGAAGGTGAAGGTCATGTCCTTCTGGACTATGGGCTTCAACCAGCACACGCGCGGCGTCTGGGCCAACAACCTCGTCTACAACATCCACCT
>Ga0070658_10004406_pt1 | contig 11474 bp, 21 predicted proteins | sample KBSC13metaG_FD_64664 | JGI IMG/M metagenome (GOLD analysis project Ga0070658, IMG submission 64664) | Corn rhizosphere microbial communities from Kellogg Biological Station, Michigan, USA - KBS C1-3 metaG | ecosystem: Host-associated > Plants > Roots > Rhizosphere > Soil ... | reverse complement strand
GGTAGAAGTACTAGGAATTTCGTAAGCCATAGTCAGGGAATTGAGTTCGTGTTTTGCCGTGCGTTGATGACGGCGATACCCTGACACACCCCGCGAAAATCCGGTAACAGCTCACGCGATTGGCGCGATTGGCGCACACAAAATTAAGCAGCCCTCACGCGAAAACGCGAAGCCGCGAAGAAATCCCCCCACTTCCGAAATCCGAAACCCGCAATCCGAAATAAAAAAAGCCGGTGGAGCTATGCAGGAGCTTCACACCGGCTTTCGCGCTTGTGAGTGAAATTAGTGAACCGCTGGGTAAATATCCGTCCGAACCTCAGACCATCGATGATTGAAACGGTCGTACACGAGCATGCACTCGAAATTGTTACGGATCACCGCACCAAACAGATTTTGCGCATCAACCCACCCATAAACCGTGAAGCTGTATCCTTCCGTCACGATCTCAACATCGGTATAGTTGCAGAATTGCGCAGTCCTTGGCGTCTTCAAATGCGCCGGGACGTATTTTGAAATCGCAATCCGAAACGCTATTCGATTCAGGAAAAATGAGTAATCGAGCACCGCGCCAATAAGGAACAGTGAAAGCACCACGGACGCATAGACCAACAGCCTTTTGAACCCTGGACTGACCGGCGACTTCTTCACGTCGCCGCAGTGAGGACAGGAACGAGCTTTGCTACTCAAAAGCCCAAGACATTCGCTGCATTGCGTTAAAGACATAGAAGGAACTTACCTACTTGATGTCAAACCAAGTGCGGTCGTTATCGCCGTCCGGATTCATAACCCCCACTCGAACGACTTTCGCTTTATCCAGATCCACGCGGTTCTCATTTATCCACGCTTGGACCGTGCGGGCATTGGGGCCAATATCGAAACTGTACCGGCTAAAGAAGGTGTGAACCGCCCAAAGCGAATAACCTTTTTCGCCTTTGGTGTACTTGCTCTTAATGAAGTTCAAACTCAGGTTTTGCTCCGACATCGTGAGTCGATAACTCACTTCGAGCGATTTTCGTATTTCCTCCGGAGTTAGTTCTTCCGGCTTCTCTGCCTGTGTAACCACCGCAGGCACGGGCGTTGGCGTCATTGTCGGTGCCGGAGTAGCCGCTACGTGTTTGAAAGCGCTGCGCTTCGATACGTAAGGAGTCGCTATAATAGAAGACGACTTTGCGGCGTTACGTTCGGCGACCACTGCCATCACAGCGATCAAAAGCAAAAAGCCCGATGGGATCGCAATAACCGTAAATTTAATCCACCACCACACCCTGGCTAAGAATCGACCGGCCCTTTTTTCTGCTGCTTTTCTTTGAGTTTCGTCCATGAGTGATTTTGCTCTATTGGCTGATGACCAGCTTGCTCTTCATGTAGTTGATTGCTGCGCTACTGTTCTTTAGATGCTGGGAAATCTCAGCCGCAGTTTTCCTGTCCATCACAACGGACCGGAATACGGATTTTTCGCTAACATCAACGTAGAATCCATCCTTCTCGGTTTTCAGGAAATGGATCTGCATCTCCCCTGCATTTACCTGCTTGAATGCCGTGCCGTTGACAGCTTGTTCCTTTTTGAATTCTTCATCAACGTGGCTAAGCGCTTCTCCCACTTCTACTGCCGTCGATGGCGACATGGAGACAACGTCTCGCGAATATCCACCCTTATCCTTCACAAGGTAAACAGCTAAAGCGCCACTCAGCCCTTCGGCGCGAAGCTCAACTGATACGCTCCCGACTGACTTGTAGCGCCATGTGAATTGCCAGTCGTCGAGCTTGAAATCCTCCGCAACAGCAGCGGAGAAGCTTAAAAAGGAAGCAAGTAAGAGCAGTTTCTTCATTTATTTGATTCGATAACGTCGTTGCGCCGCTTTTGGTTTGTTTACCCGTTAGCACTCATGGCTAAATTTTTTTAAGCAGGGACTCCAGTTCAGATTTCAACTGCACCAGCTTTCTTTCTGCATCCAGGGCGCGCTGCCGCCAATCTATCCCGTATGACGCCGGTTGTTCTCGGACCACCAGACTCTCTCCGGCTGTTCCGAGCAATGCCTCGGCAGTCGTTCCTAAGGCGCGGGCTAGGGATACCAAAACCTCTCCATTTGGGACACGCCCCTTAAGGTAGCCCGAGATTGCCGACTGATCGCATCCTGCTGCTTCGGCAAGGTTCTTTTGGGTCATTCCTCGTATCCGCATCAGATCCGCGAGGTTTGAGGAAAAAATGTGTTTCGTCATATTTGCACTTGCCGTCAGTTACGATTCGTCATATTCATTTCGTCATGACGCTAACGCGTGAACAGAGCAGGACCAACGCCAAAAATGGCAAAACGAAAGTCACCCCGGAACTTCAGCGAGCAAAGGACACGCTCCGGCTCAAGGGGTGGAGCTACAGGAGGGTTGCTCCCTTACTCGGGGTGACACACGTGCATCTCGCCTTTGTGCTCAACGGTGTGCGCCGCAGCCGCCGCCTTCTTCGCAAAATTGAGGAAGTCCCCTTCGCATCAAAACCCCAATGAGCCAGGAAGACTTCGATTTTTTGATGCCGTTCCCGCCGTCGCGGACGTTGCTGAGCCCGCATGAAGTGGCGCGGTGCCTGGGGCGTTCCGTGCGGCATGTGTACGACCTCATCAATGAGGAGCGCCTCGAAGCGCACGCGCCCACAGGCCGCGACAAAGAGCGCTACATGGTCACGCGCCGCAGCGTGTGCCTGCTCCTCTGCGAAACCGCCAAATACAAGACCGGCGACTTCAACACCCGCCTCATCACCTTCCTCAAAAGCCTCTCCACCCGCGAGCTGCTCACGCTCGTCATCAAAACCGCCACCCAACTCCTCCCCCACGCCAAGCCATGACAATCACTCTCGATCTTCACCAGCAACTGATCCTCGCCCGATCCTTCGCAGAAGACGTGCGCACGGTGCAGGACGCCCACCTGTTTTCGTTCTCCAAAGAGACCTATCTCTCCCTCCGCTCTGTGGTGCTAGGCCGCTGGAAGCCGATGTTGCGCACCATCCGCCGAGACGAGCGCCTCATCTTCCTCCAAACCGTGCGCAGCATTCTCCGCGAGCTGAACGAAGCTCACTAGTCACTTTCCGAAATCCGCAATCCGCAATCCGAAATTCCCAAAACTCTATGCAAGGATCGATCACACTAAACTTAGACGCTGAGCAGGCCCGCGCCTTCCGCATCCTGTGCAGCAACCGCATATCTCGCGCGCTCGGCCTGCAAGCAGGCATCTCCGGCCAGATGATGGACTCGCTGCTCCAGCTCGTGAACAACGCCAGCGAGCGCACCGAACTCACCGCCGAAGAGATCGCCTCTGTGCGCGACGCATACCAACATTTCCGGCTGCACCTTGGCTTTGACGCCATCGCCATTTCCCGCGTCAACGAGAGAGCACGCGTCCCGCTCAACGCCCTCAAAGCCTGGCTGCTCCAGGAAAGCCGCGCAGGCCGAGTTCACCTCACAAAAGGTGACTGGAGCCTAGCCCCAGAAGAAGCCCGCGCCGCCGCCGTCACCATCAACGCCGAGCCTCACCTCTGCATGCGCCTGGACAGCAAAACAGTCGCTTTCCGAAATCCGCAATCCGAAACCCGAAATCCCCGCGTCGACTTCCGCAAAGCCTCTCGCGCCATCGCCGCCACCCCGAAACCCCGCCTCAACCTCGGAGGAAACCGCTAATGCTCCAGCTCTTTGGACCCTGGCGGATAAGTCAATCCCTCCGGGTAAACCCTCTCCATCTCGTCCAGAAATTTAAGAATGGCGTATCCCGCTGCCGTCACCTCCGGGGCGGGAATATCCGGGAGGGCTTCAGGGAAACGCGCTTCGCGTTTTTCAACCAAGTCCAGCAGGCCGAAGCACGAGTTCACGAACGCAATCGCGTTCTTCAGATCCGCTGAAACCAGCTTCACCACATCTTCCAATGAACGACAAAGAATCAATTTCTCCGCAAACAGCCTCGCCATCCACGGAGGCGTCGCAAACTCCTCTTTCGGAAGGCCAACCCCTTTCGCTGTTAACACCACTTTCGCGAGACTCAGCTCAAAAGTTTCTCGATATGTCTTCATCGTATCGTCCTCAAGACTTTGAGCAGCGGGTATCAGACCTCCTGGGCCATAGCAACAACGGAAACCGCTAATGGACTACGAAAAGCACTGCCACATGCAGCTCGCCAAGAAAGGCAGCATCAACAGCGACGCCACGCCTAACCTCCCACGCGGCAGCCAATCCCGCATGAAAGAACAGCTCAAAGCCTGGGAAGCCAAACACCCGCACCCACTCACCTTCCGCAACTTCCGCCCCAAGACATCCTCCAAATGAAAAGCCCTGAAGAACTCACAACGTGCCCAGATTGCGGCACACCTAATCTCACACAAGCCGGAATGCGCGCACACCGAGGCAGAGGCAATTGCCTGCGCCGACAGGCCGAGAGACAACCGACCCCCGAGCAGTCCACCTCTCTTCGCGACTTCGCGCCTTCGCGTGAGGCTAATGAAGTCGAGATCTGCGAACCGGTTCGCCACAGCGCGGATAACCCGGAATACCTCGGCGAAAACCACGAGCTTGTACCCGTCAAGACCGTCGAGCAGCAGATGGGCGACCAGCTCACGGACCAGTACCGCCGCGCCACTGAAGGCATGCGCGCTGTCGTCAAATTCGGCGCAATGCTCATGCAAGTCCGCGAGATGATCGCCAACAATTCCACGCGTGGAATTGTTAGAACGGGCGGCGCTGACTCAAAAGACACTGGCCTCAAAGCATGGCTGGCGCAGTTCGCTCCCACAGTCCCACCGGCAACCGCATGGCGGTTTATGTCGGTTGCAGAAGCCGTGCACGAGTCTTTCAAGCTGCCCGCAAAAGTAGAAAAACAACTCGGTTTCCCCGGTTTCGTAACCGCCGCGCCAGACCAACTGCCGCCCGAACTCCAAGCCAAGCAACTGGAACTCTGGAGCGCCATCGACGGCACCAGCCAGCGCTCCTGGCTCGACAAGCTGCGCCCCAAACGCAAAGGCGGCGACAACACGCCACGCAACGAAGACGGCACGCGCCAGACCAGCGAACTGACGCCAGAACAAGCAATCGCCCACCTGACAGGCGAGACGCGGGATTTCTTCCATGAAGTCATGAACGGGCAGGCGGTAAGCAAGAATCTCTGGCGCTTACTCACGGATGATGAACTCCGCGCCCTCAAGGTGGCTTTGCAGGATACAGCCTGCCACATCGAACAATGGCTCAAAACGCCCCAGCGCGACCGCGCTCAGTTCGCACTGAGTGAACTGCCAGCAGAATAACCATCTACCAGCAAATCCCCTTGGCAATGAAACTCGAAATTCCACCAGCCGATCTACCTGTGTATAGCCATCTTCCAACGAAGGTGCGCAAAGAGGTGTCCTCGTGGATTCCCGAAATCAATGCGTTGCTCGCTCTCAACGGCAAGGGGATTTGCAACGGATTCAAGGACGCGGCTCCGCGTCTGAATGTTTCCTGGGCAACTGTCAGGACCAAATTTTACGCCGTGCTTTCCGCAGCCGAAGAGTATGAACGCGACCCTCTAGCACCACACCCGTGGAAGGCGCTAATCAATAAGGCAAAGCTAGGCAATGACAGACGCGATGTGCCGTCTGAGTTTATTCCTTACTGGCACGCCTTAGTGGCCGAAAACAAACGCAACACAAAGGCTGCATATGATCGCCTCTCGGAACGCTGGATCGGCGGCGTTCCGATTCCCGGTTTCCCAGCATGCGAGCGCGGACGGGAACTGCCGTCCGGCCTGAGTCTTCGCAATCTGCGCCGCAAGCCATACATGCCAACACGCGCGCAAATCGCGCTAGCGCGGCAGGGCGTGGCTGCTGCTCGGCCTTTCCTCCCGCACGCTCCGCAAGATGTCTCCGAGGTCCGGTTCCTGGAGTACATCCTGTTCGATGACGTGGAACTCGATTTCTTGATCGTCGTCAAAGAGTCTACTACTCCGGTCAAGATTCGGTTGATCGTTGCAATGGACTTGTCAACTCGACGCATCCTAGGCTACGCCGTGCGCCCTGGTCTCACGCGCCCAGACGGCGTGGAAGACGGGCTGAAGCTCACGGACATGAAAGCAGTCGTAATGCGCATCCTCTCCACATGGGGCGTGCCTGACGGTTACACCATGACGATGATTGTGGAGCGCGGCACGGCTGCGATTCCCAAGGAACTCGAAGACGCTCTGCACGAAATCAGCGGAGGCAGAATCGCGGTCTCCCGCACGTCCATGATCGTCGGGCAAGTATTTGAATTTCGCGACAAGGCGACCGGTAACTCTTGGGGTAAGGCTTGGCTGGAGAGTTTCTTCAATCCGCTGCACGGCGCTCTTGCGCATGTGGAAGGGCAGAAGGGGCGGCGCTACGATCTAGCGCCCGCTGAACTGGAAGGCCGCAGGAAGGAGCTTGCCGCAATCGTCCGTGCCGGCCAGCGCATGCCGATGGAACTTCGCTACCAGTTCCGCTATCCCTTCCGCAACGGCGCAGAGGCTTTGCAAGAACTGGATGTCGCGTTCCATAAGCTGCACAGCGCCGAGGGCCGGAACCTGCAAGGCTTTGCAGAGGTGATGATCTGGAGATTGAACGCGAAGGATAGCTGGAAGAGCGAAGCGGAGCTGCTCGATTATCCCGAACTCATCGGCAAGGTGGAGATCGCAACTCGTCCAGAAACAATCTTGGAGCGCAGCGAACGCCTCGCCAGCCAGGTGCAGCGCATCCAAGTGCCGGACTGCTCTCTTCAGCGGCTCATGGATGAACACAGGGAGGCGCGGTTCATGGATTACCAGTTTTCCTTCGAGTACCAGAAGACGGATTACGTCTACCTGCCTCCCGAATCCATGCTCTCGCTCTTGCAGGAAGGCACGAAATATCTGCTCTGGTTTCACCCGCAGGATATGAGCGTGGTCTATGTAACCAGGGCGAAGCCGCACACCGGCTATATAGGCAAACTCACGCGGTTCACCCGTGCGCGCCGTGGCGACCTGGAGGAAGCCAAGGCTCGCCTGGCCGAAAAGCAGCGGATCTTCAATCACGCGCTGAAAGGCTTGCAAGAAGTAGACATCGACCGGTTCCAGCGTCGCGCAGACGACCTGGAGCACAACGCGGAATTACTCAAGAGCGCCCAAGCTCTGGAAATGGAAGTCGATTACCTGCCGAGCAAAGACGCTCCGCTCGCTGCCACAGCGCCTGATTCCGTGCGCGCCATGACTGAAGACATCCACGACCGAAAGGCTGCGGTGCGGCGCGACAAGAAACTTTCCCAGCTCACCGATGCCGCGCTCTCGCGTGGTGCGGCGAGCCCAGTGCCAACCTCCACACCTGAACCTACCTCCAACCTCAACACACTCATCGATGACCACTTTTGCCGCTAATTCTCACCCAGAGGACCGGGGCGCGGCTCTCGCTACGACGCCACCGGCCCAGCCCGAAAAGATCAATCGCGCCAAACCTTTCAATGCCGAGTTACGCGATAGACTTTGCGCTTACCAAGCCGAGCACAACCTCTCCAACAACGCGCTCGCCCGCGAACTAGCTACCAATCCGACCGCCGTCAGCAAATACCTCAACGGCAAACCGGAAGGCGACGTTGCCGCGCTGGAAGCGATGATCGAAGACGTGCTCAAAGGCGCGGTGCGCCGCACGCATCTCGGCATCCAGCTTTTCGAGACTAGCATCACGAAACAAATCAACGGCTACTTCGAGACCGTCAGAAGGACAAACTCCTGCGGTATCATTCATGGCGAAGCGGGCCTAGGTAAAACGGCAGGCGCTGCCCTCTACATGATGAGTTGCCCCTCCGCGCTCATGATCGAACTGCGCGGCTGGAACGCCGACAAGAGCGGAGTGCAATCCATGCTGTTCGCCACCATCGAAAACCGCACCTGGAACGGCTACCAGCGCCGGGCGGATTTCATGGCAGACCGACTGCGTGGCAGTAAACGCCTCATCGTGGTAGACAACGCGCACAAGCTCACTACCACGGCACGCGCATGGCTGCTCGATTTCCATGACGAAACCAAGTGCCCGCTCATCCTCTTGGGCCGCTCCGGCATCGTCAAAGAGATGCGCAAAGAGCGCGAGCAGATGTCTTACATCGGCTTTGTCGCCGAGCTGAAATTCAAGGGAGACGAAGCTGAAGCCGCCGCATCCCTCATCCGCCAGATCGACCCGGCAGCAGCGGAAGTGATCGCCCAGCTCGGCGCAAAAGTAGTCGAGCGCCCCGGCCATCTGCGCGCGCTCAAAAACCAAGTAACCCTCGCGCAAGACCTGCGCAGTTCACCACAGTTCGCGGATAAGCTCTCCGACAGCTTCAGCGCGGCACACCTGCTCTCTGGGAGGGACTACACGCTATGATCACTCCCGCACGCCAGGCATTCACGGTCACTACTTCCGCACGTGGCGTCCGTGGCGCATTTGTCTACCTCTCCATCACAGGGATGCGTGGACACAATGAAGTCGAGGTGATGTGCCGCTACGCCTCCCACCTCCGCGCCCTCGGTTTCACCGAGATCCAAACCGTCACCGCAAAACCCATTTCCACCCTCAAACTTAACTAACATCCATTATGGCTAAGAAAACCAAACGCGCCAAAGTTGAACCGATTAAAGACCGTGCAGAGTTCGATATCGAACTCGACGGAATCTCAACCAACCTACTGAAGCTAGATGCTATTAAGCTGGATCTGGAAGCGAAGATCACCGCTCTCCGTGAAGCTGCATCCGCCGAAATCAAAGAACTGGAAACCGCTATAGGATTGGCCTTAGCGCGATCCGAAAAATTCGCAACGATCAACCGCGCAACGCTGATTCCTGACGGCAAGAAGGAATCTCAGACCACTCTCACGCTATTTGGTTTCCGCTGGGGAAATAAATCCCTTGTCACTGTTGAAAACTGGGACTGGAACGATGTTGTGACAGCGATCCAGGCTAAGATTGAAACGATCAAAGACCAGATCCATGACGCAGACGCCGACAAGCTCGGCGCGTTAGTGGAAGAGCTGGCCAAATGGGATCAACTCATCGTCACCAAGACCGAAGTCGCCAAAGACCAAGTGAAATCAGACCTGACTGACGAGGAGCGCGCCTCCATCGGCACCAAGATCAACCAGAAAGAATGCTTCTGGGTCGAACCCAAGCGCGAGAAATCCAACCCGCTTACCACCGCGCCCACAACGGAACCTCAGCAAGCCGCCGCTTAATTATGCCTACTGTCACACTCACCATTTGTGAAAACGAAGACGGCAGCGGTGTAAACTGCAAAGCCGATCTCAATCGGGCCACGCTCGAAACCTATCCTGGACTGTTCGCGATCTCGATAATCCACACGCTCAAAGGCATGGAAAAAACCGGAGGTTTCGACCTGTCGTATGCCATGTGGGTTCCGGTCGATACGGCGAAACCGGACGCAGACACAACCGTCTTGCTTGGAAACGAAAATTGGACCGAAGAAGTCATCCAGGGCTCCACAGACGGCGAGCAATGGTTCGACATGGACGGATTTCTTCTCGAACCCGCACCCACGCACTGGAGGCAAATTCCTGTTCTTGTCGTATGACCGACCTGCGCGAAATCTCCGGCTACGTGCTCCTGTTTGTGTTTGGCGTTTTCGTGCTGATCCAGAATCGCAAAAGCGCCTTCAATGATGGCTGGAACGCCCGTGGCAAGTACGCCTCCAGCCGTTTCACCGTCTTCACCCAACCCAAATCCCGCGAAAGGAAATAACATGGAAGCCTCCATCCCCTTCGGTTGGCTAATGGCCTCATCCATCCTCGCCAGCGCATCACTAGTCATCCTCGGAAAACTTCTCTTCAAATGAATGCTTCAGTTCCTCACTCAAAAATCCGTCCGGTATTTGTTGCGCGCATGCAACAAGAACTTAAAGCCAACGAAAACAAGGGTCACTTCAGCGAGTGGAAGCCCGATTTCGCTACCGTTAGGCAGGAACTCTTTCACCACGTCAATAAACTCGCCAAGGCCATTGCGTGCGGCGACAAAGAACGCGTTAGTGAACACGCGGCTGATTCCGCGAACGTCCTGATGAAGATCGAAGAAGTCTTCGGAATTGGAGACCAATGCGACACCTCTCCAATGCGATTCGCCATTGGAATAAAAGATTGGACCCCATTCATTGATTTGAAGACGTGATATGGGCCTCGTAAACTCCCTTCCGTTTGACGATGCGAAGGTAGTACAACTCGCCCCTTGTCCCTACTGTTCGCATCCGCCTTCCTCTCCCTCTCCTCAAATTAACCGGCCCTTGCTAGTCACGGGCAGATCCAGCGGCAAAGTCTTCATCTCTGGCTGCTGCGGCTTCAGCGGCGCAAGCCGCAAGCCCTACGAAAACGGCCAACAAGCAATCGACGCCTGGATGCACTACCGCCAAGCCGCATCCAAGAAACTCGCCGAGATGGGCGACCTCAGCATCATCTCCCGCCTTCACGAACTCGACGGAACCAAACCCACAACCGCGCCAGACGGCGCACTTGCACAATAATGGGATTCTCACGCGCACAACATGGCCTGTTCCGCCCGCTGGTGATTAAAGCCTGGCAAGGCCATTGCAAAGCCAATGCACTGAACGCCCGCGACAACGCAGCCAAAGACGCGTGGTACCGCGAGGAACTTCACGCAGCCACGGGCAAGACCAGTAGCGCGGAGCTAGACCAGCGCCGCGACTTCGAGACCGTGATGGCTCACTTTGAAGCAATCGCTGGCGATTCCATCTACTGGCAAATGCGCACGTTCAACGGAAACGCCCGCCGCATCCTGCACCAGATAGACCAGATCTCACGCGAGCACGACCTAGACGAAGACTACCTCCGCAGCATCGCCAAGCAAGCACTGCAAACCGAGTACAAACCCGAGCTGCACACCCTCCCACCCGAAACCCTCCTCACGGTACTTAACGCGGCCCGCGTATACGTCCGCCGCCATCTCACTAGTCAACCCGCCAACGACGACAACCCGTTCTAACCAGCTATGCAAAAAGCTCTCTCGCTTTATCTCAGTGTCGATGATTTCAAGGCCGGTAAAATCCGCGCCGGAGTCTTCGCGAAACATTACGACACATGGAACAACGCGGTTCTAAACCGCACGCCGGTTCGACTCACAAAGCCGGTGATCATGGACCGCAAAACGCATCTAGCAATCGTCCCAACATTGCTAGAAGTTTCCAGCAGCGGAAAACATCAACTCTCGTTTTCGCCTATCTGGTGCCGCATCTATGTCATCTGCCGCGCGGCATCGCGTCAGATCACGCGGCTCGTGATTGAGTTCACCGATCACCAGGTTGAGATCTGGGCCGATGGTCAACGGCGCTGCAATTACTCGCTATCCGGTGGCGGCGTGCCCGAAGAAATCCCGATGGAAGCAGAGCAAGCCATCGGCGCGCTCATGAAATCTGACAGCGCAAACCCGATCTTCGCGAACGCTCTCCGCTATATCGACCTGGTCTCAAGCGGAGAACCACCGCTCTT
>Ga0070658_10004404_pt1 | contig 11477 bp, 10 predicted proteins | sample KBSC13metaG_FD_64664 | JGI IMG/M metagenome (GOLD analysis project Ga0070658, IMG submission 64664) | Corn rhizosphere microbial communities from Kellogg Biological Station, Michigan, USA - KBS C1-3 metaG | ecosystem: Host-associated > Plants > Roots > Rhizosphere > Soil ... | reverse complement strand
CTCGTTCTTTGTGATGCGGAGCACGCTCGACAAGGCCCTCGATCTCGAACTCGCGAGCGACTACGGCGTGTCGATATCTGAGTTCGAGGTGCTCGTTGCACTGCTGCGCGTGCCTGATCGACGTATGCGTGTCAAAGAACTGGCCTCGGTGCTTGGCTGGGAGAAGAGCAGAGTCTCCCACCAATTGACGCGCATGGTGCGCCGCGATCTGGTTGAACGGGAGGCGTGCCCAGGTGACGCGCGAGCCACGAACATCCATCTGACCTCGAACGGACGACGAATCATCGTCAAGGCGATGCCAGGCCACGTCGCCACGATCCGCACGCTGTTCATGACACCGCTTGACGAGAAGCAGCGCAGCGTGCTTCTGGATGTCAGCCGCTTGGTCACCCGCGCGATCGACCAATCAGGGCTGGTCGAATAGGTCACACACCGGTGTGAATTTGATTCCTTTTAGCGGGAATGGATGACGCGTCACCGAAGTTGTGCGAAGGGTGACGCGTCACCATCCTCGGCGCAACGGCACGTTCAACCTCCGTGAAAGGAATCTCAATGACATCCATCGCCATCATCATCGGCAGCACGCGACCCGGGCGCAACGGTGAAGCCGTAGCGCGCTGGGTATACGAGAATGCAGCCGGACGCTCAGACGCAGATTATGAACTTGTCGACCTCGAGGACTTCCCACTGCCGCACCTCGACGAACCTGCGCCGGCGGCGATGGGGCAGTACGCCAACGAACACACCAAGAAGTGGGCTGCGAAGATCGCACAGTTCGACGGCTACATCTTCGTGACGCCCGAGTACAACCACAGCACCTCGGGAGCGCTGAAGAACGCGATCGATTACCTGTTTGCGGAGTGGACGAATAAGGCGGCCGGCTTCGTCAGCTACGGCGTTTACGGCGGATCCCGCGCCGTCGAGCATCTGCGTCTTGTGCTGTCCCAATTGCAGGTGGCAACCGTCAGCAATCACGTCGGGCTGAATCTTGCCACCGACTTCGAGAACTCCAGCGCGTTCGCGCCTGCTCAGCATCAAACAGCAGCACTTGCAGGCGTGTTCGACCAGGTTGAACTGTGGTCGAAGGCACTCGAGCAGGTTCGGTATGGTGTCGACGAGGCCGAGCAGGCCGCGTAGCCACATCTCGCCCGACGAGCACCGCCGACGGTGCTGTCGCGTTCTGCTAAACTCTTGAGGTTGCCGTCGAACGGCCGCGGATAAAGAGAGCTCAGGCATGAGGCCACGGGCACCGCGCAACGAGAGAAATGGGGATCACATCTATGGCACTTGAAGCAGATGTCAAGAAGGCGATCATCGAAGAGTACGCAACCCACCCAGGTGACACCGGATCCCCCGAGGTTCAGGTGGCAATCCTGACCAAGCGGATCAAGGATCTGACCGAGCACCTCAAAGAGCACAAGCACGACCACCACTCACGTCGTGGACTGCTTCTGCTTGTCGGTCAGCGCCGCCGCCTGCTGGGTTACCTGCAGGAGATCGACATCAGCCGTTACCGCTCGTTGATCGAGCGCCTCGGACTGCGTCGATAAAAGGACTCTCCGTTCGACAACGCGAACTTCTTACCGACGGGCCGTCACCTCTGAGGTGGCGGCCCGTCCGTGTTTGCCTGCCAGCCTTCACCGTTACCGTTGACAGATGACCATCGCGCGTAAACCACTCTGGCGCTGGGACCCCTTCTGGTACATTCTCGTGTTCCTGCTGCTGGTCGTCGCGAATCTGTTCCAAGCGGCGCAGTTGACGGTCGCGTTCGGTATCGCAGTCGGCGTGCTCATCGCCGTGGCGTGTGTGGTCGTCGGCGCGTTGATCATGTCGCTTGTGCGCGGTCCAGGCAATCCAGACTCGTCTGGGAACCTCAGCGCGCTCGACGGCCTCGAACTGATCGATGCAGCCCAGATCGACGCAGCACAGACGGATGCGCCAAACACTGCGGTGGCACACACTTCGAAGCGTCAGAGCGCTATCGACGCCGCTGGTGCGTTCGGCGGCGAGGATCTCCGCGCCATCCTCGTCCCAGGCGCTACTGCATGGTTCGGCCGGCGCTTGCGGGTGAGCGTGCAGTTGGTGGCGGACGGACGCATCTTCCATGCCGGATTTCTGCCACCGGAACTCGATGGGCACTGGAACGAGCTGCTCCTGCCGCTCCGCAGGCGGAACGCATACCTGCGCGTACCCGCCAGGATCCACGGACGCTCGCGGCCATACACCGTCAGTCTCGACCTCGGGGGAGCCTCTCCCGCCGTCAACATAGCCAACGCGCAGCAGGCATCCAGTTAGCTGCCGGATGATTGCAGCATGTTCCGACGCCACCCGATCCTCAGCACGCTGACTGTCGTGTACCTCGGGATCGTCGCCTGGGTGACGCTTGGACCGCAGCCGTTCGACGAGCACAACGGTGGCTGGATCTACCGGATGCTCGACGTGTTCCAGGCGCACAACGTGACGAGTTGGATCACATACGATCGGCTCGAATTCCTCAGCAATGTCGGCATGTTCGTGCCGATCGGCCTGTTCTTCCTGCTGCTGCTCGGGCGTCGATTCTGGTGGCTTGCCATTCTGATCGGTTGCGCGCTGACCGTCGGCATTGAAACCGCTCAGCTGTTCATCCCGGGTCGAGTCTCGGATGTGCGCGACGTGATCTCGAACTCGACTGGCGCGTTCGTCGGTGTGATCGCCGGGTTGATCCTGACCGCGCCGAAGGCCCGACGACTGCGTGTGCAGGCCAGGGCGGCATCCGTACGCTAGGGTGCTCAGGTCAGGATGCCTGAACGGTCGTCGCTGCCGACAAGGTCCAGAAGTGCAGCAACTGCAGGCGAGTGCGATGTCGCAGCCGCGCTGATTGCCGTCATCGTCCAGGTGAGCGTGGGATCGACAAGTGGACGGACTGCGACACCCGCTACCGTGATCGGCGCTGCGACCGGAATGATCGCGATGCCGAGCCCGGCCGCGACAAATCGTGGCACAGCAGTCAGATCGCTGAGTTCGGTTGCAACGACCCGCGGTATGCCCTTGGCGCCGAACGCCCGATCGAGCACGACGCGATTTCCGTATCCGCGCGGCGTATCGATCTGCCGACGGCCGGCGACCTCAGCAAGGGAGACGGTCGATCTTGTTGCCAGTTCGTCGTCATCGCGCATGACAACGACGAAATCTGCCTGGGCCAACAGGTGGGTGCTCAGCCCTGGCAGGTCGGCCGGCGCGAATCCGGTGAACGCAACGTCCAGCCGGCCACGGCGCACGTCATCGGCCAGCCCGCTCGAACCGGTCGGCGATACGCTCAGCGACAGATCGACAAGTGGATGCCGTTGGTGGAAGGTGCCGAAGAGATCGGCGAGGTAGTCCGTCTCGAGGTTGGTGAGGATTCCGACGCGAACGCGACCGCGAAGGCCAGCGGCCGAATCAGACGCGCTCGACCGCAACCGATCGACGCTGCTCAGCACTGCTCTCGCCTCCGGGAGCAATCGTTCGGCGGCCTGCGTCAGTTCGACTCGCCTGGTCGAGCGCGCGAAAAGCGTTGCACCGAGCTCCGATTCGAGTGCGCGGATGCCTGCTGAGACTGTCGACTGTGTCGCGAACAGACGGTGCGCTGCTCGCGTGAAGTTCAACTCCTCTGCAACGGCGACGAACAATTCGAGTTGGCGCGTCTCCATCCGATAATTATCGCATCTGCCAATGAATGCCATCGGAAATATTCGTTGGACACGATGTATCCGTGCTCTGATCATTGATTTGTGACCGAAACAGCATCCATGCCAATACCGAACGCCAGCCTCGTGACCCAGCAGAAACGTCGTGTGTCCCACGGAACAGGATTCTGGGTGATTGCCATCGCCTTCGTTGTTTCCATGGCATTCTGCACGGTACCGACCCCGTTGTATCCGCTCTACCAGCAGCGTGACGGGTTTGCGACCTCCATGATCACCGTGATCTTCGCGGCATACGCGGTCGGTGTGATGGCCAGCCTGTATCTCGCCGGGCACGTCAGTGATTGGCTGGGCCGCCGCAGGGTGATTCTGGCGTCTGTTCTCGTTGAAGCGCTGTCTGCGGCTCTCTTCCTGGTGTGGAATGATCCCGCCGGCTTGATCGTCGCGCGCTTCATCTCGGGTGTCGGGGTTGGGGCGCTGACCGCCACGGCAACCGCTCACCTCTCCGAACTGCGCGCCGTCGCCAGGCCAGCCGAGAACGGAGAACGAGCAAACATCATCGCAACAGTGGTGAACACCGGAGGGTTGGCGCTTGGCCCGATCATCGGCGGAGTATTGGCACAGTACGTCGTGGGGCCGCTGCTGGTGCCGTATCTGGTCTTCTTGGGGCTGTTGATTTTGTGCGCGATCGGCGTCGCGTTCGTTCCTGAAACCGTCGAACGGGCCGAAGAGCGGCCGGCGTACCGGCCGCAGCGTGTGTCGTTGCCGCCGGACGCCCGTGGAAGCTTCTTTGCAGCGGCAGTAGGTGCAGCAGCCGCGTTCTCGGTGTTCGGCGTGTTCACATCGCTGACCGCGACGTTCGTCTCTGGCACGTTGCATGTCACCTCGCACGTCGCGGCCGGCTCCATCGTCTTCGGCGTGATGGGCGCGGCAGCCGTGGCACAGATTTTGTTCGGCAGCACGGCACCACGCCGCAAGTTGCAGATCGGTGTCGCCATGATGGCCGTTGGGTTGCTCGGGATCGCCGCCGCGAGCCTGCTGCTGTCCATCGAGCTCTTCGTCGTCGCCGGGATTGCGTCGGGAGCAGGCGTTGGCCTTGTGTTCGGTTCCGCGATCGGTGTTGCTGCTTCGCTGGCGCCTGCCCAGCGGCGCGGCGAGGTGCTGGCCGGAATGTTCCTGTGGGCTTATGCCGGTCTGACCGTTCCGGTTGTCGCTGTCGGTATCGCGCTGTCGTACTTTGGCGCGCAAGGCGTGATGATCGTGTTCTCGTTCGCCGTACTTGTGATCGTGCTTGGCTCCGGCGTCGCGATGTTGAAGCGCCGTTGAACCAAGCGATCGTGCAGACGATCGTGCAGAGTGGAACTGTGGGTTCCGATCAGACATACCTGAAGCAGCAGGCAGGACGGCAAGACAGGTTCTATGAGGCAGAGGCCGCCGGACTGCGCTGGCTTGCGGCCGCAGGCGGTGCGCGTGTCGTCACTGTGCTCGCAGTTGAACCAGGGCGAATCGAGCTCGAACGCGTGCGCCAGGCTCGGCCATCGGTGGATGCGGCGCGGCGGTTTGGCGCAGACCTGGCGCGAACCCACTCGGCGGGCGCAGCAGCATTCGGTGCTCGCCCCGACGGCTGGGACGGCCCGATCTACATCGGCAAGCGGCCGCTTCCAGTCGCTGACGAACCGAGGTGGGGAGTGTTCTACGCCAGAGACAGGGTGCTGCCGTATCTCGAGATCGCGATCGAGGCAGGAAGCGTCAAGCAGCGTGAGTCCGACGACATCCGTGAAGCGTGCGACCTGATCTCGGCGGGCGCGTTCGATGACGACCAGCCGCCCGCGCGCATCCATGGCGACCTATGGAACGGCAACGTGCTCTGGTCACCAGGCGGCGTTGTGCTCATCGATCCAGCAGCACACGGCGGGCATCGCGAGACCGACCTCGCAATGCTCTCCCTTTTCGGATGCCCATACCTCGCAGACATACTCGCGGCATACGATGCGGCCCACCCTCTGCGTACTGGCTGGCGTGACCGGGTGCCGTTGCATCAGCTGCATCCGCTTGCGGTGCATGCAGCATCGTACGGACGCTCATACGGAGTTGCTCTGCACGACGCGGCGTTGGCGGTACTGGGTCTCGCATAGGGCGCTCTGCTAGGATCGATGAGGTTAACTGAAAAGTTGTTCAGTACCGTTCGGAGCAGGCTGGCAGGAAGCTGGTCCTCGGTGGTGGTATCCGGAACGCATGTGTCCGTGTTCTTCTACTGGTGGCCAGCACAAGCTGAGTGGCTTAGTTCTGCCTGTTCCCCTGCTCCGTTGCACGCGTCGTGTCCACAGTATCCATACGGGATCCCGGATGCGACACAAAACAAAGGAGAAGAGACCTCAATGGAAGGTCCAGAAATCAAATTCGCCGAAGCCGTTCTCGACAACGGCAAGTTCGGCACGCGCACGGTCCGGTTCGAAACCGGCCGCCTTGCGCAGCAAGCACAGGGCGCCGTTGCAGCGTACCTGGACGAAGACACGATGCTGCTTTCCGCAACCAGCGCCAGCAAGCATCCGAAAGACAACTTCGACTTCTTTCCGCTGACCGTCGACGTCGAAGAGCGTTCGTACGCGGCAGGCAAGATCCCAGGATCGTTCTTCCGTCGTGAGGGCCGCCCGTCCACGGAGGCCATCCTGGTCTGCCGTCTGATCGACCGTCCGCTGCGCCCGTCATTCGTCGAGGGGCTGCGTAACGAGGTTCAGATCGTCATCACGGTGCTGTCGATCGCCCCCGGTGAGTTCTACGACGCGCTCGCGATCAACGCGGCATCCGCTTCGACGCAGATCTCAGGTCTGCCGTTCTCGGGTCCGATCGCCGGTGTGCGCCTTGCGCTGATCCCGGGCTACGGAAGCGAAGCAGACCAGTGGATCGCGTTCCCGACTGCATCGCAGCTCGAGGAAGCCGTGTTCGACATCACCGTCGCCGGCCGCGTCATCACGGATGCGAACGGTCAGGAAGACGTCGCGATCATGATGGTCGAAGCCGAGGCGACCGAGCACAGCTGGAACCTCATCAAGGCCGGCGCCACGAAGCCGAACGAAGAGGTCGTCGCACAGGGTCTCGAGGCGGCAAAGCCGTTCCTCAAGCAGCTGGTCGGCGCCCAGAACGTGATGGCGCAGCAGGCATCGAAGGCCATCGCGGACTACCCGGTGTTCTTGCCGTACTCGAAAGAGGCGTACGACAACGTGGCAGGCATCGCGTACGACGAGCTGGTGAACATCTACCAGATCGCCGACAAGATCGAGCGTCAGAACGCCGACGACGCGCTCAAGGAGCGCACGAAGGCCGCCATCGCCGAGAAGGTCGAAGCAGGCGCGCTGGATGCCGAGATCCTCACGCAGTTCTCCGGAGCATACAAGGCCGTCACGAAGGTGGTCGTTCGCGGCCGTATCCTGCGCGAAGGTGTGCGTATCGATGGTCGTGGGCTTGCTGACATCCGCCCGCTCGACGCCGAGGTTCAGGTCATCCCGCGCGTGCACGGTTCCGCGATCTTCCAACGCGGCGAGACCCAGATCCTGGGTGTCACCACGCTGAACATGCTCAAGATGGAGCAGCAGATCGACTCGCTGTCTCCCATCACGAAGAAGCGCTACCTGCACCACTACAACTTCCCGCCGTATTCGACAGGTGAGACCGGTCGAGTGGGCAGCCCGAAGCGTCGCGAGATCGGGCACGGCTTCCTTGCCGAGCGCGCGCTCGTGCCTGTGCTTCCGAGCCGCGAGGAGTTCCCGTACGCGATTCGTCAGGTCTCTGAGGCCCTCGGTTCGAACGGCTCGACCTCCATGGGCTCTGTGTGTGCTTCGACCCTGTCGCTGCTGAACGCCGGTGTGCCGCTGCGCGCACCTGTCGCAGGCATCGCCATGGGCCTGGTTTCAGACACTGTTGACGGCGAGACGCGCTACGCGGCCCTGACTGACATCCTTGGTGCTGAGGATGCTCTCGGCGACATGGACTTCAAGGTTGCGGGCACGAGTGAGTTCGTCACCGCCATTCAGCTGGACACCAAGCTTGACGGCATCCCGTCGTCGGTGCTTGCGGGTGCGCTGCAGCAGGCGAAGGATGCTCGCACGACCATCCTGAGCGTTCTCAACGCTGCAATCGACCAGCCGGACGAGATGGCTCCGACAGCTCCTCGCGTGATCTCGGTCAACATCCCGGTCGACAAGATCGGTGAGCTGATCGGCCCCAAGGGCAAGACGATCAACGCGATCCAGGACGAGACCGGCGCCGACATCTCGATCGAAGAAGACGGCACCGTGTACATCGGCGCCGTCGACGGTCCGTCGGCCGAGGCTGCGCGCGCGCAGGTCAACGCCATCGCGAACCCGACGAACCCCGAGGTCGGCGAACAGTTCCTCGGAACCGTCGTCAAGATCGCCACGTTCGGTGCGTTCATCTCGTTGCTTCCTGGCAAGGATGGACTGCTGCACATCTCCGAGGTGCGCAAGCTCGCCGGTGGCAAGCGTGTCGAGAACGTCGAAGACGTGCTCGGCGTCGGTCAGAAGATCCTGGTGGAGATCACCAAGATCGATGACCGTGGCAAGCTCTCGCTGCAGCCGGTGCTGGCCGATGAGGCTGACACGCACGGCAGCGACGCGCACTCGGCCGGTCCGGTTGACCCTGCAGAGGGTGCCGTCATCGTCACCGAGTAGTCGATTCCGGTGATCGAGTAGGCCGCTCGCGGCCGTATCGAGATCCCGTCCGGATGCCCGTCCCACTCACGTGGGGCGGGCATCCGTCGTTTGGCGGGCCGTGAGTGAAGGGCGGGCAGGTCCTGCGATAGTTTTCCGGGCGTGTGATAGCGCCGCGGACACATCATTTGCCCGGAAAGGTATCTTTCACGCCGGTGGCGTGTCGGGTTTGGCGTTGAGCGATCTGTGGCGGCGTTTGAGCGTTCTGCGCGGACCCCACTGCGCTTCCAATCCCGATTCAGCGATCTTGCCCACTTCACGGGGTCGTAGTCGCTGAAACGGGATTGGAACGCAGCATCTGGCGACCGTGACCGGTGACCGTGCGGAGGCGTGCGTGCCCGGGCCGTGAGTCAGGGGCGCGCAGGCCGCGGGGCAGCGCGCTCAGGGGCGCGCAGGCCGCGCGCGGCGCGCTCGATGGCGCGTAGGTCGAGCGATAGTTTTCCGGGCATTTGATAGTGCCGCGGACACATCATTTGCCCGGAAAGCTATCTTTCACGCCGGGTGGCGTGTCGCGCGCACGTGTGGCGGGCTGCGCGCGTCACCGGGGTCATGTGTTGCGTGGGCCGCGCTCGAGCAGCGGACGCACCCTGAACGGAATCAACTCGCCCATGTCAAGCGAGGTCTCCGCCCGCTCGACGCCGTCACAGGCGAGGATCGCACCATTGATTCGGAAAAGGTCGTCCGTGTCGACGCAGACGACGCGCACGACAAGATCGGACGGCCCGCTGAGACCGTGCGCCTGCACGATCTCAGGGATTTGCGCAAGCTGGCTGACGACGGACGCCAGCTTCTGCTGCTGCACGTGCACCGAGATGAACGCGGCGAGCGGATAGCCGAGCAGCGCAGGATCGACGCGGCGGTCGAATGGCAGGAAGATCCCGGAGCGTTCGAGAGCTGCCAGTCGCGCCTGCACAGTGTTGCGGGACATTCCAAGGCGGTCGGCCAACGCGACGGCGGTGCTTCTCGGGTCATCGCTGAGTGAGGCGATCAGCCTGAGATCGGTGGCGTCCGGACTGTGCATGATGCGAACGTTAGCATGCCCGCAGCGCCGAATGCAGTGCATATTGCTCAGCGTGTGTGTCGGAGATTGTGCCGTCTGCGCATGCGACGTACGCTGAAAGTAATTCCAGCGATGTTGCCGGAAGCGAATCGGAAGGCCACAAGCCGCCCCGGTTCGACACGAGACGAAGGTTGCGTGCGACGATGCCCACCACCGGTCAAGGAGCAGGACTCCTTACTCGAGAACACAACTACATGCAGTTGCTCACGCCGGCAGGCGAGCGACTGAGCGATCCGGACTATGATCCGTGGGTCGCTGACGTCTTCGGAGAACAGCTGATCTCGCTGTACGAAGACATGATCGTCGTCAGGCGCATCGACACAGAGGCCGTCGCCCTCCAGCGCCAGGGCCAGTTGGGGTTGTGGCCGCCACTGAGTGGGCAGGAGGCCGCGCAGATCGGTTCGGCGCGTGCTCTTCGCCCCGACGACTTCGTATTCACGAGCTATCGAGAGAACGGCGTGGCTTACGTACGGGGCGTGGACCTGACCGACATGCTGCGCGTCTGGCGCGGATCGGCATTCTCGGGCTGGAACCCATATGACGTGGGGATGGCGACGCCGGCTGTCATCATCGGCGCCCAGACGCTGCACGCCGTCGGTTATGCGATGGGCTGTCAACAGGACGAGGTCGACTCCGTCGCCGTCGCATACTTCGGTGACGGTGCGACGAGCGAGGGCGACACGAACGAGGCGATGGTGTTCGCAGCCGCGTTCAAGGCACCAGTGGTCTTCTTCTGCCAGAACAATCACTGGGCGATCTCGGAGCCTGTCGGGCTGCAAGCGCAGCAGTCGATCGCAGATCGTGCTCCGGGGTTCGGCATCCCGAGCATGCGCGTCGACGGCAACGACGTGCTCGCCGTTCTCGCCGCCACCCGCATCGCCCTCGAGCGGGCGCGCAAGGGCGATGGCCCCACGTTCATCGAGGCGGTCACGTACCGCATGGGACCGCACACCACATCAGACGACCCGACCCGCTACCGCGGCAAGGAGGAGCTCGCCGACTGGGCCGAGAAAGACCCAATCGCGCGGGTCGGGTCCCTTCTTGCCAATCTGGGGTTGCTGACAGACGAAGTACGCGATCGCGTCAACGCAAAGGCGGATGCTGTCGCTGCCGAAATGCGGGCCGGATGCCTCGCGCTGACCCCGCCCGAGCCACTGACGGTCTTCGACAACGTGTATACGCAACCGACCAGTTGGCTGGCCAGGCAGAAGAGCCAATATGCCGCATACCTGAATCAGTTCGACGATGCTGAGCAGTCCGGGGCACAGTCTCAACACGCAGGCGGTGCCGCATGACGGCAGAGATGACACTCGCGAAGGCGATCAACACCGGACTGCACGACGCGCTCGCTGCCGACAGGAAGGTGCTGCTGCTTGGTGAGGACATCGGCAAGCTCGGCGGCGTATTTCGAGTCACGGACGGGCTGCAGGACAGGTTCGGTGCCAGACGCGTCATCGACACTCCGTTGGCCGAGGCCGGCATCATCGGCACGGCTGTCGGCCTCGCCTATCGCGGCTACCGCCCGGTCTGCGAGATCCAGTTCGACGGGTTCATCTACCCTGGCTTCGACCAGATCGTCGCGCAGGTCGCCAAGCTGCACTATCGCACGGCAGGCAATGTGCGAATGCCCATCACGATCCGCGTGCCGTTCGGCGGCGGCATCCGCTCCGTCGAGCATCACTCGGAATCGCCCGAGGCGTACTTCGTGCACACATCGGGCCTGAGGGTGGTCAGCTGCTCGAACCCGCAGGATGCCTACGTGATGATCCGGCAGGCGATCGCCTCAGACGATCCCGTGCTGTTCTTCGAGCCGAAGCGCCGGTACTGGGCGAAGGGTCAGGTGGATGCTGCGCTGGCCCCCGACGTGACGACCATGGAGGCGGCTCAGGTCGTCACGGCGGGCACAGACGTCACCCTCGTCACGTACGGCCCGCTCGTGATGACAGCCATGGATGCAGCAATCGCAGCGGCCGACGATGGTGTATCGATCGAGGTCATCGATCTGCGCTCGCTGTCTCCGATCGATTT
>Ga0070658_10004403_pt1 | contig 11478 bp, 8 predicted proteins | sample KBSC13metaG_FD_64664 | JGI IMG/M metagenome (GOLD analysis project Ga0070658, IMG submission 64664) | Corn rhizosphere microbial communities from Kellogg Biological Station, Michigan, USA - KBS C1-3 metaG | ecosystem: Host-associated > Plants > Roots > Rhizosphere > Soil ... | reverse complement strand
AGCCGCTCAATTCGCGCCGGGCGATGGTCAGGATGGGTTTCATTTCGAGGACTCCTTGGTGGCGGCTTTGGTGTCCGGCAGCGTGATGCTGCGGAAGACTTCATCGAGCCGGCCATCTTCGGACCGCAGCTCGATCAATGGCCAGCGTTCCTTTTGCACCACTTCGCCCACGGCGCGGGCCAGGTCATCGTTGGCCGCCTGCGCTTTCGGGAACGCGCGCACGATCAAGGGCGACTCGCTCATCACCACCGAGCGCTCGACGGCGCTGAGACTGTCGAGCTTTCCCTTTACGGCGGAAGCGCTGCCCGAGGTGAGGCGCAGGGTGATCGCGCCGGCCTGCGTGGAGCGCTGCTTCAGCTCGGCCGGCGTCCCGTTGGCGACGACCGTGCCCCGGTCGATGATGATGGCCCGGGAGCACACGGCCTCGACTTCCTCGAGAATGTGCGTGGAGAAGATGATCGCCTTTTTCTCCCCCATCGTGCGGATCAGTGTCCGCACCTCGTGCTTTTGGTTCGGGTCGAGACCATCCGTCGGTTCGTCGAGGATCAGCACCTCGGGATCGTGGATGATCGATTGTGCAAAACAGGTGCGGTGCCGGTAGCCCTTGGAAAGCGTCTCGACACTTTGGTGGAGCACGTTTTCCAGGAAGCACATCTCGACCACCCGATTGACTGCTTTCTTCCGCGTATCGCCGGTCAGGCCGCGCAATTCCGCCGTGAAATTCAGGAACCCGACGACCGTCATGTCGTTATAGGATGGCGCATTTTCCGGGAGATAGCCGATGAGCCGCTTTGCTTCGATCGGATGTTCCACAATGCTATGGCCGCCGATCGTCACCTCGCCCTCCGTGGGTGGGATGAAGCCGGTAATCATGCGCATGGAAGTGCTTTTCCCGGCGCCGTTCGGCCCGAGAAAACCGAGCACCTCGCCCTTTTCGACGGTGAACGTAATGCCGTTCACGGCCACCTTCGGGCCGAAGGTCTTCTTCAAGTTTCGGACTTTGATCATGTGTGGGGATGGAAAACCCGCGCCAGCTCTCACGTTGGTGCGGGTGCTGCAATGACACTCGAAGCCGCAAAATGTTTGAAGAAAATTCGGCGGCAAAGGGAATGACAGTTTTGACATTTGGTCCCGCTGGGCTCGTGAAAGGGAGCGCCAGAAGGGCCTTGAAGGGCTTGTGAATGACTCGTATCACCTGCCTTCACCTGGCCGTCCTCGGCGTGATTCGCCGCCGTTTTCGCTTCACGAAAACTGCGGGATTTAAGAAACCAGCCGCTCAAAGGTCCCAATGTTGACCGAACCCTGTAGTCTTCGGCCAGGACCCTGCCGACTCTCACCACACGTGCCCATGCTTCATCAAAATTCTTTGCGCGACCATCCCGGTGCTGGGTTGGCGATTCCTGAAGGGAGATGGCCTGGCCGAGGCGTGATCTCCGCAGTCCTCGCCGGGACGATGATCCTGGGCGTGACGGCGGCGTATGCGGCGGACGAACAGGAGGTGCAGATCGGCACCTTGCACGCCCAGATGAAATTCGACGTGGCTTCATTTCAGGTGAAACCGGGTACGCACGTGCGGCTCACGTTCAACAATACCGACGAGATGCAGCACAATCTGCTGATTCTCGTGCCCGGCGAGAACAAGCCCCTCGAGGTAGCGCAGAGGGCCTGGATGCTGGGCGTGGACGCGGTGAAGAAGGCCTTCGTTCCCGATGGCCCGGACGTTCTTTTCCACACCCGGGTGCTCGATCCCCAGCAATCCGACACGATCAACTTCACCGCGCCGGAGGTGGAGGGAGACTATCCGTTTGTTTGCACGCTGCCGGGGCATGCCTTCTCCATGAAGGGAATCATGCGGGTCAACAAATCGGCGACGGGAGCCGTGGTGAAAGCCGCCGCGGCGCCGCCCGTGGGGAATAGCAAGTTCCACCTGCACGTCATGGACGAGCCGTTGGTCATTCGGGCCTTTGTCGATGGCGGGCCGGCGCGATCGATCTCCGTCGGCCTTCCTGCCGGGATCAATTACTTGTTCGATGCCGAGGAGTGTTATGTCCGCTTCGGTTGGACCGGGATGTTTCTCGATGTCGGTCCCAACGTGGGGATCAACGAAGGTGACCGCGGTGGCGGATGGTGCCGCATTCTCGGCGATAAATTCGAGCTGGGAGACTCCGGATTTCCGATCAGCCTCGGCGTGCCGGATGCGAAGCAAACGGTGAAGTTCGCCGGCTATCGCCTGCGCGGGAAGGACGTGCCGCAATTCTTTTTCACGATCGATGGAAAGCGCGTCACGCAGACCATCCGGCCCGCGGCCTTGGGCGTTGGGCTGATCTCGGAGTTCGAGTTCGATACCGACCCGGGGAAGGTGTTTTTCTACGTTTCGCCGCATCTCCTGCGATTGTCGTCCTCCGCCGGGACGTGGGAATCCGGGCGCCTGGAGGTTTCGGCAGGTGCAGCGAAAAAATTCAGCGTCACCATCGTTCGCCAGGCGAAGGATGACACGAAGCCCAAGACTCCCGCCGTTGCCCCATGAAAATCGCCCTCTTCTCTCTCGCCGCGGCTCTATTGATGAACCAGGCCGCGACCGCGGCCAACCCGGTTCGGCTCCCCGCCGGCTATTCCCTCGAGACGATCGACATCCCGTCGGAGATCACCCTCGGAGTCGGCGGGCTGGCCTTCACGCCCAAAGGTGATCTGCTCATTTGCACCCGCGAGGGGGAAGTGTGGCGCTACACCCATGGCAACTGGTCCCGTTTCGCCTATGGGCTGCACGAAGCGCTCGGCCTCTACGTCGATCCCAAGACGAGCGAAGTGTGGGTCATGCAAAGGCCTGAATTGACGAAGCTCATCGACGAGGATGGCGACGGCAAGGCCGACGTCTACCAGACCGTGAACGCGGACTGGGGACTGAGCGATAACTATCACGAATACGCCTTCGGCCCGGTGCGCGACGCGGCGGGCAATTTTTACGGCACGCTCAATCTCTCCTTGAGCTGGCGGGGTTGGGCCAGGAGCGACCGGTGGGACATCGGCCGGGTGCACGACAGCAAGATGGGGCACGCCGCCAAGTATCGCGGCTGGTGCTTTCAAATCACGCCCGATGGAAAATTCGTTCCCTACGCCTCCGGGCTGCGGTCGCCGGCGGGTATCACCATCAATGGCAAGGGCGAGATCTTCTACACCGATAACCAGGGCGACTGGAACTGCACCTCGACCTTGCACCAGGTGGTGAAAGGCCGCTTTTACGGGCACCCGTCCTCGCTGGCCGACGACCCCGCCTACGCCGGGAAAAACCTGAATCGCATCACCGAGGAGGAATACGACCACCTGCGCTCTCGCCCGGCTGTCTACCTCCCGCACGGCGAGCTCTCGAATTCGCCCGGCGAACCCATCTTCGACGAAACCGGAGGAAAATTCGGGCCGTTCGAGGGCCAGGTTTTCATTGGCGACCAGACCAAATCCAACGAAATGCGCGCCTCCCTGGAAAAGGTCGGCGGCGAATACCAAGGCGCGGTCTTCGACTTCGCCGACCCGCTGCAATGCGGAATCGTCCGCAACCGGTTTGCGCCGGACGGCAGCCTCTGGATCGGCCAGACCGGACGCGGTTGGCGCTCAGCGGGCGAGAAGATCTTCGGCCTCCAGCGTATCGTGTGGGACGGCAGGACCGTGCCCATGGAGATGCATTCGATCAGCCTCACGAAAACGGGCTTCCGCATCCAGTTCACCAAGCCGGTCGACCGTCAGGCCGCCGCCGACCTCGCCAACTACAAGATCAAGCACTGGGGCTACATCTACCAGGCGGAGTACGGTTCGCCAAAAGTGGATCTCACCGAATTGAGTCCGGCTTCCGCGCGCGTCGCCGCCGACGGGCAATCCGTCGAGTTGGACATGCCGTTGGTCAAGGAGGTCGTGTATCAATTGACCCTGAGCAACATCGCCGGCGCCGACGGCGCCCCGATGACCAACGCGACCGGCTACTACACGCTCAATCGCCTGCGCGAATAGAAAGCTCGCAGATTGCGGGTTGACGCAGGTCGGACGTTTACCCGCTGGGCGCTCTCCTTCCCGTCATTCTGAGCGAAGCGAAGAACCTCTGATCTCTGCCTTTCCTCACCTGCATGGCGTCATGTGGCTTAGACGCGCCGTGATCGAATGGATCATCACGCAAACTTTCCTGTCTTCTGTGCTCCGCTCTTCGTAAGATTCGTCGCATCCTGCGTAAATTTCTTGTTCGCGCGAAGCGCATCCCTTTGCGGCCCTCTCATTCTTCTCCGCGCCTCTGCGGTAATCTGCCCTATTCGGTTGCGGCTTTGCCGCGCCGGGCCCCTATCGTTATTTTAGGCGTCCACATGCTCCGGCCGGGGGAGCGTGAAGGTAATCACCGCCCCACATCCGGGCTCGCTATGCGCGTGGATGCGCCCATGGTGGTCTTCGATGATGCGCTTGCAAATGGAGAGTCCGAGTCCGGTGCCATGGGCCTTGCCATGCGTCGCAAACGGTTGGAACAGGGTGTCCTTGATTTCGGCCGCGATCCCTGGCCCCGTATCCTCCAACTCGGTCGTCACCTCATGGTCTTCGACGTGGAATCGCAGGGTGATCGTTCCGCCTCCCGGCATCACGTCGATGGCATTATTGACGAGATTGTAGAGGACATGGAGCAGCCGCCCGCGGTCCACAGGGAGCATCAGCCCCGGCGGCTGGTTGGCGCAGGTGATCTTCACCGATTTCTCCGCGGCCTCCGGTTCGATGGATTTCAAAAACTCCTCCATGAAAGCGCGGTAGTCCGTGAGCTCCAGCGTCACCGCACGGGAGGAGCCGCGCGTGAATTCGAGCAGTTCGTTGATCATGTTCGTCAGGCGTTCCAACTGCCGGCGAATCTGGAGTTTCCCTTCCGCCCGATGCTCGGCAGGCACATCGTTGCCACCGATCAGTTCCGCCGCGAATCCGATGATGTTCAGCGGATTCTTGAAGTCGTGCACGATCGCCTGGGCAAAGCGCCCAACGAGCGCGAGCCGCTCGGCCTGCAGCACTTCGTCGATGAACCGCCGGTCGAACTCGCGCACCCGCAAAGAAAACTCCCGCACGAGCAAGGACAGCAATTCCGGGGATTGGCCCAGCGCACGCAGCAATTCCGCGCGGGGAATGAAAAGGACTACGGTATCCACTTCGGCCGTGGCCGTGGCGGAGCGCGGCTGCCCATCCAGTACCGCCATCTCGCCAAAGAAGGTACCCGCTCCGAGCCGGGACAACGTCCGAGTTTCCTGCTCGTTGATTTTCGTCGAAATCTCCACCCCACCCTCCTCCACGACATAAATCCCGTCTCCCGCGTCGCCTTCCTGGAAAATGACCTGGCCCGCGCGAAATGCCCGCCGGTCGGCGGTACGTTTGAGATCGTGCAATTCGGCGGAGAGCAGTCCGAGAAATGAGTCGGACGGCGGCAGATCGGTCATCCGGGCCTTATACGGGAAAACCCGCACAAAGGGGAGATGTTTCTCCGGCTCCTGTTTTTTTCTGGGCGTGTTTCAAACCCGGTTCACGTAAACGGCCCCCGAAGGGGTCAAAAGCCATTAGCCCCAGGGTCGAGCGAGCACTGCCAGTCCGGCCCGGACCGAGCGAATACCCCGGGTTTTCGTTCCCAAACGGTCCCTCCTTCCACCGCCAGTCCGGCCCGGATTCCCGGCGCCAGCCGCATCTCTGCTGCCTTTGGCCTGAATTCAACCACGCCCTCTTTTCCTCAGGCCGTAGCTAATAAGTTGGAAAGGCGACAGCCTCTCCCATCGCGGAGCGATGATTGACAGTAGCCGGGGCCTTCAGGCGCCTTCAGGCCACGGACGCGTGCCCCGCGGGGGCCGTCGCGGAGCGACGTTTGCCACGATGCGGCATGGAGAGAAGTCTCAAGGTTTAACCGCCTCAGTATTGTCCATCGTGAACGAACAGTCCTTCAGACAGATCGAGAGCGTGAATTGGCCCCACAGATCGCGGTAGGTCAGGGTGTTCAAGTCGCCTTCCAGGATCGCGGCGTCGCCTCTCTTGAGCGTGGCCAGCCGCTCTTTCCAATCTTCGGAAAACTTCCCAAACACCCGGATGTGGTATCCCTCCTTGTTGGGAACCTCCGCAAAAAACGTCAGGCCATTCCAGTCCGCGATGTTCTTCACCTTGAGATGAAGCTTCGCCCGTGTTCTGGGCTCCGGGTCGATCAGCGCCTTCTTCAACGCCTCGTTCGCGACCTCCCGCTGGATCTCCGTCCACTGCGCCGCTTTCGTTTCCTGCAGGTTTGCCGGAACACGCGCCAGCACTTCCTCATAGCCTTCAATCACACTCGGCCGACGATCTTGTGGAAACGCGAATGGGCTCAGAGCGAGGAGAGCGAGCGTGAACAGCGTGGTGCTTTTCATGGGATTGTTGGCGGGGATGGCGCAAGGATCGCCATCTCAACGATCCCGCGGGAACAGGGACGCAGAAAACCCACCCTCGCGCAAGGCAACCGGTGCGAGCTCCAGCATCACGCCACCTGCGAAATGCGCGCGCTGCCCATGGGCATTTGCAGAGCGCTGCGGACGCGGGCGCGAAGATCCGTAATTGAGAATGGCTTGCTCAAAAACTCGAACGGCTGCGTCGATTCAATTGGGCCGTCGGAACTGGAGACAAATAGGATCGGAGTCTGTGGATGATAATGGGAAAATCGCGTCGCCAGCTCGTCGCCCCTCATACCCGGCATATCAAGATCGCTCAATAGTAGATCGATATTAGGGATACGGCGTGCCAGCCGCAGGGCGTCCGCCCCGTTTTTGGCCGTGAACACTCGATAGCCCGCGGTGCAGAGGATCACGTCGAGCAGTTCCAGCAGAGCTTCATTGTCATCAACGACAAGTACCGTTGCGGCAGTAGTGGATTGATTCATGTGTCACACACTGGCGCAGGTGCCTGAACCCCTGATGAATTGTTGCTGAAATTAAATTCACACAACGCCTCTTGCCGTGCTTCAAAGCGCCGCCGCCGGTCAAAAAAGACCGTCGTGGTATACATCGACCAGTTCGAAACAAATGATCGCGCCGAGCGCGGCAAACGCCAGCCACCACAGAAGATCGTTAATCCGAAGATTCATTCGGGCGCTTCAATGACAGTCGCTTCCTGGCACGGTTGCGGGCGTTCGATCGCGGGTTTTCCGCGCTCGGGTTGGCTGGGCCATTCGCGTAACCTGAGTGCGTTCAGCGGGAGCGAAAAAATGGCGCGCCGCGGCGGCTGCGTTCACACCCGCGGCCAGGAAGCCGAGCGTCGCGTAGATCAGGCAGAATGGTTCAAACGCGAATCGATATCGGGGATTGACGACGCCCGTGAGTTCTACCGCGAACCAAAGGCCGCTCAACGACAGGATCCATGCGATGTGGAATCTTTGGAGCGGCCCAGGGCTGGCCAGAAAGACTCCCGCTCCTAACAGTGCCAGGACAAAGAACGCGGGCAGATTCGGAACCTGCATCGCTTTGGAAGTAATGTCGTTGTCATTGGCGACGGTAAGTCGTTGCCACGATTCGTCGAGAAAGGCGAACCACGGCATCGGGTGGTAGTGATCCTTCACGAATGCTTCCACGGCTGGCGTGTCGCTTAGTTCACGCCCGGTGAGGCCTTTCGCCAAAACGCCCAGCATGTTTTTGCGGTTGAAGCCAATATTCAGTTTCTCCTGCAATCGGGGTTCGTCGTAACCAATGCTTACCGGTCCCTTCGCCGAGAGCAGGAATTTGCGCCGGGCGAGGCCTGGCAACGCCCATGGCTGATGCAGGCACGCCTCGATCGCCAGTTTCTCACAGAAGTCATTGGTGTCCGGATCCACGACGCCCTTGGCCTCGAGGTATTCCCCGGTCATGTCGGTCAGCGACTGTTCGAGTCCCTGCAGTTTCATCATCCCGTCTTGACGAGCGCGAAGCTCATCTCGCAGCGGGCGCACTGTCTCTCCGAATCCGGGATCCACGGTCGACGTGTCGGGAGCCAATGGCAGCACTGTGGCATAGAGCAGTTGGCCGGCCTGCCCCGTCTTCGTGAGCGGCAACGTAATACACGTGATGCCAATCATCCAGGCGAGTCGTCGTGGGAGGATCTTCCAGTTTCCCCAATCGACGAGAACAAGGAGGAAGAACCCGAACCCAAGCATCAGTCGCCCTTCGGGCCGGGCCGCCGCGACGAAAAACAAAGCCAGCAAGAGTAGCTTGAAATGCGTCTCCGTCGCCGATCGGGTGAAAAGCGTTGCCGCCAGCGCCAGTCCAAACAGGCAAAAAAGATAGACGCTTTCCGACATCAGCGCGTGCTCGAACCATAGTAAGTTTGGATTAGCCGCCATGAACAACGTGAGAGGAATGATGGCCCATCGCCAGCGTTGCGACCAAAGGCGCGCGACTAATCCGGTGATGAGGACAATTCCGAGGCCAAGCAAATGCTGGAAGATAGGAATCACGATCAACGCCGGGACCTTGAAAATGAAGGGCAGCGCGTAGAGGAGCGGGACCAGGAACGTACGCTTCGAGTGAATGACGAAATGGCCCTTGCTCAGAAACCGGGCGGTCGTCGAAAGAAAATCCGCGCTGTCGAATTGCATATATCCGTAGGGCATCTGCCACGTCATTAGGACGCGGAGCACAAAGCCCAGAATCAATGCTGGAGCGCAGAACCAAAGAAACTCCCGGGCTTGTTCATGGAAGGGCATGCCCCGATCCGTCGATGGTTGATGAGGCTGGATGTCGATTTCGGTCATATTTGTCGTTCGCACCCTGCTCCCGGGAAATGACAACGAACTGAATTTCTTCTGAATCATCCGCACAGTCCCGCCCGTATTGCCGTGAAAATGACGCAACGAGCCGCAATTTTCCTTCGCTCGCGCCTTTTCACCGCCCCGGATGTGGTTTCCCCGAAACTGACGATGGATTCATTTAAAATTCAGACTATGGTCAGGTCCCACCCGCAGGCTAAAGTGTGATTTCTTCCACGCCGTTCTCAAGTAACACAACTGAAACTGGCCCGGTCGCCATTATCGGCGCCGGTCCCGCGGGTCTGACTGCGGCCTATCTCCTGGCTAGGAGCGGCATCCCCGTCACGGTGCTCGAATCCGACCCCACCTATGTCGGAGGCATTTCGCGGACGGTCACCTACAAGGGATACCATTTTGACATCGGCGGTCACCGTTTCTTTTCCAAGTCCCGCGAGGTGGAGAAGCTTTGGGATGAAATCCTGCCGGACGATATGCTGGTGCGCGCGCGTTCCTCCCGGATCTATTACCGCGGAAAATTCTTCTCGTATCCGCTGCGCCCGTTCGAGGCGCTGTTCAAGCTTGGAGTTTTTGAGTCACTCCTCTGCGGCCTCTCCTATCTGAAAGCGCGGCTCTTTCCAGTCGCGAAGGCGGCGAATTTCGAGGAATGGGTCAGCAACAAGTTCGGCAGCCGGCTCTTTGGGATATTCTTCAAAACCTACACGGAGAAAGTCTGGGGGATGAAGTGCCGGGAGATATCCGCGGACTGGGCGGCGCAGCGCATCAAAGGACTCTCCCTCGGTGTCGCGGTCTGGAGTGCGCTGTTCCGCAAAAAGGCGGGCGGCGGTTCGCAAGACGTCGTCAAGACCCTGATCAATTCCTTCCGCTATCCGCGGAAGGGACCGGGCATGATGTGGGAAGCGTGCGCCGCAAAGATCCGGGCACTCGGCGGCGCAGTGGCCATGGGGCAGAAGGTGACACAATGCCTCTGGGATGAAGCGGACGGCGAATGGGCAATCACTCACGTCGACGCCCAAGGGAAGAGCCACCTCACGAAGGCGCGCCATCTGATTTCATCCGCGCCGATGAGAACGGTGGCGGCGATGCTGGCACCGCAACTGCGCCCCGACGCACTCCTCGCCGCGAAAGCACTGAAGTACCGGGACTTCATCACGGTCGTCCTGATCTATCGTCACGCCGATACTTTCGATGATAATTGGATCTACATTCACGATCCGGATGTGAAGGTCGGCCGTGTTCAGAACTTTAAGTCGTGGTCGCCCGAGATGGTGCCGGATCCCTCGGCATCGTGCTACGGCATGGAGTATTTCTGTTTCGAAAACGACGGCATGTGGTGCCTTTCCGATGAGAAACTGATCGAGATGGCGAAAGGGGAGATGGAGACGCTTGGTCTGGCGAAGAGCGCCGATTACGTCGACGGGTCCGTCGTTCGCCAACCGAAGGCCTATCCCGTCTACGACGCCGATTACGCGCTCAACGTCGCCGCCGTACGTGTGGAACTGGAGCGCACCCTCCCCACATTGCATCTCGTCGGGCGCAATGGGATGCATAAGTACAACAACCAGGATCACTCGATGATGACGGCGCTCCTCTGCGTGAAGAACATCATCGCCGGCCAGAAAGTCTACGACTTGTGGCAGGTGAACGAGGATGCCGAATATCATGAGGATGAGCGGCGCTCGCCGAATAGCGGCACGACCGGACTGCGGAGTGTGCCGCGAAAGGTGGCCGACGAGCCGATGATCGCGTGAGGCGACGCTTAGGATTGCCGCAAGAACGGCGACGCGACCGGGCATGGGCGAAGGGACGAGTTAGTCCCAGAACGCGATGAGGGCCCGGTTTCGGATCGATTTCGGCGCGGCCCTGAGTTGGGTGGCGGCGCGGCACCCCGCCGGTTGGCAGGCCTTTCTGCTCGGGGTGCTGATCGCACTGCCCTTCGCCCTTTCGGTGGGACTAAACAACTACTTCCTGTTCGACGAAGATCAGCACATTGCCGCAGCTGTGCTGTTTGCTCGCGACGGTTTGGTGCCCTACCGGGACTTCCCGTATTTTCATCTGCCGTATCTGATTTATGCCTACGGATTCCTGTTCAGATTCACGGACCACTACCTGCTCGCGGCCCGCTTGTTCTCCGCTGCTTGCGCTGCGCTCACGGGCGGCGCCATCTTCCACGCTGCCTGGCATCTCTTCGAGACGTATTCGGTAGCGAGGCGTTTGCTCATTGGCGGCGGCGCCGTGGTCCTGCTCATCAGTACGCCTCTCTTCTTCTACACGGCGGGGCACGCGTGGAACCAGGAGCCGTCGACGCTCTTCGCGCTGCTGGCCTTCCTGTGCCTTTTCCGCGCGATGCAGCGGCCTTCCGCCGGCGCTCGACTGGTGCTGGGTGGAGCCCTGCTCGGGATCGCCATCGGATTGCGTGTCACCATGGCGCCGCTGTTTCTTCCCTTCGCTCTGTCGATCGGGTTCGCCGTGGATACCACCCGGCGACGGCAGCGGAATATCGTGCTCTTCGGTTTGGGTGTCGCCCTGGCCATGCTCCCGGCGGTGTGGGCGTTTGCCACCGCACCACGGGGCTTCATTTTCGGAAATATCGAATTTCCGGGGGTGAACATCGATTATCTCCTCGCGAGCGCGCAGCCCCACACGATGACTGTGACACAGAAGTTGCGATTCTTTCTGAAGTGGTTTTTTTCGGGTGCGAACTGGGTGTTGTTTTACGGCTTTTTTGC
>Ga0070658_10004400_pt1 | contig 11481 bp, 11 predicted proteins | sample KBSC13metaG_FD_64664 | JGI IMG/M metagenome (GOLD analysis project Ga0070658, IMG submission 64664) | Corn rhizosphere microbial communities from Kellogg Biological Station, Michigan, USA - KBS C1-3 metaG | ecosystem: Host-associated > Plants > Roots > Rhizosphere > Soil ... | reverse complement strand
TGCGGGTCCGCGCTGCCCGTCACGGGGACCTTCGGCATCGTCGGGGTCGACGGCGGGCGGGCCTTCTCGGCGAACAGCTGCCTCGACACCGAGTCGGCCTGGGCGGCGACGAAGAGCGGGGCGCCGGGCCTGTACGTCAACACCGGGCGGCCCGCACCGGCGGACAGCACCCACTGGCCCACGACCGCCTCCGGCCCGGCCCCGTGCCGGGACGCGTCGTCGACGACGGACATGGGCTGCGCGTACGACTACGGCTGGGCAGCCGCCGCTGACAGCCTGAGCCGGGCGCAGGCGACCGTCACCGCCTTCGACCCGCTCGGCGTCACCTGGTGGCTCGACGTCGAGACCGCGAACTCGTGGGTGCAGAGCGGCGGGGTGGGCAACACGGCGGCGCTGCAGGGCGAGGTCGACAGCCTGCGGACCGCTGGCGTCCCGACCGTCGGGGTCTACTCCGCGCAGTACTCCTGGCAGTCGATCACGGGCGGCTTCACGACCTCCAACGCGGCCGACTACCGGTCCCAGTGGGCGGCGTCCTTCCAGCCGAAGTACCCCCTGGAGCAGAGCCCGACGTGGGTGGCCGGAGCGGGTACGGCGGACGACGCGGCCGTGAAGTGCGGGACGCAGAGCTTCCTGGGGACCCTCCCGCGGCTCGCGCAGTTCGCTGACGGGAGCTTCGACGGCGACCGGCAGTGCGCCGATCCTGCGCCGGACACGACCGCGCCGACGGCCTCGATCACCGGACCGACGACCACGACGTCGCTGGACAGGGCCCCGTGGACCTGGTCCTCCCCGGACACCGACGTCGCGAGCTACGACTGGCGCTACCGGGTCGCCGGGACGGCTTCCGGCTTCGGCGCGTACGCCTACCCCGCCTCCCTGCAGCAGACGACCTCTCGCAGCGTGACACAGGCAATGGCCGGCGGTCACACGTACTGCGCGTCGGTCCGCGCCCGCGACACGAGCGGCAACCTCGGTGTGTGGTCGCGGGAGGTGTGCACCAGCGACCCGCTGGACGATCGGTCCCTGACGGCGAGCTCCGGCTGGGCGCGCGGCACGGCCAGCGGCCGCTTCCGCAGCACGTACACCCAGACCACCACTGCCCGGGCGACCCTCCGGGTCGACGTGCAGGCCCGGCGGCTGGCGCTGGTCGTCACGACCTGCAACCGCTGCGGTCGCGTCACGGTCTACGTCAACTCCACACCGCTCGCCACGGTGAGCCTCTACACGTCGACGACGCGGCTGAAGCAGGTCCTTCTGCTGCCGACGTACACGTTGCGTTCAGCCACGATCGTGGTGAGGGCGCTGGACGCCGGCCGGATCGTGCAGATCGACGGGCTCGCTGCCAGCCGCGTCTGAACCAGGGCAGGAAAAGCGACCCCCGAGCGCGAACCCTCTCAGCATGAACAGGCGTCGTCTCCCAGCCCTTCTCGCCCTCGGCCTGCTCGTCGTCGGCGGTGCCCTGTGCGCGCAGCCGTCGCAGGCCGCGACCGGTGCGAGCTTCAGCGCGCCACTGCTGCTCGCCGGCGGGGGTGCCGAGCCGAGCATCCGGGTGCCGGGTGACGGGCTGTCCGCGGCCTACGTGTCGGCACCCTCCGGCCTCGGCAGCAACTTCTGGCGCATCACCGACCAGCGCAACGCCGACGGATCGCACACCTTCCTGCAGTCCGCCGTCCAGCAGCCCGACCTGGGCACCGGCGGCGGCGACTCGGAGATCAGCGTCGGCGACAAGCCGAACGGCGAGACCCGCTGCGACACCATCGCCTACAGCGGCCTGCACAACATCGACCTGCTGGACAACTTCACGGTGGCGACGTCGACCGACTGCGGCAAGACGTTCACGCTCGCGAACCCCTACGCGACGCAGAACACCCTGACCGACCGCCAGTGGCAGGCCTTCGACGGCAGCAAGACCAACTTCCTGATCTACCACAAGGTCGACACCAGCCAGATCGTCGTCTCGGAGTCGATCGACGGCGGCCAGACCTACGTCTCGCTGGCACCGGACGGCACCCACGGCATCATCGACGCGGCGACGCTGCCCGCCGCTGCCAACGCCAACCAGGTCGGCAACATCGTCGTCGACTACTCGCACCCGACCGGCACGAACAACCTGCTCTCCGGCGAGCCGTCCCACCGGATGTACGCCGTCTTCGGCGCGCCACGCGACGCGGCCGACAACGCGCAGGCCCAGGTCGACAGCAACGCCCAGGGGGCCGGTGCCTACAACCACGTCGACACGATCTACCTCGCCCGCTCCGACGACGGCGGCGTGACGTGGACCGACACGAAGGTCTTCGGCGTCGACCCGGCGAGCCACCGCGAGCTGAACCTGCTCTTCCCGGTCGTCGACGTGGACAAGGCCGGCAACGTCTACGTCGTCTGGTCCGACGGCTTCAAGGTGCAGTACGCCGCCAGCACCGACGGGGGCAAGACGTTCACCAAGGCGTTCCAGGTCAACCAGGACAACCGCGCGCTGGTCCCCACGACCGGCGCGGAGAAGCCCGACCCGGGCAAGAGCGACCTCTTCCCCTGGCTGGCCGCCGGAGCCGACGGCTACCTCGACGTCGTCTGGTACCACGGCCAGGGCGGTGCCCCCACCTCGAACCTCGCCTACCGCGACCCGGGCGACGCCAAGACGTCGTGGACCGTGGCCTTCAGCCAGCTCGGCAACGCGCACGCGGCCACTCCGAAGGTCCTCAACTACAGCGAGGCCATCACCCCGGTCGTGCACACCGGCGACATCTGCCAGAACGGCACGTTCTGTTCACTGGTGCCCGTGCCAGGGGCGCCCTTCAGCACGGGCGACCGGTCGTTGCTCGACTTCTTCGAGGTCGCCATCGACAAGCAGGGCCGGGCCAACATCGCGCTCGCGGACAACGCGGCCGCGCCCGGCTCGCTCATCAGCGGCTACATCCGCCAGACCACCGGGGTCAGCCTGCTGACGGGCGCACCTCTGACCCCGCAGACGGTCACGCTCCCGAAGGTCGTGTGCCCCGCCGGCGGCGCCTTCACCGACCCGTCGGGCGACGCGAACACGGTGGCTGTCGCACAGGCGCCGATCCCGAGCGCCCCCGGGCTCGACATCACCAAGGGCTACCTGACCTACGACGCCGCCAAGAAGGTCGTGACGCTGCACACCAAGGTCCTCGACCTCTCCCAGCTGCCAGCCACCGGCTCGACGGGTGAGGAGTACGAGTTCGCCTTCACCTACGACAAGGTCGGCTTCGCCACGACCGTCCAGCGGGCGGCGGGCTTCTCGGACAGCTACGACGTGAGCTCGACGACGGGCGTCTCCCTGAAGGGCGTCAGCGGACGGTTCGACACCAAGACCAACGAGGTCCAGGTCGACATCCCCGGCGACGCGTTCGCGGCCGCCAAGCTCGGCAAGGTCGTCGCCAAGGGCGCCTCCTTCGTCGCGTCGTCGGCGCAGAGCCGCCGGGTCATCGGCGCAGGCCTCGCACCGGTCACCGACGTCGCGGCGTCGCTCGGCTGCCCGTTCGTCGTCGGTGCCCAGGCCGCGGCAGTGGGCGGCCCCGCCGGCCCGAGCGGGACCGGCACGGTGCCCTCGCCGGTGGACCGCCGTCCGGTGCCGGCCCACCTCGCGGCGACGGGTCTTCCGGTCGGGCTGCCGATCGTCGCGCTGGGGCTGGTGCTCACGGGCGGGCTGGTCGTGCGCCGGCGGCTCGTCCGCTAGTGCGCCTGGGCGACCTCGAGGTCGTGCCCGTCCTCGACGGCACGATGGACGTGCCTGTCGACGTCATGCTCAACCGGGTGCCGCACCCGGAGTGGCTCACGGCGGACGGCCTGCTGCCGGTGCAGATGGGCGCCTACCTCGTGCGCTCCGGCGATCGCCGCATCCTCGTGGATGCCGGGTTCGGCCAGGGCACTCTGCTGGAAAGCCTTGCCGCCCAGGGGATCCAGCCTTCCGACGTCACCGACGTGGTGCTGACGCACCTGCACTTCGACCACATCGGCTGGGTGTCCGACGGGGAAGTGGCCACGTTCCCTCGCGCCACGTACCGGTGCGACCGGCGCGACTGGCAGCACTTCGTCGTCGAGGAGCACGAGGAGTACATGCGGGACGTGGTCGGGGCCATGACGCCGAAGGACCGGCTCGGCCCGGTCACCGCGCAGCTGGAGCTGTACGACGGCGACACCTCCCTCGCACCGGGAGTCGACCTGCGCGGAGCGCCCGGCCACACCCCCGGAAGCACGGTGGTCGTGCTGTCCTCCGGCGAGGAGCGGGCGATGCTTCTCGGCGACGTCGCGCACTGCCCAGCAGAGCTGCAGACCGATGACTGGGAGATGCTCGCCGACGTGGACCCCCGTGCCGCGGCCCGCACCCGCGAAGCCCTTGCCCGCGAGCTGGAGGGCACCCGGACCCTGGTGGGCGCCGCGCACTTCCCCGGGTTGCGGATGGGCCGGCTCCTCACCGGACGGGGCTGGGCCTACCAGTCCTGAGCGACCCAGCCCTCGGCACGCCAGGGGGTGCGGCTGTGCTCCAGGTGCAGCCGGCCCGGCTCGGCCTCCATGAGCTGGCCGAAGACAGTGGCGAAGACGAGGCCGTCCCGCTCATGTCGCACGACGAGAGCTGCCGGGTCGTCCTGCGGCGCCTGGTCCGTGACGAGGGACTTCCAGGCCTCGGTCTCGAAGGCCGGAAGGAAGCGGTCGGCCTTGCCGTCCTCCGCACCTCCCGAGGTGATCATGTGGGTGCCTTCCGGAAGACCCGCAGAGGTGAGGGTCTCGCCGTCGAAGACCCACAGCCGCAGGGCATCCGACGTGGCGAGGACGAGGGCGAAGCTCGCCATCCCCGGCACCGCCACCTGCTGCGGCCAGTCCACGCCGTGCCGGAGCGCGGCCAGCGGCAGGACCCCCCGGCTCGGCGCTCCAGGGTCGGCGGCCCGCTTCTGCGGGCGGTTGAGGACCAGCGCGGTCGCGCCGCTCGGGACGTGGCTCGCCGCCCATGTCCCTCCCGCCGTGCGGTCCCGGCCGCCGACGACGCCGGGGTGCTCCGGCCAGTGCTCAGCCGGCCCGTCGAAGTCGCGCGTCGTCAGCTCGTCACGCAGGGCCAGCAGCCTCACTGGTCGCTGCGCCGCCCAACGGACCACGACGGTGCACACGCCGCCACCCTAGGGCGGCGCACCCCCGCTCAGCCGGTGCGGCGGGCCGAGGCGAACCACGGTGCGTGCAGATCGTGGAAGGCCAGCTCCGACACGAGCGCCTCCTCGGCGTCGACGAGCTCCTGCACGGCTGCGGGCATCTCCTGCTTCTCGCCCTCCCGAGCCGCGGCCTCGCTGGTGAAGAACACCGTCTCGGTGAAGAAGCCGTCGTCGTCGATCGCGATGGTGGCGCCGAGCACGTCCTTGCGGTAGGTCGCGATGACGTCGCCGGCTCGGTCCATCAGCGTATGGACGGCGTCGCGGTCGCTGACCTTGCCCTGGATGACCTGCACGAAGCCGGCTTCGTCCGAGCCACCGCCGACGAGCAGCTGCACGTCGTCGCAGTCGTGGAAGCTCACGGGGCCGTCGAAGTGCCCGCTCATCTCCTCCCACCACGCCGCCTGCTCCGGGCGCGCGCTGTTGAGGGCGGCGGCTTCCCGCGAGTCGAAGCGCACGAGGGCGCAGAGCATGCCGTCGTCGGTGACCCCGAAGGTGCCGCCGAGCCAGCCCACTGCTCCTGGCTCGATGTCCACCAGCCAGCGGTCCATCGTCGCGTGGGCCGCCGCGGCGTCGCGAACACGGCCCTGGATGACCTGCACGAACATGACGTCTCCCCTCCGGGTCGTCATCTCGTGGCGGTCCCGACACGGGACGGCGGCCTCGCTGTGGGCCGACGCTACGTCCGCCGCTCTCGGGCGCCTATGGCCCGATGTGGTCAGACCGCGCAGGCGTCGTCGGAGCAGGTCTCGCCGTCGACCGCGGTGACCGGGGCGTCCGCGGCCGCCTGCTCCAGTGCGGACCTCAGGAGCTCCGCCGGCTGCGCGCCGCTGACGCCGTACCTGCGGTCGATGACGAAGAACGGCACGCCGCTGATGCCGAGCGCTCGGGCCTCCGCGACGTCCTCGCGCACCGCGCTCGCGAACCGATCGGACGTGAGGACCTCCTTGACCTCGACCTCGTCGAGGCCGGTCTCGACGGCGAGCCGCGTGAGAGTCGCGGCGTCGTCGACCGGCTCCCCTTCCGTGAAGTGCGCGCGGTCGAGGCGCTCCTTCAGCTGGTCCTGCCGGCCTGCGCTCTTGGCGAGGTGCAGCAGCCGGTGGGCGTCGAAGGTGTTGCCGCCCCGGCTCAGGTCGAGCCGGAAGTCGAGGCCCTCCGCCGCGGCCTGCGCGGTGACGTGGTCGACCATCGCCTGGGCCTCGGCGAGAGAGCGGCCGTACTTCTCGGCCAGCCGCGCGGTGTTGGCACCGGCCGGCTGGCTCGTCGCGTGCGGGTCGAGCTGGAAGCTCTTCCACTCGACCTCGACCGGGTGCGGGAAGTCCCGCAGCGCGGCTTCGAAGCGGCGCTTGCCGATGTAGCACCAGGGGCAGACGACGTCGGACCAGATCTCCACCTTCACACCGGTGGCCAACGTCACGCAGGACCGGCTGCTTCCGCGTCGAAGTGTTGCGGATGCGTGTCCTTCGTCTCAGCACCCGGCTCGTGGCTGGGCTGGCACTCGCTGCGGCCGCCCTGGGCGGCGTACCGGCCAGCGCGTCAGGCTCGCCGTGGGCACCGCTCGACCGGCCCGGGCCGCGGCTGTCCGTCCCGACGGCGACGCTCAGGGCCGCACTGCACTGCTCCGGGGACTTCCGGCACGGGACGCTCGAGCCGGTGCTGCTGTCGCCCGGCACGAGCGCGACGCCGGAGCAGAACTTCTCCTGGAACTACGAACGCGCCTTCACGCTGCAGAAGCGGGCGTGGTGCGACCTGACGATGCCGTACCACACGCTCGGGGACATCCAGGTCGCCGGCGAGTACCTCGTCTACGGCATCCGCACGATGCACGCGATGGCCGGCCGGCGGATCGCGGTGCTGGGCCACAGCCAGGGCGGGATGTCGATGCGGTGGGCACTGCGGTTCTGGCCCGACACCCGCCCGATGGTCGACGACATCATCGGCATGGCGCCGGACAACCACGGCACCACGGCCGGGGGCGGCTGTGCCAACGGCTGCGTGCCGGCCAACTGGCAGCAGGGCGCCACGTCGCACTTCATCGCCGCCCTCAACAGCCGCACGGAGACGTTCCGGGGCATCTCCTACACGAACGTCTTCACCCACACCGACGAGGAGGTGCAACCCAGCGACAGCGCGGCCGATGCCTCAGCCTCCCTCCACGGCCCGGGCCTCGTGACGAACGTCGCGACGCAGGACCTGTGCCCGGCCGATGTCTACGAGCACAACCTGCTGGGAACGGTCGACCCGGTCACCTACGCGCTGGTCATGGACGCGCTCTCGCACCCTGGTCCAGCCGTGCCCTCCCGCGTCCCCGCGTCGGTGTGCACCGAGGTCTACCAGCCGGGCATCGACCCGGCCAACCCCCAGAACTACCTCCAGCCCGTCCTTCTCCTGCCGTCGATCGCCGGCATCGTGACACCAGGCTTCAACCTGGTCGGAGCACCAGAGACGAAGTCCGAGCCGGCCCTGCGCTGCTACGTCTTCGCCCGCGGCTGCTGAGCAGCATCGGAGAAGCGCACGGCCGGGGTCCTCTCTAACCTGCAACGCATGAGCCACACAGTCGACTTCGTCAACGTCACCACCGCGGGCCTCGAGTCGTCGCCCGTCGCCCAGGCCCTCGCCGGGCTCCGCGCCAACGAGGCGCGGTACTTCAAGAACAAGTACGACGCCACCTTCGCGACCGAGCCCGCCGGCTCCGCCAAGGGCAAGAAGCTCGTCGCCTACGTCGCGAAGGTGCTCAAGAACGAGCGCGACATCGAGATCTCCTCGCCCGCTCTGGAGGCGACCGAGCTCGAGGTCGACGGCATCCGCTGGACCCACGTCTTCTTCGAGTCCGGACTCGCGATCAACGTCCTCTACACGCTGGCCGACTCCGGCAAGCGGGCCGTCGGCTTCAAGCTGTCGGAGGGCATGGAGGTCCCCGACGAGCTGTCGGCGTTCAAGTTCGCGCGGCAGAAGTCCAAGCTCGCCGGCACCATCCGCGGCTCGTTCTTCGTCATCAAGAACGCGTACTGACCCCGCGCTCGACGATCGTCCGGAACGCACGGCCGTCGAGGACGGCGGTGGCGACGCTCGAGTTGCGGACCGCGCGAGGCGGACCCGACGGGCTCGCGTAGTCCCACTCGACGGTGCTGCCCCAGGTCACCTGCGCCGCCAGAGGCGTACGGGAGGTCGTGGTACGACCGTCGAAGTGCGTCGTCGCAAGGGTCAGCCACGGCAGCCGCTTGCCGGGCTGGACGCGGAGCTGGTCGAACCAGTCGTTGCCGTCCCTGCCGTGCAGCCACTCCCAGGCGTGCGCGTGCTCGGCACCCCAGTTGTGCCCGACGACGGCGGACCAGCCGGTGAGGTCGACCTCGTCGAAGCTGCCCGCGACGGTTCCGTGCGGGACGAGCAGCGCACCGTTCGAACGCGGGAACCGCCTGTCGTACAAGGCCTTCGGCAGGTAGGGCACGGCGTCGTGGTCACTCGTCCAGCTCAGGTCCCAGTGGTGGTGCTCCAGGGCGCCGCGGCTCGACCGCGCGGTGAGCTCGGCGGTGCCGGGGCCGCGGGCCTGCTGCAGGGAGGGACCCCACCAGGTCACCCACAGGAGCGCCTCGGCCGGTTCGCCGGGAGCCTTCAGCCAGGTGTGCCGCAGCCACAGCGCGCGATCGCCCTCGGGAGACGTGGCCGTGAGGTAGAGCGACTCGTAGAGCCCGCGCGCCATGGGCACGTCCGGTGTCCGCAGCGCCGCCAGGTCCTTCATCGCTGCGTCCTCCCTGCCCGCCCTGAGGCATAGGCGTCGTAGGGGACGCTAGACGTTGAAGCGGAACTCGACGACGTCGCCGTCCTGCATGACGTAGTCCTTGCCCTCCATGCGGGCCTTGCCCGCGGCGCGGGCCGCGGCCACGGAGCCGAGCTCCACGAGGTCGTCGTACGCGATGACCTCTGCCTTGATGAAGCCCTTCTGGAAGTCCGTGTGGATGACCCCCGCCGCCTCCGGCGCAGTGGCGCCGACCTTGATGGTCCAGGCGCGCGACTCCTTGGGGCCGGCGGTGAGGTAGGTCTGGAGGCCGAGGGTCGCGAAGCCGATGCGGGCGAGCTGGTGCAGCCCGGACTCCTCCTGGCCCATGGACTGCAGCAGCTCGAGCGCGTCGGCCTCGTCCATCTCGATGAGCTCCGACTCGACCTTGGCGTCGAGGAAGACCGCCTCGGCCGGGGCGACCAGGGCGGCCAGCTCCGCCTTGCGCTCGGGACTCACGAGCTGGGCCTCGTCGAGGTTGAAGACGTAGAGGAACGGCTTGGCGGTCAGCAGGGACAGCTCGCGCAGCAGCGGCAGGTCCAGACCCGCAGCGAAGGCGGTGACGCCCTTCTGCAGGGCCTCCTCCGCGCGCTTCACCTCGTCGAGGAAGGGCTGGCGGTCCTTCTTGAGACGGGCTTCCTTCTCCAGTCGCGGCAGAGCGTTCTCGATCGTCTGGAGGTCCGCCAGGATCAGCTCGGTGTTGATGGTCTCGATGTCGGCGAGCGGGTCGACCCGGCCGTCGACGTGCACGACGTTGTCGTCCGCGAAGGCCCGGATGACCTGGCAGATGGCGTCGGAGCTGCGGATGTTCGCGAGGAACTGGTTGCCGAGGCCCTCACCCTTCGAGGCACCGCGCACGATGCCGGCGATGTCCACGAAGTCGACGGTGGCGGGGATGACCTTCTCCGAGCCGAAGATCTCCGCGAGCTTCGCCAGCCGCTCGTCCGGGACACCGACGACGCCGACGTTCGGCTCGATGGTGGCGAACGGGTAGTTCGCGGCGAGGACGTTGTTCTTCGTCAGGGCGTTGAACAGCGTCGACTTCCCGACGTTGGGCAGACCGACGATGCCGAGGTTGAGGCTCACGCAGGGAAAGGCTAGTTGTCGGAGGTGCCTGCCACGCTCCCGGCATGATCGCTCTGCTCGCCCTCCTCGTCGGCGCCGCGCTCGGCTGGCTGACGGCCACCGTCCTGCGACGTCAGCCCGAGACCCCTCTGGTCCACCAGCTCGACCGGCTGCAGGACCAGCTGCACGCGATCGAGCTGGAGCGCACGCGGGCCAGTGCCGAGCTGCGCACCCAGATCACCCAGGTCGCCCAGGGGTCGCAGGCGCTGGCCACGGCGCTCACCAAGCCGCAGGCACGGGGCCGTTGGGGAGAGCTGCAGCTGCGCCGCGTCGTGGAGTACGCCGGGATGCTGGAGCGCTGCGACTTCACCGAGCAGCAGACCGTCGGGGACCAGCGGCCCGACCTCGTCGTCCACCTCGCCGGCGGCGGCACGGTGGTCGTCGACGCGAAGGTGTCGCTCGCGGCGTACCTCGAGGACGCCGACCAGACGCGACACGCGCGGCACCTGCGCCAGCACGTCGACACCTTGGCGAGCAAGGCCTACTGGGAGGCGCTGCCCTCGAGCCCGGACTTCGTCGTGCTCTTCGTGCCGAGCGAGGCGATGCTCGCGCCGGCGTTGGAGGCGGACCCGGCGCTGCTCGAGCACGCGATGCAGCGGCGGGTGCACATCGCGACGCCGACCACCCTCCTCAGCCTGCTGCGCACGGTGGGCTACGCGTGGCAGCAGCAGCAGCTCGCGGACAACGCGCAGGAGGTCTTCGCGGCCGGCAAGGAGCTCTTCGCCCGGCTGGCGACCTTCGGCCAGCACGTAGACAAGCTGGGCCGCTCGCTCGGCACCGCGGTGAACGACTTCAACAAGACCGTGGGCTCGCTGGAGCGGACCGTGCTGCCGAGCGCCCGTCGCATGACCGAGCTGGGCCTCGACGGGGACGTGCCCGCCCCCAAGCCGGTCGAGGACGTGACGCGAACGGTGTCAGCGCCCCACCTCATCGCGCTGCCCGAGACGGGTTAGATCTCGGCTACCGCTGCCGCGACGGCGTTCACCCAGCTGACGTCGAGGCCGTCCTCGCCGTCGAGCAGGGCACGGGCGAGGGCGGCGGCGTCTGTCAGCCCCGAGCCGAGCGCCTTCGCCGCCAGCACAGCCGCCGCGTCCTCGGGCAGCGACGGATCACGTCGGCGGGCGTCGGCGACCACGGCAGCGATGACGTCCGCGCGGTCCACCACACCTGCAAGGTAGACCCGCGTGGTGCCGGAATGACGTCGGTCCCTTTGGGTACCGTCGAACCCGTGACTGGCTGGACCTCTCAGGGCGCGGAGGACGCCGCGCCGACGGGCCCCGCGCACGAGCACCACCTGCACCTGCCCGCCGGTGCGCACGTCGCGGACCGTCGTGGGCTCACGGCCATGGGTGCCGTCGCGATCGGCCTGAGCATCGGCTTCATCGGCGCCGTCATCGACGTGGAGACCGGCCGCGGGCTGCGCAC
>Ga0070658_10004399_pt1 | contig 11485 bp, 7 predicted proteins | sample KBSC13metaG_FD_64664 | JGI IMG/M metagenome (GOLD analysis project Ga0070658, IMG submission 64664) | Corn rhizosphere microbial communities from Kellogg Biological Station, Michigan, USA - KBS C1-3 metaG | ecosystem: Host-associated > Plants > Roots > Rhizosphere > Soil ... | reverse complement strand
CACTGCACGAACGGCGGCGAGACCACCTGGTTCGGCTTCACCCAGGCGATTTTCGAAGAGGTCGGCGCCGATCCCGCACGGGTCTTGCCGACCACTACCGACGCGTTCCCGCGGCCGGCGCCCCGGCCTGCGTATTCGGTGCTGGGCGACCGGCGTTGGCGCGAGACCAAACTCCCACCGATGCGGCATTGGCGCGATGCGTTGCATGCCGCGTTCGTGCAAGCTCCAGAGGCTTTTCGCGGATCGCCGACGTGAACGTCGCGGCACGGCATCGGGCGGGTCCGTCGCGGCGAAGCGGAGGCCCGGTGAGGGCGGGCGTCATCGTCGGCCTGGCCACCGTCTTGCTCTACGGCGTTTTGGTGATCTGGGCTTGTGTCACACCCGATTACCGCGCGCCCGACGAGCCGCAGCAAGTGTCGACCACCTTGCGGCTCGCCTACTGGCACAGTTACCCGGCGCCCGGCGACGCGCGGATTTTCCCTGCAGTAAAGGCTTCCTACCACGACGTGGGCTTCGGCGGCATCGGCCTCAACACGATCATCGGCCTCGAACCGCTGAAGAAACCGGCGCCCGATCAGCTCTCTGATCGAACCCTGAGCCAATTGGGTGCGACGGCGTCGGGTGCGGTCACGCCGTACGACTACGACCAGATGACGCAGCACCCACCGGGTTATTTCGCCGTCATGGCGGTGCCCGCCCGGGTCTTCGACGTCATCGACAAGACGCCGCACACCGCGTTGCTCATCTTGCGGCTCTGCTCCGCGTTGCTGTTGCTTCCCTTGCCGTTCCTGGCTTTTCGCATCAGCCGTGTGCTCGGAGTCTCGAATTCGGGCGCGGCCGCCGCGTCGTTTCTCCCGATCGCGTTGCCGCAACTCGTGCACCTCGGTGCTGCCGTCAACAACGACACGTTGACCATCACGCTAGGCGCGGCCGTCACGTGGTTGTGCCTCGAAGTCGCCGGGCGGCGACGCGCCAGGCGCTGGGGCATCGCGCTCGGGCTCACCACCACTGCCATGTTGCTCACCAAAGGCGTTGCCCTGCCGATGCTCGTCGTCGTCCTGGTCACCTACCTGGTGCGCGCCAAGCGGTTCGGCTTGCGTACGGCGTTGAGAAACGCTGTCGTTACAGGCATTTTCCTGCTGCCGGGCATTGCGTGGTGGGTGGCTAACGTCGTCCGGTTCGGCAAGCTTCAACCCAACGGCTATCCGCGGTCGTACCTCGACCTGCTGCCCAAAGGGCATCTCGATTTCGGCAAGTGGCTGCACGACTTCTTCCCGGCGTTGACCCGCTCGTTCATCGCCGACTTCGGCTGGCTCGAAGCACCTCCACCGCCCGCCCTGACCGCCGGGGTCACCATCGCGCTGCTCGTGCTGATAGCGGTGGGCATCGCGCGCTCGCGGCAGCGACTCGGCGAGGCGCTGCTCGCGCAGCTAGCCTGGCTGATGCCGCTGATCGCGATCCTCGACACGTCACACGCGGCATCCGAGCGCACCGGGGCGTTGCAGGGCGTGCAGGGTCGCTACATCTTCGTTGGGGTCGCCGCCATCGCCGCCACGGTGGCGCTCGCCCTGCGCCCCTCGGCGCAAACTTCTGGACGACGGAACCTGCCGGTGCACTCGTTGTTCCCGCTGTTCGCCGTGGTGTGTGCGGGGCTCGGACTCATGGCCGGTGTCTCGCATTTCTACGTAGGCAACGGCTTTTTCGACCAGATCGGCACGTTCACGGCGTGGAGCCCGCTGAGGTTGCGTGTTCTGGTGCCGATCGCCGTGATCGGCGTTGCCGCGGCGGTTGCCTCGGCGTTCTTCTTGCTCCGGCCCGAGTCGTCGGGTTACTCCCGGCCGTCGCCCGCGCAGTACCGCGGTGCCGACACGGCGGGCACCTCACTGCGCCGAGCCTGAGCTAACCCCAGCGCCCCGCCGGCGCGCCACGCTCCCCGGTGCCACGCCACCCCCGGTGCCCCGGCCCGCTCCACAAGTGGTCACAAACGGCTGCGGCGCGCCAGCGTGTCGCGTGCCTTACTGACCATTCGCCGTTGACCACTCGCTACTGACCACTCGCCATTGACCACTCGCCGGTTAGTCCGCCAAACGGCGCAACGGTTGACCGGATTTCCGATCCGAATGGGTCAATCCCGACGGCCTTCGCGCCGATGAACTGCCTAACTGAATTGCCTGGCGAGGCAACCGGTCTGCCTCGACAACCGTTACGGAGATGTCGGCGGGGCGTATCGATCCGAATCGTCCTGAATCCCGACGATCTTGTACCAAACATGCTTAGGTAGGGCGAGCACGTCCTAAGCAACAACTGCAACAGGAGTAACACTGGTGCGTCGACGCGTCCTTCCTTTCTCGCTGCTGGCGCTCACCGTGCCGGCAGCTGTTATTGCAATCCCCGTCATGTCGACGCCAACCGCATCGGCTCATCCGGTCGCCGCGAAGACGTTCCACATCGCGGTGCCGCAAACCGCGCTGCCGGCCGTCACATCGGGCTCGGCCGCCGAACACGGCGCGGTCCTGGCTCCTGCGGCCGGGCCTGAGCAAGCCACCCAGAGTTTTCGGGCCGTCGGCCTGAGCTGGCGTCACGACCCCGCGGTCACGTCGGTCGACGCCGAGATCCGGGTGCGCACCGACGGCAGCTGGACGCCGTGGCAGTCGGTCGAATCCACCGACATCGGTGCTGACGGCGGCTCCGACGGCGGGCGCACGAGCGCGAATATCGCAGTGCGCGACGGCACAGACCCGCTGTGGGTCGACCACGCAGACGGTGTGCAGGTTCGCATCGACCGTGTTGTCGGTGCCCAGCCCCAAGACCTCCGTGTCGACCTCGTCGACCCGGGCAGTTCCGCTGCCGACAACAGCGTCGGCTCATTGCCGTCCGTTAAATCGGCGCTGGCCGACGCGGCGCAGCCGACGATCCTGACCCGGGCTCAGTGGGGTGCCGACGAAGGGCTGCGGGAGCGGGCGTGCCCGAGCGGGCCGCAATACACCGGCGCGCCGAAGGTGGCGTTCGTACACCACACGGTCACCGGCAATGGCTACGCCGCAGGTGACGTGCCCGCGATCATCCGCTCGATTTACGCCTACCACGTGCAAAGCGAAGGTTGGTGCGACGTCGGCTACAACTTCCTGGTCGACAAGTTCGGTCGCATCTGGGAAGGCCGCGCCGGTGGCATCGACAAGTCGGTGCTCGGCGCGCACACCGGCGGTTTCAACACCGACAGCTTCGGCGTCTCGCTCATCGGTACGTTCACCTCTGTCACTCCGCCGCAGCCGATGATCGACGCGACGGCGCAACTCATTGCCTGGAAGTTGGCCGGCGCCTATGACAACCCGGTCGGCCGCACCTCGCTGACCGCCGCTGCGTTCTCGGGTTCGCGATTCGCCACGGGTACCGTCGTCCCGCTGAACGTGATCTCCGGCCATCGCGACGTCGACACCACCGATTGTCCAGGCACCGGCGCCTACAACATGCTCGGCATGATCAGGCAGGAGGCACTGCAAGACATGGGCGCGGGCCTGGTGCGGCCGGCCGAGATCGTCACCGCACCTCGCTCGCTGTCGAGCAACGGCTCGGTGCATGTCACCTCTGGGCTGATCAGTGCCGGTGACTGGCAGTTCACCGTGCAGGACTCAACCGGTGCCACCGTGCGCACGATCGCCGGTTCAGGCTCGTCGATCGACACCACCTGGGATATGGCCTCGGACGCCGGAACCCCTGTCGCCGCCGGTGTTTACACGTTGACGTTGACCAGCACGCAGAACGGCCAGACCGCGCGCCCGTGGAGCACGAACCTCACCATCGGCGGCGCGTTCGGCTCGTTGGACAGCGCTACTCCGTCGACCGGCCAAATAGAGGTCAAGGGTTGGGCGGTGCGGGCCAGCAGCAGCGCTCCGGCCAGCCTCACCGTCACGGTCGACGGCGCGAACGCTGCCGTCGTCACGCCCGATCTCTCGCGCCCCGACGTGTCGGCTGCCTACCCGGCATACACCGGCCTGGTCGGCTACGACACCACCGTCACCGCCGCACCAGGCGGCCATACCGTCTGCGTGTACGGCGACAACTCCGACGTGGGTCTTCCGGCGACCCGACTCGGCTGTCGATGGGCCACCGTGCCAGGTCTGGTCAGCGGCCATGCCGTGCCGAAGGGCCACCTCGAGGTGGCGTGGCCGCATCCGGGCGCGATACAGGTGAGCGGCTGGGCACTTGATGCCGACACCACGTTGCCGATCGCCGTCCATCTTTATGTCGACGGTGCGTTCCGGGCGGCGATCACGGCCGACGGCAACCGGCCCGACGTCGGCGCCGCGTTCCCCGGCATGGGCTCGGCCCACGGGTTTGCGACCATGCTGACCGGGTTCCTCGGCGGCACCCACACGCTTTGCGTGTACGGCATCAACGCCGGTGGTGGCACCAACCCGCAGATCGGCTGCGCGAAGGTGAACCTGCCGGGTGGCAACCCGCGCGGATCGCTCGACAGCGCAGTTGGATTACCAGGTGCCATCGTGGTGACCGGCTGGATGATCGACAACGACACCCCAAGCCCCATCACGGCACACGTTTACGTCGACGGCGTCTGGGCGGGGCGCACGACCGCGGACCGCACCCGGCCTGATGTCGGAGCAGCGTTCCCCGGGTACGGCGCGGCGCACGGATACTCACTGACTGTGGCCGCGAACGGTGGCGGCAAGCACCAGGTGTGCGTCTACGCCATTAACGTCGGTGTCGGCACCACGAACCCGCGGCTGGCCTGCAAGACGGTGAACCTGCCAACCGGCAAGCCGTTCGGCTCGTTCGACGCCGTCAGCGGCCAGCAAGGCGGCGCGCACATCCAGGGCTGGACCATCGATCCCGACACCGCGGCACCGATAACCGTGCACGTCTACGTCGACGGCGTATGGACCGCGCGGTTCACTGCCAACAGTTCCCGGCCCGATGTCGGCGCCGCATTCGCCGGCTATGGCGCGAACCACGGTTACGACGCGGTCGTGCCGGCCAAGCCCGGCAAGCACACGATTTGCGTCTACTCGATCAACGTCGGCCCGGTGAGCACCAATACGCAACTGGGCTGCAAGGCCGTCACCACCTCGTAGCAGCGCGGTTGCGGTCGGGTCAGGTCCGTGGCCCTGGCCGGGCCGGTTCTTCCCTGGCCGGGCCGGGCCGTGGCCGCGGCGGGTCTCGTTCGAGGGTGGGTCTCGTTCGAGCGGTCACAAAGGCACGTGACACGCTGGCGTGTTGCGTGCGTAATTGACCAATCGCGCCTACTCACGAACGAGGAACTCGCGCTCGAGATCGCGCCGGTTCCCCCGTGTGCTGACGCCCCGGCGGCGCCGTAGCAACGAGGGCAGCCACAGCAAGAAACTGCCATACGCCCGCACTCGCCTGACCGCCTTGGCGCGCGACTCGAACAGCGCCACCGACACCGTGGTGAGCGGGTAGCGTGCGACTGCACGAATCGCCAACCCGGCGCTGGCACACGTCGTCAATGTCGCGAGCCGGTTGCGTTCGGTGTAGTACGTGTGCAGCAAAGAGCCTGCTCCCGTGCTTGCCGAATGCTGGTGGACGACGACGGAATCGGCCACGTAGCGCACCTTGTAGCCAGCGAGCCGAAGCCGCCACGACAGGTCGACATCCTCGTAGTAAAGGAAAAATCTGCGGTCGACGCCTCCAACTTCGTGCACGGCTGAGGTTCGTAACGCCAGCGACGCACCACAGCCGTACATCACGTCGGCCGGTTCGTCGTAACGCCCGTCGTCAGGTTCGCTGAAACCGCGATCGTGCGCGTAGCCGGCCGTCGTCACGTAACCGCCGGCGCTGTTCAAGCTGCCGTCGGGCAACAACAGCTTGCTCGAGGCGGCAGCAACATCGGGGTCATCGAGCGCACGGAGCAGTGCCGCAAGCCAACCCGGACGCACCTCGGCATCGTTGTTGAGCAACACGGTGACCGGCGTGTCGATCTGTTCGAGTGCCTGCGCCACCCCGCCGGCGAAGCCGGTGTTCGTGGCGCTGCGCACGACGCGCATGCCCGGATACCGCGAATTCAGCAGCTCGATCGTGCCGTCGGTCGAGGCGTTGTCGACCACCAAAATCTCAGCGCCTTCAGGTAAAACCGAGTCGAGGCAGGCGGTTAACAGGTTGGCGCCGTTCCAGGTGACGACCACGACGGTCGCGTCAGTCGGAGCGATCACGGTGGCCGTTCTGCTTGCGCCGTGGCGCATGTGAGTCGCGCACTTGCGGTTGCGGTTGCGGGTGCGGCTCGCGCTGCTCAAGCGCGTCGAGCCGACCGGCCAGCTCGCTCAACGCCGTTCGCTCTTCGAGTCCGACGTATTCCCAGACTCGGCGAAGTGCCGCAGCCGTACGGAAAAACCCGCGCCGCAGTACCCGCGCCGGCGCCGAACCGCTGTACCGCCAGGGGTCGCGCACGCCGGCCGGGAATCGCAACCGCCCAGCCTGTAGGTCGAATTCGTACCAGCGAGAAAGCTTGGCGAACGCCTGTTGTGCAGGTGCGTTCTCGTCGAGTGCGGTCGCGAGCCCGGCGAACAATCCGCCGGCGGCATAGAGCTCAGGGTGGAAATTCTCGAACGCGTATTGCTCGGGTCGCCGCCAGTACGGCCACTCGTGCGGGTAACGCGGCCAGCACATCGTGCGGTAGGTACGCACCTCACCGAACCGTTCGGGTGCCACGAAACGCCCGTGGTTCAAGGGCAAACTCCACTCGCAGAACGCGCCGGAGGGGTCGAGCGACATCGCCGCAGCGAATGACTCGCCGAACAGTGCGCGGTCGATCGGTTGCGGCATGTGCGAGGCGAAGTTGAGATGACCGGCGCCGAAGTACGACAGCGCCAGATACGTCGAATGCTGCACCAAGTCATACGTAGTGTCGTTGCGGCGCCACAACGCAAGGTCGTGGCAGGCATACGAAATCAGCCGCCCGTCGGCGATGAACATCGACGGTTCGATGTGACGCAGCGGCCGGTAATCGTCGTCCGACTGCAGGAAGACGTCGGCGACTGGGCCGCGTTCGTAGAGCAGGCGGCGCAAGGTGGCGTTGCGTGCCGAATGCGAGGCCGACAGCGCGCCACGTTCGGCCGCGGTGAGCAGTTCGTCCTCGTCGACCGACACGAGCTTGGGCCCAACGGCGTCGGGCGTTAGATCGCGCAGCCGTTCGTGCGTGGCGGCCGGCGCGAGAACCACCGCTTCGCGCACCCAGGGCATGAAATGCCGCACGTAATTGAGCGTCTCGGCGAGCACGGCGGGCCGATTCGACAGGTACACCAACTGGTCGGCGCGCGTCTCGGTCACGGCGTCATGCTAGTGGCCCTCAGTCGGTTCGGCCGCGCAGCAACTTGCCCGATCGGTTCACGATTCTGCGCGCGAGCAGCGAAACGCCACCTTCGGTGAGGTACTGCCGGGCGAGCGCCACCTCGCCACGCACGCCAGGCGGCCCGGGAGTGGGTGCGCGCACCGGTTCGAGCGGTCGCCGCAGATTGCGCCGCACGGTGGCGTTCAAGAGATCGGGCGCACGCCGCGGCTCTGCGCAGAACTGCGCCAGCGGCGCGATCGCCCGATTCCACGTGTATTCAAGGGCTTTCTCAGACGACGCACGAGCGCACGCCGCTCGCAACTCCGCATCGTCGGCGAGTTCGAAGAGCACCTCCGTGAGGGCGTCGACGTCACCCGCCGGCGCCACCCGGCCGAGGCCACCGCCGGTGATGATCGGGGCGAACACGTCGCCGTCGGTGGCGACGATGGGCAACCCGGCCCACAGATAGTCCAGGATCCGGGTGCGGAACGAGAACTCGGTCTCCACCTGGTCGAGGTGCGTCGACACGCCGATGTCAGCTTCGAGCAGGTAGTTGCCGCGCTTGTCGTAAGGAACCCAACCCTCGTTGAAAAACACCTGCTTGCCGGTGAGACCCAGATCGTCGGCGAGTGCTCGGGTGGCGGTGGCGGTGCGCGCCGTGGGGGAGTTCGGATTCGGGTGTCCGGTGCCGAGAAATACCAGCCGCACGTCGTCGCGTCGCTCGCGCAGCCGGTCGACCGCGCGCACCAAGGTCTGCGGGTCGAACCAGTTGTAGAGGCCGCCGCCCCAGATCAACACCAGGTCGTGCTCGCCGATGCCGGGCACCACCCCGCGCAGCACCGGTTCGTCGTGGGTCGGACGTCGTTCGTCGAGGCCGAACGGCACCGTGGCGAACAGCGAACCGAACGTCGGATCGGCGTCGTAGGTGATCGCGTTCACTCGACCGAGCGTGGCGAGGGCGCCCAGCCAGAAGTCGCGCTGTTTCCCGCTGGTGACCAGGAAATAATCGCCGCGCGCCATCGACTGGTTCAGGGCGACTGAGGCGTTGTGGCCGCGCGACAACCGGTCGGAAAGCGGCGCACCGCGCGACAACTCGAGACCTTCGAGGTGGTACGGGTCGTAGAGGTCGACGACGACGACCGCGTCGCTCTCGGCGATCTGCGGGTAACGCAGCATCACGTTGCCCTGAACGATCCAGACGTCGGTGCGTTTGAGCAGCTCGTTGATCTCCCGCGCCTCAACCTTGCGGATCGGGAAGCGCGCGTGATCACCCAGCGTGCAGGTGGTGGTGCTGACCAGCTCGACGTCGTGCCATTGCGCGAGATGCTCAGCGATGTGGTGCGCGCGGATCGCCGGGCCGGCCATCTTCGCGCCCAGCACGTCGGGAGTGGCGACCACGATCCGCCGCCGGGTGATCGACGGCCCGGACGACAGGGGAGCCTCGGACGACGGCGCGGCCGCCGACGACGGGGTGGCTTCTGGTGCAGGGGTCGGTTGCGGGGCAGCTGGCACACGCGCATGGTCGCATACCCGCCGACCGCCCGCGCGGGCGTCGCGGTGGGCTGGCGCCGGCCTTCGGTGCGATAACATGACGCCGCGCTGTGCCGTCGCCGCGTGTCCGCTCGGATCCGGAAGCGAGTTGTCGTTCGTGACCCAGATGGCGGAGATCTGGCAGTACCGAGGCCTGATCGGCAACTTCGCGAGCCGCGAGCTCAAGTCCAAGTACAAGCACAGCGTGCTGGGCTGGGCGTGGTCGCTGATCAACCCCGCCGCGACGTTGCTCGTCTACGCGGTCGTCTTCTCGGTGATCTTTAAAGCATCACCGCCTCCGGCTCAAAACGGTATGACCGCTTACGTGCTCTACCTCTTCATCGGCTTGGTGGCCTGGAACTTTTTTAACAACGTCGTCACCGGCGGCATGGCGTCACTGATCGGCGCCGGGCCGCTGTTGAAGAAAATCTACTTTCCTGCGTACGCCCCGGTGATCGGCAACGCGTTTTCTGCGATGGTGCAGACACTCATCGAGTCGGCTGTGCTGCTCGTGGTGCTCAGCGCGGTCGGCAATGCCGAGTGGACCTTCATCTTCGTGCCGTTCATTTTGGCTCTGCTGCTGATTTTCGCATCTGGTATTGGGTTGTTGTTCGCGCTGTTCAACGTCTATTACCGCGACGTTGGCTACCTGGTCGGCGTAGTGCTTCAAATGGTTTTCTACGCGACGCCGGTGATCTGGCCGCCGTCTGAGCTTGCCGGGCGCACGCACGGTGCACTAGCCCTGCACATCATCTCCGTCAACCCGTTGTTCCAGTACGTCGAAGGCATGCGTGACGCGTTGTGGACCGGGCAGGCGCCGAGCCTCAGTCGGTGGGGGTGGATGGTGCTCGCGGCCGCGGTCAGCATCGCCGTCGGCATGGTGGTGTTCATTCGTGGTTCTCGCGACGTGAGCGAGGAACTGTGAGCATCGAGCCGAGTTCCTTGCATGGGCCCGCGGTCGTCGTCGACCACGTCACCAAAGAGTTCAAGCTGTACCGCGATCGCCGTACCAGTTTGAAAGAGCGCTTCACCAAGCGGCGCCCCAGCCGCTACGACATGTTCAAAGCCTTGGACGACGTGAGCCTCGAGGTGCCGGCCGGATCAACCTACGGGTTGATCGGTTCGAACGGTTCGGGCAAGTCGACCTTGCTGAAGCTGATGGCCAACATTCACCGGCCCACCAGCGGCAGCATCACTCACAGCGGCCGCATCTCGGCGTTGCTCGAACTCGGCGCCGGCTTTCACCCCGAGCTCTCGGGTCGCGACAACGTCTATCTCAACGGTTCGATCCTTGGCATGAGCCGAAAGCAAGTCGACGCCGCGATGGACTCCATCGTCGGGTTCAGCGGGCTCGAGCAGTTCATCGACACCCCGGTAAAGGTCTATTCGAGCGGCATGTACGTGCGGCTCGGCTTCTCCATCGCGGTGAATCTCGACCCCGAAATCCTCATCATCGACGAAATCATTGCAGTCGGCGACGAAGAGTTTCAGCGGCGCTGCTTCGATCACTTGTACGAGTTGCGCAAGCGCGGCGTCACCATCATCTTCGTTTCGCACAGCTTGCCGCTCGTGCAGACATTGTGCGATCGCGCAGCCTGGATCGAAAAAGGCGTGCTGCGTTCCGAAGGTCCGGCCATGCAGGTGGTCGACGACTACATCGCCGTGGTCAACCAAAGCGAGCGCGACCGGTTCGAAGCCGAGGGTCATGGCCGTAGCGACGGAGACCGCACTCGCCGTGGCGGTGGCGAAATCACCGTTACCGGCCTCACATTTCTCGATGCGAGCGGCGAACCGACGCTCGCCGCAACCTCGGGTGAGAAACTCACTGTGCGTATCGCCTACCAGGCTCAAGAACCGATCGACGATCCGGTGTTCGGGCTTGCATTTCACACCGAGGCGGGCGTGCTCGTCTCTGGCCCGAATTCCGAGTTCGATCACGCGCAAATCAGTCGGGTCAGTGGCAGTGGTTATGTCGATTACGTTCTCGACGAGTTGCCGCTCACGCCGTCCACGTACTTGATTTCTGCGGCGATCACCGATCGCACGCTGCTGCACGTGTTCGACTACCGCGATCGCGCTTTTACCCTTGCAGTGCAGCCGGGCTCTTCGCCTGATCGCAATGGCGTGGTTACGCTCGGCGGTGCGTGGTCGACGGCCGGCGACGCCTCGAAGCTCGATGTTCCTACAGTGCGATCGGAGTCGTTGCGGTGAAGGTCAATCTCGGATGCGGCCAGGCCTACATGGAAGGCTGGACCAACGTCGATGCGAGTCCCGACGTCAAGGCCGATATTCACCTCGACGCCGCCGATTTCGTTCGCCAGTACGGCGACCAGGTCGACGAGGTCTACATGGGCCACGTCATGGAACACCTCATGCCGGGTTACGCCGTCACATTATTGCGGCTGCTCAACGAAAAACTGCGCCCCGGCACGGTAATTTCGGTCGTCACCCCCGACATGCGGGCCATTTTCGAGGCGTACCTCGCCGGTGAAATCTCCAACGACAAGCTCAATGCATCGTTCATCTACTCCTACGTTCAGCCGTCGCACCACATCTGGTGTTACGACGAAGCGGCGTTGCTCGAACTGTTCAAGCGGGCCGGATTGACCGACGTCGAGCCGATCGCCGATCCGCGCAACTATCCGCCCGTGTATC
>Ga0070658_10004398_pt1 | contig 11488 bp, 10 predicted proteins | sample KBSC13metaG_FD_64664 | JGI IMG/M metagenome (GOLD analysis project Ga0070658, IMG submission 64664) | Corn rhizosphere microbial communities from Kellogg Biological Station, Michigan, USA - KBS C1-3 metaG | ecosystem: Host-associated > Plants > Roots > Rhizosphere > Soil ... | reverse complement strand
GTCTCCCTGGACGTGCCGCACGGCCAGATGCTCGCAGTCATGGGCCCTTCGGGCTCCGGCAAGTCGACCCTCATGCACTGCCTCGCGGGCCTCGACACCGTCGACCACGGCAGCATCGAGATCGGCGGTACGCAGATCGTGGGGCTCGGTGACAAGCCACTCACGCAGCTCCGCCGCGACCGCGTCGGCTTCGTCTTCCAGCAGTTCAACCTGCTGCCCACGCTCACCGCCGGCGAGAACATCTCCCTGCCCCTCGACATCGCGGGTCGCAAGCCCGACCAGGCGTGGTTCGACGAGGTGGTGCGGGCCGTCGGTCTCGCCGACCGGCTCGGCCACCGGCCGTCGGAGCTCTCCGGCGGGCAGCAGCAGCGCGTCGCCTGCGCGCGGGCGCTCGTCACCCGCCCCGACGTCGTCTTCGCCGACGAGCCGACCGGCAACCTCGACTCGCGCTCCGGTGCCGAGGTCTTGTCGTTCCTGCAGGCGAGCGCGCGGGACAAGGGCCAGACGGTCGTCATGGTCACCCACGACCCGGTGGCGGCGGGGTACGCGGACAAGGTGGTCTTCCTCGCCGACGGGCTCATCGTCGACGACATGGACGCTCCGACCGCCGAAAAGGTCCTGGAGCGGATGAAGAAGTTCGAGGCGGCGGGCTGATGCTGCGCGCGACCTGGCGCGGGCTCCTCGCGCGCAAGCTCCGGCTGCTGCTGGCCAGCCTCTCCGTCCTACTCGGCATCTCCTTCGCCTCCGGTGCCTTCGTGCTCACCGACAGCATCGGCAGGGTCTTCGACCACCTCTTCTCGACGATCAACCAGGGCACTGCCGTGACCGTGCAGGGCGTATCGGCATTCGGCAGCAGCGGCTTCGACGGCGGCAACGACCGCGAACCGGTCCCGCAGGCGGTCCTCGACCAGGTGAGCAGGGTGCCCGGCGTCAGCAGCGCCATCGGCAGCATCGGCGAGCAGACGACGCTGATCCTGCCGTCCGGCAAGGCCTACAAGAGCGCTGGGCCGCCCGTGCTCGGCGTCTCGTTCCACCCGAACAGCCCCCAGGAGACGCTGACCATCGTGCGGGGCAGCGCGCCGGTCGGCCTCGGCCAGGTGCTCGTCGACGCGCACACGATCGACAAGCAGCACCTGCGGATCGGTGACGTCATCGGCGTCATCGGCAACGGCGCACAGCAGCGAGCGAGGATCGTCGGCATCGCGCGGTTCGGGTCCACGAACTCCCTCGCCGGCGCGACGCTGCTGGCCTTCGACCCGGCCTCCGCCCAGAAGCTGTTCGGGACGCCGGGCACGTGGGACGCGCTGAGCATCTCGGCCGACCCGGGCGTCTCGGACAAGACGCTGCGTGACCGCATCGCCGCCATCCTGCCGGCGAAGAAGTACCAGGTCCTCACCTCGTCGCAGAGCGCCGCACAGCAGTCCGACGACATCAAGCAGGGCCTCGGGTTCTTCAACACCTTCCTGCAGGTCTTCGCCGCCGTCGCCCTTTTCGTCGGCGCCTTCCTCATCTTCAACACGTTCTCCATGCTGGTTGCGCAGCGGACCCGCGAGCTGGCGCTCATGCGCGCTCTCGGGGCATCCCGGGGCCAGGTGCTCCGCTCCGTGCTGTCCGAGGCCGTTGCCGTCGGCCTCGCGGGCGGCCTCGGTGGTCTCGGCCTCGGCATCCTGCTGGCGCGGGCCTTCCGCAGCATCATGAACGCCATCGGCATCGGGATCCCCAAGGGCGGCACCGTCGTCGAGACCCGGACCGTCGTCTACTGCCTCGTGACCGGCGTCCTTGTGACGGTCGTGGCCGCGCTCGTACCGGCGAGGCGCGCCGGCCGCATGGCCCCGGTCCAGGCACTGCGCGAGTCCGGCCCGGCGGAAGCCAAGTCGCTCACCCGGCGCACGCTGGTCGGCGGCGCGATCCTCCTCCTGGGGGTCCTCGCCCTCGTCAGCGGGCTGTCCGCCGGCACCATCACCACGGTGGGGCTCGGCGCCGTGCTCTCGTTCATCGGCGTCACCGTCGTCTCTCCCGTGTTCGCACGTCCCGTCGTCGGCGTCCTGGCGGCGCCCTTCGCGAGCCTGGGCGTGCCCGGCCGGCTCGGTCGGGGCAACGCGATGCGGAACCCACGACGCACCAGCACGACCGCCGCTGCGCTCATGATCGGGCTGGCCCTGGTCGCGGCCATGAGCACCCTTGGGTCCAGCGCCAAGAAGAGCATCACCGCAGTGGTCGGGGCGTCCTTCGGCGCCGACTACGTCCTCCACACCGACCAGTTCCAGCACTTCACGCCGGCTGTCGCCGCCGCCCTCTCGGGCAAGCCGGAGCTCGCGCAGGTGGTGAGCTTCACGGAGGCGCCGGTCAAGATCGGCGACGCCGGGCGGCACTCCGTGCAGGGAGTCGACCCGACCAAGCTCCAGCAGGTCCTCAAGCTCCAGGTGCTCAAGGGAGACCTCGCCGGTCTCAAGGACGACCAGCTGGCCCTCTCCAAGGGCGCCGCGAAGAGCCTGGGCGACCCCGCGATCGGTTCCACGGTCAAGGTGACGTGGGCCAAGACCGGCGAGCAGGACCTGACCGTCGGCGCCGTGTACGACAACAACCAGTTCGCCGGCGGCTACCTCGTCACGGACACCGAGTTCGCCCGTCACGTGACGAGCAAGCAGCTCGTCGTCGTGGCGGTCAAGGACGCCGCCTCGGCCACGCCGGCGCAGAGCCGCGCCGTCATCGAGGAGGCCCTGACAGGCTTCCCGAACATCCTCGTCGAGGACCAGGCACAGTTCATCAAGCAGCAGGCCGACCAGATCAACGGCATCCTGAACTTCATCACCGGGCTGCTGGCCTTCTCGATCCTCATCGCGATCCTGGGCATCATCAACACCCTTGCCCTGTCCGTCATCGAGCGGACCCGCGAGCTCGGCCTGCTGCGCGCGGTGGGGCTGCAACGGGCGCAGCTCAAGCGCATGATCCGTGTCGAGAGCCTCGTCATCGCGGTCTTCGGCGCGCTGCTCGGGCTGGTGGTCGGCGTGGCGTTCGGCGCGGCGCTCGTCCAGTCGCTCCACGACCAGGGCATCACGCAGTTCGCGATCCCCTGGGCGCGCATCGTCGTGGTCCTGTTCGTCGCCGCCATCGGCGGCATCGTCGCGGCCGCCCTGCCGGCCCGTCGCGGGGCGAGGCTCAACATCCTCCAGGCGATCAGCGAGCCCTGACCTCCGCCGTTAGGGTCCGCACGTGGGGCTGGGCCGCAGGATCGAGTCGAGTCGTGCCGGCCAGGCCGTCATCGGCGCCTTCATGGTGCTCGTCGTGCTCGCCGTGCTCGGCTGGAACCTGCCCGCCGGTCGTCCCCACAACCGGGCCGTCCGCGCTCTGGGCTCGGTGACGCAGGGCCTGGGCCTCGAGCAGGACTGGGCGCTGTTCGCCCCCGACCCCCGGGGCTTCGGGGTCTCGGTCCACGCGACGCTGACCTACGCCGACGGGCACACCCGACGCTGGGACCCGCCGCACAACGGCGTGCTCCTCGCGCCGTACCGGACCTACCGCTGGCAGAAGTACGTCGAGCGCCTGCGGGCCGACGACTACGCCAACCTCTGGGACCCGACGTGCCGCTGGCTCATCCGCACGTACGGACCGGGGGTCGTCAAGGTCGTGCTGACCCGGACCTTCCGCGACGTCGCCGATCCTGGCTCGGGCCTGGCCCGGCCGCGTGCGGGCACCTACGACTTCTCAACCTGCTACCCGTGAGGGTCGTGCAGCGCTGGGCCTTCGACCCCGTCGACACCGCGCCGATGGCAGCCCTGCGCATCGCGTGCGGGCTGCTCACCCTCGGCTGGACGCTGTCCCTCCTGCCCGACGCCCAGGCCTTCTTGTCCGACAAGGGCCTGACGTCAGGTCCTGTGACCGGCACGGCGGGGTGGTGGACCGTCGACATCGCCAGCCCGTACGGCGCCTGCGCGCTGCTCATCGCAGCCGCCCTGCTGCTGGTCCTCGGCTGGCACGCGCGGGTGATGGCATGGCTGGTCTTCCTCGGTCTGCTCGTGCTGCAGCGCCGCGACGTCTACGTCCTCAACAGCGGCGACCTCCTTCTGCGCGAGCTCGCCTTCTACGTAGCGCTCATGCCGTCCGGCGAGACGTGGTCCCTCGACGCCCGGCGGCGAGGGACGAGCGAACCCCGTGCGCCCTGGGGACTGCGCCTGCTGCAGCTGCAGGTGTCCTGCATCTACCTGTTCTCGGTCGTCGCCAAGCTGCACGGCAGCACCTGGCAGAGCGGCACCGCCGTCGGCAGAGCGGTCCAGCTCGAGGACCTCCAGCGGCTCGTGATCCCGCAGTGGGCGGCGACGTCGGTCACGGTGAGCGCCGTGCTGACCTACGGCACGCTGGTCGTGGAGGGCTTCCTCGTCTTCGGCCTCTGGCGGGCGGGGACGCGCTGGTGGGCGATGGCCGCAGGTGCAGCGATCCACCTGGGCATCGAGGCGACCCTGCTCATCGGCTGGTTCTCGCTGACGGTCCTGTCGTGCTACCTGGCCTTCGTCCCCGCCGACGCGCTGCGAACCGTCGTTAACCGACCTGCGAAGATGACCCCCTCAACCACAGATTGAAGGAGCAACACCGTGCTGGACCTCAACGGGACGTCGTCCCTCGTCACCGGCGGCGCGTCGGGCCTCGGTGAGGCCGCCGCCCGTCAGCTCGCGGCCCGCGGCGCCAAGGTCGTCGTGGCCGACCTCAACGAGGAGAAGGGCCTGAAGGTCGCCGGCGACATCGGCGGCGAGTTCGTGAAGGTCAACGTCACGAGCACCGAGGACATCATCGCGGCGCTCGGCGTGGCCGAGGGGCTCGGCACGTTCCGCACGGCCGTCGCCGCCGCCGGTGTCGGAGCCGCGCAGCGCACCGTCGGCCGCGACGGCAGCTACGACTCGGCGTTCAACCTCGACTACTTCAAGCAGGTCATCGACATCAACCTCGTCGGTGTCTTCAACACCATTCGCCTTGCAGGCACGGCGATCTCGCGGACCGAGGCCTTCGACGCCGACGGCCAGAAGGGCGCGATCGTGTCCCTGGCGTCCATCGCCGCGTTCGACGGGCAGATCGGCCAGGCGGCGTACTCCGCGAGCAAGGGCGGCATCGTCGGGATGACGCTCCCGATCGCCCGCGACCTCGCTGCCGCCGGCATCCGCCTCAACTGCGTCGCCCCCGGCCTCATCGACACCCCCATCTACGGCGAGGGCGAGGCGTCCGAGGCCTTCAAGGACCAGCTCAAGCGTGACGTCAACTTCCCGAAGCGCCTCGGCACGTCGGACGAGCTCGCGAGCATGATCCTCGAGCTGCTCGTCAACACCTACGCCAACGGCGAGACGGTCCGTCTCGACGGCGGCGCGCGGCTGCAGCCGAAGTAGTCAGCCCCAGTAAGCCGGCCCACCGAGAACGTTGCTGACGAGCTGTCGCGCGCACAGGGCACCGATCACGTTGCCCGTGCCGCAGTAGCCACCGGCAGCCCAGACGCCCTCCCGCACCTCGCCGAGGTACGGGAGGGCGTTGTCGTCGTGGGCGTCTGTGTAGCCCACCGACGCTGCCCAGCGGTGCGTCACCACCGCCTCGGGAGCCACCGCCGCCAGCAGCTCGTCCAGAGCCCCCTGCACGGTCGAGGACACCTCGGTCGAGGAGGTCTCCTCCTCCTCGCCGCCCAAATCGCGGAAGCCACCCATGACGATCCGGCCGTCCGGCAGCTGCTGCCAGTACTCGTACCCGTCGCGCAGGTAGACCGGCCGCGAGAACCGCTGCGGGACAGGGGATGTGCCGAGCATCTGCAGTCGCACCGTCCGCACGGGGACCTCCGGGAGCACGGCGTCCAGGCGTCCGTCGACGAGGACGAGGACGGCGCCGCACGAGACGGTGCCGGACGGCGTCTCCACGCGTCCCGCCGACACGTCCAGGGCCGGACTGCGCTCGTACAGCCCGGGCCCGACGGCCATGGCCCGGCAGCGCTGCAACGGCTGGCAGACCCCGTCGCGCGGGAAGAGCAGCCCCCGCCCTTCGGGGCCGGAGTAGTCGAGCACCGGGAAGCCGTCGAGCCGCAGGGCGGTCGCCTGCTCCTCGCAGTCCGCGATGCCCTCGGCGGTCCGCTCGATCCGCAGCGATCCGGTGCGGCGCAGGAAACCGGCGGCCTCCGCACGGTCGAGCTCCTCGAGAGTTCGCCTGTAGAGCAGGGGATCGCGCTGCCGGTGGTAGGCCCGAGCCGGACCTGCGAGCAGGAACCCGCCGTTGCGTCCGGCAGCCCCTCCACCGACGGTGCCGGCGTCGACGGCGACGACCGATGCCCCGCGCGACCGCAGCTCGTGCACTGCGGTGAGGCCCGAAGCGCCGAGGCCCACGACGCAGACGTCCGCGGTGACGTCCTCCTCGAGCGTGGGGAGGCCGGCCCACGAACCGTCGTCCCAGGCGGTCACGTCGTCGCGCGCCGCACGACCTCGGCGATCCGCTTGGACGCGAGGCGCGTGTCTCCCTGCCGGGTCATGGCCTCGAGGAGCACGGCACCCAGGAGCACGTCCAGCAGCGCGTCGAGGTCGATCCCCTCCGCCGCCTCTCCCCGCTGCACCGCGGCGTGGTGCAGGTCCCGGAGAGCGCGACGTACGGGCGTGATCGTGGACGCGAGCAGTGCCAGGTAGCCCGAGCCCCCGTGGACGTACTCCGCCAGGAGACCCGGCACCGCGGCCCGGACGGCCGGCTGGGCCAGGTAGGCCAGCAGCACGTCGGTCAGGACGGCGAGGTCGGACCCGTAGTCCCCTGTCCACGGCGGTTCCACCCACTCCGTGACCTGGAAGGCGGCCCACTCGACCAGCTCCCGCTTCCCCGGGAAGCGCCGGTAGACCGTCGCCGGCGACACGCCTGCCCCGCGTGCGACGCCCTGCACGGTGAGCCCCGAGTACCCCTCGGCGACGAGCAGCTGCTGGACGGTGCGTCGCAGCGCCTCGTCCACCCGGGGGTCACGGGGTCGGCCGACTGTCGTCATCGCGTGCATCCCATCAGGCTCTTGTGACCGCCGCCACAACCGGGTTAGGCTATTTCCGATACAAGATGACTCGTATCTGAGCAACGGAAGGTCCCCTCATGACGACTGCAGCCCGCTGCCCCGTCGACAGCCTGAACCTCGTCGACCCCGACACCTTCGCGACCGGCCTGCCGCTGGCGGACTTCGCCACCATGCGCGACGAAGCGCCCGTCTACTGGCACGAGCAGCCCGAGACGCAGGACGGCGGCTTCTGGGTCGTCACGCGGCTCGAGGACGTGCGGGAGGTCTCCCGTACCCCGGAGGTGTTCTCCTCCTACGCCCGCGGCGCGCTCCTCACCACGACCGGCCCGGAGGAGGAGGAGGTCGCGCTGGCGATGACCCGACAGCTCATGCTGAACATGGACCCGCCGGAGCACGGCGCCTACCGGCAGATCGTGCAGCGCGCGTTCACGCCACGGACCATCCGCAACCTCGAGGAGCGACTGCAGGAGTTCGCCGACGAGATCGTCGACCGGGCGCTGGCGAAGGGGGAGGGCGACTTCGTCGCGGACGTCGCGGCCGAGCTGCCGCTCCTGGCCATCTGCGAGCTGGTCGGCGTGCCCGCCGAGCAGCGGCAGGCGGTCTTCGAGCTGTCGAACCGGATGGTCGGCTTCGACGACCCCGAGCTCGGCGGCTCGCCCGAGGAGTCACAGGCCGCGATGGCCGAGATGTTCGTCATGGCCGACGCGCTCGCGCAGGAGAAGAAGGGCTGCCCCGGCCAGGACATCATCAGCCGGTTGCTGGAGGCCGAGACCGACAGCGGCGCGCTGACGCCCGACCAGTTCGCCATCTTCTTCGTGCTGCTCATGGTGGCGGGCAACGAGACCACCCGGAACTCCATCACCCACGGCATGCAGGCGTTCTTCGATCACCCGGACCAGTGGGAGCTCTACAAGCGCGAGCGTCCCGAGACCGCGGTCGAGGAGATCATCCGGTGGGCCTCGCCGATCATCCAGTTCCAGCGGACGGCGCTGCGCGACCACGAGCTCGGCGGTCAGCAGATCAAGGCGGGCGACCGGGTCGTCATCTACTACGCCGCCGCGAACCGCGACGAGCGCGGCCTGCTCGACCCGGACACCTTCGACATCACCCGCACCGACAACGAGCACGTCGCCTTCGGCGGCGGCGGGCCGCACTTCTGCCTCGGCGCCAACCTGGCCCGCGCCGAGGTCCGCATCATCTTCGACACCATCGCGCGCCGCATGCCCGACATCCGGCCCCTGGCCGCGCCGCGCCCGCTGCGGTCCAACTTCGTGCACGGCATCAAGGAGCTGCCGGTCCGCTACGCCTGACGTAGAGGTCGCGCAGCAGAGCCACCTCGGCGCCGTGGTGGATCACCTCGCGGTTGATGTGGAGCACGACGGCCCAGAGCGGGTAGTACTGGTCCGCCGTCCCCGGCGGCCCCTGGTGCGGCCGGTTCATCCGCTCCTCGTCCGCTGCGAGCACCGACGTCGACCAGAGCCGGTAGCCCTCGTCCACCCAGGCGACGAGGTCTGCCGGGACGTCGTGCCCGAAGTCCGAGCGGTCCCCGAAGTGCGCCTGCCAGCGGTGGTGGAAGCAGTGCCCGATGTGGGCGAGCCGCCAGGCGATGGTCGTCACCGGTGACGGGTCGGGCGGCGGCCAGGACCAGTCGGGGGAGCCGTCACGGACGTCCCAGCAGCCCGGCACCGGCTCCCAGTGCAGCTCCGTCTCGGTGACCCCCTCGATCCGGGGGCGCAGCTGCGCCTCCCAGTGCCACGACAGCTGCTCGAAGACCTCGGCTCCGGTGGGCATCAGACCTCCTGCAAGAAGGCGACGGCGTCGGCCCACGCCCGCTCGTCCTGGAAGTAGAAGGCATGCCCGCCGTCGTAGGTCTCGAGGCGGGCCCCTGGGATCCTGGAGGCGATCCGGCGACTGTTGTCCGGCGGCGCGATGCCGTCGAACCGGCCGGCCTGGACAAGGGTCGGCGCCGTCACCCGCGGCAGCCGGTCCCAGACGTCGTGGGCGCGCCGGGCCTGCAGCTGCCGCTCGTACCCCGGCTCCTTCGGCGTCGGCCGGGCCCCGAACAGCTCGAGCAGCGAGCCCGCCACCTCGGGTCGGGTGTCGACGATGCCGGCCATCACCTCGGGCGACGGTCGCTCGTGCAGCGGGTACGAGGAGCCGCCGTCACCTCCCGCCGACGTGCAACCCAGCACCAGCCTGACGACGCGGGAGGGAGCGGTGACCGCGAGCTCCTGCGCGACCATCCCGCCGAAGGAGACTCCGAAGACCGAGAAGGCCTGCCATCCAAGGGAATCCGCCACGGCCAGGGCATCCGCCGCGAAGTCTGCCATCGTCACCGGCACGTCGTCAGAGCTGGACTCACCGAGCCCCCGGTGGTCCCAGCTCGCGACGTCGAAGTGCCGTGACACCGGAAGCGTGGCCGGCCGCAGGCCGTCCGCGAGAGCGCTCCCCGAACCGTTGACGAACAGCAGGGGCGGACCCGCTCCGGCGCGTTCGACGTAGAGCGACGCCCCGGGCACGTTCACGTTGGTCACGACCGGCAGACTGCCACGCATGGACGAGCTGCCTCTCGCCGCGCTGCGACAGCGGCGCAGCATCAAGTGGCAGCTCTACCCGCCCGACGTCCTGCCGTTGTGGGTCGCCGAGCTGGACGTGCCGCTCGCCGGCTGCGTGACGGAGGCACTGACCGCGGCCGTCGCGCGGGGCGACACGGGCTACGCCGCCCCCTTCCGCCTGGGTCAGGCGTTCGCCGGCTTCGCGCGGCGGCACTGGGACTGGACGGTCGACCCGGCGCGCTGCGTCCCGGTGGGCGACGTCATGACGGGGGTGGTCGAGGCCCTCGAGGTGCTGACGGATCCGGGCGACCGGGTCGTCATCTGCCCGCCCGTCTACCACCCCTTCTTCGACGTGCCGCCGTCCGTCGGCCGTCCGGTCGAGCCGGTCCCGCTGGTGGACGGGGCCTTGGACCTGCCCGGCATCGACGTCGCCCTCAGCAGCGGCGCGCGGGCCGTCCTGCTGTCCAGCCCGCACAACCCCACCGGCCGCGTCTGGACCGCCGACGAGCTCGACCAGCTCGACCAGGTGGTGCGCCGCCACGACGCCGTGGTCCTCTCCGACGAGGTGCACGCGCCCCTGACCCTCCCCGGCGCGGAGTTCGTCCCGTACGCCCGAGCTCCCCGGCGGGCCGTGGTGCTCACCAGCGCCTCGAAGGCGTTCAACCTGGCCGGTCTGAAGTGCGCCTGGCTCGTCGCCGGTGACGACGATGTGTGGCAGGCGATGCAGCGCATCCCCGCCGAGGTGTCCTACAAGGTGGGGCACCTCGGCGTGCTCGCGAACGAGGCGGCGCTCACCGACGGTGACCCGTGGCTCCGTGACCTCGTCGCGCACCTGGACCGCAACCGCAGTCTCGTCGTCGAGGCGCTGCGCCCCCAGCTCACGGTGCCGCAGGCGTCCTACCTCGCGTGGCTGCGCTTCCCGGACGAGCGCCCTGCCGAGCGGTTGCTGCGCGAGCAGCGGATCGCCCTCTCCGAGGGCTCCGACTTCGGGCTCAGTCACCACGCCAGGCTGAACTTCGGCACCACGACCGAGGTCCTCACCGAGGCGCTGAGACGGCTGAGCCCGCCCCTCGTGTGAGAGGCGGGCTCGTCGTCGCGGGACGTTCAGTCGTCCCAGGGTCCGTAGTCGTTCATCGCGTTTCTCTTCTCAGGTACGCCGACGGGTCGTCGGCTGGTTCGTGGGCGCCCGGCGCACCGTTGCAGCCTGGGCCTCAGCGATCGTTCCCGCTGATCATGGGGTCCAACCGTGACCAGGGTATCGGCATTCCCTGGCGTTTCTTGAACCGTTTACGTTGCGTTCCATGACGACCGTCCCCACCGTCCTCGGCAGCGTCGACAGCAGCGAGCTGGGCCGCACCTACATGCACGAGCACGTGTTCGTCCTCACACCCGACGTGCAGCAGAACTACCCGGACGAGTGGGACGAGGAGACCAGGGTCGCCGACGCGGTCGAGAAGCTCACCGCCCTCGCCGCCCAGGGCGTCCGCACGATCGTCGATCCGACCGTCGTCGGGCTCGGCCGCTACCTGCCGCGGATCCGCCGGGTCAACGAGCAGGTCCCGCAGCTGAGCATCGTCGCGGCGACCGGTGTCTACACCTACGACGACGTGCCCTTCTTCTTCCACCACCGCGGCCCAGCAGTGTTCCAGGACGAGCCGATGGTGGACCTCTTCGTCCGCGACCTGACCGAGGGCAACGCCGGCGTCGTGGCCGGCATGCTCAAGTGCGCGATCGACGAGCCCGGGCTCACCCCTGGCGTCGAGCGGGTGATGCGGGCGGTCGCCCAGGCCCACCACCGCACCGGCGCGCCCATCACCGTGCACACCCACCCGGGGAGGCAGACCGCGGTGCACGTCACGCGCGTCATGGTCGACGAGGAGGGCGTGTCACCCGAGGCGATCGTCCTCGGGCACAGCGGTGACACGAC
>Ga0070658_10004397_pt1 | contig 11490 bp, 13 predicted proteins | sample KBSC13metaG_FD_64664 | JGI IMG/M metagenome (GOLD analysis project Ga0070658, IMG submission 64664) | Corn rhizosphere microbial communities from Kellogg Biological Station, Michigan, USA - KBS C1-3 metaG | ecosystem: Host-associated > Plants > Roots > Rhizosphere > Soil ... | reverse complement strand
CCGAGCTTGAGACGATCGATCCTACCCTCGATCCAAATCAGGTGGGCATCCCTGACGGCAAGAAGCAGGTGGGCGCGGCATGATCGAGCTGCCACTAGCCAAGGCGTTTTCGCATCCCGACGCTTACGCTTCTGGAGCGACGTATAAGCTCCTCCCGTTCCGCTTCCTGCGCTATGACGAGGCGCGGTACCTCATCACGAATCTCGTCGGCGAGTACAAGCTCCTCGGCACCGACGAGTTCCGCGCCTTCGTCGGTCATAATCTGGCGACAGCGAGTACGCTGTTCTACGATCTAAAAGGTAAGCACTTCCTCTACGACGACGTTTCCGACGCCTCTTTGGAACTCCTCGCAACAAAGTATCGGACGAAGCAGAGCCTCCTAAGCAACTTCACCGCTTTGCACATGTTCGTGACCAGCCTCCGATGCGACCATTCATGTCCATACTGCCAGGTAAGCCGCGTATCCGAGGATCGATCCGCATTCGACATGACCGAAGAGACAGCGAGCCGAGCTATCGACCTCATGTTCAAGAGCCCGTCGCCTGTCTTGAAGGTCGAGTTTCAGGGCGGTGAATCCCTGCTGAACTTCGGCCTGGTTAAGTACATCGTGACCGAAGTCAAACAGCGGAACGACGGCAGGCATCTGGAATTCGTCATCGCGACCAATCTCTCACCGCTGACCGATGAAATCCTGGAGTTCTGCCGCGAGCACTCGATCCTGATTTCCACATCCCTCGATGGCCCCGAGGAATTACATAACACCAACCGACCACGACCAGGGCGCGATTCTCACCAGCGAGCAACCAACGGTATCCAGCGGGTTCGAGACTACCTTGGCCGAGACCGTGTGTCGGCCCTTATGACCACTACCGCCAAGAGCCTCACGATGCCGAGGGAGATCATCGACGAGTATCTCCGAATGGGGTTCCGATCGGTGTTTCTGCGCCCCATAAGCCCGTACGGATTCGCTTTGAAGTCGGCGGCGAAGATTGGCTATCAAACGGAAGCATTTCTGGAGTTTTATCGCACGGGCCTTGACTACATCCTGGAGCTGAACAGGCAGGGCATCCCGATGCGAGAAGAATACGCCGCCATCGTGCTGCGCAAGATGCTCACGCCCTACCCGACTGGATACGTCGACCTCCAATCGCCAAGCGGGATCGGAATCACGTGCATCAGCTACAACTACGACGGAGATATCTACGCGTCAGATGAGAGCCGAATGCTGGCAGAGAATGGCGACCACACGTTCAGACTAGGGAACGTCCATCGGGATACATACGAGGACATCATGGCATCGAGCCAACTCCTGCCGATGATCTACGACACGATGGCCGAAGGGACGCCTGGCTGCACCGACTGCGCTTTCCAGCCATGGTGTGGCACCGATCCTGTTTTTCATCATGCGACTCAGGGCGATTACGTCGGCCACCGACCGACGAGTGAATACTGCGCGAAAAACATGGGTGTGTTTCGGACACTGATCGATCTGATGGAGGGTGATCCTCACGCCAAAACGATCATGAGGAGATGGGCACAATGACACTCCTTGGAACTGTCCTCGATCATCGATCGGATCAAGAGCCATTCGTTGCGCGTATCTCCACAAATCCGAACCTTCCTAAGCCAATGCGCTCCACGGAGGCGCTGCTGCTGGATGACGAAGGTGACGGCGATTACACGGGCTTCCGCGCGGTGTTCGTGAGGCATGGGGACCAAGCTACCACGCCGCACATTGTCCTACCGCCTGACCTTCACTATCTCGGGGCCGAGGATGTCGTGCGATACAACCCGCATACAGGGAATTTTCGCGCCCTTTATCGGCGCAGTTCGCCGAACAACAGCCTGCTGGTGACTGAGCGATGCAACAGTAAGTGCCTCATGTGCTCTCAACCGCCGCGGGACATCGACGATAGCTATGTGGTCGATGCGCTGATGGAGGCGATCCCCTTGATATCGCGCGCGACGCCAGCCATGGGCTTCACAGGCGGCGAGATCACGCTGCTTCAGGACCGTTTCATCGGCCTGCTTCGGGCAACCAAGAATTATTTGCCAGACACTCGCCTCGATGTCCTGACGAACGGTCGCCTGCTGAGCTACCTGCAATACGCCCAGAAGATCGCGGATGTCGGACATCCTCAACTAATATTGTGCATCCCGCTCTACTCCGACGTTGATACCCTCCACGACTTTGTGGTACAGGCGAAGGGCGCATTCGATCAGACCACTCGCGGGATCATCAACCTGGCCCGCGTGGGAGTGGCGACGGAGATCAGAGTGGTCATCCACCAGCAGACATATAAGCGGTTGCCGCAGCTCGCCGAGTTCATCGCCAGGAATTTTCCATTTGTTGCGCACGTGGCGCTAATGGGGTTGGAGATGACTGGATTCACTAAAGCGAACCTAGAGGCGCTGTGGGTAGACCCCGTTGACTATCGATCGGAGTTGTCAGAAGCGGTTGAGATACTCTCCTGCGCGGGCCTTCACACCTCAATCTACAATCACCAGCTCTGCCTGCTTCCCGAATACCTGTGGGCGTTCGCACGGCAGTCCATCTCGGATTGGAAGAATATCTATATGCCCGAATGCGATGGATGTTCCAAGATGCGGGAGTGCGGCGGGTTCTTTGCGTCGGCTCCGTTGAGGTATAGTTCTAATATCAAAGCCTTTATCGATGAGGGTCACCGTTATGCGGTCAAGTAGACTGGTGGTGGCTATTGCGAGCGCCATTCTTTTCTTGCCGAATCCTGCCGTCGCAGACGGAGCCTCACCGTATGTTTCTGTCCACTATGACGATCAGCATTCGATGACGATTGTATACGCTCAAGAGAAGCTAATCGATGCCACGACGAGCCTCGGCGCAAGTTATGGGTTTCCTGGTCACTTTCTGAAGACTTATCCTGATACCATTTCGATTACCTTATTTGGTTACCACAACGATGTCGAGTGGAAAGAAATCACTACGCTGAATATTCGATACGATAGTGGAGTTTACGCAAACAAAGTTCACTACACATTACATGGAGGCGAACGAGATAAATCTGCCGACGTGGTTAGCAGTACCTATTTTGAGACGCTAATGGTCGAAGTGCCACTGGAGACAGCAAAGGATATTTTTAAGAGTCATTCTGTCACAATCACGTCCATTCCTACGGCTGTGGATGCCTCCATTACGAGTGACTATACGGATCGGTGTAGCGACTTGCTGGGCAGCATTGATTTCCTTCGTAAGATGAAACCAACGGCTGATTCGATAGCCGATTCGAAGGATGGACTTCCTCTTAAAAAGCAAATCGATGGCAGCAGCGGGTCGGTCGCTCTCAGTACCTCAACGGTTCAAATATCCCCGCAATTTTGGCTATTGGCGATGACCTTCAATACGATTTCGGGTCATAAGGTCGCAGCGCCAACATCTGCGATATTATTAACCGAACTTGATGACGATCCAGCCCTCCAAACAACTAAAACCATAACGCTTCGATACGGCAAAACAACCTTAGCGTTGACATCGGACTTGTACAATATCTGGAACGTTGACACAAGCGGACAAGAGGCGATTCGTCGCTATCCAATCACGTATCATCAGTTTCACAGGCTTGCGGAATCGGCTTCGTTCACATTGGAGGTAGATGGCAAACCGTTCGTCATACCATCCGATAAATTGAAAGGATTTCATTCTCTGGCTTCGCACACACGGTGAACTACGCCTTCCCACCACTCGCCTTCAAGTGATCGCTTATACCCGTGTTTCCGATCTTAATCGCGATGTCGACTGCTGTATCGCCGTCGTTGTCTTCGGCGTTGACATCGCACCCCTTGCTAATTAGCTTGTCGATAAGATCATTAGTCTCATCGGACTCTCCGAATTTTGAACCAACTTTGGCAATAATGTGGAGAGCGGTGTCGCCTGCCTTGTCCTTTACGGTTGCACTCGCACCACCGTCCAGCAGTGCATTCGCCGTATCAACTAGCTGATTCGATATAGCAAACAAAAGCAGAGTATCACCCTTTGAATTCACTGCTTCCAGATCGGCTCCATGCTTAATCACCGACAATATCGCAGCATCGGTAAGGAACGGGAACTCGGAGGTTGCCTTGGCAATTCTCACAATCGACGGTATTGACGAGAACCCATTTGCATCTGCGCCATGCGCCAATAGCAGATTTAAGGTCGCAGTGTCGGCATCGTAAGTGTAATTGTCCCACGGAATGAGATCGATCGGCGCTTCGGAGTTCTTAGTCACGGCATTAACGTCCGCTCCGTCATCGATAAGCATAGAAGCGATGTCGGTTCGCAGTGACTGTGCGGCGTAGTGCAGCCCAGTCTTCCCATCCATGTCCGCCGCGCTTACCAGCCAATGGTCGGCGTCGACCATATGCCGCACTTTGCCGATATCGTTGTCCTTGATGTGCTGGACAAACTCCAGGAGCTTTGGATCGTCAGGTGCGTTAGTGCTCGTATGGAACGAAGGCACGGGTCCCGCGTGGTGAACTGTCCACTCCCCTTGAGATGTACTCGATGTGTTCTCACCCGAGCTTGAGGTCGAGGAGCTATCTGGCGTCGCAGCGGATGGAGTGTAGACAGGCGCTGATGGCGTACTAGGCGAATCCGAGCCCGACTGATGCGAGTAGTGCGAAGAATGCGATGAATGAGAGGAATGACTCGTCACCGAGGCAGCGCCCGAACTCGATCGCTTCAGCACGAGATTCGACGACTGGGATACGACTGAGAGCTTGCGCGGCTCTGCAATCCCAGTCGTCAATGGTACTGTAGAAGTCTGAACCTTGGCCTCTGCTGATGGAGCGGAAACAGTGAGCAGAGCAGAGGCTGCTGCTGTTATAGAGCCGATCCGTATCAAGAGTACCTTTGAGTTCATCGTCCCCTCCTTCGCCGCGTTGAGATCGCCCGCCTCGCTAATCTCAATTGCGCCGCTGGCCAGTCTTTAGTACTTACATCTCTGCGTTAGAGTGGTATATTCGCCTTGACTGAATGATCCTCCTTCTGTGGATTGAAGATGTACGAATACCGACCGCGAACACGCAAACAAGGAATATCGAGCTGAGGCGACGGATGGTGTATTACGGCTAAGTGTCGTTTTAGAATTCATCGCGAAAGATGAGGAATCGTGCTTGGACAAAGTAGAAGACATGATGTCGCAGTTTTCGTCAGCGTTTACTGTAACGAGTGTAATGACGAAGCTTTGCGACATGCAATGCGCCGAGACAGCAGATCAAGCGGCAGCGCTGTACCAGCAGTACAAATACGATGTCGTTCCACAAATCTCTGGCGTTGATGTTACGCGTTTCTATGAACGTGGCTCCGAGCTAGTGGCAATAAACCGTGACCACCTGATCAGCGACGGTACGAGAATTACCGACCTATTCCAACTGCTTAGCGTAAGGGAGTTTTACTTTGTATTGGCCTCGGATCGAATTAGCGGTTACATCCATTTTTCTGACCTCAACACGCCACTCGTAAGAGTTCCGATTTATATGCTGTTGCAAGCCACAGAGCGCCATCTATTGTCGATCGTGATGAGCCGAGTTAACACTGACGACTTAGAAGAGTATTTAGGAGTGGAGCGTATAAAACAGCTCGGCAGGTTCCTGAATTCTGGCAAACGAGGGAATGCTGACACGTCAATATGGGACGTACTTGGCATCCAGGACACTTTGAGCATTGTGTTTCAGCTGGCGCTTGCGGTTGAATTGCGAGAGAACGACATAAACTGCCTCAAGGCTCTACGAAACGACATAGCCCACGTAGGAAATCAGTTAATTGACAGGCATTCTAAGGCAAACGAATTGGCGCGACAGCTTCGTTTATGTGACTCGCTCCGACGAATTCCTGGTGAGGCGACGAATGAATAAGGTTCATGTAACCAGGCGTCTGCTGTAGAAGCACTGAATTGAATTGTGAGAATGTAATAACTAGCGCGTGCTCTTGCCTTACAATGATGCCCCATTATCGCCAAGTTATCTCAACCCCGCTCTCGGTCGGCAAAACATGATCAATCACGATCTGGAGCAATTGGTTCCTGTCGCCACCTCTAATGTCATCGGCCCGAAGGACCTCGGCTATCCGCCGTCTAACCTCCTGAGCGATGCCCGCCTTATCGTCTGGCGAACCATAGTCGGGAATAGGCAATCCGCGCGTCACCATCAGCTCGTCATACATCCTGAGCCCCTCCTCATAGAAGTACGCCATAAGCTTTGGGTTCGGATTGTTCGCATAGGTACAGATCCCTTCTGCTATGGGCAGGTCGAGAGTGGATACAGTCGGTTGATCAGTAGTTGGCCCAGGCGGGGTCTCGGTCGTAACTGGTGATTTGTCTTTCTTTGGCTTAGAAGACTTCCGCTGATTCGGCTGTGCACGCAGGAACTCATACAGGATCGCCAGTCTCTCACGAAGCAGGTTGATCCGCACTCGTCCCGCGGCTTGGTCATAATCTGGCGTAATCTGAACAGCAGCGAGTTCGAGCGTTGAGCACACCAATTCGACGTCGACAAATCCAGCTTCCTCCACGAACATTGCTACGAATCGGTCAAAGGGATCGGACGATGGATTTAAATACCAGTGCGGTTGAGACAACCAGGCAACCACATACCTGTCGACGTTCTTGGTGAAGAAGATATGCTGCTCAATGTTGACGCTCTTCTTGGCCTTTGACCGTTTTGATGCCTCTACAAGAAGGTTGGTTGCTTTAATGAAACGTCGAACCTGCTCGTCTTGGGGAAGGTCGGATGGTTCGACCTCTACGTATAGCGGATGTGGTTTTCGGCCCACTTGAGCCCTCCATGTGAGAAATCGTTGAACAGGGATATACCCCGAATCGAAGCTCATCATCTCATATACAGGCTGAGAGTTGATTCGGATTCGACCGACGTTGCGGCTATGGAAGTCCCAGCATGACTGCAATGGTCCAGTCGGCGTTTTTTTGTTTGAGGTCTGAACCTGCTCACTGAGTCCGCCCAAGCTGCTCAACCCGAATAATGCGCTGCCGCTTACGAGATCCTGAGAGGTGTTCAGAGCAGTTTCAGAGTTGCCTCAGACCTCCTACGGACGTGCTATAATCTGGCATGCCCGACTCAATGGTTGGGATATCAATGGCCAAGGTCTGGTTAATACACTGGAATTGGCGCAATCACCCACCGACGAAGATCTTCAGACGGTACCATAGGAGACGTTATTGATCACCGAAGCAAAAGGATTCAAGATCGTTACATTCGCGACACGGCAAGGTCAAATCGACAACGAGCCAAGTGGTATTCACTACCGCTTTAACGAAGATCCTCAAAATAACCCAATTCATATCGTCGTGCCAGTCCGCATCACATGTTCTGATGGATACTTCATATTATCTCAAGATCGTGGTGGAGCGATACATAACGGTGTTGGGGCTCCCAGCAGTCTAGACGAAGCCGTTCAGAACGGATGGGCAACAGCCATTGATGTCCCAATTTTGCTTCGTATACAGCGATTCTCGCAAGATAGAGGTAACCAATATACAACGGCCTTGCTCAATTACCCTACTGTGGAAGATGCCATGGCTAAGGCCCTCGAATTGGTGAATATCGATGAGGGACTAAGAATTAAGAGAATGATCAAATTAGAAATCGTCGATACGCGTTCAAACCTACATAAAGTCGTGCTTACATTTAAGGGCAAGTCGACGCGGATCAAGCGATTATGACAGAATATATATTCGAATACCATCATCCCGCAATGGCCGATGGCAGCCAGACTTAAGCGGCTACAAACTGGTCCCACGCCTGCTCATCACATACCATGAATTTCGTCATGGTGGAATCTCGTGCATGCTATCTCCATGTAATCTCGAACCCTGACTCCCTCGGATAAGTCTCCTTTATCACTCGCGCGATCATGTTGTGTTTCTCGCCACCGTTAATCTCCTTGGCTTCGAAGACCTCTAAAAGTCGTCTATGGACCTCATTAGTTATGGCGACGCTACCAGAACGCTGCATCAGGGGTTCAGGTCGTAATCCGCGACGGCGAAGCAGTTCGTCGTACAGCTTCAGACCTTCGACGATCATATTGATAACAAGCTTCGGATTCGCCTCATTCGCGTACGTGCAAATAGCCAATCGTGGTCCCGTGTGATCGTCATCTGTGGGTCGCACAGACTCAGGCTCTATGGCTCCTACCACGACAGTCATTGCCTGTTTCCTTGGTTTCCTGGCCTTCCGCTTGGTTGTCTGCGCCGCCAGAAACTCGTAAAGCACGACCATGCGACTACAGAGCACTTCAATACGAGCGCAGCCACTTTCCTCGACATAGCCTGGCGTAATGTCACAGGCGGCTCGTCGCAAAGTTTCACGCACTTCCGCGATTTCAACGAAGCCCAAGTCAGCAACCATGGCACCGACGAATCGATCAAACGCGTTCAACGAATTGTCCGCGTACCACTCGGGGCTTTCAAACCATGAGGACAGAATCCTGTCGGCCTTCTCAGAAAAATAGTATGTCGGGACAACCGTAACGCAGCCATTCTTGAGCTGTTCGGAAAGATCAACAATCACCGAGGTGACGGCGGCGAAGCGCTCGGCTAGCTCTTCGGGGGAAAGGTCGGCGGGAAAGGGGTAAAGAGGCTGCAATTTCGAGTTTCGTGCCATCGGAATGCTCCTGAGTTGTCGGTGGCCAGACTCTACCCAAGTTCCAGGTGTCAGACTTGGGGACACAAAGGTCGCCTTACATCGAGAGGACCATAATCTTATTCAGGCATTCGTGTAGACAGCGCAAGAACTCATCGACCCCTTCCAGCTTCACCCCACCCCCCTCATCCATGTACAACCCCCGCCTCACCTCCACCATAATCGCCCGAACCCGCCGATCCGTCCCGTAGTAATCCATCGGCACAAGCACCCCAGCATACGGCCAGTCGATTCCGACAGACCATCCCTGGCTCAAGAACACGTTCTCAGCCGCCTCCCGCAACTGCCGCGGCGTATGAAACGGAATCAGTCCCAAGGCAGATGTCGGGCCGCGGCTGCTCCTGGCTAAGATCACACGGTAGCGGCGTCGACGGAAAGGAGTGAGCGTCGATGATAAAGCAGGTTCCGTGCTCGTCGATCGCGTCGGCCACCAGTCGGGTCAGCGTCGCGTGGTGCGGATCGTAGTAGTCTCGGAGTAACTCCTCCCGCTCGGCTGGCTCCAGGATTCGTCGAAGGGCTTCACCATGAGCTGTCTTCATGTAGACAGCACCCATTCCACGCTTGGCCATCGGCTCGTCGGCATCGTCACGGAATCGTTCGGGATCGACGACGAGGCGGCTTACGGGGTAGATCACGCGGTGGATACCGTCTCCGTCGATGTCGAAGAGTTCGTGCGTGAATCGGTCGGTGATCAGGACAAGCTCGCGGTCGAGGTCGGCGTCGGAGACAACGTACTGGGGGCGTACGGAGGCGGGGATGAGGGTGCTAGCGTGCGGGAGGTGGATGATGACGTTCACAGTTATCCAAGGGTTCTGATCAGATCATACATAACCAGGATTTTTCTCGTTAACGGATCGGTGTTATTGTACATGCTGAAACCTTTCGTCAACTCGGCATAGTCTGAATCCGACGTTGACTGGCGGTCCATCAGCGACAACCCGAGCATCTGAATGGACAAGGACCTATCGTATTTGTCTTTCCAATCAATGGTAAACAGATCAGGGTACATCGCAAAATATTCATCGGCTCCGTCAAAACCTTTGCTAACAATGGAAGCGAACTCTTGGAATTGAACGACCATATTTAGACGAGCGCCTGTATGTCTGGCCGTGCAATATGTGGTACCTGACAATCTAAGATTCTTTGCGAGGTAATAGTAACCGTTGTAGAACGAATCATCAAGCTCGATAGCCCTGTTACAATAATCAATCCGTTCGGAAACGTATTTCGAGGGCGTGATTATGCTCTTGCTTACCCAGAGTTGGGGACTTCGAGGTGCTTCGACAATTAAACGGTCGATTACTTCTAATGCCTCGACTGGGTTTGAGCGCGATAAGGCTATTGCCGAATCAAGTTTGCGAACATACTCATCGGTCAAGAAGCGGTCCTGATACTTGTTCGCCATTTAGACTGGCCCTTTCAGCTCACGGGAAATAGACGTTTGATCCGTTCGTGCCAAGTTATCAGGCAGGGCAGACATAGGCGCGTTTCACCGATAGTCCGCCCCAAAAACGTAGCGTCTGCTTGTTTGAGATTATAACATTTCGCACAGCGTTTTGCTCGTTTACCGCGCCTCAGGACAATTGGCGCGATTTTCCAGTTGGGTTCCAGTCGATGATCGAAATGTCGCGGTCCGAGATTGCTGCCTGGCCTGCTCCTATTTCTAATGGCTGATACTGCACTGGCACGTGTCGATCTCACCTCAGCAGGAAAAGATACTCGCACTCACTAACAGGCATATAATCTCAGAGGTGAATCAAATGCGCAACATCTTCCATGCTACCACGGCAATAGTCACAACCCTAGTAGCCCTGATCTTCATCCCAGCCTCGTTCGCTGACGACACAACAACGAACACGACCACCCCACCCGCTTCACAGCCTGCCCCCAGGCAACCACAGACAAAGCTAGAGGGCTTTATGGGCTCCAAAGGCACGCTGTACATTCGCGATATTGTGGAATGTGGAACGATTGACGCGGTCACGGTTGAAGCGGTCACGCTGTACAAACCAGGGCATGAAGAGGAGAAGACAAGGGGTTTCATCTTGAGCGCCAGCAATGCATTCTCGGCGGTTACAGTATATGTCGACTACGATGAAGGCACTTCACTTATCCAAGCGCTCACATACATGCAAGGGCTATCTGCGAAGTGGCGGGGCCTTAACCAGAATTATAAGGAGGCTGATTACCTTACCACAGGTGGCCTGAAGGTCATGTTTTACCACACTGCCGATGGCAAACACCAAGACGCCAAGGTCTACCTGACAGACGGGGTTACGCTTAATACCGACATGAAGGACACGGAATTCGCAGCCTTCAAAGACATGATCGTCGCTGGCGAGGCGTGGCTCGATAAGCAATGACCTCGTTCTCCGCTTGCTGTTAAGGGGCAGTCACGGGCGAATTCGAGTTGTTCCACCCATGCAAACGGAACAGAATCCATGAAAGTGGCCGACTTTGAGCCGATGCTCGACAGGCCCGAGGCTTCGAAGGTCAATTCACAATAGAGCCGCCTCGCCAACACAGATGTAAGGAGCAAGTGTGATACGAAGCCAGCCCTAGTTCGATAAGCTTCGACGATATTCATCGTCGCGTATTCGATAATATGTCTGAGGAGCGCCCATGTAATTGCTTGATCCTGGCTGTCCATAGTTATTGTCTGGGTCTTCTGGTGTATCGACAAACGATTGGCCATCATTACTGAATCTTATGACACTCTTAACCAACGCTTGCCCCATCGAAGCTCCAGCTTTCTCACTTGCGTCGGCATCCTGGATTGCCAGTATGTTTCCTTTTTGCGACCACCACCAATGAATC
>Ga0070658_10004396_pt1 | contig 11492 bp, 12 predicted proteins | sample KBSC13metaG_FD_64664 | JGI IMG/M metagenome (GOLD analysis project Ga0070658, IMG submission 64664) | Corn rhizosphere microbial communities from Kellogg Biological Station, Michigan, USA - KBS C1-3 metaG | ecosystem: Host-associated > Plants > Roots > Rhizosphere > Soil ... | reverse complement strand
GACCCTTCTCAAGCTTTATAAACAGTTTATTGTTTCTTTAGAGCTTTTTTAGGAATCTGTGCTATAGTGTTTTTATTGTAATGTGCTCTAGTTTCGAATAGTGCGTTGCAAAGATAATAAATAAGTAAAATAAATAATGAATAATAAAGTTTTCGTTGGTAGTCTCTCATACAATACCAGCAACCAAGGTTTATCAGACTACTTCGCACAGTGCGGTACTGTTACTAGTGCGAATGTCATCATGGACAAAAATGATGGCCGAAGTAAAGGTTTCGGATTCGTAGAATTCGCTACTGAAGCAGAAGCGCAAGCAGCTGCTGATAAACTAAACAATACCGAACTTGATGGACGCACCATCTTCGTCGATATTGCACGCCCAAAGGAAAATAACGACCGTGGTGGTCACTCTGGTGGAAACCGTGGTGGATACAGTCACGACAATCGTTAATACGATAAAACAAAAAGACCCCTTACGGGGTCTTTTTGTTTTATCGCCCTGAGCGAATGGTAAGCGTAGCGAACCAGAGTCGAAGGGTTTGCTATACTACCCCCATGATTACCCTCCAGTCTCCGGTCGACCAGCTGATCCGTCTCAAGGACGATGTCCGCAGCGGTCTGACAAAACTTGGTATCAAAACCGTACAAGATTTGCTCTACCACTTTCCCACTCGCTATGCCGATGAAAGTCAGTATGTTTCGATACAGGGACTGACTGAAGGAACCACTGCTACTGTTCGCGGTACCATCAAAAAACTCGCGGCTAAGAAATCCTGGAAGAGCCGCATGCCCCTGACCGAAGGAGTGATTGAAGATGTCGGCGGTACGATGACGGTCATTTGGTTCAACCAACCATATCTTTCCAAAATGCTCCATATTGGCGGCACCATCGAAATCACCGGCAAGGTCAGCCTGTATAAGGATCAGCTCGCCATGGTTAACCCGGTGCTCGGAACCCATTCGACAGGCTCAGGGCAGGGAAAGCCACTCCCTATCGATAGTCACGACTCTCTATTTGCTAGTGATGAACATGCAACACTGACGCCGGTCTATCCTGAGACACGCGGCGTTTCTAGTCTCTGGTTTCATCACAGCATTACGCGCGCATTGGCTACTCTAGAAACTATCCCTGACCATATTCCTCCTGAGCTATTGGACCAGTATTCCCTACCTGCATTAAAAACCGCACTGATTTGGATTCACGGACCCAAGACCAAAGATAATGCCATCGTGGCACGTAAGCGTTTTGCATTTGATGAAATCTTTTCTATTAATGTCGCTCGCCAGAAAGAACGCGCACTGGTCAAAAAACAAATGGCCTACGCTATCGATGTCGCCAGTACCGATACGGAAGATTTCATTCGCCGTTTTGGTTTCCCTTTAACGGGTGCACAAGAAAATGCCATCAAACACATTTTCAGTGATCTGGAGCGTGACGTACCAATGTCACGATTGCTTGAAGGCGATGTAGGAAGTGGCAAGACTGCTGTTGCGGCAGCGGCGGCCTATGCGACTATCATGAATAGACCGTATAAGAATTCAAAGACCCTCGACTCTATTTCGAATACTCTCACTACAAGCACTCGGGTTAAACAGACATTCGGTAGCTTACAAGTTGCCTACATGGCACCAACAGAAATACTGGCAACACAACATTTCGAAAGTTTTATCGAACTCTTTCGCCATACCGGTATTTCGATTGCCCTAATCACGGGTAGTGGCTGCAGAAAATTCCCAAGTAAGGTTGCATCAAATAAAGATAATTGGACGACGATTTCTCGTACACAACTTTCGAAATGGATTGCCAATGGCGAGATTCCCATTGTCATCGGCACACATGCATTGATTCAGAAAAGCCTGACCTTTAAACACCTCGCCCTGGCCATCATCGACGAGCAACATCGCTTTGGGCTCAATCAGCGCAAAGGCTTGGCAAAAAAGGATACTCATTTCCCTCACCTGCTTTCAATGACCGCTACCCCCATTCCTCGCACACTAGCACTCACTATATACGGTGACTTGGATTTATCATTACTCGATCAATTACCGGCCGGACGTAAACAAGTCACCACTGTCATGGTCACTCCTGATAAGCGTGAGGAGGTGTATGAAAAAATCCGTGCAGTATTGAAAGAAGGTAGACAGGCCTATATCATTTGCCCGCGAATTGCATCGTCAGACAAAGATGCGGAAAAAACCATACAGATGAAAAATGTGCTGACTGAAGCAAAGCGATTGCAGGAAAAAGTCTTTCCGGAATATCGTATCGGCATATTGCATAGCAAGATGACTAAAGAAAAAAAGGAGGAGAGTATGCAGGATTTCGTCAATCACGATGTCGACATACTGGTCGCAACATCAGTGGTTGAAGTGGGAGTGAATGTACCCAATGCCACCGTCATCATTATTGAAGGGGCTGAACGGTTTGGACTATCGCAATTGCACCAGTTGCGAGGACGCGTGCAGCGCTCTTCGCATCAACCGTATTGTTATCTGTTTGCTGATGCGAAAAGTGACAGAACGCAGGAACGCATGAAATTATTCCTGACTGCCAAGAATGGATTTGAATTGGCTGAATACGATTTGCAATTGCGTGGCTCTGGCGAACTGACTGGTATGCAGCAATGGGGCATCTCTGATATTGGCATGGAAGCGCTGCGCAATTTGAAATTAGTCGAAGCAGCGCGCCAAGCCGCAATTACCCTCGTCGCACAAGATCCAACACTGGCGAAGTATCCCTTGTTGGAAGCGCACACCAAACCATTTGAAACCCTACACTTCGAATAATTACATCACTATCGTACCTTCCTTACGAAATCCGTAATACAGCGCAAATGCCGCAATGATCAGGTGGAGCACATTGTCAGCAGTATTCATCATCATGCCAAGCACAATACCGTTTGCTAGGAATAATCCTAGAACCGTCAACAACAAGTAGATACTGCCAAAAACTTTGAAGTAGTTCTTACTGAGTCTGAATCCTGCCGCCGCAGCGATGCCCACCAAACCAGTAATAACAAAAATAACATTGTGCAATTGATCAAACTGAAAGAGTCCAAATAATACTCCGGTATCATTTACTACCCCTGGAATAAATCCCAAAATACCGATTGCCAATGTCACGTACCCGAACCATGTTGCTGCTTTTTGTGTATTCATATACCACTGAGTATATACCAGTCCCCCTTTATTGACACTCCTTTTCGTTCCTGTAGTATGAGCTCAAACGAGCTATTTCACATAAACTAAATAAGGAAATATATGGAACAATTGGCTATTACTTCGGAAGAGGTTTTCCAGGCCCTGCAGTCCGTACAGCGTTCCGAATTTAGGACCGCGGTATGGCAAGCATTTCGGCAAGGAGAACTTACTTTGATCGCTGAAGGAATTATCAGCGCAGGCAAAGCAACCAATGTAATCGAAGTGATTCATTACATTGCAGACTACATGTTATTGATAGAGAACAAAGCGACTACTAAAGTAACGTGGGGAGATATAACAAAAACTTCTTCTAATCGCACTATTTCGCGAAAACTTTCTGAATTACTTAAGGGTAAACAACGACGCAAGCATTCTGACCCAACACGCTATTATGGAGTGATTGGACATGTTGCTATTCCGGAACTATTTTCAGGTACGCTCATAAAGTTTAACCGAACTGCGGAACATACTTTTTTCTGGAAACTACTCTTAACTAACGACTGGTTGGACAAGAAACAAATGCCCGTGAAAAAAGTGTACCCCGCAGGTAAGTTGATCGATCAGCTACAGGATTACCATGTACGACTTGAGCATGAAATGGAAACAAATAAATTTCCAATTTATAGCAAAAATTATGCAGGCCTTCGTAACTGTCTAGAAAAAATCTATGGCAGCTACATGGAGCAGATTCTTTATCATGGATTCTTTGATTTTGATGAAGAGTATCTGATATTTCTAACTTGTCTGACGTGGTCCAATGCGGTTTTACACTATCGGTATTTTGAGGTTGACTTAGTGCTATTTAAAGAAGTCTCTATCCTCCCCTACAGTTATGATTTGGGTGCCGGCAGATTGGATGCATTATCCCTCTATAAGATTAAGGGTAAGTATCCAAACAAGAAGCAGGTAAAAATCCTTAAGGCGCTGGTGAAAAGAAAGTATGAATCTATTGGTTTTGTCATTAAGACACTTATTGCATTTTTTGGTCCAGATATTGAATTTAAAATATGGGATTGGAAATTTGCAGTAGGAGACGGTCCGAGTGGTATGCGACGTCGCAATGAAAAAAATATCATTGATACGGCAAATATTAAAAAGCATCCACTTATTGAGCATGAGCGCCAACTGAAGCGATACATTTCTATGGCAGTGCTGTCATATACCCTAGCAAAGGGCGACAGTGTGAAGACTATCGAAGAAACATACGGACAAGCAATGCTTTCTATTGTTGGAGAAATTGTATATCTTTCGCCAAGCGAGCGCTTACTCCCTCATCGGATACAGCTTACTGGCGAGGAAATGGTACAAGTATTTCACGAGCAGATTCTTTCGAAATTTAGAAACGCTGTGAAGCGTTCCTCTACCCGGCGCACGGGCGCAGAATTATTGCGTCACACTATCATTATATTGAGCGGGGGGAATACTCAGATGAAACCAACAGGCCGACAGTTATTGCTGTTTCAACAAAGTTTCCTCACTATTGCAGCAAAGTATCAACATGAAACCAGCTTTAAAGATCCTCTCAATATTATTGAGCTAATTGATAAAGATAATGGTGGCAAAGAGATACTGGAAATGCATATTGATAAACTCTTTGGAGCAATTGAGAAAGGATCGGTCATTACATCGCCTACTTTCAACTATAGTAATGGCGGTCATATCGGTTGTATTATCACTCCAGAAAATACTCCTTCAATGTACGTCTCACTTAAGAAAATGATTTTTAAGTGCTTTAGTTGCGGAGCCACAGGCACCTTTGCCCCAAGCTCTATTCCCGACAGTGTTCACCTGTTATCAAGTCCTGGCAATGTGTTTAAACGACAAGCCTCTGAAGATTTGGTGATATCGACTCGCCACCAAGAAATAATGCGACATGCACAAGTATTTTTGCAGGAAACATTTATCGGAAGTGTAGGCGAGAAATATCTCCAAATAGCTCGCGGACTTGACCCGCTGCAATCGTATGGTCACGGCGTGGGATTTGGTACGATAGCATTGATACATCACTTACTCGATGCAGGTTTTCTGTACGATGAATTGATTTATTACGGTTTATTGAATATCTCTCCAAGGGTTTCAGAAAAATCGGAACTGGTAAAAATGCTGTTATCCCGAGGTTTAGTTATTGAACAAATTGGTAGACCGGTTCGCTATCAAGCAAAAGTAGGTCAACCTGCAATAACTACCATAGGCCTTCCCTACAGCGTATTACACAACCGTGTAACCTATCCGCTTGAAATCAGGGGCATCATCAACACCTTCTACGGAAGAGCAATTGATCCACAGGTTCCGAAAGGACTTCGTCACGTTAAACTTCCCAATGGATACACGAAGACCCCGCATGGCGCATACAATATGAGCTATGCGATGCAACAGGCCAGTGAAGCTGGTTTGCCACTACTTGTAACAGAAGCGCCGATCGATGCTGATAATTTCATGCAGATGACGGAGCTGCCTTATGCGGTGGGTATCGTTGGGGTAAACAACGGGCTTTTATTTGAACAGTTATCTGAATTTTCAGGAGACATTATCATTGCATTTGATAATGATCCTGATGATGAGGATCCTAAAAAAGGAAGAACTGGTCAAAAGAACACCTTGAAACTTCGTGACTTCATGAGAGATCATGGCTTCACTGGAAAAATCTATGACTTTACCGGAGCATTTGTAAAACAACATCCACAGATTGATTACAAAGACGCCAATAAATATTGGATTGATCACAAAAGGAAGATTTCAATTTTCGAAACCCTTCAAGACGCACCGTGCTTATAGCATTGTGCGTCTTTTTTATTTTCTTGACTTGTTATTTTAATATGAGTTATTGTAATAAAAACACCACCTTTAAAAAACAGACGCATGGAAAAAATTATTTTAGACTCCGACAAAATTCAAGAGATATACGACCTCTTCGAAGGAAAGCTTTCGCTAGAGCTTATCGAAAAATATCTCGAGACTACCGATGATCTGCCGCCGATTGAATATCAATCATCGCCAGAAAGTTTTAATGATGCTCAAGGAATTTTCTTATCCTCCGAGACAGCCTCTGTTAATGAAAGAGGTTCATTCAGAAAAATGGTTGAACTCGCTGGAAAAGCTACTGTTCCGCTCATAGTGGGACACCTTATGCTTCTGCCAAAATATTATCCCGAAGAAGACTATTCTGAGGAATTAAAAATGTTGGTAGTAAGAAGAGTGGCAGAACTCCTCAATAAAAAATAATCTTGCATGCACAGTGCCCTCCCAAAGCAGCCGAATATCATTGGCTGCTTTTTCGTTGTCCGCCCTCATTGCATTATGATGTAAAACCATGTACATTCTTAAAAAATTAAATATGAAAACAGAAAGTAATAATACTGCATCAACAACAGGAAGTGTTGATGTGGATGAGATTTTAGGTACATTTACCAAAATTAACATCGAACTCGCCGATACGCTCGATTCATTTATTAAGGCATGGGTAGAAGGAAAAAGGATTCCTTATGTTGTTGACGGAAAAGTGTCCTCTTTTGAAATTATTAATTTACAAAAGAAAGATGACCTTTTTGTCGTGGATTGTAAAGATGATAGCAAAATTATTTGTCTCTTTCTCAATACCGCCAAAGAACAGCGCTCTGTTGGTATTTATAAGATTGATAGAATTACCGCGTTTACCGTCCCATCTATTGAAATCTTTTTAGCCATCAGTATCGCCTACTCAAAAGCAGAAGAAGCGGAAATGTACAGAAATACGCCAGATCATCGTTCTTAATAAATCAATTTCGTATTATAATCACCTGCTATTTTTGTAGGTGATTTTTTATTGCTAATTGTCCGCCCTAAGAGATCGTATTAGAAATGAGTTGATATAATCAATTTTTTAATCTGGTCCTTAATTTCACGAGTTTTTTCCAAATCTTCACCTTTTGGATCAGGAACATTCCAACGGATTATCTTATTCTTATTATTGTCTTTTATGAAATCAGGAGTTGGGTCATTCTCGTCAATTATCAGAAAAATTTTATCTGCATCGGTAATAAAAAAATCATGGAGTTGCTTCCTGAAGTTTCCGCTCACATCAACACCCTCTTCCTTCATTACAGCAATAATATTTTCAGCGGGTAAATCTCTGAGGTAATCCTCCTCACCACTTATTTTTATTCCTGCTGATACAGATTCGTAATCACCTTTAATATATTTATTAAAAAGTCCTTCTGCTATCTGACTTCTTCCAACATTCCCCTTGCAGATAAATAAGATTTTCATGTAGCGTTTACTATACTATTTATAATTTATTGTCCGCCCTCATGGATTCGAACCATGGACCGCAAAGGTATAAGCTTTGTGCTCTAACCAACTGAGCTAAGAGCGGGGGTGTCGTGTGACAGGGTTATTCTAGCAGTCTTGTATAAATACGCAATTTCTACTACCCTATAAGTAGTATTAGCAGATAATCACTAAGTAGTATGAATGAATTTGTGGGAAAGAAATTGGGAGAATTATTGGCATTTAACCGTGTAGGAACTGACACTTACGAGAAAGGTCGTGCAGCGCTAGTGGAAGCATTGGGTGAAGAAAAGGTTACCGATGTGGAAGAAAAGAACCGCATGCATGGCGAGGAAATCATGCGCCTCGCAACCGAGGGCGGTGTCATCGATACTACCCTGGCAAAGGCCGCTGCTACCGCCGAGAAGCTCACCAAGATGCGCGACCTCTATGTTGCGGATCAGTGGGACAATGCGACCGAGCTGATGGAATGGTCAGGGTTCTTCGAAGGGGCGGCAATCGTGCACTGGGCATTGGTACGCGGCACTGCTGAAGGTATGGAGCATGACGAATTGCTGGCACTGAGCGAGGAAGGGGTGAACTGGCATTATGAAATGCTTGAGCTTGCCGAGGGTCATCTCGAAACTATCGGTACTGACAAAGTCAGTGCGTAAATAAGAACAATAAAAGGCACAGACATTTAAATAAATAATGTCTGTGCCTTTTTGTTTTTACTAACAAATGTTTTCTAAAGCATCTTTTACTCTCAATTGTTCTTTATAACCCCGAAGGACAATAAGGCTTTTACGAACATCGTTGTGAAAAACAAAGTAATGCGGAGTTAAATAGGTATGAAGTTTTTCAATAAAGGATTCAATCCTTCTTATTTTGTCCGCTGGCTTTGTATGCCCATTATCGAAGCAAATTTTGGCAGCACTCTCTATGCGCGACAAGCCCTCTATCAGATCGAATGAATCACCCATAATTGAAATAAATTGTTTTTCATACTCTAACCTATTTACCAAAAAAGTCAACAGCCCCGATTGTGGGGCTGTTATTTACGCTTCCTGAAACCAGGGGAAGGTTTTTTCTTTTTCGAAAAACTCCCTGACACTGGCCTTATGGTTTTCAATAGCAGTAAATGTTTTCTTGGTGACTAGGTCAACTTGGTAGAGTGGTAGAAATATAGGGTTTTTATTAAATCTCATAATATACCCTGATATCATTTCAAAATGAGGATACCTGGTTATCAATACGTCTCTATCGTATCCACACTGATCAAGGATCATCTCCCCCTCCAATAAAAGGAACGGTGCTCTCTGATCATCGTGGAAATATAATTCAGCCCGTTGTAATACTTCCCAGCCAACAATATTTTTCCAGCCTTCATCTGGCCGGGCTAAATACCTTATAGTATCTCCCATCTCCTTTAATTCAATAAGTAATTCCCTTTTTATCTCAGGTAAATTATTTTCGATATACTGATCATATAGTGACCAGAAAGTATCAGTTCCATAGATTGGTTCCATTTTTTCAATTTTTCTTTACCTTAGCATACAAAAACAAAAATGGGCAATCTCTGACGAGATTGCCCATTTGTTAGGGTAGTATTATTTAAAACCCTCCTATACTTACCCCATTTTGGTCAAAGACACAGTAGCCATACCAGAAGGTAAACGGCTTTGTAGAAATGAAACCAAGGGCAATTCTTTTGCCGGGGAACATTTGCAGGTTGTTGTAATTGGTCTGAAAAATCGGTGAGGCATAGGCCACTGTGGAAGTGTCCGCCCTAAGAAATTTCAAGAAATGTTTCTTCTTTGGTGTAAAAAGAGAATCCTTTTTACTTTGACCGAATGATACTCCTACTCCCAGAAATATCGTTAAAATAACAATACTAACAGTTTTCATATTGTGCAGGGTTTAATTTCTTCCAGTGTACGCCCGCCGTCTACAAAGTCAATTCCGCTAGAAACTTCCTAGCGGAAATTTATTTCCCGCTTACAGAAAAGTGCTGATAGTCCTTTTTACTGGTCCAATCCCCACCCCATTTGAATCCGGCGGTTTTTAGTATCTGCACTACCGCAGGAGTAATGGTGCCCTTAATACTAGTATTTAATTTTGTAGTATTGCTCGCACTTGGATTTTCTTTTGGATTGATATCAATCGCCGTACCATAGGAATGTTCAGAAAATGTTTTGGTACCGGCAACAGGACGGCAATTGAACGCAGAAGTATTGTCGCTGGTAATAGAAAGCGCGTCGACTCCCTGATATGCATCGATAGGGATCATCTGATGAATAGGAAACTTTTGATCAAAGAGTGCTTTGAATGCGTCAACGGTGTTTTGTGCAACAGACGCATTCACCACCAGTGTGCCCTGATGTGTGGCACCGTCGAAGCCATAGTATGAAACATTCACGACACGCAAGTCTTTCAGTGCTACAGGGCAGCTCGTGCGGTATGAATACTGCGCCATAACTGTTTGCTGTGCAGTATTCAGTGATGCAATTGCGCTTTGGAAAATATCAGCGCTCAGTGTCACCGGTTCAGGAAAGACAGTCACTGCTGGTTTGAACAATGCGGTGATTTTACTGTAATCAAAATTCCATGGATCTACTTTTCTCCCAGGAGAAATTTGCTCATGCCCCAGAATGTATTTGATCGCGTAGCGACTTTCAATGTCTTTCAACAGAGATTGCAATGAAGCATATTGTGCCGCACTCGGTGTTTCTTTATTGCTATAAATAAGCTCAATACCGATAGAACGCGTGTTTACGTTGATATCACCATTAGGCAAAGCACTCACCCCTGCATGATACGCAATGTTTTTTTCTGCCACTAACTGATATATCGTTCCTGATGGATCAATAGCATAGTGTGGGGATACTGCGTTATCCTTCCACTCCGTTAGTGCACCTGCAAAAGTTTGCACCTTCAACTTTGGATTATAGGTCGCATGGACAATGACCGTATCAATGGTGCGGCCGGTAGCGACTTTATATCCAAATGATACCGGCTTCTGTACCACACTCAATCCCGCAGCATGTACTGACGAAATCGTCATAAATACTGCTATCAGTAATGTTGAAAAAAATGTACGCATTAGACTTCTAATTTCTTAAGCGGAATACCATGAGCAGAAAGAATCGCTTCGTATTCCGGTTGTTCCAAGGTTTCGACTTCAACCAGTTTCTTGGTAATGACTTCCAATACTGGCTTGTAGGTAGTCAGCACTTCCTGGGCACGCGCCAACGCTTCTTTCATGATGCGCTGCACTTCACTGTCGATCAATGCGCTGGTCTTTTCAGAGTAGTCCTTGCTGTCGACACTTTGCCCAAACGGATTACGTCCACCGTCTGATTCAAGCGCCAGCGGACCAACCGCTTCACTCATTCCCCATCGTGTCACCATGGCACGAGCGAGCGCTGTCGCATGCTGCAAGTCGCTTGAAGGACCGGTACTGACATTACCAAACATCATTTCCTCTACCGCATAGCCGCCAAGTGACATAGCAAGGTCGTCCAAAAATTCCTGCTTGTTATTGAGTTTGCGTTCCTCGAGTGCAATCTTCATCGTATATCCCCCGGCACTGCCGCGAGCAACGATAGAGATCTTGTGTACAGGATCAGCATCAGGAAGTACAGATGCCACCAATGCATGCGCTGCTTCATGATAGGCAGTGATCAGTTTCTCTTTTTTATTTAACAAATGACTTTTGCGTTCTGGTCCGATCATCACCTTTTCAATTGATCGTACCAGATCAAACTGAGAAATCTTTTTGCGGTTTTCACGTGCTGCAAGAATCGCTCCTTCATTCATCAATGAGAACAAGTCCGCACCGGAGAATCCTGGGGTGCGTTCTGCAATGACTTTCAAATTCACATCTTCGCCAAATGGTTTCTTAGTTGAATGCACTTCGAGAATTTCTTCACGATCACGACGATCAGGGAGGTCAAGCATCACGCGACGATCGAAACGTCCTGGGCGAAGCAATGCCGGGTCCAATACATCACTGCGGTTAGTTGCCGCCATCACGATCACTTTGTCAT
>Ga0070658_10004395_pt1 | contig 11492 bp, 11 predicted proteins | sample KBSC13metaG_FD_64664 | JGI IMG/M metagenome (GOLD analysis project Ga0070658, IMG submission 64664) | Corn rhizosphere microbial communities from Kellogg Biological Station, Michigan, USA - KBS C1-3 metaG | ecosystem: Host-associated > Plants > Roots > Rhizosphere > Soil ... | reverse complement strand
GGCCGGATCGACATGGTCGCCAACACCGGAACCTATCTCGACAGTCCGTTCCACCGCTACGCAGACGGCGCCGACCTGTCGGAACTGCAGCTGGAAGCGCTCGCTGACGTGCCGGGGATCGTGATCCGGCGGCCGTGGGAAAATGGCCTCGCGATCGAGCCATCGTACTTTGCCGGCCACGAGATCGAGGGGAAAGCCGTTCTGTTTCACACCGGCTGGGACCGGCATTGGCGCACCGACGCCTATTTCGGCGAGCATCCTCATCTCACTGGCGAGGCAGCCGACTGTCTTGCGCAGAGGGGCGCCGTCGTGGTCGGGATCGACAGTTGCAACATCGACAATATGCATGTCCGGGCCCGGCCGGTTCATACGCGCCTGTTGGGCGCCGGCATTCCGATCTGCGAGCATATGACGAACCTTGGCGCGCTTCCCGACGGCGGCTTCTGCTTCACTGCAGTCCCGCCCAAGGTGAAGGGGATGGGGACCTTTCCCGTTCGGGCTTACGCGCTGCTCGGCCGCAGCTGATTGAGCAGCTTCTGATTCACCTGCGCGCGCTGCCGGTCATGATCGCGGCGGAGCCGGCCTAACGCACGCCTGCCGTCGCGAGGATCGTGGAGAGCAGGATCCGCTTCAGCTTCACGTTCGGTGCCTTGCTGACATCGATCCACTCGTCGGGAGCGTGGGCGCGGCCGCCTTCAGCGACGCGCGACATCGTGACCGCGGGAATGCCGAGGCTCATCGGGATATTCGAATCGGTCGAAGACGTATCTTTCTCCACCGTCAGGCCTTCGGCGCGATAGGCGGCCTCGGCAAAGCGGATGATCTCGGCATCCGGAGCGGTAAACCCAGCCGGCCGGTCGCCGATCGGCTTCAACTCGGCGGAGATCTTCCCCGGCTGCGTCGAGCGCGCCGCATTCTCGGCGTCCACGGCACGAGGAACGATCGCCAGGAACTGCTTTTCCAGATTTGCGAGTTCGTCCGCGCTCGCCGAGCGCATGTCGACCTCCAGCCACACATTGTCCGGAATGGCGTTCACCGACGTGCCCCCGCCGACGACGCTTGCGCTGTAGGTCGTCTTGGGATCGGCCGGGACCTGGATCTTGTAGAGATCGGTGACGGTATTCGCGAGCGCGACCATCGGATTGACGATCCCGAAGGCGCCGTAGCTGTGTCCGCCGGGGCCCTTGAAGCTGACTCGATAACGCTTGGAACCCGTCGCTCCGGTGGTCATTCCGTCGAGGCCGCTTCCGTCGAGCGAGAAGAAGGCGCGTATTCTTCCCTGGTACGCGCCCTTGGTGAAAAGGTAGCGCACGCCGCGAAGGTCGCCCAGGCCCTCTTCGCCGACCGTCCCGACGAACAGGATGTCGCTTCGGGTCTGGACCTTCCCGGCGTTCATCGCGTCGACGAGCGCCAGCAGCGTTGCGAGACCGGCGCTGTCATCGCCGACGCCCGGCGCCATTAGCCGAGTGCCGTCCCGCTTGACCGTAACATCGGTGCCTTCGGGGAAGACCGTGTCGAGGTGCGCAGAGACGACTACCGCCGGCCCCGGCTCGATGCCCTTGCGCAGGGCGAGCACATTGCCCTCTTCGTCGATCGTCGCGTCCAGTCCGCGCTTGCGGAGCATTTCGGAAAATGCCTTGGCCCGCGCCTGCTCCTTGAACGGGGCGGATGGAATCTGGGTGATCGTGACGATGTCGTCGACCCACCGGTCATGGCCCGAATCGAGCGCGGACGCGGCGGCGCGATAGGATTTCTCGCCAATGACGTGCCGGACGGTGGCGGCGGCGTCGACGCTCGCAGCCGTCGCAGGGGCGGCCGCAACGAGCGCAAAGACGGCCGCGAGATACGAAAGTCGCTTCATGGGGTCGGGTCTTGCTCCGGTTCAGGAATGTGCTGGCGCCAGGGCCGGCTCCAGCCAGTTCGGGATCAGAGCCCCGTCTAGGTCATCGACGCGCCGATGCTCAACCGACAGGCCCAGCCGTTCGTAGAAAATCCGGCTGCGCGGCCCGGGCTCGCGTGTTGGAACGACCACCAGCCGCCTGTTGACCTTGCCGCGCCAGTTCATCCGAGCGGTATTCTCCTGGCCCACGTAGCAGCCCTTGGTGAAGCTCACGCCGTTGAGCTCGGCGGCATTGCATTCAAGCCAGAGGGTGTCGCCAAGCTCGGTCCGGCCTTCGCACACGCCGAAGCGCAAGCGGTGCTCGAGCCAGCCGGACGCGGCCTCGCCCGGTGCAGCCAGCCAGCGGCGGCCAAGCTCGGGAAGGCGCGGATCGGGGACTCCGTCTTCGCCATCGGCCGACCAATGAACGGCTAAAGCATCGTCGCGAGCGATGCCGATCTTGCGTCGAAGCCGGTAGATGGACAACCGCTTGACGAGATCGCCCGAGGCCTCGCCCTCGCAATCCAGAAGCAAGTCATCGCCATCGGCCCAGACAACAAAATCGAACAGGCACTTGCCCTGTGGGGTCAGGAGGCCCGCCCAAACGGGGAAAGCGCCGGTCACGTCGTTCGTCACCAGCCCCTGGAGGAAGCCGCGAACGTCTTCGCCCGCCAGTCGGAGGACGGCGCGGTCGGGGAGGGTGGTCGCGGCCATGACCTTCAGTTAGGGAGCCGGCGTGGCAATGCAAACGCTGACGATCCGCCGTCCGGACGACTGGCACGTGCATCTGCGCGACGGCGAGATGCTTCGGCTCGTGGCGTCCTTCACCGCGCACCAGTTCGCCCGGGCGATCATCATGCCCAACCTTTTGCCTCCGATTACGTCCGCGGCTGCGGCGGAAGCGTACCGCGAGCGCATTGTCGAGGCGACCGGCCCGGGCTTCGCGCCGCTGATGACTTGCTACCTCACCGACGAGAGCGACCCCGACGAGCTCGCAAGCGGCTTCGATGGCCGGGTCTGGATCGCGGCGAAGCTTTATCCGGCCAATGCGACCACCAATTCCGCTTTCGGCGTCAGCGAAATCCGCAACCTCTATCCGGCGCTCGAGCGGATGCAGGCGATCGGAATGGTGCTGTGCATCCACGGCGAAGTTACCGATCCCGACGTTGACGTTTTCGACCGGGAAACGGTGTTCATCGAGCGGGTGCTGGGTCCGTTGATGCGGGATTTCCCGGAGCTCAAGATCGTTCTCGAGCATATCACCACGGCCGAGGCCGCCGACTTCGTCGAAACGGCTGGCCCGAACCTGGCGGCGACGATCACTCCGCACCACTTGGTCATCAACCGCAACGCCATGTTCGAACGCGGCTTGAGGCCGCACGCTTTCTGCCTGCCCGTGGCGAAGCGCGAAAAGCATCGGCTTGCGGTTCGACGAGCGGCAACCTCCGGCTCGCCTAAATTCTTTCTCGGCACCGACAGCGCTCCGCACACGCGCAAGGCGAAGGAATCCGGGTGCGGCTGCGCGGGAATTTTCAACGCGCCTTTTGCGTTGGAAACCTATGCGGCCGTGTTCGAGGAAGAGAGCGCACTCGACAGGTTCGAAGCCTTCGCGTCCGAAAACGGCCCGCGCTTCTACGGGCTGCCGCTCAACGAGGGCACGGTCGCTCTCGAGCGCAAGCCGCTGGAAATTCCGGATTCGCTCGGACTTGCCGGGATCGAGCTCGTGCCTTTCCTCGCCGGGTCGGAGCTCCCGTGGAGCCTGGCCGGCTGATCAGCCGCAGTCTGGGTCGCCGCCGCCGCCGATGAGGGTGGCGAAGTGCCGCTCGATGACATCGTGACACTCGCACGCCCGCTTCTTCAGGCCGACCCGGTCGATGACCTGGATCGCGCCTCGGCGGCTCGTGATGAGTCCCTCGTCCTGGAGAATTCGGATGACTGCGTTGACCGTCGTGCGCTGGACTCCGAGCAGGCCGGCGAAGGCCTCCTGGGTCAGCTCGATGCGGTTGCCCGCGCGATCCTGGGCAGTCAGCAGCCAGCGCGCTGCCCGCTGCTCGATCGGGTGATAGGCGTTGCACGCGACCGACTGCATCACCTGTGCGAGCAGGTAATCGGAAAACCGGCAGAACAGGTTGCGGACATGGCCCGACCGGCCCTTGGCATCCTCGACCGCAGTCATCGGCACCTTCAGCGCCGATCCGGCGACGAGGACCTGGGCCCGGGCGAATGCCGGCGCGTGGCCGCAACTGACGATCCCACCGGCCGCGCCTTCATGGCCGAGCGACGCGACCTCGATCGAGCGGCCGCCCGACAGCTCGACCACGAGCGATATCATCGCCGTCCGGAACGGAAAGTAGGTTGCCTCGACATCGGAGCCGCGCGGGTGAACGATTTCGCCGACGGACAGCTCGACGATGGAGCCGAACGGCTCGATCAGCGCTCGCGCTTCGGGGCTGAAGGTCGATAGCAGACGGTTGCCCGCAAATGCCTCGTCAATTCGATCGAGTTCGTCGGTCGCCATCCGGTCCATAAGCCGGAAGAAGCTAGGGCGTCATGAAATGTTCCCGAGCGTAACGCCGCTCAGCGCGGCGGCGGGCCGACATCGTGGCGGCTTCCGACAAGCAGGCAGTCGGCGACCAGCCGGAGCGGCCGAACATCGACTTCGCTCCGGCGCTGGTCGATCAGGTCGACGAAACGGCGGTAGATGTCGGGATATTCGCCGGCGCCCTCCGATCGGCGATCCTCACCGCCGATTGCCAGCCGCGCGCCGCCGTCGCTGAGCATGAGGTGAAGGCCGTCGGCGGTGCGGATTTCGATCGTCCACTCCTCGTCGGCGCTCCGCCTCCAGTCGAGGCTGCAGGTCAGTGCTCCTTCGGCGGCCGGGCTGGAGAAGGTCACGTCGGCCGCGATCGGCGTCTGCGCGCCCTTCGGAATGCTGAGGCTGGCCGATTCGACGAACAGGGCGCCGGGGAAGATCTTCGTCGCGATCGAGAATGCATTGATTCCGGGATCGAACACGCCGAAGCCTCCGGCTTCCCAGATCCACGCCTGGCCCGGGTGCCATTTGCGCACATCCTCGTGCCAGCGGATTTCCATCGTCTCGATGCTTTTGCCCGCGAGAGCCTCGGCGGCCTGAGCCACCGCCACGTTGTGACGCGCGTGCCAGGTCGCGAACAACGTCCGCTGCCGCGCTTCGGCGAGGCAGGCGAGGTCGTCGGTCTCGGACAGGGTCGCAGCCGGCGGCTTTTCGAGCAGGACGTGAAGCCCGGCTTCCAGACACTCGCGGGCGATGGCGTGGCGCGGTTTGGGCGGAGTCGTGATCGCGACCGCATCCAGTCGACCGATCGAACGGATCAGCTCGCGCCAGTCGGTGAAGACGGGCTTCGGTCCCGTTCCGGACCGGCTTGAGGTGGCGACGAGCTCCAGGCGCGGATTGGCCTTGATCGCCGGCAAATGCTGGTCGGCGGCGATCTTGCCGAAGCCGATGATGGCGATCCGGATCGGCTCCATCAGCGCTTCACCGCGTCGACATAGGCACGCGCCTTCGCGAGCGTGTCCTCGGGCGATTGGCCCGGCTTGTAGAGCCCGCCGCCAAGGCCAAAGCCATTGGCTCCTGCCTCCAGCCAGCCGCCAACGCTTTCGGGTGTAACGCCGCCGACGATCAGCAGCGGGACGCGGTCGGGGATAACGGCCCGAAGCGCCTTCACCACTTTGGGCGATGCCGCTTCGGCCGGAAACAGCTTGAGCGCGTGGGCGCCGCAGTGGAGCGCCTGGAACGCCTCCGTCGGCGTGAAAATGCCGGGCGAGGATATCATGCCGTGGGCGACGGTCGCTTCGATCACGGCTCGATTCATGTCGGGCGCGACGATGATCCGTCCGCCCGCCTCCTTCACTCTGCCGACGTCCGCGGGGTCGATCACCGTGCCGGCCCCGACCAAAGCGCGATCGCCGAGTGCATCGGCGATGGCGCGGATGCTTCCGAAGGGATCGGGGGAGTTGAGCGGCACCTCGATGATCCGGATGCCGCCGTCGAACAGTGCCTGGCCGATCGCTTCGGCTTCGTCGGGCATCACTCCACGGATGATCGCGACCAGCGGGCATTGGCCGAAATAGCGGTCGAAAATATCTCTCGGACTCACTGGATCTGCTCCACGATCTTGATCGCTCCGGCAATGAACGCGCCTTCGCCGTCCTTTTCCTCAGCCTCGACTCCCGCCACGTCGAGCGCCGCCGCGTACAGGCTCGTCAGCTCGGGCCGCCCCATCAGGAGAACGCGCCGGTCGGACTTATCGCCAAGCCCGATCCTGACATCCTCGCCGATGAGCATCCCGCTCACCAGCGATGCGCCGTCTTCCGGAGCGAGCCTGCCAAGAAGGAACCGCGCCCGTGCTTCGAACAGCTCGGCGCCAAGCCCGGCGCCCGACAGGCCCTGCCGAACGCCGTCGCAAAATGCCTCGCCCGTCACCGAAGTGCCTGAGAGCAACTCGGAGAGGATACTCTTTTCCTTGAGGAGGCCGAACAGCTCCCCGGTCATTACGGTCCGGAACGAAGCGATCCGCCCTGCTTCGACCCGCACCCATTTGTTATGCGTACCGGGATGACAGACCAGGCAGTCGCGAGGAATTTCACCCGAGACGATGGCGCCCAACAGCTGGACCTCTTCGCCGCGCATCACGTCCGTCCTCTCGTCGTCGAGGCAAACCCCCGGCACGATCGCGATATCCTCGCGCACCCGCACCAGCCCCTTTGCGAGATCGCCGAGATCGGCGGGACAGGGAACATAGGGCGCCTCGATCCAGCCGCGGTTGGACCCGATCATCCCGGCAAGAAGCATCGGTCGCTCCCCAAGGCGGTCGCGGATCTGCCCGATCGCGCCTTCGAATTCGCCGTGCTTCACCGACAATATGCCGTTACCGTCCTCGAACTCGCGGGAACATCGGCCGCCATTTTCTATCAAATAGGCGCGCCGGTTGGTTGTTCCCCAATCGACCGCGATGAAACCATCTGCCCACTGCATGCGTCCGCTCATTGGCTCATTAACTGCGGGAAAGCGACATGGCTCCGTTGAACGACAAGGATAGCAGCGTGCGCTGCATTGCCGACGTCAGGGCGGTGCTTGGCGAGGGCCCGGTCTGGGTGGAGCGCGAGCAGGCGCTCTACTGGCTGGATATCAACGGCCGGAAAATCTTCAGGCTCGGCACTTCGAACGAGGTCGCGCAATGGCCGACTCCCTTCAAAATCTCCTGCATCGCACCTTGCAAGACCGGCGGGTTCGTCGCCGGCACCGACCAGGGCCTCGCGACCGTCGACCTCGATTCCGGCCGGTTTGAAGTGTTCGCGGCGCCCGAGGAGGCGATTCCGCGCAACCGCTTCAACGACGGCAAAGTGGACCGCCGGGGACGTTTCTGGGCCGGCACGATGGACGACGCGGAAGAGCTTGCCAGCGGCGCCCTCTACCGGATCGACGCCGATTATGAGTGGCATCTGGTCGACAAGGGGTATCGAGTGACCAACGGGCCGGCGTTCCCCGCCGACGGAATGCGCATGTACGTCACCGATTCTGCGTTGCGGACCATCTATGTCTTCGATGTCGCGGAAGACGGGGAGGTTCGGGACCGGCGTGTTTTCGCGAGTTTCGCGAAGGAGGACGGGTCTCCTGACGGAATGACGGTCGATTCCGAAGGCCATGTCTGGGCCGCGTTCTGGGACGGCTGGTGCATCCGCCGGCTTTCCCCGGGCGGCGAAGTGGTTCGCAAGATCGAAATGCCGGTGCAGCGGCCGACGAGCTGCGAATTCGGAGGGCCTGCACTCGACCGCCTCTATGTTACGTCCGCGCGCCGCGGGCTCGACGAAGATGCGCTTGCAATGCAACCTTGTGCCGGAGGACTGTTTTTAGTCGACACGGGCGCGCACGGCATTGCGCCGGCTCCATTCGCGGGCTGAAGCAAATCGACGAATCGTTCGAGGAGAAGATCCATCGCTAACTTCATGTTCGCGACCGGAGTCGAGAACAGCATCCCGACCATCAACAATGGCCAGACCCGAATCGACCAGATGGAGGTGTGCGGCCACTATAAATATTGGCGCGAGGATTTCGACGCGGTCCAGGAGCTCGGGATCCAGTTCCTTCGCTATGGGCCGCCGCTGTACCGGACTTTCCTGGGGCCGAACCGCTACGACTGGAGCTTTGCCGACGAGACATTCGCCGAGCTCAAGCGGCGCGACATCACGCCGATCGTCGACCTGTGTCACTTCGGCGTTCCCGACTGGATCGGGAACTTCCAGAATCCCGACTTTCCAAGATTGTTCGCCGATTATGCCGCGGCGTTCGCGGACCGATTCCCGTGGGTCCAGCTCTATACGCCGGTCAACGAGATGTTCATCTGCGCCGTCTTCTCCGCAAAATATGGTTGGTGGAACGAGCAGATGCGCTCCGACCAGGGGTTCGTCACGGCATTGAAGCATATCGTCAAAGCCAACGTGCTTGCGATGCTTGCGATCCTGAAGCGGCGGGCGGACGCGATCTTCATCCAGTCGGAATCGTCGGAATATTTCCATGCCGACAGCCCCAAGGCGATTCACATCGCCGAGCAACTCAACTCGCGGCGCTTCCTGTCGCTCGATCTCAATTACGGCCGGCGGGTCGACAGCGACATGTTCGAATATCTGATGGATAACGGGATGACGGGGGAGGAATATCACTTCTTCCTCCACAACCGGCTGAAGCAGCACTGCATCCTCGGCAACGATTATTACCGGACCAACGAGCACCGGGTGTTCGAGGACGGCCGGACGACGGCCTCGGGCGAAGTGTTCGGCTACACCGAGATCACGCGGCAATATTACAACCGCTACCGGCTGCCGGTGATGCATACCGAAACCAACCTGTCGGAAGGGCCGGTCGGCGACGAGGCGGTGCAGTGGCTCTGGAAGGAATGGGCGAACGTCCTCAGGCTGCGCAACGTCGGAATCCCGACCGTCGGTTTCACCTGGTATTCGCTGACCGACCAGGTCGACTGGGACACGGCGCTGCGCGAGCAGAACGGTCACGTGAACCCGCTTGGCCTTTATGACCTCAACCGCAACATCCGAAACGTCGGCCGGGCCTACAAGCGCCTGATCCGTGACTGGCGAGAGGTGCTTCCGGCGTCGAGCCTGTGCCTCGTCGTGCCGATCGTTCCGCCCTCGCACTATGAATGGGAAAGCTCGCGCGAGCAGGAGCTGACCGCGAAGAAGCGGCTGACCAGCGAGGAAATCGATTTCGAAAGCGGGAACGGCAGATGAAGATCGGCAGGATCGAGACATTCCATGTGGCCCCTCGATGGCTGTTCGTGCGCATCGAGAGCGACGACGGCGCCGTCGGCTGGGGGGAGGCGAGCCTGGAAGGCCATGCCGAGGCAGTAGACGGCGCATTCGAAGCTCTTCGCGACCGCTTCATCGGCCACGACCCGTTCCAGATCGAGGAGATCTGGCAGGTCGGTTATCGCGGCGGCTTCTATCGCGGTGGCCCAGTGCTGATGTCTGCCCTGGCGGGGCTTGAGCAGGCACTCTGGGATCTCAAGGGCCGCGCGCTCGGGCTTCCGGCCTGGCAGATGCTCGGGGGCCGGGTCCGCGACAAGATTCGCGCTTATGCCTGGATTGGCGGCGACCGGCCGAGCGAGATTGCGGCCGCCGCGAAGGCGCGCCGCGAGCAAGGCTTCTCGGCGGTCAAGATGAACGCCACGTCCGAGCTCGACTGGATCGGAACGCCCAAGCTTTTCGACGAGGTCATCGACCGGGTGAAGGCCGCTCAGGATGCGGGGCTGGACGTGGGGCTCGATTTCCACGGCCGGGTCCACAGGCCGATGGCGAAGCAACTCGCCAAGGCTCTGGAGCCGCTCGGCCTGCTGTTCATCGAGGAGCCGATCCTGTCGGAAAATCCCGAAGGGCTCGCGCAGATCGCCCAGCTGATCAGCACGCCGATCGCGCTCGGCGAACGGCTCTATTCGCGCTGGGACTTCAGGCCGTTCTTCGAAGCCGGCGCGGTCGACATCATCCAGCCCGATCTCAGCCATGCCGGCGGGCTTCTCGAGTGCCGCAAGATCGCCGCGATGGCCGAGGCGTATGATGTCGCGGTCGCTCCGCACTGCCCGCTCGGGCCGATTGCACTCGCCTCCTGCCTCCAGCTCGCCGCCTGCACGCCCAATGTGGCGATCCAGGAAATGAGTGTCGGCATTCACTACAATGTCGGCGCCGACCTGCTCAGTTACTGCTCGGACAAGACGGCGCTGACTCCGGTGGACGGCTACCTGCCGATCCCGGACGGCCCAGGCCTCGGAATTTCGGTGGATGAGGATGTCGTGCGCGAATCCGACAAGGACCGCCATCGCTGGCGCAATCCTGTCTGGCGCCTTGCCGACGGCAGCTTTGCGGAATGGTAGCCGTCTCGACGGCGGAGCTTAGGCGACCCGGCGGATTCGCCGCCTGGCGACCTTTTCCTCCTCGTCGAATGGGATCTTGTTCAGCTTCTCGCGAAGCTCGTCGATGGTGGGATCGGTCTCGACCACCGCGCCCGTGTAGCGCGCGTCGCACTCGGCCTCCTCGGTCGTCAGTTCGCGCAGATAGGTGATTGTCAGCCGGCGCCCGAAAACGTCATCGCCGCGCAGCTTCAGCTCCGGCTCGGATTCTTCGGGGAGGCTGTCGCGGATCGCGACGAGCGTGTTGATGAGGCCGTCGAGCGACGTGTAGTCGCTGATCTCGATGAAGTCCTTTACGCGTCGACCCATTACTCTCTCCCCGTCACGCGGGGCCCGATTATTGTTGCCAGAAAATCCGGCGCAACGCCGAATCGCTTTTTATCCCCAAGGAAGTTGAGGGGCTGTGAACAAGTTCGCCGCCTGGAGTTTGGGAAGGGCATGACCGAGCCATTGATCACAGTATCGAACAGCGCATTGGAGCTTGAGCTTAGTCCTTCAATTGGTGGGGCAATTTCCAATTTCAACTGGCTCGGCGGCGGCCCCCCATCGCCGATATTGCGCGGGAGCAACACTCCCCTCGAAAACGTTCTCGACGCGGCCTGCTTCCCGCTGGTTCCGTTCGTCAACCGGATTCGCGGCGGATGCTTTTCCTTTCGCGGCCGGTCGGTTCGACTCTCGCCGAACATGGCGGGCGACCCGAGCCCGCTGCACGGCCAGGGGTGGATGAGCGCGTGGCGAGTCGAGTCGTCGAGCGATGCGAAAGCGGTGCTGGCGTTCGAGCACCGGGCGGGCGAGTGGCCGTGGAGCTACGAAGCTCGCCAGCATTTTCGCGTCGACGCCAATGCGCTCGAACTGACCCTTCAATGTCGCAATACCTCGGTCGAGCCGATGCCGTGCGGGCTTGGCTTCCATCCCTACTTCCGGTGCGGAGCGGCGACCCGGATCGAGACCGAAGTCAGTGATGTCTGGACCGTCGACGACAAGGTGCTTCCGGTTGCGAGGATGCCGGCGACCGGCCGCTATTCGGTGGCGGACGATCCGGTTTGCGGGCGCGGCCTCGACAATGGCTATTCAGACTGGAGCGGGCGCGCCGTTTTCAGCGACCCGGGCTGGCCGTTCGAAATCGCGCTGTCGTCGCCCCAGGCCCGGTTCTTCCAGAT
>Ga0070658_10004394_pt1 | contig 11495 bp, 8 predicted proteins | sample KBSC13metaG_FD_64664 | JGI IMG/M metagenome (GOLD analysis project Ga0070658, IMG submission 64664) | Corn rhizosphere microbial communities from Kellogg Biological Station, Michigan, USA - KBS C1-3 metaG | ecosystem: Host-associated > Plants > Roots > Rhizosphere > Soil ... | reverse complement strand
TTCCAGCTCGAGTACATCGGCGACGACAACGCGCGCCACCGTCCGTTCATGCTGCATCGCGTCCTCGTCGGAAGCATGGAGCGGTTCGTCGGGGGGCTGGTCGAGCACTATGCCGGCGCATTCCCGCTCTGGCTCGCCCCGGAGCAGGTGCGGGTGATCCCGATCAGCGAGGACGTGACCGCGGCTGCCGCGGCGGCCACCGACATGATGAAGGCCGCCGGGCTCCGCGCGCATCTCGACGCGCGGCACGAGACGCTCAAGTATCGCATCCGCGACGGCGAGGTGCTGAAGGTGCCGTACATGGCCGTCATCGGCGCGCGCGAGGCGGAGCAGGGCACGGTTGCGGTCCGCGCGCGCGGCGCGGCCGGCAACAAGCAGGAGATCATGCCGCTCTCGGACTTCATCGAGCGGATGGTGAAGGAAAAGGAGACGCGCGCCGTCAGCGCATGAAGATGCGCCGGGCGATGACGGTGGCGAGCCTGCCGCTGTCGTCGCCGGCGATCTGCCAGATCATGACGCCGCCTAACGCGTTGCGGCGCGCGTAGTCGGCCTTGGCGGCGATCGACTGCGGGTCGTCGTAGGTGATCCAGGTGCCGGTCTCGCGGTTGTACAGCCACGGCACCTCGGCCACCGCGTCCCAGTGCCGGACGAAGCCCTTCGTCTCGAGCTGCTTCGCGACCAGCGACCTGTAGTCCATTCCGCCGGCGACGACGTCCGCCGGCGGCGCTCCCGACGTCGGCTGGAGCAGCCCGTCGTTCGCGGGCGCGACGCCGCCGAACGCGCGACCGTAGAAGGGCACACCGACGACGATCTTCGACGGCGGAACTCCCGCCGCGAGGAACATCGTGATCGACGAGTCGACGTTGTACGACGGCGCGACATCGCCCATCGGCGAATGCAGCGGCGCGTTGAAGTTCGCGATTGGCGAGCCGCGATCGTGGAAGTCATACGTCATGACATTGATCCAGTCGACGAGCGGCGTGATGCGATCGAGCTCGACGTGGTCGTTGCGCGGCGCGTGGGCGTTGAGCGCGACGGTGAGTGTGTACTTCCGTCCCGTGCGCTGCGTTTCCTCGTCGAGCTGCCGCCTCAGCTCGGCCAGCATCAGCGTGTAGTTCGCGCGATCCTCGGGGCGGACGATGTTGGTCGGCATCCCGCCGCCGACCGGAAACTCCCAATCGATGTCGAAGCCGTCGAACAGCCCGGGCCACCGGTGGAGAAAGAGCTCGATCCCGGAGCTGGCGAAGGCGCGGCGGCTGCTGTCGGTGAGGACGGCGTCGGAGAAGTGCGCCGACCATCCCCATCCGCCGACGGAGACCAGCAGCCGGAGATGCGGGTGCGCCGCCTTGAGCGCGGCGAGCGCGCGGAAGTTGCCGCCTAACGTGTCGGGGAGCGCCGCCGTCGAATCGCAGGCGCCGACGTCGATGCACGGGTTCCCGAGGATCATCGCCCCCTCGGGCGACACGTTGGCGAAGGCGTAGTCGATGTGGGTGTAGGCGTTGGCCGGAAGCGACGCGATCAATCCCGGCGCGCGGGCAGCCGGCGCGAACAGGTAGCCCACGACCCGCGGCGGCGCATCGATCGCGACGGGGTGGGGAGGCTGGAGCCGGGTCGGGCCGCAGGCGGCCAGCAGAGCGAGTGCGGCGATCAGTTTGTTCATGAGCTGTTGGGAGGCTTCAACACGGCGATGAGAGATGAGAGACGATCCGATGAAGAGCGGAGAGACGAGAGACGAAACAACGATTGTGGTTACCGGCACACCCCGCCGTTGTCGTTCCGCCCAGCGGCTTCTCTGATCTCTCCTCTCTCCATCGGAGCCTCTCTCATCTCTTGATCGCAGTCTTTGAGCCAGTCAAGGCGAGCGAAACCTCCGTCTACGGAAAAAACAGTTGACAGCCGGCGAAAGGAGCTGTAGCCTACGGAAAGAGCAGTAGACAGCCCCTGGCCCACGGACCAATGAGCGACATCTACTTCCCGCCGCGCGAGCTCGAGGTCATGAGCATCCTCTGGCGACTCGGATCGGCAACGGTCAACGAGGTGCGCGACGCGCTCCCCGAGGATCTCGCCTACACCTCGGTGCTCTCGGCGCTGCAGACGCTGGAGGAAAAGGGATACGTCCGCCACGAGGCGGAGGGGCGCGCGTACCGCTATCACCCGACGGTGAAGGCCGAGCGCGCCGGCGGCAGCGCACTCGCCCGCATCCGCGACGCGATCTTCCAGGGGTCGGCCGAGAAGATGTTCGCGCAGATCGTCTCCGACCGAGGGCTCGGACGCGACGAGCTGGAGCGGATGCGCCGGCTGCTCGCGCGCCGGCTGGAGGACGAGAAATGACCATCCTGCCGAGTTCCGCGCCGGCCGCGCCGTGGATCGTGTACGGACTGATCGTCGGCGGACTGCTGGCGATGGCCGCTTCGCTCGGCGAAGGGATGCTGCGCGCGAGCGGCCGCCCCGCCCGCTGGCTCTGGGCCGGAGCGTTAGGCCTGACGGTGATGCTGGTGGCGATCGCCCCGGGGCGCGGCACGCCGCGGCCGGCGTTCGGGGTCGTTGCGGTAGCGACCGGCGGCGGCGCGGCGATCGTCACCGCCCAGCCGGGATGGAGCGCGCGTACCGCCGCTGCCGTTGCGGCGCTCGTCGGCCAGGTCGCCGAGCCGGCGCGCTGGGTGCTCGGCGCCGCCGGACGTGCGGTGCCCGCGAGCTTCGAGCGATGGCTCGGCGTCGCCTGGCTCGTGCTCAGTCTCACCGTGCTCGCGCTGTTCGTTATCGTCTACACGCGGTTCGCCTGGGCACGGGCGCGCTGGCCACTGGCGCGGCTCCACGATACGAACGTCCGCGTCGCGCCCGATGCGGGACCAGCGGTCGTCGGGCTCTCGCACCCCGAGATCGTGATCCCTGAGTGGCTCCTCGAGCGCACGACCGACGAGCAGCGTCTCGTCCTCGCGCACGAGAGCGAGCATGTGAACGCTCGCGACCCGCTCGTCCTCGCCGCGGCCTGCCTCGCGGCGGCGATGATCCCCTGGAATCCCGCCGCCTGGTGGATGTTGTCGCGACTCAGGCTCGCGGTGGAGCTCGACTGCGACGCGCGCGTGCTGCGGCGAGGCGTCGCTCCCCGCTCCTATGGATCGCTGTTGATCGATCTTGCCGGACGATGCTCCGGCTTACGTATCGGCGCGCCCGCGCTCGCCGACGAATCGTCCCACCTCAAGCAGAGGATCATCGCCATGACCACTCGCAAGTCACGCATCTCGTTCACTCGCGCAGTCGCAGCCTGCGCGGTCGCAGCGGTGGCGATCCTCGCTGCCTGCGAGGCCAAGCTGCCGACCCAGACCGAGATCGACGACATGACCGCGGCCAGCGCGGCCGATGCGGCCCAGAAGTCGATGCTCTTCTCGAAGGACAGCCTCGATCGCGTCGATGCCGCGGCTACGCAATACGTCGTCGACGGTGTTTCCGTCTCGGCCGCGGAAGCGGATGCAATCGCGCCGGAGCGGATCGCGACGATCGACGTGCGGAAAGGACAGGGCGCGCCTAACGGCATCGGGATCATCACGATCACCACCCGCCAACCGGGTGACACGTCACATGCGCTGCTGCTCCGCAAACGGATCTCGGATGGAACGGACGGCTCTGCAATCGCGCCGCCGCCCGGAGCGGTGCGCGATCATCTCGAGAAGTTTTCCGGTGTCATCCTCGTCGACGGTGCACGCGTCAGCCCGGCAGCGATGCAGGCGCTGTCGCCCGCCGACATCGTGAGCATCCGCGTCATCAAGGGACCGATGGCGAAGACGATGTCGGACGCGCCGGAAGCCGCGAACGGGATCATCCAGATCACGACGAAGAAGACCGCACCCAACAAGTAAACACGTTCAAAGCGAAGCGCCCGGATGCCGTCGCATCCGGGCGCTTCGCTTTTTCTCGAGCGGACGTCCTGGCGCGCTGTTCGGCCCGGCCGGTCATGACGCAGTCCGCGCCCCGGTCGTCCATGCGGGAGAGAGTGGCCGCGCGCGATCGCCCTTCCGGCGGGGCGGCGCGCGACACCGACCTGCATGGAGAACGTCATGGCGAACGACATCGTCGAGGAGCTCGGGCTCCTCATCCGCTCGCGGTACGGCCTCATCGTCCTCGAGACGATCGAGGAGGACCGCGTCGAGGCGATGCTCAAGCAGATCGCGTCATCGCTCTCCCTGCATTACTACTCCTGGTCGCGCAGCAAGGGGCTGCGGCTCGGGATGACGAGCAGCCAGCCCGCGACCGAGGTCGGCGAAGAGGCGGTGATGGATCCGGCGAAGGCACTCGCGCTCGCCGAGCGCGAAGGGACCGGGATCTTCCAGTTCGACGGGCTCGATCGCCACTTCGACGACCCGCTCGTGGTCAGCCAGCTTCGCGACGTGGTAGTCGGCTTCAACCGCCGGCGGGGCGCGATGATCATCACCGGGCAGGACATCCGCCTTCCCGAGCGGCTTCGCGCCCACGCGATCACCCGCCGACTTCCGCCCCCGGCGTTCGAGGACTATCGCGCGCTGTTCGAGCGCTGCGTCCGCGAGAACAGCGCGCGGATGAATCTCCGTGTCGAGATCGAGCGCGCGGAAGTGGAGCAGCTCGTCAACAACCTGATGGGGCTGACGCTGCTCGAGGCCGAGAAGATCATCACGAAGCTGATCATGGAAGACGGCACGATCACCCGGAACGACATCAGCACCGTCATCAGCGCGAAGCGTCAGGCGGTCGAGCAGGAGGGCCTGCTCGAGTACCACCGTTCCGAAGAAGGGCTCGGACAGGTCGCCGGGCTGGCCGGCCTCAAGGAGTGGCTCGTCAAGCGGCGCGCGATGGTCGCCGATCCGGTGCGTGCGCAGCAGTTCGGGCTTTCCTTCCCGAAGGGCGTGCTGCTCCTCGGCGTCCCCGGGTGCGGGAAGAGTCTTTGCGCGAAGGCGGTGTCGCGCGAATGGGGACTGCCGCTGCTCAAGCTCGATCCGGCCAATCTCTACGACAAGTACGTCGGCGACAGCGAGAAGAACTTCAAGCGCGCGATGCAGATGGCCGAGCGCCTCGCGCCGATCATCCTCTGGATCGACGAATTGGAAAAGGCGTTCTCGAGCGGCGCCGGCGACGATGACGGCGGAGTCTCGCGCCGCGTGTTCGGGACGTTTCTCTCCTGGCTGCAGGATCGCCGCGGCGACGTCTTCGTCGTCGCGACGTCCAACGACGTCGCCCAGCTCCCTCCGGAGTTCATCCGCAAGGGGCGCTTCGACGAAGTCTTCTTCGTCGATCTTCCAAAGCCTGACGCGCGGCGCGCGATCTTCGACATCCACCTGCGCAAGCGGAAGCAGGATCCGTCGGCCTTCGACCTCGAGGCGCTGGTGATCGCGACGGAGGGATTCAGCGGCGCCGAGATCGAGCAGGCGATCGTCTCCGGGCTCTACTCGGCGTTCGCCGCCAACGCGCCGCTCACCAGCGCGCAGCTCGTGCGCGAGATCGACGAGACGCGGCCGCTCTCGCAGACGATGGCCGAGAAGCTCGACGCGCTGCGCGAGTGGTCGCGGAACCGCGCCGTCGCCGCCGATTGATCCCCGAAGCCAGAGCGGGCGCCGTCAGGCGCCGGGCGCTCAGAGGCGATAGCGGTAGCTCGCCTTGAGGAAGAATCCATCCGAGACCCGGTGCAGCGAATCGCGCGAGAACGCGAACGCGGTCGGCTCGGTGAGCGACGCCCCGTAGCCGAAGAAGAAGACCGTCCCCGGCGTCGGCTTGTACGAGAACAGGAAGTCGTTGCGGAAATCGTTCGTGATCGACGCGATCGACGGGCCGAAGATCGCGACGCCGGCGGGCGAGGCGATCAGCGGCAGTCCGGTGCGGGGATCGACGAGCGCGGTGCGGTCCTGCGCGACGTATTGCCCGATGTACCGAACGAAGACCGCCCGCGAGAGCTGATATTCCGTCTTGATCCGCGGGATCGTCGCGGTCGAGAAACGGCTGCCGTCGCGGTCGCGGGCGATGCGCTCGTGAACCACGCTTCCCTCGACGCGCAGTGAAGCGTTAGGGTGCCACGATGCGGCGAGGTTGGCGCTCGTCGCGCGACCGCGCGCCGCTTCGGCGAAGATCACGCCGTGGCCGTAGCCGAGGTCGAGGCTCAGTGTCAGCGCGCGGTTCGGCGTGCTGCCCCCGACCTGTCCGTTCCACGTGCCGTAGATTCCGTGCGGCTGTGGCGCGACGAGGGTGTCGATCCCCTGCACGTACCGATAGCCTTCGTACGCTGCGCGCTCGAACCGCTGGTACGAGTTGGCGACGTTGCCGCGCAGCACCCACCCGCCACGGATGTTCGCCGTCACCTGCTGCGAGAAGCTTCCCTCGAAGCTGTTCCCGGTCGGGAACTCGTCGTAGAGCCAGAGCGGCTGCGCGAGGAAGAACGTCGTCAGCTGCTCGAGCTTCGCCCCCGGCGCGCCGTACCAGCTGAACCGGTTCGCGGCGCGCGTGTCGACGATCCCGGTCCGCGGGACGTAGCCGCTCCGTGCCTCGAACTCCGGGGTGATCCCCTGGAGCGAGAAGTGATTGCCGTACGACCGCCCGGTGCGGTCGGCGAGGACGACGTCCCACAGCGTGCCGTTGCGCGTCCCGAACGCGTCGCGCGTCCACGAGCCGGCGACCTGCACCTGCGAGTACCAGAGCTTGCGCCACAGCACCCGCCCGTCGACACCGCTGACGCGATTGTACCCCGAGCCCTCGATCCGGTCGGTGTGGACGATGCCTAACGTCGAGCTGGTCCCGATGTCGCGGCGGATCCGGAGCAGGTTGAAGATGGGAGACTCGTCACCGTTCGCCGACAGCCGCCGGTCGTCGACCGCGCCGAGGTAGGCGATCGCCGTCGCGCCCTGCTTGCCGGTGAGCTTCACCCCGGCGACCGGCGCGCCGATCTGCCGGGTGTAGATGAGCCGGTCGGGGGTGTCGTACTGCTCGAGCCCCTCGAGGAAGAAGGGTCGCTTCTCGGGGAAGAAGAGCGCGAACCGCTCGTTCACCGTCACCTGACCGACGTCGCTCTCCACCTGCGAGAAGTCGGGCTTGATCGTCGCGTTGAGCGTGAAGTTCGGCGTCACCCCCCACCGCACGTTCCCGCCGACGCGAACGTCAGGGTTGCCGTACTGCCACGACGTCGGGCCCTGGTCGCCGGCGACCGACGACGTCAGCTCGGGATCGAGGTCGACGACGAGCCCGCGATGGAGCTGCGTCAGCCCGACGAGGTGTCCGGACTGGACGAGGAAGCTCGCATTGGCGCGCACCGCCGGCGCCCACGTGTCCTCGTGTCCCGAGTGCTGGGTGACGCGCGTGATCTGCAGCCCCCAGCGCTGCGGATCGACCGACTGGTAGCGGAGCGTCTTGAACGGGATCCGGACCTCGGCCTCCCATCCCCACGACGTCACGTGACCGCGCGACTCGAAGTTGAAGTCGGGGCTGATGTCGACGATGCCATCGAACCGCCCGCCCGCCGACTGCGTCGGGTCGAACCCCTCCGACTGCACACCGTCCTGCTGCACGCCTAACGGGTTGACGGCGAAGAGCAGCGCGCGGCGGCTGTCGTCGTAGGTGTCGAGCAGGATCTGGATCCGGTCGTCGGCGGCGATGTTGTCGCGGTCGGCGAGCGTCGCCCGCACCACCGCGCCATGCGACTCATAGGCGCGAATCCCGAAGTGAATCGCGGTCGGCGAGTAGAACACCAGCACGACCGTCGAATCCTCGGCTGGTCGCCCATCCACCGGACGGTACTGCGAGAAGCCGGTCAGCCGCGCCGCCTGCGCCCAGACGGCGTCGTCGAGCTGCCCGTCGATGACCGCATCGCCGTCGAGGCGCGGGATCCGCACGTCGAGCTGGTGGGCGCGGCCGTCGTACGTGGCCGGTGCCTGCGCGGACCCGAGCCGGGGCAGCGCGAGGAGGAGAACGGCGAACGTGCGGGTCGCGGCGTGGCCTGCGCGCGCGACGAAAGCCCGGGGGGAGGCCGACATGCACCAAGGATAAGGCAGCCGGCGCCCGGCGGGGAGTGACGCGATCAGCGGATCACGAACAGCTTCGCCAGCAGCGTCCCGAGTCCCTGCGCCAGATAGCCCAGCGGCCCGAGTACCACTTTCTGACGGATGCTCAGGTCGACGCTCGCCATCGCCGCCGAGCTGCGAAGCTGCTTCAGTCGGCCGGCGAGGCTGTCCACCTCGCCCTGGACGCGTGCGACCTCCCGCTCGACAGCCATGACTTCGCTGATGGTCGTCGCCCGATCGAGCAGCTGCTTCAGCCGGTCGCGTTCGGCGGTGAGCGCGGCGAGGCGGGCGTCGAGATCGATCGACTCTTCGGTGACGTCCTCGGCCGACACGGTGTGGCTGGCGACCCTGCCTAACGTTCCGAGGCTGTCGAGCGTCGCCTCGAGTCGCGGTTCGGGCACCCGGATCGTGAACGAGGCCGAGCGCTCTGACCGCTGTCCGCGCTCGACGTAGCCGTTGGCGCTGACGAGGATCGCCTGTGTCCGCGCCGCGGCCTGCGCGACGTCGCCGACGACCACGTCCATCGCCGCGCGACGGACGAGCATCCGATCACTCTCGGCGACCGACGCGCTGCCGTCGGTGACGGCGTCGGCGCGGGCGACCGAAGCCGCGGTCGGGGCCGGCGCCGGCGACGCCTTGACCCTGCCGGTGGTACCGGTCGAACAGGCGACGGACGCAAGCAAGATGAGGGCGAGCGACGCGCGATGCATTGGCATGGGCGGCCGGAGCGAGAAGTGAACGCGGTGAAGATGTGGCTTGCTCAGAGGCGGCGGTACCGTTCGACGATCGTGCCGTCGGCCGGGCCGGGATACGACATCGTGAGTGTCGAGCCGTCGACGTCGGCGGTGACCGTCCACGGATAGTTTCCCTGCTCGTAGCGGAGCGCGAGGATGACTCTCCCGTCCTCGACCACGAACGTTCCCGTCGCGACATCGGACTGGGTCCGCCCGTCGCTGAGCCGGTACGAGATCCGGCGTTCGGCGTGGCCCGTCGGCCAGAGCGAGATTGTACCGCTGATTGGCGCGTACGGATCGGAGGAGGGGAGGGCCTCTCCGTTCACCGAGGCGAGGAAATAGGCCCCCGCCACTGCGGCCCGCGATTGCTGCGGACCGGTGCTGTCGCTGCAGGCGGCCGCAGCCGCGAGTGCCAGAAGGGAAAGCCTGCGGACGATGCGTGTCATCATGCCGTGATCGGATCGGGGGGGACGAGGGCGCTCCGGCGCTGTGGTAGGCAACCCCGGCGCGACGCTCCGGGTCACCGGGGGAAGCGTTGGCGCGTCGCCGTGCCGGTGGCGCTTTCGCGGCGGCGACGCAATTTCTCTGACGACCGCGGGCTGCCACACCCGCCCCGAGCCGCACGACCACCCTGCCTGGATCTCCGGAATCTTCGCCGACATGTCGATGATCAATCTTCGGTACCGCACGATCTGCCTGGTCGTTGCGAGCGTAGTCGCGGGATACCCTGCGGGGGCGCAGTCGGCGGTGGCCGACAGCTCCCCTTTCCGTCCGCTCCAGCTGCCCGCGCCTAACGTGTACCGGACCGGCGCCGGCCGGCCCGGCTCGAGGTACTGGCAGCAACGTGTTGACTACCGGATCGACGCCTCGCTCGACCCGGCGACGAACACGGTCAAGGGGCGCGAGACGATTCACTACGTGAACCGGTCGCCCGACGCGCTCCCCTATCTCTGGATGTTCGTCGAGCAGAACATCTGTGCGAAGGAGAGCATCACCAATCAGCTCAACCAGCCGCCGCTCGTCTTCCTCGGCTCGTCGTTCGACTTCTCCTGCGGCGGCTTCGCGGGCGGCCTCGCGCTCGACAGCGTGCGCGTCGCGGGACGCGCTGTGTCGACGAGCGTCTACGGGACGACGATGCGCATCGACCTCGCGCACCCGCTCGCGGCGGGCGACTCGATCGATCTCGCGCTCGGCTGGTCGTTCGCGGTGCCGGCGTCGGGCGCTGGACGGATGGGGCACGACGGGCCGCTGTACGAGATCGCGCAATGGTATCCGCGGATGGCGGTGTACGACGACGTCCACGGCTGGAACCACGAGCCGTACATCGGTGCCGGTGAGTTCTATCTCGAGTATGGCAGCTTCGACGTCTCGCTGACCGTGCCGTCGACGTACATCGTCGCCGCCACCGGCGAGCTGCGCAACGCGCAGCAGGTGCTGACCGCAACGGAACGCTCGCGCCTCGCCGCCGCCCGCCGCTCGGATACCACCGTTGCGATCATCACCGCCGGCGAGGCGGGCGATGCGTCGAAGACGCGTCCGCGTTCAGGCGGCACGCTCGTCTGGCACTTCACCGCCGACAGCGTTCGCGACTTCGCCTTCGCCGCCGGCCCGGCGTTCCGCTGGGACGCGAGCGGGTACAAGGGCGTGCTGATCGAGACGCTGTATCGGACCACGGCTGACAAGTGGCCCGAAGCACAACGGATGGCGCGCGGCGCGATCATCGGCTTCAGCGAGCGCTGGTTCATGTACCCGTACTCGCACGCCACGACGGTCGAAGGGCCGATCGAGGGGATGGAGTATCCGATGCTGACCTTCGTGCCTAACGGGCCAACCCGGGAGGACACGCAGTGGGCGCTCGCCCACGAGTTCGGCCACGAGTGGTTCCCGATGGTCGTTGGCTCGAACGAACGGCTCTATCCGTGGATGGACGAAGGGTTCAACACCTTCATCGACCTCGAGAACGCCGCCGACTACTTCCGCGGCTCGGCTTATGGCGACTCGATTCAGTCGCATCCGCTCCACCTCTACGCCGAGCACGCGCGACCCGGCAATGAGCAGCCGTTGATGGAGAACCCGACCGAGGTGCGCGACCTGTTCTGGGGCGGCTATCAGAAGCCGGCGCTCATGATGTCGCTCCTCCGCGAGGAGGTGCTTGGCCGCGCGCGCTTCGACCATGCCTTCCGCGACTACATCCGCACCTGGGCGTTCAGGCACCCGACTCCCGCCGACTTCATGCGCCTGATGCGCGACGACAGCGGAATGGACCTCGACTGGTTCTGGCGCGGCTGGCTCTACACGACTGCACGGCTCGACCAGTCCGTCGATTCGGTCGCCTTCCGCGCCGACAGCGGATCGGTGGTCTCGCTCAGCAACCGCGGCCCGATGGTGATGCCGGGCGAGCTGCGCCTGACGTTCGCCGACGGCAGCGCGACTGTGGTCAGGCTCCCTGTCCAGATGTGGAATCTGGGCGCACGCTTCGACTATCGCGTGCCCGGGACGAAGCGTGTCACCCGCGCCGAGCTCGACCCGCGCGGCGTGCTGCCGGACATCGATCGGGCCAACAACGCCTGGCCGCGCCGTTAGGCATCAATCGTCGGCGAGCCTGGCGGCGACGCGCTTCGGCGCCGCCAGCCGCCAGCCGTCGCACACCAGCTCGCGCAGCTCGGCCCATTGCGGCTTGTCGTCGAGGAAGACACCGATCCACCCGCTCGGGCCGACGTACGGCGGATAGAAATACCGGGACCGGTCG